>Ga0074045_10000224_pt1 | contig 54128 bp, 44 predicted proteins | sample BogForMeECP23OM2_FD_94442 | JGI IMG/M metagenome (GOLD analysis project Ga0074045, IMG submission 94442) | Bog forest soil microbial communities from Calvert Island, British Columbia, Canada - Bog Forest MetaG ECP23OM2 | ecosystem: Environmental > Terrestrial > Soil > Wetlands ... | reverse complement strand
TCGAAGACCGGCATCAGGCCCGCGTCGGCGGAAATCCCTTGCAGGCTCGTCCATGCTTCGGCGACCGTGCCGCCCCAGGTGGAATCGATAAGCCCTATGGGAACGCGCTCGCGCTCGTTCAGTTCGCGTCCGAATAAGTAGGCCACCGCCGAGAAATCGGCGGCCGTCTCCGGTGTGCAGACCGTCCACGAAGCGTCGTTGTTGAAGAGTGGGAAGTCGGCGGCCTTCTGGCGGATGTGCAGCAGCCGGATCTGCGGTTGGCCGGCGCGGGCGATCTCCTGGGCGGAGTCTTTCATCGGAGCGGCCGGCCAGCCTTTCAGAGGGAACTCCATGTTGGACTGGCCCGATGCGAACCAGACGTCGCCAATCAGTATGTCGTCGAGAACGATCTTATTACTCCCGGTCACCGTGAGCTGGAACGGCCCGCCGGCGGATTCGGGAGGCAGGAAAACGCTCCAGTTCCCCAGACCGTCGCCGGCGGTGTCGCGGCCGGCTCCATGCAGCTCGACCGAGACCCTCTCGCCGGGATTCGACCAACCCCAGATGTGAATCGGACGGTCGCGTTGCAACACCATGTGACTGCCGAGAACGCCAGGCAGCCGGGTCTCGCAGATTGCCGTGCGTGGCAACCAGGCCAGTGGAAGGACGAACGCGCAGGCGCGAAGGGCAGAGTGTATCCGCATAAGATCATTCTGATACAAAGCGCTGGCCGGATGGGCTGCGATGCGACTGCCTACTCGTCATACAGTGGCGGCTCGCCGGGCGGGCGGGTTTTCCAGCGGCGGTGGATCCATAACCATTGGTCGGGATAAGCGCGAATGGCGGCTTCCAGGCCGGCGTGCAGCGTCGCGGTGTCGCGCGCGACGTTGCCCGTGATGGGCACGGGCGGGTTGAACCGCAACAGGTAGCGGGCTTCGTCTTCCATCCACAATGCGTAGGCCGGAATTACCGCCGCGCCGCTGTGCGCAGCGAGTTTCACAAAGCCGGTACCGGCACAGGCGGGAATGCCGAAAAAATCGACGAACACGCCGGCATCGAGCGATGCGTTCTGATCGATCAGAATGCCTACCTTGTCGTGGCGGGCGAGTGCTTTCAGAATCGACCGGGCGAAGTCCTTCTTGAATATGACGCGATTGCCGGAAAGGCCGCGGCGCCGCTCCACCAGGCGGTCGATCAGGGGATTGTCCAGTGGCCGCACCAGCACGCTCATCGGCCCTGCGGTTAGCCCGTGGGCGAACGCGCTCAACTCCCAGTTCCCCAGGTGCGCGGTCGCGAACAGCACGCCGCGGCCCTGCCGCTGGGCGGCATCGATATGCCCGGTGCCTTCGATGCGGATCCAGCGGTCCAGGTTATGAGGTCCGATCGAGGGAAACCTAGCGAAAGTGACCAGCAAGCGCGCGATGGACCGGAAGACGCCCTCGACGATGGCGGTGCGCGCCGCCGCGTCGAGCTCCGGCATGGCCAGCACCAGGTTCCGTTCCGCCACGCGGCGCAGGCGCGGAAGGGCGCGGTCCAGCAGGCGGGCGTAAAAGCGGCCCAGCGCTTGGGCCGCCCCAATTGGCGTCCATTCGAGCGACCGCAAAACCACCAAGGCAAGCGCATATTCCACCCGGTTACGAAGGCGAGAGCGCTGCCGCATGAAACCGCATTGTACCGTGGGAGGGGGTTTTGGCGGCAGAATTCGTCGTGTTTCGGATCTCAAATCGCCTACAATTGGGAGTAGCATGGCAGCCCAGCCGGATCGCACAACCGTAACCTGGTCGGCAACGGAGTGCCCATTTTCGATTGATTGCAGCACCCGCGTGCTCGACGACATCCGGCTGGCGGCAAACGACGCCTTCTTCTCGCTGCCGCGTGGCGGTGCCGAAATCGGCGGCATTCTGCTGGGCAGGTGGCAGGAGGGCCGGCTCGCGATCTTGGATTGCGTGGCTCTCGATTGCGAACATGCCATGGGCCCTTCCTTCACACTTTCGTTGAAAGACGAAACGAAGTTGCAGGAGCTGATCGGCGCGGCCAAAGCCTCGGGCATCGGACTGCCGGTGGGCTGGTACCATTCCCACACGCGAACCGGCGTCCTGCTCACCGATAGCGACCTCACCATTCATAACCGGTTTTTCCCCGAGCCGTGGCAGGTGGCCCTGGTGGTGAGGCCCCAAACGTCGGAACCCATGCGCGGCGGATTCTTCTTTCGCGGTCCCGGCGGCATTATTCACTCCAGCGCGAGCTATCGCGAATTCTCGATCGAGCCTGTGCCGATGCGGCAGGTCCCGCGGGCGGTTCCGATGGAGCAGCCGGCGCAACCGCCAACGGGGCCCGCTCCGGCCGGTGCCATCGTGGATGTCCGCGCCGAGCCCGAAGTTGTTCCGCCGCCCGCCCCTCCCATCGTGAATGTCCCAGTGGAACCCGAGCCGCCACCGGCGCCGCCCGCGCCCATCATCGACGTGCGCCCCGAACCGGCCATGCAATCCGAGCCACCGGCGCCGGCCGAGGTCTCCGTGCCCGTTACCGTGCCGCAAGCCGAACCCACGGCGCCAGCCGCGCCTGCCCAATTGCCCGTCCCCAGTATGTTCGAGTCGCGGCACAAAGCCGCGCCAATGTGGGCGAAGGCGCTGGTGACGGCCTTGGTGGTGGCCTGCGCGGGTGTGGGCGTTTATGCCGCGCGCGACATCTGGTATCCGTCGGCCGCTTCTCGGTTACATCCCGCGGCTGCCCAGAACCAGGCCGCCTCCATCGGCCTCAACACGGCGGATGAAGCCGGCCAGTTGCAGGTTCGGTGGGACGCGGACGCGGGCGTAGTGCGCTCGGCCACCGGTGCCTCGCTCGAAATCGGCGATGGCGATGCGCCGCAGAATTTCGTTCCACTCGAAGCCCGGCAACTGACCTCCGGCGTGTTCACCTACCAGCGCCGCAACGAGCGCGTAGAGGTAACCCTGGTGCTCCATCAGCCCGGCGGAACCAACGTCAGGCAGACCACCAGTTTTTTGGGCCAAAGCCCGCCTGCGCCCGCCGCACCGGCCGCACCGGCCGCACCGGCCGCGCCGGCGAAACCAGTTCTGCCGGATCGGGAGCGCACAGAGCTATTGCGGACAGTGGCCGGCCTGCGCGCCCAATTGGAGGGCGAACGTGAGCGAAGCCGTAAGGCCGAAAAGGAACTAGCCGCACTGCGTGCCCAACTGCGCGAGCAGCAACTCCGCCGCCTGAGCAAGCAGGCTTCGAGGCCCGGGCAATAGCCATCCTGGCCCGTTCGCGCCTGGGGCCGGACCAGGGCGGCGGCCGCGGGATTCGGCTCTGCCGCGACACTTTTCCTGGTCACGGCGCCCGCCCAAACCTGCGTCACCGTCCTGCTACACTGACAGCCATGAGGTACCTCGCCGCCGCATTGTTGTTGTTCCTTGCCGGCACCCTGGCATTCGCGCAGAAGATCCATGAGGTGCAGGTCTTGGAGGCCAAGGCCCGGCGCGTCGAAGAAGGGCGGCTGTCGGTGGATGGCCGGGTCCGCGTCGGAAAGTCCCTCAAGGGGCTCACCTTGACTTTCGATTTCCTGACCGCCGACGGGGAACTGCTGAGCAGCCAGAAAGCCGCCGTGGAGGACGAGGATCTCAAGCGAGGCGAGGAATCGGCATTTCACGCCGAGACCGAGAATCCGCCCGGTTCCGTGCGCTTCAAGATCCGCGCGTACGACGGCAGCAACCGCCAGTTGCACGTCGGCAACGACGGGCCGTTTGTGATCGATTGAACTCCCCGCCGGCGCGCGTCTGGGGCGTCCCGATATTTACCCCTTTTACAAGTGGCAACTATCGCAGTACTATAGTTGACATAAGGGGGGGCCATGGGACCGCTTTCGCGAGTCGACCTTGCGCCGTATCAGGACGAGCACCTGGCGGTGGATTTTGAACATCGGGCCGTTACGCTGGATTCCCGTCCCGTCGGTTTGACGCGGAAGGAATATGCATTGCTGGCGCTGCTGGTAAGCAATGCCGGCGAAATCGTTCCACGCCACGCGTTGTTATGGGAAATCTGGGGTTACGGCGCCGGCATTCGTACACGTACGCTGGACGTCCACGTGCGCCGCGTACGTAAGAAGCTCGGCGGCTACGCCGAGCAGTACATCGAAACCATTTTCGGCATCGGCTATCGTTTCCAGCCGTTTCACATTGTTCGTCCTCGGCAGGAAGCGGAAGGCCCGGTGGCCGGCGTGGCGTGAGCGGCGGTCGTGACGAAGGAAAGTGGGGTGCCAGGCGCGCGATAAGCCGCGCCTGCCGCCAGATAGTAGAATGGCGGTTAATGAAACCCATTCTCGCTTTGGCTCTTGGGCTCCTTGCTGCGTGTGCCGCCGCGGCGCAGCAGGCGGGGCCTGCTCTCTCGATCGACGCCTCGGCCAGCCAGCACGCCATCTCCCCGGATATTTACGGAATCAACTTTTTCTGGGACGTTGACGATTCCAATGGCAATCCGATCGCCGCGCTGGTGGCCGCCGCGCCCGCCATACGGCCCACTGTGCGCCGCTGGGGCGGCAACGAATCGGATCGCTACGACTACAGGACGGACTACCGGAACAAGACCGCCGACTGGTACTTTGAGGATCTTCAGGACACCGGCACTCCGGGGCTGCAACTCCCGGAGGGTTCGTCTTTCAATCAGTTCTCGGACCAGGTGCGGACCACCAACGGCAAGATCCTGGCTACGGCCAACGTCCTGGGTTGGCTTCCCAATGCGCAACACGCGTGCAGCTTTAGCGTCGCCAAGTACGGCCAGCAGTGCTCGACGGATCCGTGGTGGTCCAGTTGCGGCGATGGCCTCCACACCGGCAGCGGCTCCTCATGCGGCACCGCCATTCTCACCAACGACCCGACCGACGCCAATTTCCAGGTCGACCAGAGCTACCAGCAGGGGTGGATCAGCTACTTGCTTTCCCGCTACGGCCAGGGAAACCAGGGCGGCGCGGCCATTTGGGACCTGGCCAACGAACCGATCTGGTGGGACGACACCAATCAGGACATTCATCCCAATCCCTACACCTACGATGAGCTGCTAAGTCTGGACATGGCTTCCGCCATCGCCATCAAGCAGGCGGACTCCACCGCCTTGGTCAGCGGCCCGGTAGCGGATAATTATGCCTCCATCTGGTACTCGAAGAAGGATATCGTTTCCGGTCAGGCCAAGGGCGCTTGGTGGGCCAACCCGGTGGATCAGAACGCGCACGGCGGCATTCCGATCATGGCCTGGTACCTGCAGCAGTTTCAGGCCTACGAGACCAAGAATAACCTCCGGCTGCTCGATTACTACGATACGCACGCTTACCTGGTCCCCGGTTCGACCCCGGCCAGCCTCCTGGATTCTACCCGCGAGTGGTGGGATCCAACGTACGTCGTCCAGGGCGATTACTGGATGCGCGACCCGACCAATAACGGCGCGCCCGCCGCTCCCCAGTTGATCCCGCGTCTCAAGGCCATCATCAATGCCAACTACCCAGGCACCAAGCTGGCTATCACCGAGTACAGCTTCGGCTCGCTGGATACGCTCAACGGCGCTCTCGCTCAAGCCGACATCCTGGGCATCTTCGGCCGCGAAGGAGTGGACTTGGCCACGCTCTGGGGTCCGCCGAAACCCACCGATCCGGGCGCCTTCGCCTTCCGCATGTACCGCAATTACGACGGCATTGGGGGCGCCTTTGGCGAGACCGGCGTCCAGGCCACCAGCGCCGACCAGAGCCAGCTTTCCGTTTACGGCGCCTTGCGCTCGGACCTGAACCTCACCGCCATGGTGATCAACAAAACCGGCAACAACCTGTCGAGCACGCTCAACCTCGCCAACTTCTCGCCCGGCCCAGCCGCGCACGTCTGGCAGTACAGCGGCGCGAATCTGGGCGCCATCGTGGCGCAACCCGACGTCGCTACCAACGCCGGCGCCGTGACTACCGTGTTTCCAGCCAATTCCATCACCTTGCTGGTGATCCCGCCGGCCACGTTGCCTGTGCCGCAACCGGTGGTGCAGGCGGTGACCAACGCGGCCTCGTACGGCGCCGCCATCGCGCCCGGACAGATGGTGGATGTCTGGGGTACGGGCATGGGACCAACCAGTCTGGCCGGCCTCACGCTGGACTCGAAGGGCATGGTCGACACCTCCGTCGCCGGCGTTCGCATCCTGTTCGATGGCATTCCGGCGCCGCTGGTTTATGTCTCGGCCAAGCAGTGCGCGGCGGTGGTGCCGTACTTCGGCGCCTATAATCCGACGACGCACGTGCAGGTGGAATACCAGGGAGTGCGCAGCGCACCGCTCGTGGTCCCGGTCAGTGCCACGGCGCCCGGCCTGTTCACGGCGAATGCGAGTGGCACCGGGCAGGGGTCCATCCTCAACCAGGACAACACCGTCAATTCGGTGGCGAATCCCGCCGGCCGAGGCTCGGTCGTCATCCTCTGGGGCACCGGCGAAGGCCTCACCGACCCTCCGGGCGTGGACGGGCGCCTCGCCGTGGATGTTCTTCCCGCGCCCCTGGCCGCTGTTGCCGTCGATATCGGCGGTCTGCCGGCCACGGTGCAATACGCCGGAGCCGCTCCCGGCATGATGCCGGGCGTGATGCAAATCAACGCCCAGATGTCGCCGAACGTGCAAGCCGGCAGCGCCGTGCCGGTCCACATCACCGTCGGCGGCGTCACCAGCCTGGACGGCGTCACGCTGGCCGTGCAATGACGTTGGAGACTTTCCGGGAACTTTGTGGGTCGCCTCGCGTATGCCCCATAGAGCGCTCGCGATGGCGGCGCACTGAACCTGGCGCGGCCTTCCTTTGCGTTAATGTTGAATCAGGAGCGGCGTCTCCCTGATGATGGGGAGGCGTTTACCGTTCGCACCGCTGGCGGAGCCGGCGGACTGAATCGGGCATCATGCGAGCTTTGGCATCTTACCGCGAAGCGATGTTGGTCGCCGTGCGGAGCGTGTTTTCGAGTAAACTGCGCAGCTTTCTCACCCTGCTAGGAGTGATCCTCGCCACCACCACGCTGATCGTGGTGATGTCGATGGTGCACGGGATGGACGTGTACGTGGCCCAGCAGGTGTCCGACATGGGCACCGACGGCTTCCAGGTGCAACGGATTCCGCTGCTCGGCGATTTCGATCCCAAGAAATTGATCGAACTCGACCGGAGAAATCCCAAGCTGACTCTGGATGAGTTTCAATATCTGAAAAGCCAATTGACGCTGGTGCGGGAATTCGGCATGTCGGCGCAGAAGAATGTGAGCGTCCACTACCGCGGGCAGGTGATGGATGGCGTTGGAGTGACGGGCGTTACCGCGAACATGGGCGCCATTTCGGATCTGGGCGTGAATGCGGGAAGGTTCCTGACGGACTTCGACGACCAGCGCCACACCAACGTGGCATTCATCGGCGAAGATGTGCGCGAGCGCTTTTTCCATGACACGGACCCCATCGGCAAAACCATCTCTTTGGACGGCAAGCCGTTCGAGGTGGTGGGCGTGTCGGATAAGAAAGGGTCTGCATTCGGCCGCTCGCAGGACAACTTCGTGATGATCCCGCTTGGCACGTTCTTCAAGATATTCGGCGCCCATCAGGAGGCGAACTTCAGTGCGCTGGCGCTCGATCACGACCACCTGGAAGACGCGCAGGACGAAGTCCGCGTCCTGTTGCGCGCGCACCGCAAGCTGCGTCCGAATCAGGAGGACAATTTCGGCCTGCTGTCCTCGTCGTCGCTGGTGGCGCTGTGGGACCGCATCACCAAGACGCTGGCCACCATGGCGGTGGGCATCGTTTCGGTGTTCATGGTGGTGGGCGGCGTCGTGATTATGAACATCATGCTTTCGGTGGTGACGGAGCGGACCTACGAGATCGGGATCCGCAAAGCCGTCGGCGCGCGCAAGGGCGACATCATGCGGCAGTTTCTGATCGAATCGTCGCTGCTCTCGGCCACCGGCGGGCTGATGGGCGTGGCGCTGGCGTGGCTGGTGACGATGGTGGTGCGGTCGGTAACGCCGATGCCGATGGTGGTGCCGCCCTCGGCCGTCGTGGTTGGCGTGGGAGTCTCGGCGCTGGTCGGCCTCTTCTTCGGCGTGTATCCGGCAAGCCGCGCGGCCAGGTTGGATCCGATTCACGCGTTGAGGTGGGAGCGATGACGTTCTCCGAAATCCGCTCTTCGGCGGCGATGGCCTTGGCCACGGTGCTCGAGCACAAGACGCGCAGCTTCCTGACCGTGCTCGGCGTCATCATCGGCACCGGCGCGGTGATTGCGGTGGGATCGATCATTACCGGCGTCAACGATGTGATGACGGAACTGGTCAGCGCGATGGGGCCGGAGACGATTCTTTCCTTCCAGTTCAACCTGAGCTTCCGCGGCTCCATCACGCCGGAGGAGATGAAGCGCAAGCCCTTCACCTGGGAGCAGTCGCAGGAACTTGAGGAGCGTTGTCCTTCGGTGACGCACGTTTCGCCGTATTTGCTGACACCGAATGTTTTCGGGCCCGGGCAGTGGGCCGATCACGTGAAATACCGTGGCCGGGATTTGTTCCAGGTCACCTTCGCCGGGACCGAGGAGGGCTATGCTGCAGGCGAAAACCAAGTGATGGAGCGAGGCCGGTTCTTCACCGACCAGGAGAACCGGCGGCATCAGCCGGTGGTGGTGGTCGGAGAAAACGTGGACAAGGCCCTGTTTCAGGGCGAGGACCCGATTGGCAAGTGGATCGAGGTGGACGGCCATCAGCTCCAGATCGTGGGTGTGATCGGACAGAAGCTGAGTTTTCCCGGCCAGCCGGACCAGCGCATCCTGGTTCCCTTTTTCACCATGCGCAAGATGTACCCGACGGCCAATGAGATCATGTTCATCATCTTCGCCAGGAAGGGACTCGTGGATCGCGCGATGGATGAAGTCGAAGTGGCGTTGCGCATGATGCGCAAGGCGCCGCCTAACAAGCCCGACGATTTCTGGCTCTCCACCGGCAGCCAAATGCTCGACGATTTCCATCGCATCACCTCGACCGTGGCGCTGCTGATGGTGGGGTTGAGTTCGATCGGCCTTCTGGTGGGCGGCATCGGCGTGATGAACATCATGCTGGTATCGGTCACTGAGCGCACGCGCGAGATCGGCATTCGCAAGGCGGTGGGCGCGAAACGCTCCGATATCGTGGTCCAGTTCCTCACTGAAGCTGTCGTACTGACGGGCCTCGGCGGCCTCGCCGGGATGACGCTCGGCTGGTTGATTTCGATCACCTTCCGCCTGATCTTCCCCAGTCTGCCCACCTCGGTGCCGCTCTGGGCAGCCGCGCTGGGCGTCTGTGTCAGCGTCGGCGTCGGCCTCTTCTTTGGCACCTGGCCAGCCCTCAAAGCCGCCCGCCTGGACCCGGTAGTCGCGCTCCAATACGAGTAGGGTGTTGGCAGGCGGAAGCGCCTGCCCCACGTTCCAGCAAGTCCTTCGGCAGCGAGGTGGGACAGACGCTTTCGTCTGTCAACCCGCCGGTCCGCGCCGATTTCTTCGCGGTCCGCGCGCTCGCAACCCCGATCAGAGCCAGGAGCGTAAGCGAGTGCTTCACCGGAAGTGGTTCTCGATCCTCTCCCGACCGGAACAGCGCACCCGCCATCTGCGTAATCCAGGGTGTGGCGGAACTTGGGCTCGGACTCGTCGAACTCCTGTTCGAGCACGGGCTCGACATCGTTGAATGCGTCCTGGAGCGCTGGGGCTATGCTCCCGCAGGTAAGGAACACTTCATCAGGCTTGGGCTGTCGGATGAACCTGTCCAAGGTCCCCTCAGAGAACACACCGCCGCGCCTTGTCGAGTGTAGTCAGTTGTCCTGTCCAAAGGAGTAGACTCGAATCCGGGGCGACAGTTTGCGCCCGTCAGGTCTTATGGGACTCCTTAAAGACTTGGTTAAGACCAGCATCAAGGTGGCCGCAGCGCCGATCTACATTCCGCTGAAGGTTGCGGAGACACTCCAACAGACGCCCCAATCCAACCACTGGTATCACGACAGCGGCCGTGAACAGGAAGACAACAGCGGAAGCGGCGAATCGCAGTAGAGCTGACGCCAATTCGTGTGCACCCGCTTCACCGGTCCAGGCCGGGTTGGCATCCAGTCCATGTACATTCACATGCCGGCGGCGGAATAGGCCGCAGGAGCGCTCCCTGCCCCGTGACCACGCTTGTGGTGGTGCGCCGTCAACGCGCGATCAGATACAATGCGCCGAGGTAAACAACGGCTATCCCGAGCACCGACAAGCTCAAGGTGAGGAACACGCGCCCGGAACACGGAATTGCCTCCGGCGTCACTTGCGGCTGGTTGGGTTCGTTCTTACTTAGCAAGACGCTCATCGCGTTGGCCTCCCCGGCGATTGCGGCAGGCCCAATTCCCGCCATATTATTTGCCTGCCAGTTGGTCTCCCCTGGTTTGCGCCTGCCGCTCCAGATCACTCACCTTGAGACGGGAGGCGGCGACTTTGATGCGATACCAGACCCGCGGGTCGGACTGCTCACCCCCGAGTTGAAACATACGCTGGACCAACGGCCGGGCACTATCCGGATGGACCTGGTACTGCATCGCATATTCGATCAGTTGGTCCAGCGTTCCCAGCTCCATCATCTTGGCCGTTACGATAGAGCGCACCCTGCTCTCCGCGCCCTGTTCCTGCGGCCCGTTCCCGGCAGGGAAGACTCCAACCGCCGCCCGCATCACCAGCAGCAGTTCTTTCCCGTTGGACGCCTGCTCGGCCATCTCCAGGATCACTTTCTGTTGCGCCGGGGACTGCGGCGGCGCTGCGCTGGCAGCCATGTAGAGCTTCTTTATGGCTGCGCTGACTACCTGCCCCGCCTCCGGTGCAGGTACTGCGGCGCTCCTCGCGGGGGTGTCGCAGGAAGCCAGGCTCCAGGCAGCCATCACGACAACCGGCGCGCCACAAAGACGCTCCCACATATTGGGAGCGTACATCCAAATCGGATTCCTGAACAGAGTTTTTTCACAACTTGACGCAAAATTCTGCATGATATAGGATTGAGGGGTCTTTATATCCCGTTTTTGAACTCCGCAACGGGCAGTTTGCTGAAAAACACTACACTATGACGGCCGTGAAACTACTCCGGCTGGCTGCCCTTGCGGCCCTGCTGACCACCGGACTCCCCGGCCAGCAGGCTGCGCAACCGCACGCTGAGGACTGTCTCGGCTGCCATGATCCCGGACCGCGCACGGGCAAGCGCCAAGCCGGGGTGCCCCCGGGCTTCAACGCGGCCGCCTTGAAATCGTCCCCCCACGCCGCCCTCGATTGCGTGGCCTGCCACAGCGACATCAAAGAGGTGCCGCATCCCGAAAAGCTGGCCCCCGTCGACTGCGGCCAGTGCCACGGCGAAGAACAGAGCCAGTACGCCGCCAGCGTACATGGGAAGAAGGCGGCCCAGAAGGATCCGTATGCCCCCAACTGCAAGCTCTGCCACGGCACGCATGACATCCTGCCCCCGTCCAACCTGAAATCGCCGGTCGCCACCATCAACGTGCCGCGCCTGTGCGGCGGCTGTCACAGCGAAAACACCGAAGTCAGTAAGACGCGCGCCATCTCGCAGACCAACATCTCCGAGAATTACAAGGACAGCATCCACGGCATCGGCCTCTTTCAGCAGGGCCTCACCGTTACCGCGGTCTGTACCAGTTGCCACACGGCGCACAACCAGCTTCCGCACACCGATCCCCGCTCCTCGATTGCCAAGCAGAACATCGCCAGAACCTGTACGCGGTGCCACGCGATGATCGAGCAGGTGCACCGCCAGGTGATCCGCGGCGAGCTGTGGGAGAAGCAACCGCACCTGATTCCGGCGTGCGTCGATTGCCATGAGCCGCACAAAATCCGCAAGGTTTATTACACGGAGGGAATGTCCAACGGCGATTGCCTGAGCTGCCACGCCAATCCCAACCTGAAGGGGACGGGCGCAGGGCAATCCAGGCCACTCTACGTGAGTGCCGACGAACTGGCTCGATCGCGCCACTCGCGCATCGCCTGCGTGCAATGCCATACCGGCGGGACCCCGTCCAACGTGAGAGCCTGCGCCACCATCAAGGACAAGGTGGATTGCTCCATCTGCCACGACAAGGTGGTGGACCAGTACCGCGAGAGCACGCACGGCACCCTGGCCGCGCAAGGCAGTCCGGATGCGCCCCTCTGCGAGGACTGCCACAGCCCGCATGGCACGCTGGGCAAGCTCAATTCCGCCGACCCCACGTATTCGCGCAACGTCCCCACACTTTGCGCAAAATGCCATCAGGAAGGACACAAGGCCGCCGTCCGCTATTCCGGCAAGCAGGACCACATCGTGGATCATTACCGCGAGAGCATCCACGGAAAGGGGCTTCTGCAGGCCGGCCTGACCGTCACCGCCAATTGCGCCGACTGCCACACCCCGCACCACGAGCTGCCCAGCCGCGACCCGCGCTCCAGCGTGAACCGCGCCAACATCGCCGAAACCTGCGCGCAATGCCATCGCGGCATCTACGAGTTGTTCACCGCCAGCGTCCACAGCCCCAATGTCACCCGCTCCGGGAAACCGCTGCCCGTGTGCGCCGACTGCCACTCCGCCCACAGCATCCAGCGCACGGACCTCACCGAGTTCCGGCTCAACATCATGGACCAATGCGGCCGCTGTCACCAGCAGATCACCGAGGCGTACTTTGAAACGTTCCACGGGAAGGTCTCCAAGCTGGGATATTTGAAGACCGCCAAGTGTTACGACTGTCATGGAGCGCACGACATTCTGCCGGTCAACGACCCGCGCTCGCATCTCAGCCGGAACAACATCGTTGGCACCTGCGGTAAGTGCCATACCGGCTCTCACCGCCAGTTCGCCGGCTATCTGACGCACGCCACGCACCACGATCCGAAGAAATATCCTTTCCTGTTCATCACCTTCTGGGGCATGACCACGCTGCTGATCGGCACCCTGGTGATCTCCGGCGTGCACACCGCGCTCTGGCTGCCCCGATCGTTCGAATACCGCAAGCAGATCAAGAATGGAGCGGCGGAAGCCGGGACCTATGTGCGCCGCTTCCGGCGGTTCCATCGCAACCTTCACCTGATGGTTGTCTCCAGCTTCCTGGGGCTCGCGCTGACCGGCATGATTCTGAAGTTCTCCTATGCGGGTTGGGCGAAGTTGCTGGCCCACCTGCTGGGCGGTTTTGAAGCGGCGGGCCTGATCCACTGCTTCTGCGCCTGCCTGACCTTCACCTATTTCGGGCTGCACGTGTACGATCTGGTCAAGCAGCGGCGGGCGAGCGGCAAGAGCTGGCGCCAGTTCATCGCCGGCGAGGAGAGCATGCTCTTCAACCGGCGCGATTTGCACGAACTCGCCGGCTCCCTCAAATGGTTCTTCAAGCGCGGCCCCCGTCCCGAGTACGGCCGCTGGACGTATTGGGAGAAGTTCGATTATTTCGCCGTGTTCTGGGGCGTATCCGTGATCGGTGGCACGGGTCTGCTGCTGTGGTTTCCGGAGATCTTCACGCACGTATTCCCCGGCTGGGCGGTCAATGTCGCCACCACTATCCACAGCGACGAAGCGCTGCTGGCCGTGAGTTTCATTTTCGTGGTGCACTTCTTCAACACGCACTTCCGCCCCGAAAAATTCCCCATGGACACCGTGATTTTCACGGAGGGCATGCCGCTCGAGGAGTTTGAGCGCGACCGCCCCAGGGAGTACCGGCAAATGGTGGAGAGCGGCGAGTTGGCTCAAATGATGATGCCGGCGCCGGCACCCCGCGACGTGAGGTTCTGGCGCCGCCTCGGTTTCACCGCTCTGACCATCGGCCTGGTTCTGATCGGCCTGATCGTCTACGCGATGATCTTCGCGTACCGCTGAAGCGGGGCGCTTGTGGCTTCGGCATTCCGCTTGCGCACAATGTCGCGAGGGCCGGGCGAATCGGGTGTCAGCGCTTCACTGGTTCGGGTCGAATCGGAACCCGCTCCATGTACATTCACATGCCGACGGGGGAATAGGGCGGGGGAAACCTGTCTGCCTCAGAACGCGAACTCGGAAACGAGTCGCACCACGTCCTCCGGCTGGGCTTGAACGTCCGAAGAACCATTGCGGATATAGATGGTGCCCCCGATCATATATGCCGGAGCTTCTCCACTGGCGACCGCAATCTTGGCGACCAACAGGCCGCGCACATTCTCGAATGTGATCTGGACGGGCGGCGTTGGTTTTATGCGGCTCCGGATCAGTTCGCGAATCTTCTGTTCCATCCGATCCCGCTGGGTGAAATCGAGTTCTAGCCTTTTCACGTGGCCAGCATCGTCGACGCCAATGAATATGACGCCGTCGTTCGTATTGGCGAATGCCACGATGGACTTCAGTATCTCAGTCTCGACACTGCCGGCCCTATTTTCGTCGCTGGAAAGGCCGCGTTTGAACTCGACGCTTTGTCCCTCGCCGCTGCGCATCGCTTCCTCAAGGCTTGGTACTTGCATTCCTGAAACGGCAATGTAATGTCGCAGAAACCGCCTGCTGAGGGCATGGGTGATGTAGGCTGCAAAGAGAAATCCTACCGCGCACGAACATGCGACCCACCCGAGGCTACCAATTTCAGTGAATGACGTGGCCAGTAGCCGTCCATCCGTATCCGTTTCCGTTTGGGCGGCGTACAGTTCCGCCCCCTGCATGTAGAGCTTCAGACCGGAACTCGGCAAGGGCACGCCCTCCGGTAGATACGCGGGGATCCATGGTCCTTGTTCTACAACCCGTTTCGTGTCTGGGTCTACCACCTGGAAGCCGTCGGCGGAGAAGACGCTACGCGGGGGTCGCACAGCCGCCCCTGGAGTTGACATGATCGAGGCGATTTTGTCGGCCTCTCGCTTCAGGGCGCTATCCACGTCGGCGATCAGCGAGTTAGGAATTTCAATCGCCTTGTTGGGCGCCTTCAGCGCGTAGCCAACAAAGACTTCGAGGCCCTTGCCGTCTGCTCCCACTGTCCGCGAGTACAGTCGCCAGACTTCCCCATCTGGGGTATTGCAGGAGGCCGGCTGCCGAAATTTCCCGATAAACGCCGTATCGGAGTAGTCCATGGGCGGGTAGCGTTCTGGGGAGGCTGCTGTGGGGTGCGGCTCATCGATAAAGAATCGGCTTTTCGCGTCGACGACGTAATCCGCATCTTCTAACCGCGGATCGGTCGAGTATACGCTCGTGTCACACGCGTCTCCGGCGCACTTGATTTCAGATAGCGCATTCAAGTTCACGTTCCGCCAGCGTAGGACCGAGGGATAGGCTGGGGTTAGATAAGCCGCCACCGTCAGCAGCGCCCCGACAAATCCCATTGAGATCGAGAAGCGAAGAATCTTGAGGCTCACTCTTCTTTGTCGAGTGGGAGTCTTAACGGCCTTCAATCGCGCGGTTTCGGGCCCTGCCACTGTCGTCACCTGAGAACCGAATACGGCTTACCAACTACCCCGCTTCTGAAAAACCCGAGTAAATGATAGCCGAAAGCTGAGCTAAACTCCAGCCTATATTGCGAGTTCCGCCGCAGAGATCGTCCGCCCTTACCCCGTCTGCCTCTGCGTCGCGCTCCCCCTCACCGTCGCCAGCGCCAGCAGCGGAAAGTAATCCCGGTATAAGTGGTAAGTCAGATAGAAGACATTCGGGAAACCGGTGCCGGTGGCCAGGTCTTCTTTCCAGCGGCCGTTGGGTTGCTGAGTGTCTAACAGGTAAGTGACGCCACGTTCGGCAGCGGACGATGTCGTGTCTCCGGCGGCGGCGAGGCCGAGCACGGCCCACGCGGTTTGCGATGCGGTGGATGGCGCGGCAACGAAGTGGTTGTCGCGATAGCTCTGGCAGGATTCGCCCCAGCCGCCGTCGCGGTTGGCCACGCTGCGAATCCACGCGGCGGCGTTTTCGATCGCCGGTTGCGCCTGTGCGCCACCCGCCACACGCAGCGCGCGCAACGCGAGGAACGTGCCGTAAATGTAATTCACGCCCCAGCGTCCGTACCAGCTTCCATCGCGCTCCTGCGCGTGCAGCAGGAATTGCACTCCACGCTCGATTGCGGCGTGATCGGCAGGCAAGCCGCGCTTCACCAGGGCATCGATCACGCGGCCGGTAATATCGGGACAGGCCGGATCGAGCATGGCATTGTGATCGGCGAAGGGAACCTTGTTGAGAATCTGCCAGTCGTTATCGGCGTCGAAGGCCGCCCATCCACCGTCGGAGCACTGCATGCCCAGAATCCACTCGGTGGCGCGGCGCTCGACGCGGGCCTGCGCATCCGGATCGCTGGCCTTGGCGTGGCCGAGCGCCAGCAACACCATGGCGGTGTCGTCCACGTCGGGGTAATACTCGTTGTTGAATTCGAACGCCCAGCCGGAGGGCATCAGGTCGGGCCGCTTGATGGCCCAATCGCCCTTGCGGCGCGTTTCCTTCGTCAGCATCCAATCGGCGGCGCGGGTGAGCACGGCGGGCGACGGTGCCCAGGCCTCGGTCCCGGCGCGCACTTCCTGCAACTGGCCGAGCGCATAAGAGCAGATCGCGGTGTCCCAAAGCGGCGAGACGGCGGGCTGGAATTGGAAGTTGTCTTCGTCCTCCAGTATGAGGTTGTCGAAGTGGCGGACTGCTTCGATCAGGTCGGGCTGATCTTCCGGATAACCGAGCGACTCCAGCGCCATGATGCAGTACATCATGGAAGGGTAAATGGCGCCCAGGCCGTCGGTGTGACGTGTGCGCTCCAGCATCCATCGTTCCGCCTCGCGGATGGCGCGCGCGCGCACGTTCTTGAGGCCGCGCTTTTCCCAGAGTTTCACGGCGCGATCCACCTGGTGGAAGATCAGGGCTGCGGCGTCCCGCTTGGGCAGCGAGTACCTGGTGGTGGGACGCAGCAACTCACCCACGCCCATGCCGTGCGGCGTGACCTTCGGCTTGGCGATGGCTTGCACGATGGAAAGCGGCACCAGGATGGCGCGCGTCCAGGACGACATTTCATAGAGAATGTCGCCAGGCGCCAGCACGATCTCCGGCGGAATGCTAGGTGCCCAGCGGCGCGGATACAAGCCCAGCAGGCTGAAGTTGATCTTTGTGTAACTGTTGGCGGCCTGCAGGCCGCCGAGCGCGATCACGCGGTCGCGGGCGCGGCGCAGGAAGGCCGACTCGGGATCGATGCCGGCGACTCGCCCGGCCAGCTTGCAGGCCGTATAGGCGCGGGCCGTCGCGTTGATTTCCGAAGGGCCGCCGGGGTAAATATTCCAACCGCCATCCGGGAGCTGCCGGCGCACGATGGACTGGCAACCCTTGCGGATGCGTTCCGCAGCCGGCGGACGCCATTCGCCATCCTCGTCCGGCTGGTGGCGCCACAGCCGATAGAGGATGTAATCGGACTCGAGCGTAGTATCCGCCGTGAGATCCCCCCACCAGCACCCGAGGGGCTGCTGCAGCGATTCCAGCGCCTGCGCGGCGGCCGTGAGCGAACGATCGATGCGCTCGGCGCGCTCGGCCGCGGTTTGCACCACAGCCGGAATGGTCACAGCGTGGCGGCGGGATGCGGTTTCGATCCACTCCATAAAGATAGTGTAGCGTTTTGGCCGGAACCCGCAGCTAATGAGTTCGCGGTTTAGAAAGGGAGTGTGCCCGGGTGCTCGTGGAACGTGGCGAGTACGGGCAAGCTAAAGCATGCCCCACCAATACCACGCGTGTCTTTGGTGGGGCATGCTTTAGCTTGCCCGTAAGACCAGCACCAGTTACTGCTCGATCAACGCGGCGGCGGCCTGGTCGAGGAACCAGGTGACATCGTGGCCGGGGCGCGTGGCGATCTGCGCGGGGTACTTCATCGGATCGTACTCGCCGCGGATTACCGACCGCAGCGCCTCCTTCTTGTCGTCTCCGGTGACCAGAAACACGGTGTGCTTGGCGGCCACCAGGACGCCCGGCAGAAGGGTGACGCGCCATTGGCGAAACGGAACGGCAAAAGTGGCGGCGGCAATCCCCTGCCGGTCTTCGATCAACGGGTCGCCGGGAAACAGGCTGGCCGTATGCGTGTCCGGCCCCATGCCGCGGTGCACCACGTCGAAACGCGGCAGCTCGCCTTCGTCCAAGCCGAAAAAACGGCGGATTTGCTCGGCGTAATGCCGCGCCGCGGCTTGCGGAGCCAGTTCGCCGGCCACGCGGTGGAGGTTCGACTGCGGAACCCGCGCGGGCAGGAATAGATGTTCGTTGGCCAGCTTGAAGTTGCTGGCCGGGTCCGAAGGCGGCACCATACGCTCGTCGACGAAGAACACGTGAATGCGCCGCCACGGCAGATCCGACGCCCCCAGCCGCTCGAACATCCGTGCAGGACTGGTGCCGCCGGAGACGGCCAGCGTGGCCAACTCCTGACAGGAAAGCGCATCTTCCAGCAGGGTTACTATGTGGCCGGCGCATGCCTCGGCCGCGGCGGGCGCATTCTGGCTGGTCTGGTATCGAACGCTCATTCAATCGGTAGCATACGCAAATTGCGCGGCGGACGCCAGCGTGCCGGCAAACACCGGATCGGCGTGCACAATACCGAGTTCCTCGCGCAGCAGCAGATAGTCATTCGGCGTGGGCAGCGGCGTGCAGTGCGAAAACCCATCGACGGTAGCCTTGAGATGCCCGTCGTGCTGCTGGAGGCGCGCGTGGAAGCCGCCGCATTCGAGTTCGGCAAATGTCTCCTGCGCGCTGGTGCGAATGTGAACCTCAGCGCTGACACCGATCGAACCGAGCGCGCCTGCCATCCACGCGGCCATGTACAGAGCTTGGGTCGTGACGGCGCCCGCGTCGCATACGGCGATGCGCGCGCTGCCAGCGAGGCTGGCTGCTTGGTGCGGGTCTTCGAAGATCTGCGCCAGGGTTTGCCGCCAACGCGTGAGGCGCGTCCAGGCGAGGTCGCCGAGCAACATGCCGCCCGCGGTTTCGCCGGCCAGCCGCCGCAGCGCGGCCGGCGCATCCGGCATCGCGCCCGAATCCACCACCACACGGTGCGCCACCCCGGCCAGCGCCGGGAACTCCGCCATCCCCAGCAGGCGCGGGCTGCGGCACCACAGAATCGCGGGAAGATCGGGCACCGTAAGCGGCAGCACCACCGATGGCACATCGCCCAGCGAGGCGTCCGAGCACGCGATCTCCACCTGCTCGCAACAGATCTGCCGGCGCTGGCCAAACGGCATCCAGCACTGCGCGAACACGCGCTGGCAGATCGAGCGTTCGCCCGCGCCGGTGAGCCGGATGACGATGGTGCGTGCGGGATGCTCCGGCATCAGCGCGGCGATGGTTTCGCCCAGGCCGGCCGGGTCGTCGCGGTCCTCGGTGACCAGGATCAGCGTCATCGTGCAGGCGCGCAGCACGCCGTGCGCGGCCTCGCCAGCTTCCTGCTTGCCGGTCGCCACCCAGAGATCGGCGAGATCCTTGAGGATCTTCTCGGGAGGCGCCACAGCCATCACGGTTTCCTCCACGTGTGGCCGCGGCGAGCCAGCATCACATCGGCGGCGGCCGGTCCCCAGCTTCCGGCGGCGTAGTTCGGAAAATCGAAACTGTCGCTGCGCCATACGTTCTGGATGGGCTCGACCACCGTCCAACTGGCTTCCACCATGTCCTGCCTGGTATACAGCGTGGCGTCGTCGAGCAAGGCATCGAGCAGCAGCGTTTCATAGGCGGATGGCGACCGCTCGCCGAAGCTCGAACCGTAGTTGAAATCCATCGACACCGGGCGCAGTTTCATGCCGGCGCCAGGCCGCTTGGAAAGGAACTTGAGCGAGATGCCCTCTTCCGGCTGGATGCGCACGATCAGCAGATTCGGCGTTCCATCCGCGATCTCTCCGTCGAACATGGACAGTGGGGCCTGGTTGAAGTGGATGGCGATTTCGGTCACCCGCTTGGGCAGCCGCTTGCCGGTGCGGACATAGAACGGCACGCCCGCCCAGCGCCAATTGTCCACGAAGAGGGTCACCGCGGCGTACGTGTCGGTGGCCGAAGCGGGGTTGACACCGGGCTCCTGGCGGAAGCCGGGCACGTCTTCGCCGCCGATCCGCGCCGGCCCGTACTGGCCCGCCACTGCGTTCTCGCGAATCTCATCGGCCGTCATCGGTTTCACGGAGCGCAGCAGCTTGGAGCGTTCGTCGCGCACGCTGGTGGCGCGAAAGCTGGCGCAAGGCTCCATCGCGATGGTGGCCATCACCTGCAGTAGGTGGTTCTGAACCATGTCGGCCAGCGCGCCGGCTTCCTGGTAGTAAGCGCCGCGGCCCTCGACCCCAATCGATTCGGCGGCCGCGATCTCGACGTGGTTGATGTAGCGCCGGTTCCACAGCGGCTCGAAAATCCCGTTGCCGAAGCGAAACGCCAGGATGTTCTGCACGGTTTCCTTACCCAGGTAATGGTCGATGCGGTAGACGTCGGATTCGGCGAAAACATCGTGCAGGCGGTCGCTCAGTTCGCGCGCGCTGGCCAGGTCGTGCCCGAACGGCTTCTCCACCACCAGCCTGCGCCAGCCCGCGCCGTGCTGCAGGCCGGCCGCGCCGATGCCCTGCGCCACTTGCGCATATTGACTGGGCTGGGTGGAAAGATAAAACAGCACATTGCCGCCGGTCTGGTGGGCTTGTTCGATGTGGGCGAGCTTCTCGCCGATGCGCTCAAACAGCGCGGCGTCGCCGATGTCTCCCGCCACGTAGTGCAGGCCTTCGGCAAACGCTTTCCACACCTCTTCGTCCAATTGCGTGTCTTCGGAAAACGCGGCGACCGATTCCTTCATCTTGTCGCGAAACTGGTCGTCGGTGAGCGGTGTCCGCGAAGTGCCCACGATGGCGAATCCAGGCGACAGACGCCGGTCGTAAGCCAACCGGTAGAGTGCCGGCAGCAGCTTGCGCTTGGTCAGGTCGCCATTGGCGCCAAAAATCACCACCGCGCACGGCGGCGCGCGCCGCTCAAAACGCAGCGGATCCTGAAACGGATTGTCGGCAGGCATCGGATCTACAGTATCAGATGCGCAGGCACCGGCAGCGGGTGCGCCGGCGCGGGCCCTGCGCGCCTGCGCCGTCCTCCCCACCCACGCATCCGGCCGGCCCGCCGCGCTAAACTGGAACTCTTATGGCCATCAGTAAAGATCTACTGGAGATTCTCGTGTGTCCGGTGTGCAAGGCGGCGGTGGAGCTCACGGCCGGCGGGAGCGGGTTGAAGTGCGTGCAGTGCCATCGCGTCTATCCGGTGCGGGACGATATACCGGTGATGCTGGTGGACGAGGCAAAAATCGAAGAATAGACCCGTGCAGAACGTGCTGGAAGAGCTGCCGCGTCCGGGCCGCGTGGCCGTCGTCCGGCTGCGTTCGCTGGGAGACTGCGTTCTCTCGACCCCCGCTCTCGCCCTGCTGAAACGCGCGCGCACGGACCTGCGCGTCGCGGTCGTCGCCGAAGCGCGCTTTCACGCGGTGTTCGAGCACAATCCGGACGTGGACGAGATTCTGCCGCCGGACCCGGGCGCGCTGCGGCGCTGGCGGCCGGATCTGTGTCTCAACCTGCATGGCGGCACGCGCAGCGCGTGGTTGACGCTGGTTTCCGGCGCCCGCTGGCGCGCCGGCTTCGGCCACTTCCGCTACGGGCGCGTCTACAACGTGCACATCCCCAGGGCGCAGGAGATCCTCGGCGTGGAACGCGCCGTGCACACGGCGGAACACCTCGCCAGTGCGATCTTCTATTTGGGCGCGCCGCACGAGGAAATTCCGCGCGCGCGGCTGGGGCTGGCCGGCCAACCGCCTACGCCGGCGCGGCCGTACGCGGTGCTGCACGCGATGGCGACTGCCCCCGAAAAGACCTGGCGCGCCGGCGGGTTCCTGGCGGTGGCGCGCCAGCTCGAAGCGAGCGGCCTGGACGCGGTATTCACCGGTGCGGCGGGCGACGACCTGCGGCCGTTCGCGACGCATCGCCTGGTGCACGGCGCACCGCTCGACCAGGTGAAATCGCTGCTGGCCGGAGCGTCTTTGTTCGTGGGCAACGATAGCGGCCCGGCGCACATGGCTGCGGCGCTGGGGATCGCGTCGGTGGTGATCTTCGGACCGTCCGACCCCGCCATCTGGGGCCCCTGGCGCGCGCGCTCCGAAGTGGTGACGGCGCCGGGCGGAATCGCCGGCGTGACGGTGGCGCAGGTGACGGACGCGCTCGCCCGCCTGCGGGTACACGCATGAAGGAGCTGGGGCGGCTATTCAGTTTCGCGCGGCGCTACATTGGACACCTGGCGGTCTCGGTGGTGCTGATGGCGGTCGCCGGCAGCGGAACCGGCCTGATGGCGCTGCTGATCGGCCCGTTGCTCTACAGGGTGCTGGACGTCCACGCGGCCGAAGAGCGCATCAAGCTCACCACCATCCCGATTCCGCACCACCCCATCGCCATTTATCTCGACCAGATCGTGCCCTCCTACTTCCACAACGTCTTCAACATCATGGCGTTCGCCATGATGGCGGTGTTCATCACCAAGGGCCTGTGCGATTACTGTGCCAACTACCTGGTAAACTACGTCGGCTTTTCCGCGGTGACTAACCTGCGCAACCGGGTTTTCGACAAGGTGGTGCGGCAGGGCGCGGAGTTTTTCGAATCCCACTCCACGGGCAAGCTGATGTCGGCCATCATGAACGATATCGACAAGGTCCAGCTTGCCACCTCGCACATCCTGGCGGACCTGCTGCGCCAGACGTTCGTGCTGCTGGCGCTGCTGGCGGTGGTGATCGGCACCGATTGGAGGCTGGCGCTGATCAGCCTTTTGCTGGTTCCGATGGTGGTCGTCCCGGTCACCAACATCGGCAAGCGGATCCGCCGCACCACGCGGCGCACGCAGGACAACCAGGGCGAGCTGAGCCAAGTGTTGCAGGAAACCCTTAGCGGCCACATGGTCGTCAAGGCCTTCAGCGCCGAAGGGTACGAATCGCGCCGCTTCCACGATGCGGCGCGCCGGTTGCTGAAGACCAACCTGCAATACGTGCGCCAGCAGGCGCTCTCCTCGCCGCTGATCGAAGTGGTGGGCGCGGCCACCGTGATCGGCTTCATCTGGTATGCGCGGACGCAGATCAAGGCGGGCGAGTTGACGCCGGAACGGTTCGCCAGTTTTGTGGCGGCGCTGGTATTCCTCCTCGAACCCGTGAAGCGCCTGGTGGGGATTCACAATATCTTCGAACAGGCGCTCGGCGCGTCGCAAAAAGTCTTCGAGTATCTCGACAATATCGAAAAGATCGCCGAAAAGCCCGGCGCCACGCGGCTCCATAAGTTTTCCCAGCGGATTGTGTTTGACAATGTGGGTTTCCACTATCTGTCCGCGGACAGCTTCCGCATCGAAGGGATTTCGCTCACGGTGGAAGCCGGCGAAGTGGTGGCGCTGGTGGGACCGAGCGGCGGTGGCAAGACCACCCTGGTCAATCTGGTGCCGCGCTTCTGGGACGTGACCGATGGCGCGGTCCGCATGGATGGCCACGACGTGCGCGAGCTCGAGCTGGATTCGCTGCGCGGGCAGATCGGCATCGTGGCGCAGGATACGTTTCTGTTCAACGACACGGTAGCGCGCAACATCGCCTACGCGAGGCCGGACACGCCGTTCGACGAGGTGCAACGCGTGGCCGAAACCGCGCTGGCCCACGAATTCATCGAACGCCTGCCGGACGGCTACCAGACCGTGATTGGCGACCGCGGCGTGCGCTTGAGCGGCGGCCAGCGGCAGCGCATCGCCATCGCGCGCGCGTTGCTGAAGAACGCGCCGATCCTGATTCTGGACGAAGCCACCTCGCACCTGGATACCGAATCCGAGATGCTGGTGCAGAAGGCGCTGGCGAACCTGATGGAACATCGCACGGTGATCGTGATCGCGCACCGCCTCTCCACCATCCGCCGCGCCGACAAAATCGCCGTAATCGAGCAGGGCCGCCTGCGCGAGGCCGGCACGCACGACGAGCTGATGGCGCAGGGCGGCATGTATCAACGGCTGCACGAGCTGCAATTCGTGGATGCGGCGATGGGAGACTTATGAGCGTACGCAGCATGACTGGCTTTGCGACCGTTCGCAAGGCCGCCGGGCCGGACGAAATCGCCATCGGCTTGAAGAGCGTGAACCACCGCGGCCTGGATCTGCACTTTCATTTGCCGCCGGAGCTGGAAGGGATCGAGACCGAGTTGCGCGCCCTGTTGAAAGGCTCGATCGCGCGCGGCCACGTGCAGGTTCAAGTGAACCTGGCGCGCGCGGCCGGGAACCCTGCCGGGTTGAATCGCACGCTGCTCAACGAATACGTTGCCGCGTTTCGCGAGGCGCAGGCACTGCTCGGGCTGTCCAGCCAGCAGATCGACCTCAACGAGGCGCTCCGCATGCCCGGCATGTTGCAGGCGGGCGGGGACGCGGAGGCGAGCGAGGAAGTGGCCGCCGCCGCGCTGGATGGGGCACGGGAAGCGCTGACCGCTTTCAACCAGTGCCGCGAAACGGAAGGCGCCGCGACGGCCAAAGAAATGCGCGAGCGGACGGCGGCGCTGCTCGGCCTGGTGAGCCGCATGGAGGAGATCCGCGCCGGCGCGGCTCCGGCCTTTTTGAAGCGCTTGCGCGAACGCATGGACGAGGTGCTGAACGGCGCGGCGGTCGATCCGCAGCGGCTGGCGCAGGAGGCCGCGCTGGCCGCCGACCGCAGCGACATCGCCGAAGAGCTGGTGCGCCTGAAGACCCACGCCGCGCAACTGGATTGTCTGCTCGCCGCCGGGGGCGAAGTGGGCAAGCGGCTGGATTTCCTGCTCCAGGAAATGAACCGCGAAGCCAACACCACCCTTTCCAAGACCGGCGGGCTGGGCGATTTGGGGCTGACCATCACCGAGCTGGCGCTGGCGGCGAAATCGGAAATCGACAAAATCCGCGAACAGGCACTGAACTTAGAATGACCACCGTCTTCATCATTTCCGCTCCGTCGGGCTCGGGAAAATCGACCCTGGTTTCCCGCCTCATGGCCGCCGTGCCCGGCCTCATGTTCTCCATCTCGTACACCACCCGCCAGCCGCGCGGCGCCGAAAAGGATGGCGAAAGCTATCGTTTTGTCTCGCGGCCGGATTTCGAGGCGATGGTCGCCCGCGACGAGTTCCTGGAACACGCCGAGGTGCACGGCAACTATTACGGCACCCATCGCGGCATTCTCGAAGAGGCGCGCGCGGCGGGCAAGGACCTGGTACTCGACATCGACGTGCAAGGTGCGAGACAATTGGTAGAGAAGATTCCCGAGGCTGTAACGGTCTTCATCCTGGCTCCTTCGCGGCAGATCCTGGAAGCGAGGTTGCGCGCGCGCGGCGAGGACCGGGACGAGGTGATCGAGCGGCGCCTGCGGGACGCGGCCGACGAAATACGGCGGTATCGCGATTATCATTATGTGTTGATCAATCGCGACCTGGCCGAGTCGGACGCTATCTTGAGTTCGATCGTGCGCGCCGAGCGTGTGCGGGGGGCCAGGATCGAAGAGCGGATCCGGCCCATATTGGAATCATTTCAGGTTTGAAGAGGTATCGACGTCATGGCGGAAATAGCCCCGAAGAATAACTCCCATTGCACCATTCCGGACGATGAGGAGCAGAGCACGTACCGCTACATCATCGTGGCGGCAAAGCGCGCGCGGCAATTGCAGGGCGGCGCGCGACCGGTGCTGCCCACATCCTCGAAGAAGTCCACTGTCATTGCGATGGAGGAAGTGCGCCGCGGGTTGGTCAAATACTCGCTCACCGGCACCGCGCCGGAGCCCGCGATCGTGGAGCCGGCGCTCTAACGGCCGTGCCGGGTTGACAGACGAAAACGTCTGTCCCACTTTACCCTCGAGCCGCGTGGGGCAGGCGCTTCCGCCTGCCAACCGTTTGGCGAAGGTTTCCCATGAAGATCATCCTCGGCGTCGGTGGCGGCATCGCAGCGTACAAGTCGGCCGAACTGGCGCGTCTGTTGATGCAGCAGGGGCATCAGGTGACAGCGGTGATGACCGATGCCGCGCAGCGCTTCGTGACTCCGACGACTTTCGCGGCGCTCACCGGCCGCAAGGTGCTCACCGACCTGTTCGCCATTGAAAGCGCCATCGACCACATCGGCACCGCGCAGGAGAACGATCTGCTGGCGATCGCTCCCGCTACCGCCGATCTGCTGGCCAAGCTGGCACACGGCCTCGCCGGCGATTTCCTCTCCACTTTGTACCTGGCCTTCACCGGCCCTGTGCTGCTGGCGCCCGCGATGAACGTCAACATGTGGCAGCATGCGGCCACGCGCGCGAACGTCGAAACGCTGGAGCGCCGCGGCAATCGCGTGATCGAACCCGGCATCGGCTACCTGGCCTGTGGCATGACCGGCGCGGGCCGCATGGCGGAGCCAGAAGAGATTGCCGCTGCCATCGAGCGCGAAGCGCTTGAGCGGCGCGACCTGGAAGGCGAAACCGTTCTCATCACCGCGGGGCCGACACAGGAGCCGCTCGACCCTGTGCGCTATATTTCGAATCGCTCCAGCGGCAAAATGGGCTACGCGCTAGCCGAAGCCGCCGCCGCGCGCGGCGCCCGCGTGGTGCTGATCTCAGGCCCTGTACACCTGTCCGCGCCGCGCGGCGTCGCAGTCGTCAACGTGCGCACTGCCGCGGAAATGCGCGCGCGGGTTTTCGAGCACCTGGAGCCGGCCGGCATCGTGATTAAAGCCGCCGCGGTCGCCGATTTCCATTTGAGCGAGGTGCCCGAGCAGAAGCGAAAGAAGACCGCGGCGCGCCTGTCGCTCGAGCTCGACCCCACGCCCGATATTCTGGCCGAGCTGGGCCGCAACAAAGGCGACCGGCTGCTGGTTGGCTTCGCCGCCGAAACCGAGAACCTGCGCCAGGAAGCGCGCCGCAAACTGGAATCGAAGAACTGCGACATGGTGGTGGGCAACCTGGTGGGCGGCGCCGACCTGGGCTTCGAATCCGACGAAAACGAAGTGGTGCTGGCGCTATCGACCGGAGAGACGCTCGAGATCGCGCGTGCGAGCAAGCGCGAAATCGCCGACCGCATCTTCGACGAAATCCTGAAGTTGCGCCTGGCTCTGCACTCCGCCCATGAAGCCTGACGACCTGCGACGGACCCTCGAATTCTATCGGGACATCGGTGTGAAGACTCTCTACCGCCAGCCAGCCACAGCGAACGCCCACACGACCGAGACTTCGGAAGTGGCGGAGGTGAAGCAGCCCGGCGCGGCACCTACTACGAGTGCACCGGTCGTCGCGACGCCCGCCGAGCAGCCTGCGATGAGCCTGCCGCCTCTTGCGCCCAGCGGCGACACGCTGCCGCGCATCCTCGCGGACATTGGCGATTGCCGCCGCTGCCGCCTGCATGAAGGCCGCAACAAAATCGTATTCGGCGTCGGCAACGAGCGATCGCCGCTGGTCTTCGTCGGCGAAGGCCCTGGCGCGGACGAAGACGAGCAGGGCATCCCTTTCGTCGGCCGCGCCGGTCAATTGCTCACGCAGATGATCGAGGGCACCGCGAAGAAAGAGGGCATCGAGCTGCTCCGCGCCGATGTCTACATCTGCAATGTGGTGAAGTGCCGTCCGCCCGGTAACCGAGCGCCCGAGCCGGATGAGATGGAAATCTGCGGCCAGTTCCTCTATCGTCAGCTCTTGGCGATCGCGCCCAAAGCTATCTGCGCACTGGGGGGCACCGCCGCGCGCGCCCTTACCGGCCGCAAGGAAGGCGTCACTAAGTTGCGCGGTAAGTGGACCGACTGGCGCGGCATCCCACTAATAGTCTCTTACCACCCGTCCTATCTCCTCCGCCCTTACAATCAGGACGCCAAGCGCGAAGCCTGGGAAGACCTCAAGAAGGTTCTGCACTTCGTGTACGACTGAAGGGCGGGAAGTCGAGCGATCAGCCGGAGGCTATGGCTGGGACGTGCACCGCGTGCCCACGGCCTGCCAGCCGCAACGATCCGTTAGACCCGAGGAGATTCCGAGTTGAAGAAACCCGTGATACCCATGATTACTGTGGTGTGGCAAAAAACAACGGCAGCACCGTGGGGCGAAATTGTCTCACTTTTCGATGGTGCTGCATAATGGAACCAACCACTTGCGAAGATTCCGCGGGGCGAATTTGCCCCACTTCGGTCATCTCCGGCGAGGAAGAAAGCATTTCCGATACGATTATCTCGCGAGTGCGGCTGCGACGGCATTGGGGAATGGAGCGGCCAGAGGGTAAGACACTGGACAGCTATGAGTTAAGAAAACTGAAAAGGGCGTGACCGCGCTTATTGTAAGATGCGCGGTAAGCGGCTGGAGCGGCGCGGCATGCCGCTAATGGTCCCTTGCCAGCCGTCCTATCTCCTCTGCCTCTACAATCAAGACGCCAAGCGCGAAGCCTGGGAAGACCTCAAGAAAGTCCTGCACTTCGTGTACGATTGAGGGCGGAGGGGCTGTGACTGGTTGCGCAGTTTGCGGTTAACCTCGTGGTCCTCCGGTTGAGCGTGGAGACGCGGAGCCGCTCACTTGCCCAGCCGCCGCCCGGCGTTCCCAGTCCTCATCTGCCGCTTTATCCTCAAGGTTCTGCCAGTACTCATCGTCATGGCCCCCGGCCGCCTCCAAAACACGGGCCCAAATCCTACCAAAGAAGGTCTTGAACTTGTGTTCCCCATAGTGCCTCCGAAGCTCCCCGACCTCGACGACGGAGCCGCCGGGACACTTGCACATCGCCACGGCACGGTAGTCCCCAATTGCATCTATGAGTATCCTGCACTGCACCGGAGTAAGTTCGTTTTCTATGAGCGTATGTGCAACATCTTCCAGCTCTGGCGACTGGTTGCAGCTATTAGCCGCGAAGATGATGGCGTCTACAAACCCTGGAACCAATTCGTCGTGCAAGGCAGTCGCGCTGGGGGTCCTCGTGACAACCCCCGAGAGAACCTCTACTAGCATGTGTCTTAAGACTCCCTTGTCAGTCAAGTCCACTGCGCATGCCACCCGGCCTCCCCCTTGAATGCACTGAATCGATGGGCCAGTCGTCGGAATTCGCTCTGACATCGCTGCTTCCTTTCTCATACCTCAACCAGGATCCCCATTTTGGACTCCTGGCGGCTCAGCGCTGACGCTTCCAGCCTTTAGCGATTCGGGAATCGCTCCTGAAAAGGCCGGTTTGAACTCGGAAGGAGATGTTCTGCCTCGTGTCGTGTGGCTCTTGAGCCTTGCGCGAATTGGGCCTGAACTCACGAGACGGAGTCGATTCTACGCTTGCGAGTGCACCTTGTCAATAGCGATAGCAGAAAAACAGATCTGTAACTCTGTTGCCGACGAACGCTGCCCTCGTTCCAAATCCCCACTACGTCATATCGGGCATGTGCCCCAAGAGTGCAATCAGCGTCCAACCGGCATTGGCACGCGGGCGCAGCAATGAAAAATAGTTAAGATGGAACCTAAGAAAGCGCGAGCCGGAGGACGGGACGCAGCCAGGTATTCGCTGTGTTAGCCGCCGTATCTCGCTGCCCGCCGGTCACTGCTTCGGCGAATTCTCAGAACTGCTGTTTCTACAGGCCTTACACTCACAATTTCACACTCCAGATGCCGTGCCCTCGCGCCCTGACGTGCCAGACTGGGATTACGAGGCAAGCGGTTTGCGCGGCCCGCTTTGTTCGGCGGCGAGCGGAAGAGCGGGAACAATCGGGCCCACTCCTGAACAGCATTTTCATGTATTCCCAGTGATTTAGCGACCTTTCGTGGGAACGATTGGCCCCAGGGGAGTCTGTTGAGGATGGATCTCGCCTCGATCACTACCCCAGCCTCCACCTTAGCGCTCTTCCCTCTTCGCTCCGTCCTGCCAGCTCCAACGCACCGTCAGCGCCGATGACGAGAGGGACGCTTGCTCCGTTAATCTCCGCATGCGAAACCCGGGCCGCTTCCTGGCCGGGCAGCCGTACGGCGATCTTCCAGGAGCCCGCTTGCGACGGCTGATACCAGCCCTCATAAGACCCGTCGCGCAACTTAATGACGCCGAGCAGTGGCGAATCGAACCGGTACGATTCGACCGGCAGGCCGGGCCGCAACTCGATTCCGCTTTCCGTGAACTCGATCCCGATCAGCTTGGCCGCGGAATAGAGCGAGCAGGCATGCGAGTGCAGGTTGAGCACGGGGAAATCCGAGTAATGCATGTATAAGTTGTCTACTGTCGCACCGGGGTGTTTGCTGAGCGTTGAGTTGTAAGTGTCGGGGCCGCTCAACACGCCATACCAAATGCCGGGATACATCTCGGCGTGGCGGGCCAGCGAGTTCTTCTTCCACTCGTCCCAGGCCATGGCGGGATCGTGCCGCGCCAGCGCCCAAACCAGCGTTTGGTTGAGCGAAGGCCAGATGCCGCCGCTGATCGAAGTCCCCGGCTCCCAAACGCCGTCCTTGGGAGCGTCCGGTCCCGGATTCATCTGCACCGCGCCGATGGTGGACGGGCGGCGCAGCAGCTCGTCCATGTTGCGCACCAGCTCGCGGCTTTGTTCGGGCGTGGTCGCACCGGAAAGCAGCGCCCAAGGTTGCGGTCCCAGCCACAGCGTGCTCTCGCCCACCCACCCCAGTGTGGGCCCGAGCCAGGCGCGCCGCAGCCATTTGCCCGTCCACTGCCGGGCCGCCGCGGTACGGTGCGCGTCCGCGCTTTTGCGCACGCTCGCCGCCAGTTCCGTATCGCGCGCATAGTCGAGCAAACGGGCGTAAAGATCGAACACCCACGCCGCCATGGCCGAATTCAGCACGCTCTCACCCTGCTCGACGCATTCCTTCAAAGCCCGTTGCGCCCACACGCTGAGCAGGGCATCGTTCCAATCGTCGTTGAGCATGCGCATGACGCCGTGCGCGCCCACGCCGACGCCATCGATTTCATGCCGGTAGCAGCGCTCGAGCAGCTTGCGCACGCGCGCTTTGCCGGCGGTGGGTCCATACAGCGGCCAGGTGGGAACCTCCTGGTCGAGGAACTCGAGATCGCGCGAAGCCAGCACATATTCGCTGGCGGTCCACAGCAGCCACAGCGGCATGTCGCTCGAATTATCGGTGGCCATAGGGCTCACGGCGCCGTGGCCCACCATGGCGTACGGAATCGACCCGTCCGGACGCACCTCCTTCAGCGTGTAGCGCAGAACCGTCTTAACGATTTCCGGGTCGCTGAACAGGAAGGGCAGGCAATGTTGCAACGGGTCGCGCGCGGCACCCTGAAATCCCATCACGTACTGATAAATGCCGTTCTGGTTGAGGATATGTTCGTGGAAGTAATCGTCATAAGTCAGGCTGCTGCGTAGGCAGTAGTGATTCCAGATCGTCTCGCGCTCCACCCACGGGTCGGAGCCGACGCTGAAACGCATCCCGCGCTGCTTCCATTCGGCGCTCGAGTCTTTCCACGTGGTGGCGGCGCGCGCGGTGTACTTTTCCATCAGGGGAGCCAGATTGGCGTCTTCCTGCGGCAAATAGCCATACAGAAAATACAGCGTGGTCTCTTCACCCGGCGCGAGGTGGAAAGCGCGATCCAATAGCAGCGCGCTGTCCGGGCCGTTCGATGCCACATCTCCATCCAGCGCGCGACCGATGCCATCCGGTTTCACGGCGCCGCCCGATCCGAAGAACGCTTTTCCGTTGGCGCTGAAACCAGTGGCCGGGGCGTCGAGCGAAATCAGGAAAGTGGCGGGAGGGTTGACGTCGTCGTACCAAGCCTCGGGCGGGGTTTCCGGAATCGCTCCCAGAAACGAATTGGGATGGGCCGCCAGGTTCGCTTTCACCCGCTGCCAGGCGGCTTCTTCGGCGGGCTCGCGTCCCAAAAACTGCTGCGAATCGATCAAGCCGCGGCGGCCCGCAATAGGCTGGACGCTGTGCGCAAATCGCTGGCCGAACTTGCGGCGCAGATCCACCGAGCTGCCCACGCCGCCCATCTGCTCCACGAACGGGCGGAAAGAAAACTCGTAAATCAGTGTGCCCCAGTATTCGATCCATCGCAACGCGGCCGAAGCTGCCCCGTGATTGGCGATCGTCACCTGCGACAGCAACACGGGATCGTCGCCGAAGGGCGCGCAAATTACCTGATCGACGCTGTAGTTGCCGCGCGCCACTTTCTTGCGCAGATAGCCGGCGCCAAACACGCGGTCGAAGCTCGCGCCGCCCTCCGGATACAACGTGCTCAGCGTTTCCCGGCCGTCGGTGAGATAGCCGAATCCGCCGGCGAACTGGCTCATCCCGGGCAAATAGTCGTTTAAGAATTTGGGGGCGCCTTCATCCTGGCGGACGCGCACGTGACCGTAGTTGGAGACGATCGCGCCGATCCGGTCGTTGCCCACCTGGTGCACATGATCGGTGGCCGACAGGATACCGGGAGTCACCCGGGTGACGGCCAGCGGATCCGCCGTCTGATCGCACGTGTAGTGAAACGCCGGCAGGCCGAACCCGTCCTGCACCCATTCGCCAAAGTGACCCGACCCATACGGCTTGCTGGCGGCGCCGCTCTGCCCGCCGGCCACCGCCGAAATCGCACTCGGCGCGGCGAGAGCCCAGCCGGTGGCAGTCATCACGAAATGCCTGCGATCGATTTCCATAATCCCTCGCTTCCGGCGGCACGCCGCCGTGCGGATTCGGCACCAGGGCGCGGCGCGACTGCCAAGCACTCCAATTGTATCTGAGCGGCGCCTGCCGCTACCGCCAAGCGGACTGCCCGCGGTGCAGCGGCGCACCGGCGCGGCGACACCGCTGTCGATACAGCCTCACCCCGGCAGATGGTTGGCCGCTCGTCCGGGATCTCTCGCCTTCGACATCTCAGACTGACGAACCCGTCCCGCGAATCACCGGTTAGGCGGACTATCGGCTTTCGCGTTCTGCGCTCCCTCGATATGCGGAGGCGGTGTCGCGCCGGAACTGAACAGCAGGTCGAACAGCCGGGAGGAAGAGCCGGCGGCCGAAGGCATCGTCGCTTGCTCCGCTGGGTAAAGTCGATCCGCCGCGGGCGTTGCGCCGGATTCCACGCCGCTCTTCTCGAGCGGCCCCGGCCTCACTACCGCAGGCTCCTCCGAACTCGTGGACGGCGGCAGGAATTGTACGACGGCGCTCCAGGTATTGGAGTTGCCGTTGTTGTCAGTCCCGCTGATCTGCCACGTGCCAGTCCATGGCGGGTTGCACGTGCATGAAGCGACAAAATTGCCGGCCAACGTACCGTAGGCAGGAATGCTGGTGGCGCCAAACCAACTTGCCAGATCGCTGGTGTAGTCGTTTCCGAACACCAGCAGTTTGGTGAAGTTGATTCCCACTCCGCCGGTCTCGGTCAGCTCCGTTTCGTAGTAATACTTGCCATCGGACGAATTCTGGTTGACGGAGGCCGGAATGAAGGTGAACTTCACGTTGCCCACGCCGCCTTGCACGTCCAGGTAGGCCGGCGCGCTCGGGACGCCTCCTACCGTGACGATCACCGGCTGCTTGCCGCCGGGCACGTTGTTCGGCACCACGAAGTTCACCTGAGTCACGCCTACGCTCCAGCTCGGGATGCCGACAAACTCGGGCGTCACCGGCACACCGCCCACGGTCAGGGCGAAAGACTGCCGCGGCGTGGGCGGGTTCGTGATGGCGGCGCCGGTGGGCGTGGAGCCGGTGGTCACGAATGGCGACACGTCGCCTTCCCCGGTAATAAAGAACAGCACGCCCTGGCCGGCAGTTGCGCTGCCGGTGGGGGTGAGCAGCCCGGTGGTATACGTGTAGAAGATCCCTGGATCGGCCAGTGCGACCTCGAACGCGTAGGTAGCCACTTGGCCGTTGTTGTTGACCGCCAGCAGCGCCGGGCCCCTTGGTATCTCATACGGAATTTGCAGATTGATCTGGCTCGAGGAGCCTAGCGCATAAACACCGTAGAGGGGCGTTGGTACACCGTTGATCGAAGCGGAAGCGCCGCCCATCGTGTAGGGCAGCGGGGCCGTAGTTGCGGTAAGGTCGCTGCTCGTGAGATTGGTGCCAAAGACGCTGAGAATCATGCCTGGCGCGAAGGCCTGCTGGAACGAGGCGGCATTGGTCACGCCGCTGATGCCGATGTTGCTGGAGGCGCCGATAGTGAAGGTGATGGGAACATTCACGAACTGCGGGATGGTATTCACCGATTGGAGCACCAAGGTGGCCGTGTAAGCGCCGGGGGCCATGCCGGCGCCGGAAGCTACCAGGTTCACTTGGCCGGAGCCCGTGCCGGACTGTGGATAGATTACCAGCCAACTGGTTTTTTGATTAGATGGGAACAGCGACGCGGTCCAAGTTTGTCCGTAGGAGAGGCTGACGCCCACGCTGGCAGTAGCCGGTTGTCCCGCGGCCACGCTGAGGTTGACGGCGGACTGGGAAGCCGATAACGAACCGCCGCTTTGCGCCGGCGCAGGGTTGAAAGGCACCGAGGCGGTCGTACTGATCGCGTTGCCGGCTGAATCCACGCCATCCACCTCGTAGGAAAGCGTGGACGGTATCGTTCCTACCTGCCAGCAGATTTCGGCTTGCAGGGTCCCCAGTGGCGCCAGGCGCAAGGACCCAAACCAGTCGGCAATTTCGTCGGAGAGATCGTTTCCGCCTGCCAGGAACTTGGTCAGATAGACTTCATAGCCGTTTTTTTCCTGCAGATCCAGTTCTTGATAAAACGGGTAGTCGGATTGGCACCGGGGATCTCCACTTGGGTTCTCCACTTCCGTACCGGGTGAACTTAACAGCGCCATGGAGGCCGACACTTGGGCAGGATAAAACTCCACGGAGATCTGTTGGTTCCAAGTCATTCCGCTGGCATCGACGCCTTTGAATCCAAATGGAAGGGTGGATGGCACCGTCGCGATGGTCGCGCACAATGCCGCCGAAAGCGTGCCGTGCGCCGGAATGTTGGCGCTGCCGAAGAACGCCGGAATGGAGGAAGAGTAGTCGGTGGTACTGAAAGTGAAACCGGTGAGCGTGGTGGCGACGCCGTTAATTTCGGTCAGGCGGACTTCGAAAAAGAAAGTACATCCGTTGGAGGCCGGTGGCTGCTGGTACACCGGGTTGGGCACCACGGATGGCACCACAGCGGAAACCCCGGAAGCAATGCTCACCGCCACCGACGCGGTGGCCGAGGAGGACAGGAAATTGGAGCTTCCACCATAAGAAGCCAGGATGGTGTTATTCCCCACTGCCAACTGATTGCCGTAGACGGTCAGCTTCGCGGTGGCAACTGCGCCCGATCCGGAAAGGCTGGCGGACCCCAAGAAGATGGTACCGTCGGCGCTGAACGATACCGACCCGTTCGGGGCATTGGTTCCCGAGGCTGCGGTCACAGTAGCCGTCAGCACCGTGCTACCGGAAATCGAAATGCTGGTCGGATTGGCGGCGACCGTGGCCGTAGTCGACGTCGGGCCCGTTCCCTGGCCCGGCTTCGGCCAATGCGTGAACAGATTGTAGATATCGACCGAACCAAGCCCCGTCGTCAGGTCGAATCCCGGCCCGGCGTTGTAGCCCAATTGACCGTTTACACAATTGGGAGTGCCGGGTGTGCAGGGCACAATGTTGTTTCCCACGGTGATGTCATGAAACACGCCCGAGGTCTGAGCCAGACTGTACAGCGTCGGGTTGATATTGCCCAGGCCCGGTTTCGATTGCGCCAGGTACTGATTCAGTAGTGTCACAATTCCGGCGAATATTGGCGTCGAAACGGAAGTTCCGCCGACGCCGGTGAATTGCCCGTTGAGCCATATCAGGTAGTAATCGTGATCGTTAGACGCGTCGAGGGAAAGATCGGGCACGTCGCGGGCGTTATCGTTGGGCACTCCCGATGCTACCTGCCAGGCTGGCTTGGGGTAGAAAATGCTCGCGCCGCCTCCCGTGGAGGCGAGGTCGCCACCGTTCGCAATGCTCACGGTTGTGTCGTTCCAAGCCATCTCCGGAATGTAGCCGAGCGCGGAGGAAAGATTGGTTGAGCTGCTGCTGGTATTCCAATACGTGCCGCTGCCTTCGTTGAATTCGGTCCCTCCCAGGCCGGTAACCTCCGGCATGCTCGCGGGAATGGCGACCGCCAGACCATGGGTCGCAGCCTGAACTCCGCTGCCGTCGCAACCGGCCGCACCTGCGTCGCCCGAGCCTGCCATCCACGTAATGCCTTCCGCGTTGCCTTGCTGCGCCAGTTCCTCGAATGCGCTGACCGTGGACGGGCTGGAAGAGATCTCTTGTTCGCAAATGGCGTAGCTCGTACTGATCACGGGTGCCAAGTCCTGATCCACGGCATAAAGCGTCGATATCACGAAATTCGTGGAATAGACGAAGATCACCGAAGCGTTCTCGGCGATTGCACCTGCGTACTCTAGATCGAGCGTGTTCTCGGCGAGATTGTCCTGATTGCTGGTCCCAGGGTCGGCATATCCCGGCACCAGCACCATCTGGGGATCGTTCTTGGCCAGCCCAATCGCGCTGCGGAAGCCTTCAAGATCGGACATGTTGATGTTGGACTGCCCCATCACCGCGATCTTCTGCCCCGACCCGGTGGTGCCACTTTGATAGAGCTTGTTAATGTCGTATATGATCGCGATATCCCCCGGCACCAGGGCGTGCGACCCGTTGGTCAGGGTGACCTCGGGAACCGGGATGAGTTTGTGTTTCGGGGCCTTCGGATAGAAATCGTCCAACCCCTGGATCATGCGCACTACCGGCTTGAGCGCGGCGGGAATCGACGGATCGGAGCTGTTGGCGAAGTGCATTTCCCCATCCACCTGGTAGCGGTGCAACTCCGTGTGGAATGCCATTCGCACCTGCGCGGCCGTGCCGGCGCACGTGACATACGTCCGGCTTCGCGCTTCATAGGCGACGTTGAATCCCTGCGATCGCAGCCATTCCGAGACTTTGGCCGAATCGCCGGAGCTGAGCCCGAAACGGTCCGCAAACTCTTCCGGAGTCAGCCAGTTGTGGTAGTTCGGCGAGGTTGGGTCCTGCTGCTGGGCGAGCAATTGGTCGAGGGCCGTCTGCTGGCTGGCGGACCGCTGGAACACGATCGTAATTCCGCTGAGGAACTGCCCCGGATCCACCGGGCCTAGATCGGACTGTGGCACGGCCCGCGAACTGCGGTTGCCCGTCAAGACGGCCGTGCGAGTGGCATCGATGGGACCGGTGATGCGGTCCAGTTGGGCGCACGCTGGCCACGCGGCCAGGAGCAAGCAGAATGATGGCGTAATACGGCGTTGCAACCGAGCGAAACTGGACCGGCAGCGCATTGTGAAAGACCTCCTCCGTTGGCACGGGAACAAGCCCCAATCCGAGTCTTGGACTCTCGTGTCCTGTTCAGTATAAGGCGCCATCTTAGCATTGCGTCCCTGTCTCGATTTGTTTCCGGGTACTGACTTTCTCATAACCGGAGGCCATCTGCTTGCGCAACAGTTAGATAGCGGTTGCCCACGCAATCGGCCGCCGAGCCGGAACGGAAGGCCAAGGAACGCGAAACATCACAAAGCGGTGAACGGAGACTGCTCGCAGTGGTCCGAGAATCTTCCCTCAGCCGCAAGCCGTTTCCTCCCTCTACAATTGAGTGGAGGGCGTCCCGGCTTGGAGAACAAGGAAATCGCGCGTGTGCTGGAGGAGACGGCAGACCTGATGGAGATCGCCGCCGAAGATGGGTTCCGCATCAACAGCTACCGCAAAGCCGCCGGGACCGTGAACGACTATCCGGAGCGCGTCGCCGATATTCTCGTTGACCCCGCGCGCAAAGTCACCGACATCCCTGGTATTGGCAAGGGACTCGCCGGCGTGCTGCACGAGATCGTCGAACGCGGCTCCTGCGAGCGTCGCGACGCGCTGCTCGAGAAGTTCCCGCCCACTGCCCTGGAATTCCTGAAGATTCAGGGCCTAGGGCCGAAAAGCATCGCCCTCATTCTGGAGCACTATCGGATTAGCACCATCGACGATCTGGAGCGGCTGGCCAAAGAGGAGAAGCTGCGCGTGCTGCCGCGCATGGGCGCCAAGCTGGAGGAGAAGGTGCTGCGCTCCATCGCCCAATACCGCATGCGCAGCGGACGCTACCTGCTGAGCTACGCGGAAACCATGGCCGCCGAGTTGGCCGGCGTGCTGCGCGGCGCGGGCGTAGATAGCGTCACTCCCGCCGGCAGCCTGCGGCGTGGCCGCGAAACCGTGGGCGATCTCGACCTGCTGGTCACCGGCCCGGATGCGGCCGCCGCGCTCGACCGCTTCGTCGCCTACTCGCGCGTGGAAGAAGTGTTGGGCCGCGGCGAGAACAAAGCCAGCGCCAAGGTGGGCCGCGAGGGGCTGCAGGTGGACGTGCGCGCGCTGCCGCCCGCCAGTTTCGGCGCCGCGCTGCAATACTTTACCGGCAGCAAGGATCACAACGTAGCCCTACGCACGCGCGCTGTGAAGATGGGTCTGAAACTCAGCGAGTATGGCCTGTTCCGCTCCGATAACGATACATGCATTGCCAGTGAAACCGAAGCCGGCATCTACCAAGCGCTCGGCCTCGCGTGGATTCCGCCCGAGTTGCGCGAAAACTCAGGCGAGATCGAGGCCGCCGAAGAGGGCCGGCTGCCCGAACTGGTGGACTTGGCCGACATCCACGGCGATCTGCACATGCACACCGTTGCGACCGACGGCCGCGCCACGCTCGAAGAAATGGCTGCGGCGGCTCGCGACCGCGGTTACCAGTACATCGCCATCACGGACCATTCCAAGGCGCTGGCGATGGCCAATGGTTTGGATGAGAAGCGCGTGGTCGAATTCGCCCGCCAGGTACGCCGCATCGACCGCGATGGCCTGGGCATCCGCATCTTCTCCGGAATCGAATGCGATATCCTGCGCGATGGCGCGATGGATCTCGCCGATGACGCGCTGGCCGAGCTGGACCTGGTGATCGGCAGCGTGCACAGCCACATGAATCAGGAATCGGCCGAGATGACCGACCGCCTGCTGGCCGCCCTGGAGTGCCCGCACCTGCGCGTGCTCGGCCATCCCACCGGCCGCCTTCTGCTGGATCGCGATCCGTTCCCGTTCGATTTCGAGCGCGTCGCCGCGGCAGCCGTCGCGCGCGGCGTGTGGCTGGAAATCAACGCGAGCCCCGAGCGCCTCGACCTGCACGCGCCTCTCATTCGCTCCGCCAAGGCCAAAGGCGCGCGCTTCACCGTTTCCACCGACGCCCATCATCCGCAGCACCTGGCCAACATGCGCTACGGCGTGCTGATGGCGCGGCGCGGCTGGCTCGCCAAGAGCGATATCATGAATACGCTCCCGGCGGACAAGTTCGCCGCCGCGCTCCGAACACGATCATGAAAATCACCTCTTCCCGTGAAGTGTATACGTGCAGCCTCTTTCGGGTGACCGAGGACCGCGCGTCCGATCCCAAGACCGGCTTCAGGATCAAACGCTCCATCGTGCGCCATGGCGGCTCGGCCGTGATGATGGCGGTGGACGGCCGCCAACGCATCCTGCTGGTGCGCCAGTACAGGCTACCCGCCGGCCGCTATCTGTGGGAGATGCCGGCGGGCCGGCTGGATCCCGGCGAGAAGCCACTCCAGGCCGCCAAACGCGAGTTGATCGAAGAAACCGGCTACCGCGCGCGACGCTGGACCAAGCTCGCATCGTTCTTCGTCAGCCCGGGATTCCTGTCCGAGCGCATGACCATCTACCTGGCAGAGGACCTCGCCGCCGGCGTGGCAAAACCGATGGACGACGAGCGCATCGAGGCCCGTTGGTTCCCGGCACGCGAAGTCGAGCGGATGATCGAAAGCGGCAAGCTCGAAGACGCCAAGAGCATCGTCGGATTCTATCGGTGGAAGAGCAAGTAGCGAGCTGCGCTACACCAATTGTTCTTATTGCAAAGAATGCAGGGATCCGGCTTTGATATGGCCGAGGCCCCGGTTCTTCACTGGGCTGTTTCCCCTGGCCTCCGTGAAATTATTTTCGCGATTATCTTTCGCAAAGCTTGGGTCCGGCTCGGCATCCGGCTATAATCCTCAGTATGTCTTTCGCAGGGCTGCGAGTGGTGGCGTTCGAGAGCCGGCGTGCGGCGGAGGTGGCGGAATTGGTTCGCCGGCAAGGCGGGCAGCCGTTTGTCGCGCCCGCCATGCGCGAGGCGCCCGCGGAAGATAATGCCGCCACATTCGCCTTTGCCGAGCGCCTTTTTGCGGGCGAGTTCGATACCGTCATTCTGCTGACCGGCATCGGCACGCGGCAACTGAACCGGCTGCTGGCGGCGCGCTATCCGGAAAGCGCCTTCGCCGATGCGCTCCGCCGTGTCACGCTGGTGGCGCGCGGGCCCAAGGCGGTGGCGGCGCTGCGGGAGATGGGCTTGACGCCGGCGATTGTCGCGCCACCGCCGAATACGTGGCGCGAAGTGCTGGCCGCTACCGCCAACCACGCCGCCCGCTGCATCGCGGTGCAGGAATACGGCCGCCCGAATCCGGAACTGCTGGCCGCACTAGCCGCGCGCGGCGCCAAGGTAACCCCGGTCCGCGTCTATCAATACGACCTGCCCGACAATGTCGGCCCCTTGCAGGAGGCCGCGCGGCGCCTAGCCGCCGGTGAGTTCCGGGCGGCCCTGTTCACCACCGCGGTGCAGATCGAGCACCTGGTGCGCGTGGCTGCAGAGCAAGGGATTGAAGCCCCTGTGCTGGATGGTCTGCGTAAGTGCCTGATCGGCTCGATCGGTCCAACCACCACCGAAGCCCTGGAGGAATTCGGCCTCCATCCAACCCTGGAACCTACTCAGCCCAAAATGGGACTCCTGGTAATGGAAACCGCCGCTCTCGCTGGCAAGTGAGACGCGTGTTGCTCAGTTCCTCAGGCCGGTGACCGCGCCGCTCAGATGAACATCTCCTCGTCCTGGGTCGCCATGTCGGGAGAGTACTTGCGGCCTTTGACGAAGGTGGCCACCGCGGCGGAGATGCCAGCCGCCACGCCATTGGCCTCGCGCACGGGGCGCATGGCCGCTCGCTTCAACGCGCCGCCCACTTCGCCCACCTGCTCCACCGCGTCGCTGACGGTTTCGTCGATCTGCGCCAGCCGCGCGCGGGCCCGGTCGCCGGCATCTTCCAGCATGGCGCCCAGGCGGTCCACCTGCTCTCGGCTGACGCGCGCGATCTCGGCCAACTGCCCGGTGACTTCCGCGATATTTGGGCGGTTCTCTTCGATCGCCAGGTTGGCGTTCCCCAGCACCGTCTTTGCCTGTTCGATGAGCGGCGCGGCGCGATCGATGTTGGCGCTGGCTTTGTCGATGGTGACGCGCGCGCGGTCCAGAACCGGACCGGCCTTCTCGATGGCCGCACCGGCGCGCTCGATCTGCGGCGTGGCCGTGTCGATCAACACCGTGGCGCGCTCGATCATCGGCTCCAGCCGGGCGATGGCGGGTTCGGCGCTGGCCAGAAAGCCGGCTACCTTCGCCTGCATCTGGCGCAGGCCGCGGGAAATCGCGATGGCCGCCAACGCCAGCGCCACGGCCGCACCGGCAACCAGCACCACACCCGCGGTCGCAACCCAGCGAAAAACTTGGTCGTTCATGCCCTCAGTTCCGTCCCGCCGCCCGGTGAATACTAAGCGGTGCCCTCGCTCGGCGTCTGCGGCGCACGCGCCTCGCGCCACGCCTGTTTGCCCGCTTCCACCGCATCGGCCAAGCTCTCTTTTTGGCGGCTCAGCGTTTCTTTGCTCTTGTCCACCCATTCGGCCGCAGTCTGCTTCAGATCCGCGCTGCGCTGCTTCAGCAGGTCGCCGCCTTCGCTCGCCTTGTTGCGAAGATATTCGCGCGTTTCCTCCCCGGACTTGGGAGCGAACAATATGCCGATGCCGACTCCCACACCCAGGCCCAACAAGAATGCCGAAAGTCCGTTCTTATCCATGGCGTCTCTCCTCTTCCCTTCGGCTCACCCGACACTGTCCGAGCCAATTTCCAGTATACTCCGCATAAGAACTCCCATCATGACGGAAAAACCGGACCGGCGCCTGGACGCCGGACGATTGTGGAATTACGCGTTGCGGCTGCTCGCCGGCAGAGCGTATTCCACCGGCGAACTGCGCGAGAAACTGCGCCGGCGCGCCCAACGGGAAGCGGATGTGGATTATGCCCTGGCGCATCTCAAGGACCTCGGCTACCTGGACGACCGGCGCTTCGCCGAATCCTTCGCCACCGCCCGCCTCTCCGGCGACAAGCTGGGAAGCACGCGCGTGGTCCAGGATCTGCGCCGCCGCCGCGTGGCGCCCGCGCTGGCCGAGCGCACCGTGCGCGCCGTCTACCAGGGCGTCGACGAGACGGCTCTCATTGAGGACTGGGTTCGCCGCAAGTACCGCTCCGCCGTGCGCGAGGGACTTTTCGCAGCGGATAAGGATCTGGCCGCCGCCTACCGCCGCCTGCTCCACGCCGGTTTCCGATCCGGGGAAGTCATTCGCGTTCTGAAACGATTCGCTAAGAATCCGGACCTGCTGGATGCATGGGAACCGCCGGAGCAGGACGCGGAGGGGGGCGAGTAGCGGCGCCGGCCGCCAGTCCTGCTGAGCCGGGAGTCGTCCCGGCTTTTCTGCGCGCCCCGGGGCTGTAATGGGTGGTGGGCCTTATGAGCGTTGAGCGCATCGCGACCAAGCACTACGCGTATCGTCTGGATCACGACACGGGATTCGCACTTCACGTTTCGGGCGTATGGTGTACTTTGTGCCCCAGGGCGTTTCCACACGGGAGCTAATCATATCCCCGAGCGCCCGGACATGCTGCAACTCCAGTGGCAGGCCGCAGCTTGCCCCACCCTATTCGCGCAACCTTGGCCTTGCGGCGCTTGCTGCCCTCAGAGAATCCGCTCCATCACCGAGATCAAGTAGGCGCGGTCGAACGGGCCGGAATGGTAGGTGCGCGTCTCGAAGTAGCGCCACATGTTGTGATCCCGCTCCAACGTGTAGAACAGCGGCTGCTCTTCGATCAGGTCCTTGTCCAACATTTCCTGGTTGAATGCGCGCACGGAACCCTCCAGAATGTAGGGAATCCGAAAGTCCTCGGTGGAAACCAACTCCGCGGTGGCCGCGAAGGCAACCTGCAGAATGCGGCCGTGAACGTTGATTTGCACCAGGTTGGCCGAGTCGTCGCTGTAAGACGCGGCCGTGTATTCGGGCGGGTCCAGAACCACCACCGGATCGTCCAGCATGGCGTTGACGGCGGCCACAAAGTCGGCGCAAACGGTGTGCAGCTCTCTGGCCGCGGCGCGCCGCACCACTTCCATCTCGACCACGCGGCGCACGCGGCCCTGATCTTCTTCCACCAGCGACTGTATGCGCTGCGCCAGCCGTTGCATGGGGTCGTCTTTGGACCATGAGCGCAGCCGCCGCAAGGATGTTTCCTCCCGTACCATAGTGCCCGACCCGGAGCCGCCGGCGCAATGCCCGATTAACGGCGGCTCAGTCCGGCAACCAGTTCGCTGGCCCGATACAGATCCAGGGTGTCCACATGTATTGCCAGCAGAATGCTATCGGCCGCATCGATAGAAAGATATCTTTTTTCTTTCAGAACGTTATGAATGTGCGGTTGGGAAAGGCCGGTCAGCCGGGCGGCCCCACGCTCGGTGAGTTCACCGCTGCGGATCTTCTCCCGCAACAGCAGAACCAGCCGCGAATGGAGTTGCCTGAAACCGGGCATAGCAGCGCGCCACGCGTAAGCCCTATTTCCCGGTGAAATAGGCCAGTACAAAATCCATGGATCCCGCGCTTGAATTATTACACGATAAATTATAAATGATTGCGATGGGCAGTAACGCTAAACACCTAGTACTACTAGGCATAATGCTACGTTGGCAATTAATTAATATCTTTTATATATGAATTAGCACTACATATAATTTGAAAAGTATTGACGTTTTTTATTACCGGAGTAACTTGGGGATAGGTTCGAAAAATCGGGACGGCCGACTTGATGGGTGCCGTCACCGGGAAGGACATTCTCATTAATGCGCTGGAATCGATCAAACGCGGTGGGTGTCGCCAAGGCATCGTGCGCGTACTGCCATGGATATGGCACGCGTTTTGTAAAGAATGGAAGAGAGGTGCCGTGTAATTGCGCCTTGCGGGCAATCTTTCGAGCCTGCCTGGCGCGTTTTCGCAATTGTGCCGAGTCGGGAGCTTATCTCGGCACAGTATCACTGGAGTTTTGCAGCGGACGCAACACCCGGCGCATTTACTCCCGGAAGTCGGAAGAATATATGGCTGATTTTTGCCTCGTCAGCCGCCGCGTTTTGAACGAGCAGGAGCACCGGATCTTCCGGTATCACTTTCTGCTCGGCGCGGACTGGAAATTGTGCTGCCGCAAACTGAACATGGACCGCGGCAACTTCTTTCACGCCGTCTATAGCATCGAACAGAAGCTCGGCCGAACCTTCGCCGAACTGGAGCCCTATCCTCTATATCCCCTCCGCGACTACTTCAGCGGCACCATACACCGCCAGACATTGCCTCTTTCTGCCTGACCTCGCGTCTTCCGGTGCCCGGCCCTCTCTGGTGGGGGCCGGGCACGCCCCAGTCACTGTCTCAATATTGACCTTGGGGATGAGTGGCCTCTACCGGCGCAAGACGGCGCGGTCCGGATCCAGCGTCACGCGCAGCGGAGGTTGCTTGATGGCGACACTGAACCCAGCCGGATCGCTGCCGCAGCGCACCCACTGGGTAATGGTCTGGCCGCCGGCGACGCGAATCGCGACCGGCACCAGCGCTCCGAAATCCCCATCGACGCCGCTTTCCGTCACCGTGCCCACCAGCCGCAGCGCCGGTGCCGTGCCCTTCACGCTGTAGCTCATCTTGAGGGTGGGGATGCCCGTCGAGTAGATCCAGGTGTCGAAGAAGGTCTCCATGTCGGCATCGTCGGATTTCGGGGGCGAGAAGTGCGCCGCCACGCGGCGGAAGTCTTCGGTGGACATCTGCTGGTGGTCGTAACGCTTGAGGATTTCGGCCAGCATGGCGAGAAAGCGCTGGTCCCCCAGGTAGCGGCGCAACATGTGAATGATCCAGGTGCCTTTGCCGTACGTGATGCTGCGCCAGGCGCCCGGAGCCTGGGAGGAATCGAGACGCGAGCCCATCGTGATGGGGCCGGCGGATTCCACCGGCTGGCCGTTCTCCCCCTTCGCCAGCAATTCGGACCGGTACTGGTCCAGCATGGTGTCCATGGCGCGCTCCCCGTGGACCTTCTCCAGGTACAAGAGCGCGGAGTAGTTGGCCAGCGCTTCCATCAGCCAGTCGTCGCGATAGGAACCGGTGGTGACGCGATTGCCCCACCACTGATGCGCCGTCTCGTGCGCCTGCATCAACTGCTTGAAAAACATCTCGTGTTCGAGCGCCGGGCCGCCGGCGGTCCCCTGCACGGTGGGCAAATAGCTCAGCGTGGAAAGGTAGATCAGGCCGGGAAAACCTTGGCCGAAAGTGCCGGGGATGGGCGAGACGGTCAGATGGTTGAGGGCAGGCGGTCCAAATCGGGCGGCCATGAATTCCAGCGCCGAGGCCACGTCGGTGGCAATATCCCGCAGCCGGTCGAGCGGGTTGGGGGCCGTAACGGGGAGCGCCTCGGCGACCACTTGGCCGAACCTGCGCGAGCTCTGCACCGCGGCCGCATCGCGCAGCCCCACGCCGGCCGGTGGCTTCAGGTCGCGCTCGAGGGCCCGGTTGGCGCAGACTTCCACCACGTATCCGCCGCGCTCCACGCGGGCGCGCGCATAATTGCCCAGGTTGAAGCCGGCGAAGCGGATGGGAGAGCGCACGCGGAACCGCGTCACGCGGCTGTCGCCCTCGGTGCGCGTGTCTTGCCAATCGCCCGGCGCCACCAGGTCCAGATCCTTGGGGTGACGGAAGGTCAGGTCGTAAGTGGCGAATTGCAGGCCGTGCACCGGGTACCAGTTTCCGCGGGCGGTAACAAACAGGACGCGGTCGCCCGTGTCGAACACTACCTTGCCGGAGTGTTCGAATACAAATTCATAGTCGCGGCCGGCAGCCAGCGGTTCGGCGGGAGCGATCACGAACATTTCGTCTCCGCCGCGGGCGGCGTTGCCGCGCGGAGATTCGCGTTGCAGCACTTCGGCCGGCCGGCCATCCACCGTTGCCGAGCTCACCGTCATCAGCGGCGATATATCGAACGTCACGGCTCGCACGCCGGAGTGCGACGAGCGCACCGTCACCCGCGTGGTGGCGTTCAGTTCGAGATCGGTGCCGATGGCGGCATCGATGCGGTAATGGGAAAGCGCCAGATCGGGCACGCGCGGGGCGGCCTGGTTGCGCATCGACCGCGGCTGGAAGCTGGTCCAGGTATCCATGAACAGCCGGTTGTCGCGGCTGACCATCTGGCCGACGGCGATGGGTTCGGCGCGCTGTGGATCGTACACCAGGTCGAAGACGCCCAACTTGGGGCTATCCAGCACGGCGGCAAACACCGCTTGGCCGCCCGGCGTGCGATTGAGCAGATCCAGCACCAGGCGGGTCTGATAGCTGGCGCTGAGGCTGCGCAGCATCGGGGTGAATTGCTCGTCGAGCAGAGCGGCCGTCTCGGGCGCGCGCCGGTTGGCGGAATCCGAGGGAAGCTGTGCCAGGATCGCCTCATAAACGTTGCCCGTGAACAAAAACATCCCGGTGCGGAAATGTTCGTCCAACGTGGGTGATTGGATGTAGGAAGCCAGCGAGCGCCGCTCGGCACTGTCGGGAGGAAGCAGGATGACCTCCGCGTCACCGCCCTCCACATCGGCCACGAAGACGGCAGCGACGCGCTTGCCGCCGACGGGACGGCTGAAGATCAGGTGGCCGTCGGTAAGATAGATCTTGATGTCCTCGATGGCCAGGGTGAGATCGCGGACGCGATAGCACTCCTCGCGGTCGAAACTGTTTTCGCGGATGGCGCGGGCCAGGCTGTCGGCTTCTCCAGCCCACAGCGGCGCCGCCAGACAAAGCGCAAGACCCAACTCCCAGCGGACCATGCTTATAGTCTATTGCAGCTCGGGGGACCGCGCGGGGCGAGGGCAGCGCGACAGCGAGCGCGTCGCGCACCCGCGGGCCATCGTGCAAAAAGCTCGCCACCGTTGGATCAAACGATTTCCAGGTGAGTTCGGTGAGCGATTTCCCAGGCACATCGAGCGCGGATTGGAGTGCGCGTAGCCGGCCACCGCAAGATTGCCAATTGGTACCCCCTGCCCCAGTACTCCCTGCCCCAGCCATCCCAGGCCCCCCACCAATCATGTAAACTTGCGATCCCTCTCGAAAGCCGCCTCCAGACCCTCCGTACGCCTTCCAAGTGTATGTTTTTACACGCTGGAGGCCATTCGATGGCACCCTCGGCAGCCTGGATGGCACACATCCCAACCTATGGGGGGTTAACACTATAACTTGCCCATTTACTGCGAACGCCGTATTATTTATGGCAGATATAGTACATACCCGGTCGAGTTGGCTCAGGACGCTCGGCCATAGCTGCCGTTCGGAGGAACGGCTCGGTCTGAATGGAGGGATTGGAAATGGCAACTAGTTCAGCGGTAATGTCGCCTTCGCGTCCCTTGGAAGATCCGCTCGCTCACCTGCCGCGCAGCAGCGTTGTGGAGTATCTCAAGGGTCAGACGATTTACAGCCAACAACAACCATCGCTCGCCGTCTATCTGGTGATCGAAGGCAGAGTCAAGGTCTCGCGGCTGGCCGGCGATGGCCGGCAGGTCGTGGTGGATATTTACCGGCCCGACGACATCTTCGGCGAGGCGACGCTGCTCGACGCACCGCCTCGGGCCGATCAGGCCGTCGCTTTGGAAGGCACGCGGCTGATGTCCTGGACGTCGGCCGAAATCGAGGCGGCCATCGCTAAGCGGCCCCGCCTGGCCATGGCGCTGCTCCAGATTCTGGTACAGCGTTCCGGCGACCTAGCCCGCCGGGTGGAGAGTCTCTCGGTGGATAATATCGCGCGGCGGTTGGCGCGCTCGCTGCTCCGCTTTGCCGACCGCTTGGGCACCCAGAGCCAGGATGGCACGGTATCGATGCCGCCGTTCACCCACGAACTGCTGGCGCAGTACGTCGGCACTTCGCGCGAGATCGTCACCCATTATATGAGCCGGTTCCGCCGCGACGGGATGCTGCGCTACTCGCGCTCCGCTATCGCCATCAATCGCCCGGCTCTCACCGGCTGGCTCGAGCAAGCCAGTTAGCCGGTCGTTCCGGCAGTCCAGACTGGCCCGGCGGCGGGGACTCTTGAATCTCGTGCCGGCATTCCTGCCGGCACTTTTTGGCGTGGGGACGACCGGCGCGGAAATGGGGCCGGCGCGCCCGCGCGCCAAGCGCCTGAATACCCGGGCCCGCCCCTCAAAAGCTCTCGCGCGCCGTCGTCGCGGTTCCCGCCGAGTTCGCCATCTGCACCGTGAACGCGCTCACGTTCGACGGCTGGCCGTTCACCGGGAAGTACGCGGAAAGCGCGAATTGGCCGCCATCGTCCGACGCGGCGAAGTAAGTGGCGAAGCCCGGCGCGCTGTCGTAGTCGATGGCGCCGGGCAGGATGACGTTCCCTGTGGAATCGTAAAAGGTGAACGTCAACATGCTGGCGCTGCGTGTGTTGTCGAATCCCGTAATGACCACCGTCACCGCCGACGTCTGCCGCGTGCCCGCCGCCGCCGCGATTCCGATTACCGCCGGTGGGATGACGATGGTCTGCCGGCTCACCTGATTGCCGATCTGCGCCTCCACGATCAGTGTTCCGGCCGTGGTGCCGGTCTGAAACGCCACGCTATGGCCGGCGGCGAAACTGGCCACGGTATCGCCTTGGTTGAAGGTAAACGGCGCGGTCTTGCCGCCGCTCGAAAAGGCCACGCCCGGGTCCAACTCGCCCGCTGTTTGCGCATCGAAGGACAACGTCAGCGTGCCGGAGCCGGCGCTTTCGGCCGGCTCACTAAGGTCCACCACGATGGTCCCCTGCTGCGCGCTTTGCACGGCATCGAGCGTCACCATCGCCAACGGGTTTGGCAGCGGCGGCGACACTCCCGTGCCCGTCAGAGTGAACTGCTGGCTGCCGATCGACAGCACCGCCGTTCGCGTTCCGGCCACCGTTGGACTGAACCGGATCGCGAAACTCGCGCTCGTCTGCGGATCGACCGACTCGCCGCCCGGCGACGGCCCCGCCAGCGCGAAATCTCCCGGCCCGACGCCAATCGGATCCACCGTCAGGCTGGAGGCAGTCTGGTTCACGGCCAGGAAATTCAGCTTCGCATCCGATCCCACCTGCACGCTGCCGAAATCGATCGCCGTTGCGCCCAGCACGGCGGCTCCGGATGGCAGTTGCACTTCGTAGGTGAGGGCCGGCACCACGCTCGCCGTCAGCAACACCTGGGGAACGCCGGTGATGTCCAGCCATGCGCTGTAGGAAGCGACCATGGCGCCTTGAAACGTGATGGTGAAGTTCACGCTGGCGCCCGCCTTCACGCTCATCGGAGCCGCCGCATTGATCGAGAACCCCTCGCCGTTGACCGAGAGCAGCGCCACGGTCTGCGTGCTGGCGGTGGTATTGAGCAGGCAGAACGTCTGCGGCTCCGCCTGGTTGGGGTACATCGAGCCGAAGCTGAACAGCGCGCCCACCGGCTGTCCCGCGACGCACGAGATCTGATACAGGGTGAACTGCGCCCGCGCCGGCGGCGCGAGCAGGCACAGCGCCACCATCGCGCCGCGCCAGCGCTTCATGGTTTGCTCACCGTGATACTGGGTGTCCCGATGGAGAACACCGTTGCGGCATCCGTCGACGAGGACGACGGCGACGCATGCGACAGCGCCACCGCTCCGCCCGCCGCGCCCGCGCCCGCCACCGCGGCCAGGATCAGCCACTTCTTTCGAGGATGCCAGCCGCCCTTCGTCTTCGCCGTCGCGGACGCAGAGGCGGTGCCCGGGCTGGCTCCGTTGATGTACTGGAACGAGACCGTGCCTGCCCGCGCCTGTTCCTTCGAGGCCACGATGCGGATTTCGAACCGTCCCGGCACGCGGTTGTACTCAATCGAGCGCACCGCGGCGCGGCCACGCTCGTCCGTGGTCGCCACTTCAGTGCGCAACCCGTTGACGAAGCTTCCGCTCGGGCCCTGCTCCGGCAAGTGGAAGCTCACTGCCGCTCCTTCCACGGGGTGTCCGGTTTCGTCGGTTACCACTACGGCTATCGCGCGCGCATCGCGCGCGCCTGGCGTATGTACCGCTCCTTCGCCGCCGGTCACCTGGATCTGCAGGATTGCCACCTGCGCCTTCGCCGTGAGGCAAAGGACGGCCGCCAGCGCCGCCAGCGAAAGAAGCCGCGAGAAAACCAAGTCGGCGGCGGGCAAGGCCAACGGGGGAGGAACTCCCTCGTGCCAGCCGAGCCTGGTGGGGTGCATAGCCCGGTTTTCGAGCCGGTTCCGGATTTCGCATACCGTCCCGCTCTTCGCCGGCGCCTTGCCCTTGAAGATCCATCCGAGACCTTCGGCGAGCGATTTCTCAATCCCACGGAAGCTTGCAGCCGGAAGAATAGACACGCGCTTCACTCGTGTCTAAATTGTGGTTCGGTCAGCCCGCTTTTCTCAGCAGAATCACGGTGATGTTGTCGGGCCCTCCCGCCGCTCTGGCGGCCTCGACCAACTGGCGGCAAATCTCGTCCAGTTGCGCGCCGTTGCGGCCCGGCGCGAGCAGCCGCTGCAACTCGGCCGCCTCCACCACACCGTGCAGCCCGTCGCTACAGATCAGCACCAGCGAACCGCTCTCGAGCGTCACCGAATAGAAGTTCACCGTCAGCGGCCCGATCGCTCCAATCGCCATCGTCAGCACGTGCCGCATCGGATGGCGGCGCAGCGTTTGTTCGTCCAGACCTAGCGGCCGGCCCACTTCGTTCACCCACGTCTGGTCGTCGGTGATGGCGTGCAGCCCGCTGGAGTCCAGCGTGTAGGCGCGGCTGTCGCCCACGCTCGCGACGTCCAGCCCCCCGCCGGTCTCGAGCGCCGCCACCAGCGTGGTGCCCATCCCTTCCAAGCTGCTATCGGAGCGGCCCGCCGCCAGCACCCGCTGGTTGGCCTCTTCCACCGCTCGCAGCAGCGCCTGCGAATCGCGGAATACGGCCGCCCGCACCATCTCGACTACGGTTTCCACAGCCAGCCGCGACGCGCACTCGCCCGCCTTGGCCCCGCCCATTCCGTCGGCCAAAACATAGAGGCCCAGGTCTGTTTCTACCTGGCAGTAGTCCTCGTTGTTCCCGCGGACGCAGCCGAGATCCGATATGGAGCACACTTCCAACATGGGCGACGCTCTCCCGGCCGATTCCCCCGAACCGCCGCGCTTTGGCGGACGCTGGGGCGCCGATACCCGAACATTGTATCCGAACCCGGCGCCGCGGCGGTAAAATACCGGAAAGGGTGGCCAGCGAAGGTGGGGTGGGCTTCCGCCTGCCAACGCCCGCTTGCGGGCGCGGTTTTCTTGCTCGCCTCGTGACCTGCGGGGATGAACCGCCCTTACGCGGCCCCGGTACGTGGCGGAAGAAGATCCTCCAGCGATACCAACGTGAGCTCCAATTTAATGTCGCGCACCGCTCCCAACCCGTCCAGTCCGCGCATGCTTTTCAAACGTCTGCGCCTCACGCTCGAGATGATCAAGTTCGAGCATTCCATCTTCGCGCTTCCCTTCGCCCTCACCGGCGCCCTGCTCGCGTTCCGCCAACAGGGATTCCACGTGCACGCCGCCGCCGCCAAGCTGGCCTGGATCGTGCTGGCCATGGTCGCCGCGCGCTCCGCCGCGATGGCGTTCAACCGGCTGGTGGATGCCGATCTCGACGCCCGCAACCCGCGCACACGCACGCGCCATCTCCCCGCCGGCGTGCTCTCGCGCGGTTTCGCCTGGGGATTCGTCGCCGTTTCCACCGCCGTCTTCCTGCTCGCCGCCGGCGGCCTCAACCGGCTCTGCCTCCGCCTGGCGCCGCTCGCCCTTGCGGTCGTCTTCTGTTATTCCTTCACCAAGCGCTTCACTTCGTTCTCTCACTTGGTGCTCGGCTTCTCGCTCGGCATCGCTCCCGCCGCCGCCTGGATCGCGGTGGCCGGCTCGCTCGATCCGCGCATTCTTTGGCTCACCGCCGCCGTCACTTTCTGGACCGCCGGCTTCGACGTCATCTACGCCTGCCAGGATTATGAATTCGATTGCGCCGAAGCGCTTGGCAGCATTCCCCGCCTCCTCGGGATTTCCGGCGCGCTTTGGGTCTCCCGATTGCTCCATCTGCTGATGATCGTCTGCCTGTTGGCGCTGGCCGGCTCGCTCTCGCTCGGCTTGTTCGCGCTTGCCGGAGTCGGCGCCGTCGCGGCTCTGCTGGTTTACGAGCACAGCCTCGTCCGCGCGGACGATCTCGCGCGCGTCGACGCGGCGTTCTTCACCATGAATGGCTGGGTCAGCGTGTTATTCTTAGTATTCTGGGCCGCCGATATTTTCCTGCATCGTTCGGGTGTTTGATCGCATGCAAGTCCTCTTCGAAGACCCGCGTCTCCATCCCATTCGCCAGAGGGTCGAAGCCGGCGAGCGGCTCTCGTTCGACGACGGCGTAACCCTGTATCGCACCACCGACATCCTTGCCGTCGGCTATCTCGCCAACCTGGTCCGCGAGCGGCTGCACGGCAACACCACATATTTCAACGTCAACCGCCATCTCAATCCGACCGATGTCTGTGTCGCCAGTTGCCGGCTCTGCGCGTTCGGCAAGCGCGTGCGCGACCCGAAAGCCTACACCATGTCGCTCGAAGAAGTCTGGCAGCGCGCGGGCGAAGGCTACACCGAAGCCGTCACCGAATTCCATATCGTCGGCGGCCTGCACCCCGAGCTGACGCTCGACTGGTATTGCGAAATGCTGCGCGGCCTCAAGACGCGTTTCCCGCGCGTCCATCTGAAGGCGTTGACGATGGTCGAGGTCGCATATCTGGCGCGCCGCACCAAGATCGGCGTTCGCGAAACTCTGGAGCGCCTGCGCGATGCCGGCCTGGATTCGCTCCCCGGCGGCGGCGCCGAAATCTTCGCGCCGGCGGTGCGCCGCATCGTCTGCGATCACAAGATCGATGGCGACGATTGGCTGGAGACCGCGCGCGCCGCGCACCAGCTCGGTCTGCGCTCCAATTGCACCATGCTGTACGGCCACATCGAGAACGAGCGCGACCGCGTCGATCACTTGATTCAGCTGCGCGCGTTGCAAGAGGAAACCGGCGGCTTCGTCACCTTCATCCCGCTGGCCTTCCACCCCGACAACACGCCGCTCCAGCACATTTCGAGCACCACCGGCTTCGACGACGTTCGCAACATCGCGGTGGCCCGCCTGATGCTCGACAATATCCCCCACATCAAAGCGTACTGGGTGATGATGACGCCGCGGATGGCGCAGATCGCCCTCCGTTTCGGCGCCGACGATATCGACGGCACCATCGTCGAGGAGCGCATCTATCACGACGCGGGCGCCACCACCAGCCAGGGCTTGCGCCGCGCCGAGCTATTGCAGCTCATCCGCAAAGCCGGCCGCACGCCGGTCGAGCGCGACACCCTCTACCACCCCATCCAGCGCACCGAATCCGCCTTCACCGTCCTGGTATAGGTGAGGCCGGTCGCCTGCCACAGCTGTCCAGGATATCCTTAGGGGCCCGATTCGGCCGCTGTAAGCGTTGGGGTCGCTATACCTGCAGTGGGGTTCGCCCGCGGAGGTTGGAGTGCGCAACGGGCAAGTATTACTCGCGTTCCTGGATTGTGCTGTCTAAATCCTCTGGCTGGGTCGCGCTCTCCGTCGCGATTTGGGAAGCGCTTCGCCCTGCATTGCGTTGGCTGCTGTTCCAGATCTCAGAACGTCAGCACCAGTTGTTCCCCTTGCGGAGCTCGTGCAGGTGGAGGCTCGAAGGGATCATCCAGCCATTCGTACAGCTCGCGATAGGCGAACAACTCGAACGGCAGCAGGGCCACCAGATTGGACAAGGGCCAGCCGAACATGGCAGGCCATTAGAAGAATTGCAGGATCAGCATGGCGATCAGCGCCGCCCGCGTCTGGATTTTTAGGACGTTAGATTCCGCGTCATGCCAAGACACAGGATTGCCCGCGGCGCCGGCACTGATAGTCCGTCCATGCCGCTGAGGCGAATCTGGCAGACCTAATGCATGCCTGTCAAGGCAAAGTAGAAAGTTCCGCTTTCGAGCAAAGTAGAAAGTTCCGGTTTTGGGTGGCCGCTCTGGCCACCCGTGTTATGTTCGATGCGCAGCCCGGGGTCGCGCCTGGCGCTGCT
>Ga0074045_10000223_pt1 | contig 54433 bp, 49 predicted proteins | sample BogForMeECP23OM2_FD_94442 | JGI IMG/M metagenome (GOLD analysis project Ga0074045, IMG submission 94442) | Bog forest soil microbial communities from Calvert Island, British Columbia, Canada - Bog Forest MetaG ECP23OM2 | ecosystem: Environmental > Terrestrial > Soil > Wetlands ... | reverse complement strand
GCTCAGGATGACAGCCCTGAGAGAAACGCAGGGGGAAGGAACAGCAGTTCCTCCACTTCGCAGTCGCTGGCGCTCCGGCGCCGGTCGGAATGACAATGATTTTATGGGCGGCTTTTGTTGGCCTTCCGCTAGACGTCCAATCTCCGCAACTTCCTTGCTGCCAATAGCATCTAAACCTTGACAACATTCCACTCAGGTCTTAGCATGGGCCTGTTGGCAATCGTAAGCGCGTTGATTATAAAGCACTTATTTGATTCGGAAGGTTAACAGGAGACGATTATGGCCAAGATTATTGGAATTGACCTTGGGACGACCAACTCTTGCGTGGCGGTGATGGAGGGCGGCGAGCCCAAAGTTATCCCTAATGAAGAAGGAGGGCGAACGACGCCTTCCGTGGTTGGTTTTACCAAGACTGGGGAACGGTTGGTGGGGCAGGTGGCGAAACGCCAGGCGATCACCAATCCGGAGAACACGGTGTTTTCGATCAAGCGGTTTATGGGACGCCGCTATGACGAGGTGCAAGAAGAGATCAAGATGGTCCCCTATAAGGTGGTGAAGTCGGGCGACCATGTCGCGGTGCTGGCGCAGGGCAAGGAGTACACGCCTCCGCAGATTTCGGCGTTGATTTTGCAGAAGCTGAAGAAGGCGGCGGAGGACTATCTCGGCGAAAAGGTGACAGAAGCGGTCATTACCGTGCCGGCGTATTTTAACGACGCGCAACGGCAGGCCACGAAGGATGCCGGACAGATTGCCGGGCTCGACGTGAAACGCATCATCAACGAGCCCACGGCGGCGGCGCTGGCGTATGGGCTCGACAAAACGAAAGATGAGTTGATCGCCGTTTACGACTTCGGCGGCGGAACTTTTGACATTTCGATTCTGGAAGTGGGCGAAGGCGTCATCGAGGTAAAGGCCACCAACGGCGACACACACCTGGGCGGCGACAACATCGACCAGCGGTTGGTCGACTGGCTGATTGATGAGTTCAAGAAGGATGAAGGGCTCGACCTGCGCGGCAAGGGCAACGAGATGGCGCTGCAGCGGCTGCGCGACGCGGCTGAGCGGGCAAAGATTGAGCTTTCGACCACGATGGAGACGGAAATCAACCTGCCGTTCATTACGGCGGATGCCAGCGGCCCGAAGCACCTGGTGAAGAAACTGACGCGGGCCAAGCTGGAATCGATGGTGGAAGACATCATCCAGCGCTCGGTGGGCCCGTGCAAGCAGTGCATGAAGGACGCGGGCGTGGATGCCAGCAAGATCCAGGAAGTGGTGCTGGTCGGCGGACAGACGCGTATGCCGCGCATTCAGGCGCTGGTGAAAGAGCTGTTCGGCAAGGAAGGCCACAAGGGAGTGAATCCCGATGAAGTGGTGGCGATCGGAGCGGCGATTCAGGGTGGCGTGCTCGGCGGCGAAGTGAAAGATTTGTTGCTGCTGGACGTGACTCCGCTGTCGCTTTCGATTGAGACGCTGGGCGGCGTGGCGACGCCGATGATTCCCCGGAACACGACCATTCCTACTAAAAAGACGGAGACGTTCTCCACCGCGGCTGACAATCAGACCTCGGTTGAGGTGCATGTGCTGCAGGGCGAGCGTCCGATGGCAGCGCAGAACCGGACTCTGGGCAAGTTCCACTTGACCGGGATTCCAACGGCTCCGCGAGGCGTGCCGCAGATTGAGGTGACGTTCGACATCGACGCCAACGGCATCCTGAACGTGACTGCGAAAGATACGGCGACGGGCAAGGACCAGAAGATTACGATTACGTCGTCTTCGGGACTGTCGAAGGAAGAAGTCGAGCGGATGGCCAAGGAAGCGGACGCGCACTCCGCGGAAGACAAAGCGGCGCGGGAGTCGATCGAGGCCAAGAACCAGCTCGACAGCATGGTTTACAACGTCGAGAAGATGCTGCGGGAGAACGGGGATAAGATCTCCGGCTCGGAACGCGGCGACGTGGAGAACGCCGTGGCCGACGCCAAGAAGGCGCTGGAGTCGAACGACAAGGCGCAGATGGATCGGGCGCGCGAGGCGCTGACCAAGGCATCGCACAAGCTGGCTGAGGAGATGTACAAGTCGGCGCAGGCGAAGGGTCCGGGGGCGGGTGGGCCGACTCCGGGCGCGGCGGCGGGCGGCGATCACGGCGGTGATGGTCAGGCCAAGAAAGATGAAGGCGTGATCGATGCCGAGTATGTGGACGTCGAGGATAAGAAATAAGCTGCTTGCTCTCAGCGGTCAGCTTTCAGTTGGAAACCGTATGACGCGGGCAGTGGTTGCCCGCGTCGCGTTTTTTGGTGTTACAGGGAGATTTCCAGGGAGAGTGAGATGGATTTTCAGGTAAATGATCAGACTTATTTCTTGAGTCTGGCGGAGGATGAGCGGCGGTGGCGCGTGTTTGTTTCCACGCCAACAGGAGCATGGCGGATTCCCGTGTATGAGGATGCGGCGGAGGCAGGGCCGCTGCTCGTGGTACAAGAGGAGAAGCACAGGATACCGAACTAATTATGCATCTGCTCGGACTGTCATCCTGAGCGGAGTGGGTGCGAAGCATCCACGGAGTCGAAGGAACCCTTGCAAGCGAACAGCGAAATAGACCTGGCTGGGAGTTCTCAGGGTGCTGTTCGGTGTGCGGTGAGAAATCCTCGATTTGTTCGTGCTGAAATTGATAGGCATGCGGTCCCTTCGGCTTCGCTCAGGGCAGGCTCTTCGACTCCGTTTCCCTTCGCTTCGCGAAGGGAAACTTCGCTCAGGATGACAGATCGGCGGAGATTGTTGTGAAAGATCACGAGTACTTCGTCTACATCGTTTGCAGTCTCACTGGGACGCTATACATCGGGATGACGAACAGCATTTATCGCCGTGCGTTAGAGCATAAGCGGGGTGAGGTCGAGGGGTTTGCGAGCAAGTATCATTGCGACCGGCTGGTATATTACGAGGGATTCGATGATGTGCACAGAGCCATCGGCCGCGAGAAGCAATTGAAGGGATGGATTCGGGCTAAGAAGATTGCGCTTATTGAGCTGAAGAATCCTCGATGGGAAGATTTGGCAGAGACGTGGGGAGTGCAGATGGCGTTTGCCGGAGAATCGATCAAGGGCCGATGAGAGAGCTCCTTGATAAGTCTTCTGCACTTCGAGAGGCAAGGGGTCCTTCGACTGCGTTTCCGTCCGCTACGCGAACGGAAACTTCGCTCAGGATGACAGACCATACCTGGATGATAGAACTTAGAAATGGCTACGACTGTTAAGAAAGACTACTACGAGATTCTGGGGGTGAAGAAATCCGCGTCGGCGGAGGAGATTCGCAAGGCGTTTCGCAAGCTGGCCCGGAAGTATCATCCTGACGTTAATCCTGGAGACAAGTCTGCGGAGGAGAAGTTTAAGGCGCTCTCCGAGGCGAACGACGTTCTCAGCGATCCCAAGAAGCGCAAGATCTACGACCAGGTCGGATTCTATTCGGACAACATCGATCCGGCGACGGCGGAAGCTTACGCGCGGGGCGGTGGCCAGGGTGGATTTGCGGGAGGCGCGCCCGAGGGGTTTTCTGGGAGCGCGGGAGGCGGTCAGGGGGTTCCCTTTGATTTCGGCGGATTCGACTTTTCGGATCTCGCGGATAGCGCTGGCCGCAGCCGGCGCACCGGCGGGAGCGGAGGGTTCCGCGACATCTTCTCTGGAATTTTTGGTGGGGGACGGGGAGCAGCGGCTGCTGAGACGGGCCCCGAGCCGGGAAGCGACCTTGAATATCAGGTAAACGTGCCGTTCTGGACAGCGATCCGGGGCGGCGTGATGCGGCTCAACATTACGCGCCAGGACGTTTGCTCCGAGTGTCACGGACAGGGCTACGTCGAGGCGCCGGGAAAATGTCCGGAGTGCAACGGAACCGGACAGATTACGCAGACGGGCGGGCGGATGAAGTTCAATGTGGCGTGCCCGCGCTGCCAGGGAACCGGCAAGAACATTTCTACTTGTCCCACTTGCCATGGCGAGGGCACGGTCAGCCGCTCTGAGCCGCTCGAGGTAAGGATCAAGGCGGGGACGCGCGATGGGCAGCGAATCCGGCTCGCCGGGAAGGGAAATGCCGGAGTTCACGGCGGCGCGGCTGGCGACTTGTACGTGATCATCCGCACTGAGCAACATCCCGTCTTCCGGCGCGATGGGGATGATATTTATCTAACTGTCCCGGTGAGCGCCACGGAGGCCGCGCTGGGAGCGAAGATCGAAGTGCCGACAATTGATGGGCGAGCGCTGCTGAAGATTCCCCCGGGGACGCAGTCGGGGCAGAAACTGCGGCTGCGGGAAAAGGGCGTGCCTTCGGCTACAAGGGAAGGCGTGCGCGGGGATGAAATCATCGAGATCACCATTACCGTGCCCATGCCGCGGGACGAGCGGACCAAGGAGTTGCTGCGGGAACTGGCCAAGCTGAACCCGGAAGATCCGCGGGCGGAGTTGTGGAAGAAAGTTTAGCCTCGCCAGATCGGAATCATCGCCAAAATCTTACGCAGAGAGCGCAGAGGATCGCGGAGAAAGTTTCGCTTCTCTAAATAATTAGTTGACTTAGTCAACTAATTCGCTCGATACTCTCCGAATGACTTCCGCATCCTCGCTCGACGCTTCCCCCGGCCGTATCGCTGCCGTCCGCCGCTTCAACCGGTTCTACACGCGGCATATCGGGTTGCTCGAGGAAGGGCTGCTCAGGAGTTCCTTTTCCCTGACTCAGCTGCGGATCCTCTACGAGCTGGCAAACCAGAGCGAGCCAAGCGCGTCAGAACTGTGCGATGCCTTAGGCCTCGATCCTGGATACCTGAGCCGCATCGTGAGCCGTTTCGAGAAGGACGGGCTGCTGGAAAAGAAAGAATCGCCCAAGGATGGGCGGCAGACGCTGCTGGCCCTGACCCGGAAGGGGCGGCAGGTCTTCGAACCCCTGAATGCGAAGTCCGACGAACAAGTCGGAGGCATCCTCGGCAAGTTATCTCCCGCGAGGCAAGATGATCTTCTGCACTCCATGCAGACGGTCGAGTCGGTTCTGAATCCCGGAGCGGCGAGATCGAGATCTTACGTGCTGCGGGACCATCGCCCTGGAGACATGGGCTGGGTGGTGTGGCGGCATGGGCTGCTCTATTCGCAGGAATATGGCTACGACGAGCGCTTCGAAGCCCTTGTGGCGGGGATTGTGGCGGAGTTCATCGAGAAGTATGATCCCGTCCACGAGCGCTGCTGGATCGCCGAACGGGACGGGGAAAATGTTGGGTCTGTATTTCTGGTGAGGAAGTCTCCGACGGTGGCTAAGCTTCGCCTGCTGCTGGTCGAGCCTTCGGCGCGGGGGCTGGGGATCGGGAAGCAACTGGTCTCCGAGTGCGTTCGATTCGCCCGGAGGGCAGGATACAAGAAAATTCTATTGTGGACGCAGAGTGAGCTGGCGGCCGCGCGCGCCATTTACCAGAACGCCGGATTCAAAGTTCTTCGAGAAGAGAAGCACAGCAGTTGGAGCCGCGGGGATCTGGTTGCGGAGACCTGGGAACTGAAGCTCTGAGTTGCTTCGAATTTCCAAAATCGTGGCAGTGCCCGAAACCTTTAACACAGAGGTCACAGGGCGATCACAGGCTAGAGCTAGCTGGCGTTTTGGGCGGTCGGACGTTACCTCCGGCGCTGACCTTCTTGACAAAAATTTTCGACAAATTTTTCACATTTTTCTTGCATCGTTTGAGAAATGCCGTAATCTCTACACTGCGAACTAACTCCAGCGTGATTTCTGGAATCTAACCAAACCGGAAAGCTCGAGCGGCGTTTTTCCAAGAATAACCAGCCCGCTGCGGGAGTTGCTGAGAGTGAGTCGCCTGAGGAGGAAGACATCGAAATTGGCAACAGCTAGCGCCCCGCGTCAACAAATAGAGACCCCCCAACCTCTCGCCGCCGTCCCTAATAAAGCTCCCAACCGGAAAAAATTCGTTCGCCTCACGCTGTGGCCTCTGGTCGCCGCCACCTTCTTTATGGTGTCGGGCGGAACCTATGGCACGGAAGACATCGTGCATGGGGCCGGCTACGGACGCGCGATTCTGATTCTGCTGCTCACGCCGCTGCTCTGGAGCCTGCCTACGGCCTTCATGATCGGCGAGCTTTCGAGCGCTCTGCCCTACGAAGGCGGCTACTACGCCTGGGTGCGCCGTGCGATGGGAAATTTCTGGGGATTTCAGGAAGCGTGGCTCTCGCTGGTGGCGTCCATTTTCGACATGGCGATATATCCAACACTGTTCGTAGCCTACCTGACCCGCATGTTCCCGTGGTTCCAGGAGGGAAATCGGGGATGGTGGGTTGCGCTGGCGGTGGTGATTGCCTGCGCGGTGCTGAATATTGCTGGCGTGAAAGTGGTTTCGCTGACGTCGTTGTGGCTGTTTTTCGCACTGTCGGCGCCGTTTGTGGCGATCGTATTGTTGGCCCCATTCAAGCTGGGAGCGCTGGCCAATGCCGTCACCAAGCCAACCACTTCTACAGTCGATATCTTAGGCGGGCTGCTTATCTGCATGTGGAACTACATGGGATGGGATAACGCGTCGACCATCGCGACTGAAGTGGAGAAGCCGCAGCGGACTTATCCTCGGGCGATGCTGGTAGCGGTGGCGATTGTGGCCTTGAGCTACGTGCTGCCCTTCGCCGCCCTGTGGATGACCGGGTTGAAGGCCACCGCATGGGAGACGGGATCGTGGGCGGACATCGCCGGGTTGCTGGGCGGACCGCTGCTGCGGATCGGGGTTGTGCTGGGCGGAATCATCAGCGCCTTTGGCATGTTCAACGCGCTGGTGATGAGCTATTCGCGGCTGCCGCTGGCGATGGCGCAGGACGGCATGCTGCCGCGGATTTTTGCCAAGCTGCACCCAAAGTCGCGGGCGCCCTGGGTAGCGATTGTGGCGCTGGCCATGGGATGGGCGATGTGCCTCGGGCTGGGCTTTGCCCGGCTGGTGACCATCGACATCCTGCTATACGGCTTCAGCCTGCTGCTGGAGTTTGTGGCTCTGGCCGTCCTGCGCTTCCGTGAGCCGGAACTGGCACGCCCGTTCCGCGTCCCGGGAGGATTATTCGGGGCTATCGCGATCGGGATTCCGCCCATGCTGCTGTTAGGATTCTCCATTATTCGCAGCGAGCATGAACAGATCTGGAATATGAGTTCGTTCGAGTTCGGCATGATTTTGATCGCGGCGGGATTTGTGGCGTACGCGGTCAACCACCTGCTGAAGCCGCAGGGATGGACTGCTGCGCAACACAAGCCCGAACCAGCAGCGTAGATAGATTTTTCGGCCACGGATTTACGCGGATGGACACGGATACGGCTTCCTTGATCCGTGAAGATCGGTGATAATCCGTGGCCGAGTTGTTTTTGTTATAAATTGTTGGCGATGACTAAACGCAAATCCAAGGGCGCGTACATGATCTCAGCCGTGGCTGAGATGTATGGCATCCATCCTCAAACCTTGCGCCTTTATGAGCGCGAGGGGCTGCTGAAGCCGTCGCGAACCGAGGGAAATACTCGCCTCTACACCGACGAAGACCTGCAGCGACTGGAGTTCATTCTCTCGCTCGCGCGCGACCTGGGCGTGAACATCAGCGGGATGGCGATCATCCTGCAAATGCGGGAGCGCATGGAGGAGATGCAGCGGCAGATTCAGGAATTCGTGCAGTATATACAACAGGAAGTGCTGACCCGCGCCAATGCCGCCGGCGATCCGGCAAAGGGGGCGATTGTGCCGGTGCGGAGATCCATGCTGGCTACGACGATTCATCCCCCAAAGAAGCGGTAGCGGATCAGTGCCTCCTCGAACGGCTCTGCGGTCAGGGAGATCCCTCGTCCCGCTGGTGAAAACGCGGGACTTCGGAATGACCCAAACAACTAACAGGGCTCAATTTTAAAACCCGCGCCAGCACACAAAAAGCTAGCACTGCGAATTCCTTTCCTTCCCGCGTATTATATGGAGTCCTTCAGCAGCCGCCGGCGCTGCTGAACGCTGAGTGTGGAATGCTTCCCTTCAAGCTGATCTACAGCGACGGCTATTACCTTCCGATTGGCGCACACGTCTTCCCGGCCGAAAAATACCGGCGCGTTCGCGAACGGCTGCTGGCGAGTGGCGTCGCCGACGCAACCGACTTTCTGGAGCCGCAGCCGGCAAGCGACGATGACATTCTGCTCGTGCACACGCCGGAGTACGTGGACAAGCTGATGACCGGAACGCTCAGCTCGCGGGAGGAATTGGAGCTGGAGGTTCCCTTCTCGCACGAATTGGTGGAGGCGTTCTGGCTGGCGGCCGGAGGGTCGACGCTGGCGGCGCGGCAGGCGTTGGCCGATGGCGTGTCGGTCAATATCGGTGGCGGATTTCATCATGCTTTCCCGGATCACGGAGAAGGATTCTGCATGATCCATGACGTGGCTGTGGCGATTCGACGGCTACAGCGTGATGGCCAGATTCGCACCGCGATGACGGTGGACTGCGACGTCCATCAGGGAAATGGAACGGCGGTGATTTTTGCCGGAAAGCGAGCGCCGGGCGACGCGCTACCCTCGGCCTCGGGCTCGCCCACGTCGACGCAGGGGATTCGGCGGCGCAATCCGAATGCCGGGGACGTGTTCACGATCTCGCTGCACCAGCACAACAACTACCCGATGTGGAAGCCGCCGTCGTCGATCGATGTGGATTTGCCTGACGGAATTGAGGACGATGACTACCTGGCGTGGCTCGACAACGCGCTGAGCTCCGGGTTGCGGCAGTCGCAGCCGGATCTGCTGTGCTATCTCGCGGGTGCCGATCCGTATAAAGAAGATCAATTGGGTGGGCTGTCGCTGACGATTGAGGGATTGAAGAAGCGCGACGAGTTGGTGTTTCGCGTGGCGCGGGCGCGGAATATTCCCGTGATGGTGAGCTACGCGGGCGGTTACGCACAGAATGTGGAAGATACGGTGACGATTCACTGCAATACGGTGATTGCGGCGAAAGAAGTATTCACGTGATCAAGTGAGCGAGTGAAAAGTTATACTCGATGAAATGATTGTCAGCCCGGCAGACATTTCTCATAGTGAGCTTTACGGTATCTTGCTTAATTCCGTGGCGCCGCGGCCGATTGCCTGGGTATCAACGATAAGCGCGTCGGGGCAGCCCAACCTCGCGCCGTTCTCCTTCTTCAACGTTGTTTGTGTCGATCCTCCATTGCTGGCCTTTGCGCCCGGACTGCGGCCACCTCAGACACCGGGAGTTGGGCACGGCGAGGCTAAGGACACATTGCGGAATGTTCGTGAGACGCGGGAATTCGTTGTCAATATTGTTACTTATGACCTTCGCGAGGCGATGAATTCGACCAGCGGAGAATACGACGCGTCAGTGAACGAATTCGAGTTGGCGAAAGTTACTCCGGAGCCTTCGAAGATCGTGCGGCCGCCAAGAGTCGCAGAATCTCCGGTCAGCTTTGAGTGCAAGCTGCATCAGATTCTAGACTTTTCTACAGCGCCTACCAGCAGCAGCCTGGTGATCGGCCAAATTATTTCCATTCACATTGACGACGCGCATGTGAAGGACGGGCGCTTGGATCGGAATTCGTTGGATCTCATCGGACGCATGGGTGGGATCCAGTACACCAGGACGACGCAGAGGTTTGAGATGGTGCGGCCGAAAGTTGTGTAGGCGGGGAGAATCGCGAAGGCGCCTACTCGAGTGGCAACTCAGCGAACAAATGTCTCAAGTAGTTTTTCGGGTTTTCCAAAAACCCGTGAACGATACTATACGGTGCGGATTCCTCGTAGGGGATCTCGGTAACCTGATCACCATCAAATGACAGGATTTGCCTGTTCGGATAAGCCAAAATGATCGGAGAGTGAGTAGCGATTATGAACTGGATGTCTGCATTCCCCTTTAGAAAGTTGTGCAACAACAGTAAGAAACTCAACTGCCGTTGGGGGGAGAGCGCGGCCTCCGGTTCATCCAGCAGATAAAAACCCTGCCTTGAAAATCGGTTTTCAAGAAGCGCCAGGAAAGACTGGCCGTGCGATTGTTCATGGAGGGATTTTCCGCCGTACGAGGCCAGGGTTTGCGGATCCTCTTTTTGTAGTTCATCCAAGTACGTTGCCATATTGAAGAAACTCTCTGCGCGCAGGAAAAAACCTTGCGTAAGTTTCTGCGACCAGGAAAGCCGTAACGCCCGCGAAAGCGACGATGTCGAACGGACGCTGTCAGTGGTTTCACGGAGGAAATTCCTTCCACCACCTTCGCGGTTGAATCCGCCATGTTCGGCAATGGCTTCTAGTAGCGTTGACTTACCCGAGCCATTCTCTCCGACAAAAAAGCACACGCGGCTCTCGAGTGTAATCTTGGTGAGGTTCCGTATGACGGATACTGAAAACGGATAGCTTCCCCAGTCGGTGATTCGATCCCTAAGGAGCGTAATCTGTCGCAGTCGTGGCTGATTCTTCAGGGCAGGCATGATGAGTAGTGGACGCATTGTAAAGCATGCAAGGGGCCCTCCTAACTTTGGCGATTTTGGCTGCTAGAATAGTCATTCACTCTTATGTTCGAGAATCTTCAGGAAAAACTGCAGCGCGCGTTCAAGTCGCTTCGCGGCCAGGCTCGGTTGAGCGAGGAGAATATTGCGGAGGCGCTGCGCGAGATCCGGCTGGCGCTGCTCGAGGCCGACGTCAACTTCAAAGTGGTCAAAGAGTTGATTGACCGCATACAGGCCAAGGCCGTGGGGCAGGAAGTGCTGACGGCGCTCTCTCCGGGTGAGCAGGTCATCAAGATCGTGCGCGACGAACTGGTGGAGACTCTCGGCAAGGACACTGCGCGGATGAAATTCGCATCGCAGCCACCCACGGTTGTGCTGATGGCCGGATTGCAGGGTTCCGGCAAGACCACCACTTCCGGCAAACTGGCGAACTGGTTCAAGATAGGCGGGCATCGTCCTCTGTTGGTTTCGGTGGACGTGTACCGTCCCGCGGCGCGCGAGCAGTTGAAAGTGGTGGCGCAGGCCGTCAAGACGCAGATTTACGAAGGCGAAGTGGGCGAGGCAAACACCGCGACGGTGGAACGGTTGGTGAAAGAAGCGCGGCGCGAGGCGATTGTCTCCGGCTGCGATGTGCTGATCGTCGATACCGCCGGGCGTCTGCACATCGACGACCAACTGATGGATGAGATGCAGTCGCTGAAGAAGCTGCTGAATCCGTCGGAGATTCTGTTCGTTGCCGACGCCATGACGGGACAGGACGCCGTGCGCTCGGCCGATGAGTTCCATAAGAAGCTTTCGCTCACGGGAGTCGTGCTTACCAAGATGGATGGCGATGCCCGCGGGGGCGCGGCGCTTTCCATCCGGCAAGTGACGGGGCAGCCCATCAAGTTCATCGGCGTAGGCGAGAAGTACGACGCGCTGGAGCCGTTCCATCCCGACCGCATTGTGTCGCGGATTCTGGGCATGGGCGACATCCTGTCGCTGATCGAGCGTGCCGAGCAGCAGATCGACAAGAAAAAAGCGCAGGAGATGGCCACGAAAGCCCTCACCGGCGACGGCTTCTCCCTGGAAGACTTTCGCGATCAGTTGCGGCAAGTGAAGAAGATGGGATCGATCAAGAGCCTGATTGGCATGATGCCGTCGATTGGTCCGTTCTCCGGGTTGCAGAAGGCCGCCGACAGCGTAGACGAGAAGCAGATCAACCGGGTTGAGGCCATCATCAATTCGATGACCACGCATGAGCGCAATCATCATGAAGTGATCAATGGCAGCCGCCGGAAACGCATCGCCCGCGGCTCCGGCACCAGCGTGCAGGAAGTGAATAACCTGCTGCGGCAATACGCGCAGATGAAAAAGATGTTCAAGCAGATGGGCAAGCCCAGCTTCGCGAGAAGGATGGCGGGGATGAAGCTGCCGGGAATGTAAAGGCAGTGATCAGGGGCTAGGGGTCAGTGGGTAGCCCTAGCCTTTTTAGCCTTTCTGATCACTGGCCACTGAACACTGCTCTTATGAAATGGCGCTCCCTCGAAGAATCCAGTCCGGACACTGACATTCGTCCCCTGCGCGAGATCTTTGCGGAGCGGAAGGAATTGATTGCGAAGTACGTTCCGGCGGAGACGCAGGCGATTCACGCTCGCGGCGTTGCGGAGCTTAAGCAACGACACTTTGCGGCGAATATTCGGCCGGTCGGCGCGAAGATTGCGGAGTTTCAGCTTCAGGATCACGACGGCAAGAGGGTCTCTTCGTCCGATTTGCTCGCCAAGGGGCGGCTCGTGCTCTGCTTCATCCGCGGGCGCTGGTGCCCGTTTTGTGTTGGTCAGATGGAGGCCATGAACCTCATCCTGCCGGAGATCGAGCATGCTGGTGCGACGCCGGTTGCAATTTCCCCGCAGACCGTAAAGCAATCCTTTTTTATGCGGGACCAGCACAAGCTGCGGTTTCCTCTGCTCTCTGATGCCGGGAACAACGTGGCGAGGCAGTTTGGCCTGACCTATCGCATTCCCGACGAACAGCGAGCGATCTATCAACGTGCCTTCGTCAACCTTCCGTTCGTGAATGGTGACGAGAGTTGGGAGTTGCCGATTCCCGCGACATACATTATTGACCGCGACGGGACTGTTATTTACGCTTCGGCGAACGAGGATTACACGGAACGCCCTGAACCGCGCGATATCGTCGGCGTTCTACGGTCCAGCACCTAAGCTGCCTTTGTCATCCTGAGCGAAGCGAAGGACCCATGCAATTAGTGCAGTGCGGCACTGCCAGCAAATGCATAGGTTCTTCGCTGCGCTCAGAAATGACAAGAATTCTAAGACCGTCAGCAAGACCGCAGCGCGGTACACTGAATATTCATGAACTATATCTATGGCATCAATGCGGTCACCGAGGCACTGAAAGCTCGGGGACGGGCTTTCCAGTGGGTGGGCATGGCGAAGGAGCGGCATGACATTCGCTTGCAGCGCATGATTGAAGATTGCCGCAAGCTGGGCGTGCCCGTGCGTTTTCTCACTCGCGTGGAACTCGACCACATGGCCGGCAATGCGGCGCATCAGGGAGTGGTGGCCGTTACATCGGCAAAACAATACAGCGATCTCGATGATGTGGTGGGTGCGAGACGCGGGCGGTATTCATTCGTCATCGTTCTCGACGGGGTGGAAGATCCGCACAACCTGGGTGCGGTATTGCGAACAGCCGACGCTGCCGGCGCTGATGGAGTGGTGATCCCGGAGCGGCGGGCTGCGCCCGTTACCGGAACGGTCACAAAGGCCTCAGCTGGCGCCAGCGAACACTTGCCGATCGCGAAGGTTACGAATATTGCCCGCACCATAGAAGAATTGAAGGAGCGCAATATCTGGACGGTTGGTTTGGACGAGCGCGGCAAGCAGACTTATGACGCTCTGGACTACAACATGGATTGCGCGCTGGTTCTGGGCGCGGAGGGTAAAGGACTGCACGATTTGGTGAAAAAGAAGTGTGATTTTCTGGTTTCGATTCCGATGCTGGGGAAAGTGCCTTCGCTGAACGTGTCGGTGGCGGGAGCGGTGGTGATGTACGAAATTGTGCGGCAGAGACGCGCCGGCAACAATAAAGAAGAGGCGTCCGCGGGAGCGAAATGAAGTTGCGCGGTCTGTGCCTTTGCTTCCTCAGTGTGCTCTGTGTCACGGTGAATGCGTTTTCTCTCGATCGCGAAGCATTTACTTTCACGCGCTACGATCTGAACGTTCGCGTGGAGCCTGGTCAGCAGCGGCTAGAGGTTCGCGGCAAGATTACCCTCAGGAATGATTCGCAAACTCCGCAAAAGATTGCGGTGCTGCAGATTTCGTCTTCTCTTAACTGGCGTTCCATCAAGGCGGGCGACCAGCAACTGCAGTTTGTCGCGCAACCCTACACTTCCGATATCGATCACACCGGGGCGCTCTCTGAAGCCATTGTTACCTTGCCGGATACGGTCTCGCCCAAGGGCACGATTGAGTTAGAGATCGGCTACGAAGGAGTGGTTGCGCTGGACGCAACTCGGCTCACACGGATCGGAGCGCCAGAAGCGACCGCGCGCAGCACCGACTGGGACCAGATCAGCTCAGGATTCACGGCGGTGCGCGGAGTGGGATATGTGGCGTGGTATCCGATCGCGACTGACGCAGGAAATCTTTCCGAAGGCAACAGCGTATTTGAAACAGTCGGACGGTGGAAGAGTCGAGAGACGGCTTCGACGATGCACGTGCAGGTTGCGGTGCCGACCGATGACGAAAGCGAAAAGCCGGAACTCCTGGTGAATGCGACGAAATGCCCGACGGCGGGGGAAGTGAAACATGAGTTCGTTGCGGACTGCTCTTATGGGTCGCTTGGACTCACCGTGCCGACGATCGCGATGGCGAACTATGAGTTGGCGGACCGAACTGACGTTGCGGTCCACTATCTGCATGGCCACGACGTGGCGGCGGTGGCCTACGCGGACGCCGCGGGAAAAGTCGCTCCACTGATTGCCGAGTGGTTCGGTGCGCTGCGAAACAAGGCACAAACGGCTGATCTCGACGACTCGGGCGCGGCTCCTTTTGAAAGCGAATCTCTTTTGCTGATGCCGCTGAAAAATCAGGATTCCAAAGTGGCAGGGTTGATCGCAGCGCATCAACTGACGCACGCAGCATTTTCCTCGCCTCGGCCCTGGATCAACGAGGGGCTGGCTCATTTTGCCCAGGCGATCTATGTGGAACATCAAAGCGGACGCCAGGCTGCGCTAGATTACATGGCAACCCATCGAAGCGCATTCAGCGCGACTGCGAGCGAGAAGCCGATGACCGTACCGCGATCCGAAGATGAAGTGAAGCGGTCTCTAGTAAACACGGCCGACGAAGAACTCTACCGCAGCAAGGCGATGTGTGTGTGGTGGATGCTGCGCGACATGGTTGGCGATGAGGCGTTGAAGAAGGCGCTCGCGTCGTATCGTCCGGAGCAGGATAAGGAACCTTCCTACATGCAGAAATTGATTCAGGCGCAGACGCAGAAAAATCTGGAATGGTTCTTCGACGACTGGGTATATCGCGATCGCGGTTTGCCGGATTTCCGGGTGGAATTGGCTTTCCCTCGAAAGACGATGAACGACCTTTACCTGGTGACGGTAACGGTAGAGAATTTGGGCCGGGCCGGAGCCGAAGTTCCAATTACCGTTAAATTCGCCGGAGGAGAGGTGACGAAGCGGGTTGAAGTGCGAGGCAGCAGCAAGGGCGTGATTCGAGTGGAGGTCACGAAACCGCCGGAGGAGGTTGTCGTGAATGACGGCAGCGTGCCGGAGAGCGACATGACGAACAACACGTTCAAGATTGAGGCAGGCGACTCGGGTAAGTAATCCGGATCGAAAGCCTTCTCTTCATTATTGTGTAAGGATTTGGTTTGTAACTCCAGAGTGCGCAGGATACCGCGAGACAATCAGACCAATGTGGAGCCCCCCGAGCAAGGAGAGGAGTTGATGAGGAAACCCATCGCGTTGGAACACCACATCGCGATCTTCAACGGGAAAGTCCAGATCCATCCGCTCCAGGCCAGGAAAATCGCGGAGGCGCCTCAGTTCATGGTCATTCTCTTTTAGAAATCCAACCGCATCGTCTACCTGACCGCTTAAGTCTGAAACTTCTCTGGTGCTCACGCTTACGTCCATTCCGGAGTAGTCGCTTTTGCGAGTTACGCTCGAGGCAGGAAATTGCACGGCGCCCCGATGAAATGCAGTGAGGGCATCCAGCGAAGAAACTTTCAAGAATTCATCCACGTCGAAGATGGCACCGCTCGCTCTTAGTATGCAGGACATAACGACTTATACCTCTTTTTTGCTCGTAAAGCTCACTAAGGCGGCAAGCTTTCCCGCGGCTGCACCCGAGTCGATGGACTGCGCAGCCAGCGGTATTGCCTCGGCCACGTGATCGGCGCGACCTGCCGCGACCAGAGCGGCCGCTGAATTCAGCAAAACTACATCGCGGCGCGGAGATTTCTTTCCGCTCAGAACTTCTCGCACTATCGCCGCATTGTCAGTCGCGTCACCGCCGGCGATGGATTCGATCGGTGAACGCTTCATGCCGAACTCTTCCGGATCTACCTCGTAGGTTCGAACAATTCCGTCGCGGGCCTCCGCCACTCGAGTTGGTCCGGTGATGGTGATCTCATCGAGGCCATCGAGGCCGTGCACCACGAGAGCACGATGCAGTCCGAGCATGCTGAGCGCTTCGGCAAGCTTCTCGACCATATCCAGCGCGTAGACGCCCACTACCTGTCCGGAAGCGCGCGCGGGATTGGTGAGGGGGCCGAGCAGGTTGAACATGGTGCGCAGGCGTAGCTCCCGCCGCACCTTCTGCACCTGCTTCATGGAAGAGTGCAGATCGGGCGCGTAGAGAAAACAAATTCCGATTTCACTCAGGCATTGAGCGGCGCGCAGGGGAGATAACTGGATGTTGACTCCAAGCGCTTCCATCACGTCGGCGGAGCCGCACTTTGAGGTCAGGCTGCGATTACCGTGCTTGGCCACATGAACCCCTGCTCCAGCAGTGACGAAAGCGGCGGCGGTTGAAATATTGAAGGTGCCGCTGGCGTCGCCGCCGGTGCCGCAGGTATCGACCAGCGCGTCGCGGCCGGTGCCGCTGAGATAGAGGGCATCGGATTCGGAGTTGGTGGTTTCGGCAAACGAAAAGGGCAACGGGGTCGCCGCGGCGCGAATCGCTTCCGCGAAGCCGACGATCTCTTCGACGGTCTCGCCTTTCATGTGCAGGGCTACGAGGAGCGCCGCGATCTGGGAGTCGGCACAATTCCCCGCGAGCACTTCCGCCATCACCTCGCGCGCTTCGGCTCGAGCCAGGGATTGGCCGTGATTGGCGATGCGGTGGAGGGCGTCAAGGATCACTCACTCGGCATTGTAAGGGATAACTGGCGACGACGATGAGCTTGACCCAAATCGAAAGAGATTAACCAGCCTGCCCGTGTAGTCTGGGCGACAAGTATTCGCGCCAGTCCTCCGGCAAAGCAGCCGTATCAATCGCTTTTTGCAGGAGGTCGCGATTGTATTTCTCACGGAAGAACAGCCGGTTCATTTCGGCGATAGTAATACCTTCGCGATCCTGCGAGATGAGCTCGAACGAATCCCCTACTCCCACTTCCCCTTCCTGCTCGACGGAAAAATAGAGTCCACTGCGTCCACTATGGAGAAATCGCTCGATCATATCGTCGCGTTGAAACTTTGCCGCCAGCTTGTAACACGGCATGCGCGGCTGGCGGACCATCACGATCGCAGAACCGATGCGAAGCTGGTCGCCAACGTGAAGGTCTTCCGTTAGACCCTCGGTCGTAAAATTCTCGCCGAACATCCCCCAAGGTAGATCGGTGTGGGGGATTTCCTGCCGCCAATAATCGTAGTGCTCCGAGGGGTAAGCATAGACCGCCTTGTAGGGCCCTCCGTGAACGCTGAGATCCGCTTGCTGATCGCCATCGAGGTTCAGGGTGCGTAGCGCTACCCTGCCGGTCACCGGTTTCTTGAAGATGCCGGTGTTGATGGTCGCTCCTTTATAGACCATCAGACGCGGCCTCGCGACGTTCAGTGAAACCAGTCTCATCACGTATTCCTCTCGGCGTGCTGGAGCGGTTCCTGCGTCCGCTTTGCACTCCCGATTTAGGCTTAGATGAACGACCACCGCAAAAAGGAGCGGCGGCGCGTTTGCCCTAATCCGCTCCTCTCTATAAAATTGGGGGTTTGCTGCCCTCAGTCGAAAGCCGCAAGCAAGTTCCTTCCGATTCTTAGTTGGCGAGTGTCATTATGAAAATCCATGAGTACCAGGCAAAAGGAATTCTTAAGAAATATGGTGTGACCGTACCGCGCGGGACGATGGCGACTTCGCGTGAAGAGGCCGAGGCTGCCGCCAGAGAACTGTTCAGCGCCGGAGCGACCGGAGTTGTGGTAAAGGCTCAGATTCATGCCGGCGGGCGTGGCAAGGGCGGAGGCGTGAAGATTGCCAAATCTGTGGGTGAGGCCGGAGAAGTCGCCGGCAAAATGCTGGGCATGAAACTGGTGACGCACCAGACTGGTCCCGAAGGGCGCGTAGTGCGGCGGCTGCTGATCGAAGAAACCCTTCCCATCGACAAGGAACTTTACCTGGGGATTCTGGTGGACCGGGGCGAAGGCAAGCCCGTGTTTATGGCTTCGGCCGCGGGAGGAATGGAAATCGAGCAAGTCGCGGCGGAAAATCCCGACGCCATTCTGAAGCAGCACATCGATCCCGGCATGGGCCTGGAGGCGTTTCAGGCGCGCAAGATGGCTTTCAAGCTGGGGCTGAACGCGAGGCAGATTAATCCCGCGGTGCAGTTTCTTTCGAACCTTTATAAGGCATTTCTGGATACGGATGCCTCGCTGGTCGAGATCAATCCCTTCATCACTACCACCGATGGCCGTCTGTTCGCGCTCGACGCCAAGCTCACGTTCGACGACAACGCGTTGTTCCGGCACCCGGATATTCGCGAACTGCGCGATATTACGGAAGAAGATCCGCTGGAGGTTGAGGCTTCCAAATACAGTTTGAACTACATCAAACTGGATGGCAGCGTGGGCTGCATGGTGAACGGGGCTGGGCTGGCCATGGCCACGATGGACATCATCAAGTATGCGGGGGGCATGCCGGCGAATTTTCTGGACGTCGGCGGTGGGGCCAGCGCTGATCAAGTAGCCCATGCGTTTGAGATCCTGCTCAGCGACAAGAACGTGAAAGCGGTACTGATCAACATTTTTGGCGGCATCCTGCGGGTAGATACGCTGGCTACGGGAGTGGTAGAAGCGGCGAGAAAAACTAATATCAAGCTCCCTGTAGTGCTGCGGCTGGAAGGCACGAATGTGGACGAAGGCAAGAAGATCCTGATGAATTCGGGACTTAATTTTGTCGTAACCGACACGATGAAAGACGCAGCCGATAAAGTGGTGGCGGCGGCGCGCGGGACTCATGGCGTAACCGAATGGCGATAAAGGCGGCGAGGAATCATCATTATGGCAATCCTGGTTAATAAAGAAACGCGTTTAATCGTGCAAGGTCTGACGGGACGCGAGGGTACTTTTCACGCCAAGGCTTGTGCGGCTTATGGAACGCAGGTGGTGGGTGGAGTAACGCCTGGCAAGGGTGGCACCACGCACGAAGGCTGGCCGATTTTTAACACGGTGTTGGAGGCGGTTGAGAAGACCGGCGCTGATGCCACTGTGATTTTCGTTCCTCCGCCGTTCGCTGCGGATGCGATCATGGAAGCGGCGGATGCCGAAGTCGATCTCATCGTCTGCATCACGGAGGGCATTCCCACCCTCGATATGGTGAAGGCCTGGGAGTTTCTGCAGAACCGGCGCTCGCGGCTGATTGGGCCGAACTGTCCGGGGATTATTTCGCCGGGCAAGTGCAAGATTGGCATTATGCCGGGGTCAATTCACAAAGAGGGGTCGGTCGGGATCGTGTCGCGCTCCGGCACGTTGACTTATGAAGCGGTGCATCAGCTGACGCAGCGCGGCATTGGGCAATCGACCGCGATCGGGATTGGCGGCGATCCGATTATTGGAACCAATTTCCTGGACGCGCTCGATCTATTCAATCGCGATCCGGAGACCGAAGCTGTGGTCATGATTGGCGAAATTGGCGGTGACGCTGAGGAGACTGCGGCCGAGTTCGTGAAGACGAAGATGAAGAAGCCGGTGGTCGGCTTCATCGCCGGACAGACAGCGCCTCCGGGACGCCGGATGGGTCATGCCGGCGCAATTATCTCCGGAGGCAAGGGGACGGCGGCGGAAAAGATCAAGGCCATGGAAGCGGCTGGAATTCGTGTGGCGAAATCTCCGGCGGATATTGGAGAGACGCTCGTGGCGGCGCTGGGAGTGAAAGTTTAGTACTGGTACCGAGTACCCAGCACCGAGCGCGAACAAGCACCAACGACTAAAGACCAACGACTAACGATCAATTATGAAGACTCTGCAACGCACTCTTACCATTGTAAAACCGGACGCTGTCGCGAAAAACGCCGTCGGCGACATCATCGAGCAATTCGAAAAACAAAACTTCCACATTCTCGCCATGAAGATGCTGGAAATCTCCAAGCATCAGGCAGAGCAGTTTTATGCCGTGCATGCCAGCCGGCCGTTCTATGGCTCGCTCACCGATTTCATGTCGAGCGGACCGATCGTGGTTCTGGCGCTGGAAAAAGAAAATGCCATCGCCGATCTGCGCAAGCTGATGGGCGCGACCAACCCGGCCAATGCGGAGGAAGGCACGATCCGCAAGAAGTGGGCGTCGAGCATTGAGCACAATGCAATTCACGGCTCCGATGCCGAGGATACGGCGCGCTTTGAGTTGAGTTTCTTCTTTGCGGGATATGAGCTGGCGAAGTGACGGCGATTTGCGGGCGTGAGCGGAGCGGGAGCCCGCAGCCGTCATCCTGAACGAAGTGAAGGATCTCCAGTTTTCCGAGAGCTGCTCATGCCTCTAGTTCAAATCACGATGCTGCAAGGACGTACTGCCGAGCAAAAGCGGAAGATTGCGAAGCGCATCACGGATGCTCTGGTGGAAGAAGCTGGGGCACGGCGGGAAGGCATCATCGTAGCTTTCCACGAAGTGTCGAAGGAGAGCTACGCCTCAGGCGGTGAACTGATGGTGGACAAAGTTAAGTGACGGCAACTGCTGTCGTGGCGTCTGCGCCACACGACTTACCCTAGCGGTTCGAACAAATGACCTTCCACGCGGTCCGCGACTTTTGGCAGGTCCTTGCGGGCAAACTGCAAGAAGTGTGGGGCGTTGCGGTGGGCTTCGAGCGCGGCGTCATCCTGGTATTGCTCATAAATGAAAAAGCGGCGCGGTTCCGTCTTGTGACGGTGAACTTGGTACATGGCGCAACCGGGCTCCTTGCGCGATTCTTCGGTGAGCTTGGCAAACAGTGAAGTGACCTCGGCTTCACGTCCAACCTTCGCCATCCAAGTAACGGCCAAAACCACCATCATGCGCTCCTTGCTCAGAGTGGGTGTGGTTACGTAGTCTCGCCGCCGGACTAATGGGAAGTCAAGCCTAGACTTTTGTGGACTTCATCAGTGCGGCAAACTCGTCCATGAAAATGATCTGGTCCCGGTCCGGGCCGGTCGAGACCAAGCCGATCTTGGCTCCGGTCTCCTTCTCGACAAACGCGAGGTAGTCGCGAGCGGCCTTGGGCAGCTGGCCAAACTCCGTGATGCCGAGCGTGGAAGTACGCCAGCCGGGCAGTTTCTGATAAATACATTCCAGCTTGTCGTAACCGCTGGCCTGCGCGGGAATCTCCATGGTCTTCTTTCCGTCGACGATGTATCCGACGCAGACCGGAATCTCCGCGAGTTCGTCGAGCACGTCGAGCTTGGTCACCACCAGCCACGAAATGCCGTTGATCATGCCGGCGTAGCGCAACAGGGGCAGATCAAGCCAACCGGTGCGCCGGGGACGTCCTGTGACCGCGCCAAATTCGTTGCCGCGCACACGCAACTGCTGGCCTGCGTCGCCTTTCTCTTCGCTGGGGAACGGACCTTCGCCGACTCGGGTGCAATACGCCTTGGTGAGTCCAATCACCGACTGGATTGCGTTGGGAGCAACGCCGGTGCCGGTCGCAGCGCCGCCGGAAGTGGCGCTGGAAGAAGTGACGAAGGGATAGGTGCCATGGTCGATATCGAGCATGGCGCCTTGTGCGCCTTCGAAAAGAATGGACTCACCATTCGCCAGCGCCTGATTCAGGAGGACCGCCGTATCGCGGACAAACGGGGCAATCTGCTCCGCCGCCTGAGCGTAGTCGGTGTACATCTTGTCGGCGTCGAGCGGGTCGGAATTAAAGAGAGCGTGCGCGATCATGTTCTTCTCGCGGACCGCGTTTTCGATGTGCTTCTTCAGCAGTTTCAGATCGAGCAAGTCGGCCACGCGCAGGCCACGGCGGCCCATCTTGTCCTCGTAGGCGGGGCCGATGCCGCGCGAGGTGGTGCCGATTTTCACTCGGCCGGGCGCGCTCTCCGCCGCTAATTCGATCATGCGATGGTAGGGCAAAATAACCTGGGCGCGGTTGGAAACAAAAAGATTTCCGTCGACCCTTACGCCGGCTTCGCGCAGAGAGCCCACTTCCTTCAGGAATGCCATGGGATCCAGGACTACGCCATTGCCGATCACGCTGCGGCAGGCGGTCCGCAACACTCCGCAGGGAACAAGTTGCAGGACGAACTTCTTGCCATTGATGATGACAGTATGGCCGGCATTGTGACCGCCGGCGTAGCGGGCCACGACGGAGAAGCTCTCCGATAAAACATCGACGATTTTCCCCTTGCCCTCGTCGCCCCACTGGGCACCGACAATTACCGCGGTCTTGCCTCGTTTCACTGCCCACTCCGTCACAGGGATTAGCAGACGCGCAATTGCGCCACGCACACGTATGAACACCGGGTCGCACACGCCTTGCCGCGACAAAATTCTAAAAGCTTAACTGGGATGAAAAGCGGAGAAGATGTGTACGCGATATCTTATCGCGCCCACGCCAGGGATAGCAACGAGCCTGACGAAGTGGATCGGAGTCGTTCAGGTTAAGATGTGAATCATGCCCAAGTTCGAGAAGCACATTTTTGTGTGTGGTAACCAGCGCCCACCAGGAAATCCGCGGGGCTGCTGCGACCCCAGCGGCCAGGCGAAGCTGCAGAAACTATTCAAGCAGAAGCTGTCGGAACGAGGACTCAAAGGCAAAGTGCGAGCCAACCAGTCGGGCTGTCTTGATCAATGCGAGCACGGGCCAAACATCGTGGTCTATCCGGAGCAGATTTGGTATGGACACGTCACCGAGGCTGACGTGGACGAGATCGTCGAATCTCACATCGTCGGCGGAAGGCCGGTGCAGCGGTTGATGCTGGCCGACTCCTGCCTGAATACTGCCACGTGCGAGCACCGGAAAACTAGTGGTCAGTGAGCAGTTGCTAGTGGTCAGAAATTCTGAGAACCTGTTCTAGCTGGGAGTGTTACCAGCCACTGATCACTGGTTCTATGGTAGGCGCGGCAGGGATCGAACCTGCAACCACCGGTTTAGAAAACCGGTGCTCTATCCAATTGAGCTACGCGCCCCTGGGAAAAATTTATCATAACTTGCCGTGTCATCGAGTCTTGCGGCCTTGGCACACAGCTCTCCGACCGTTGGGCTTCGTAAAGAGAATGGCGTAGCCAAAAGCAGTTGACCTGCATCTAAACCACAATGCAGTCTGTCGAGCCCCGTCCCAGTATTACCCCCGGCTACCTGGCACGCGCTGGATGGCGCGTTTTGAGCGGCAGTGTTCCGCTGCTCTCCATTGAAATTACGCGCGAATGCCCCTTGAGTTGTCCGGGGTGTTACGCCTATGGAGAGAGTCACCTCGGCGGCGGGGTCACCTTAAGCGAGCTTCGCGACTTTCGTGGAGATGCGTTGGTCGAAGGCGTTCTCGAACTGGTGCGCCGCCACCGTCCCTTGCATGTCTCTCTGGTCGGCGGTGAGCCGATGATTCGAAATCGTGAATTGGATCGCATTCTTCCCGCACTCAGCAAAATGGGAGTCTTCGGCATGGTGGTGACCAGCGGAGTGATTCCGATTCCGGCGCGCTGGATGGAGATACCTCGCCTGCGCATTGCAGTTTCGGTTGATGGATTGCCGGAGCATCATGACGTGCGGCGTCAGCCCGCAACCTACGAGCGCATCCTGAAGAACATTGCCGGGCGGAAAATAAATGTTCACTGGGTAATCACGCGACCTATGCTGGCGCGCAGCGGCTATCTAGAAGAATACGTCGCGTTCTGGAACTCACGGCCCGAGGTCGATCACATCTGGGTCAGCCTGTACAGCCCGCAGATGGGCGAAGAGAGCCCAGAACGACTGAGTGCGGAAGACCGCGACCGTGTGGCGCTCGAATTGCCGCCATTGCGGACCAAGTATCCGAAGCTGCTGCTTCCCGAAGGCATGGCTCGCGCCTTTGTGAACCCTCCTCCGAATCCACAGAACTGTGTGTTTTCAAGAATGTCGGTGAACTACTCTGCCGACCTTCAAACTCGCGTGGAACCTTGCGTCTTCGGGGGAAATCCAGACTGCAGCCAATGCGGGTGCAGCATCAGCAGCGCGCTTCATTGGATTCAGGGCGAAAAAATCGCCGGGCCGCTCCGGGTTGGGCACCTGGTGACCGCCTCGTTGAGTATCGGCTCGGCGGTAAACCGGCTGCGCACACGCGAGCGCCCTCCGAGCCGCTGGCGGCCGGGAGCAAGATCCTCGGGGCCGAACACTTCCCTTGTGCAGATTGAATCGACCGAGTGAACCGCACGCCTGAGCCGGGAAAGCGCCTTGGCAATTCGTGAATTGAGGACGCGCAGCCGCGTTCTGTCCGTTCGCTGTACCGTATACTGCCACGTTAAGGTTGGGCAGGAGGCGGTGTGGCGGCGAACTCATCCCGGCTGGCCTACATCGACTGGATGCGCGGGTTAGCGTGCGTCCTGATGTTCCAGACTCACTGCTATGACTCCTGGCTCAGCCCCAGCGCGCGGCAAGGCAAGTTCTTCATGTACTCGCAGCTGGGAGGAACTTTTCCGGCGCCGTTGTTTCTGTTTCTGGCGGGAATCTCGTTTGCCTTAGTGACCGAAAAGCTGTGGAAGAAAAATCTGCGGCCTTCGGAGATCGCCAGCAGTACGATTCGCCGCGGAGCGGAAATCTTTGCCTTTGGGCTGCTCTTTCGGTTGCAGGAATATCTCATCGCCTGGGGATGGGCGCCGTTCAGCGATCTACTGCGCGTCGATATTCTCAATACGATCGGGCTTTCGATGATGCTGATGGGCTTGTTCTGCTGGCTGGCGCTCTCGATTCTTCGCGGGATGCATGTCAGGCTGGCTCTTGTTCTCGGCTCCGCTGCGACCGCTCTGTTGATTTCCTTGCTGACTCCGCTGATGTGGACGAGTTGGAAGCCGGACTGGCTGGCGTGGCCAGTCGAATCCTACATTAACGGCGTGCATAATCTGGGGACGCCGCAGGCCTGGCTGTTCCCGATATTTCCCTGGACTGCGTTTGCGTTCGCCGGACTGGCGGCGGGATTTATTTTGCAGAGTGAGTGGGCGCGCAGGCGAGAGTCGATAATCTTTTTTCTGGCGGCCGTGGCGGGTGTTCTGCTCGTGGAAGTGGCTCGCTGGCTCGATGCGCAACCTCGTCAGTTATATGCAGTCTACGATTACTGGCATACCAGCCCGAATTTCTTCCTGACGCGCGTAGGGATGTTGCTGGTAATTCTGGCCGCGAGTTATGGCTGGTGCCGCTGGGGCGCGGGACAGTGGGGTTTCAGTCCTCTGATTCAATTAGGTCAGGCGTCCCTGCTGGTCTATTGGGTGCACATTGAATTCGTGTATGGACGGTTTTCGATCCTGCCCAAGCACGTCCAGACCATAAGAATGGCATCGTTCGGATTAGCGACAATCTTCCTCGCAATGCTTCTGCTCGCGTTCGTTCGGACACGGATGAAGGGCCGTGGCGCTGAACTTCTGGCTTGGTTCCGGCGTCCGGCCACCGCGCATTAGAGAGTTCTGCTCGAAGGCAACGATCGCGCCGGCGGATGCTGAAATTGCCGGGCGAATTCGACGACTTCACGTTCCGCCCAACGGCCATCGTAGGTTGAATCGCCGTCCAGCTCGCCCACGAACGCACAATGGCCTCCATCCTGGGTTTCAACGTAGGTAATGTTGGGGTTGGAAAGAAGCGCCTGGCGCGTCTGCGACAAGATGCGAATGAAGGGGTCGTTGGCCGCATGGATCACAAGCGCGGGACGCGTGATGCGGTCGATTACGTGGGCGGCGGCGGCACGGTCGTAGTAATCGTCGGCTCCGGTGAAACCACAGTAATAGGCGGTCACGCGATCGTCGAAATCTCTCAGGGTTTTGACGCCGCGAAGGCGTGAGGCGTCGAAGTCGTGAGGAAAGAGCCTTACCTTGCGGCGAAAGCGCCGGAACAGCTGCAGAAGGAAATAGTATTCGTAAATTCGGTTGGCGGGCTCATGCAGCGCATCGGCTCCAGCCGCCAGATTGATAGCTGGACAAACGGCCGCGACGCCGCGAAATTCCGGAGGACCGGCGCTGCCCCATTCCCCGGCAAGTTTCAGAACCAGGTTTCCGCCCATGGAAAACCCGACGAGCACGAAAGCAAAAATTCCATCGCGTTCGACGACGTTGCGCGTTACGGCCGCCACATCTTGGGAACGGCTGGAGTTGTAGAGCGTGGGCGCACAATGATCCATGCCACCGCAGTTACGCTGGTTCATTCGCACTACATTCATCCCGGCGGCCAGGCCGCTTCGTGCGATTCCCAGCATGTATTGTGATTCGCTCGAGCCCTCGAGTCCGTGCACGACGATGAGAGTGAGGGCGCTGCGCCGGTCCTTCTGCCAGTGACAGTGACAGAGCACGGCGATCCCGGGCTCGACTTCGATCAGGCGTTTTTCGGCGGGAGGAAGATCGATTCGGCGCGAGAGGAAAAAGGCGGCAAGGGTTTGAATGTGTCCACCGCGCAACCAGGGATGGGGACGAAAAGCGCGCTGGCTGGAAACTGGCGGCTTCTCGATCAAGCCATCCTCGCGCTTCTGCGGTCGGAAATAGCAAGCGGCGTCGCGTCCATTTGCGAAGATCCCACAAATTGATTCTAATAGGAGAAGCCCGGTTGCTGGAGAGTGATCGATATGCCGATTTTTGAATATATATGCCAGGAATGTCAGCACGAGTTTGAGGCTTTGGTGTTTGGCCGCGACAAAGCGCAATGCCCGAAGTGCCAAGGCAAGAAACTCAGTCCGCAACTGAGCGTTTTTGCGGTTTCCGCGAAGGGTTCGGCCGGTGCTGCACCGAGTCCCAGTAGCGCTTGCGGATCTTGCGGCGATCCTCGCGGTCCGGGCGCGTGCTCGCTCGGCGACCTGGACTAACTCATTGAAAATACATCGAAGTGAATAGTTTGCCGGGAAACTTTCGGTACTCTTCCCAGGTGACCGTGGGTACCTTTGCTTCTTTTTGCTGCCCGCCTACGATCTCTTGAATTCGCAGTTATGGGGAGGAGTGTCGAGATGGATAGGCGCCGGCAGTCGCGTGTGTTCGTTGACCTTCCCGTACAAATCTGGGGCATGGACAGCTGTTCCCGTCCGTTCATGCAGCCCGCCAGCCTGCGCACCATCAGCGGCCGGGGCGCCACCTTGCAGTGCGTGGACGTGCGACTAAAGCCGGGCGACGTGGTCGACGTGTTGTACGAAGGAACGAAGGCTCAATTTCGGATCGTATGGTGCGGCAAGCCGGGTACGGAAATGGCTGGCGAAGTTGGAGTAGAGAACCTGTCCGCTGAAGGCGCACTTTGGGATGTCGATCCGCAGCGTTGCGCGGCGGCCGCCGGGCAGGGGTAAAGCGGTCAAGAAAATTCTGCAGCGCGACATCGAAACACGCGTAGCTACCGCGAGCAGTTCCTCGGAAATCATCTCCGGCATCGGTTCCAGGCTGTAAACTCGCAGAGATGCAAGTGAAGATTCTTGGTTCGGCGGCGGGGGGCGCTTTTCCGCAATGGAATTGTGCCTGCGCGAATTGCCGCGCAGTCAGAGCCGGTACTTTTCACGGAAAAGCGCGCAGCCAAACCCAGGTTGCGATTTCGCAAGATGGTGAGTCCTGGTTTCTGCTGGGTGCATCCCCGGACCTGAGGGCCCAAATCGAAGCTACGCCTGAGTTGCATCCGGTCAAGGGGTTGCGTCAATCCCCGATCGTCGGCGTAGCGCTCGCCAATGCCGATCTCGATCACGTCCTCGGAGTCCTTCTGCTGCGCGAACTGCAACCACTGCGCATCTATTCCACTGCCTCCGTTCGCCGCATTCTGCGCGAGGATAACTCCATCTTCGGCATGTTGAATCGTATTCCAGATCAAGCGGTGTGGACCGATTTTGAGTGCGGAAAAGAGTTTTCACTGTGCGATCCGCAAGGCAAGAATTCCGGTCTCCGCTGCCAGCCTTGGTCGCTGAGCACGCATTATCCCGCTTACGTGACAGCGGAGCGGCAACGAGAACTTTCGCCGGGTGATGCTTCCCTGGGATTCTTCCTCGAGACGAGTTCCGGCGGGCGCCTGGCTTATCTACCGGCGGTGCCACAGGTGGACGATGCGTTACTGGCGCAGCTCGATGGCTGCGACGTATTGCTTTTCGATGGGACATTCTGGAGCAACGACGAGCTCATCCGCGTGCAGGGCGGCGGGCAAACCGCGCAACAGATGGGGCATGTTGCGGTGGAAGAAACGCTGGTGAAGTTGGCGGGAGTGCGCCGCCCGCGTAAAATATTTCTACACATCAATAACACCAATCCCATGCTGAACGAGGCGAGTGCGGAATATCGCCAGGTGCGGAACGCGGGCTGGGAAATTGCGGAGGATGGATGGGAGTTCAACCTGTAGCAAGCGAAGCCGCGTCGCAATCCGCCCAGCTGCTTTCGCTCGAGGAGCTGCGCGCCGTATTTCAGGCGACGGGCGAGGAGCGTTATCATAACAAGCATCCTTTCCATTTGTTGATGCACGAAGGCAAGCTCAGCCGGGGACAACTCCAGGCATGGGCCCTGAACCGCTATTACTACCAGAGCATTATCCCAGTCAAAGATTCGATTATTTTGTCGCGCGGGCCGGACCCGGTCTTCCGCCGCGCCTGGCGCAAGCGCGTGGTCGACCACGATGGCGACGCCACCAGTGAAGGCGGCATCAAGCGCTGGGTGAAACTGGCGGAAGCGACAGGACTCGATGCGGCACAGGTTCGCGCCGGGAAAGGCATTCTTCCGGCGACGCGCTTCGCCGTCAACGAATACCTGAACATCGTTCGCAGCCGGTCGCTTCTGGAGGCCGTCGCCTCGTCGCTTACGGAATTGTTTTCCCCCAAGCTGATCACTTTGCGCGTGGATAAACTGCGCCAGCATTATCCCTGGCTGGCGGGAGGTTTGGATTATTTTGAGGCTCGGCTCTATCAGGCGCCGGAAGATTCGCAATTCGCCGTGAACTACGTTTACGACAATGCGAAGACGCGAGTCGAACAGGAGTTGGCAATCCAGGCACTGCGCGACAAGTGCGACATTCTGTGGGCACAGCTTGACGCACTCTACTTTGCTTATGTTGAACCGGGATGGCCGCCGCCGGGTGCGTTCCGCATCGAGGACAACTAGGATGGCCCCGCCGGAGGATTCCAGCCAGCCGCGCCTGGCAACCGGCTGCCGCTGGGGTGGCACGGAGCAGGATCGCATGGTGCTTTTTCCGGAAGGCGCGATTCGGCTGCAGGGCACCGGTCTGCAGATACTCGAACGCTGCGACGGCCAGCGGACATTCGGGCAGATCATCGAAGAATTGCAGGCGCAATTCAGCGTTGCGGACCCGGCCAAGGTCCGAGCCGATATCAGCCAGTTTCTCGAGCAGTTGCAGCATAAGCGGATTGTTGATTACTAACCGAACCATTTTGCATCACTCATGATTCCCAATCCGCTTGCCCTTATCGCCGAGATCACGCATCGCTGTCCGCTGCACTGCGTCTACTGCTCTAATCCTCTCGAGCTGGCTGCCGCGAGTTCGGAGCTTTCCACCGGAAAGTGGGTCGATATTTTTCAGCAGGCCGCCAACCTGGGAATGCTGCATGCTCACTTCACCGGAGGCGAACCGCTAGCGCGGCCGGATCTGGCGGAACTCATGGCGGGAGCGCGCGCCGCCGGACTTTATACCAACCTGATCACTTCTGGCGTTGGACTGGGTGAAGCGCGCTTGCAGGCGCTGGTGGATGCCGGGCTTGATCACATCCAGATTAGTTTTCAGGATTCGCGCGACGAGGCAGCCAACTGGATTGCCGGCGCAAAGGCGCACGCCCACAAAATTGAGCTATCGCGCATCATTCGCCGGCACAAAATCGCGTTCACGGTGAATCTTGTCATCCACCGGCAGAACATCGATCACCTGGAAGAGATGATCGCTTTCATCGAGCAGCTCGCGCCGGAGCGCATGGAGATCGCCCACACGCAGTATTACGGCTGGGCGTTGAAGAACCGTGCCGCGCTGCTACCGACGCGAGCGCAGCTCGAAAAAGCCGTGGAGACAGTCACCGCAGCGCAGAAACGGCTGGCTGGACAAATTCGTATCGATTCCGTGGTTCCCGATTACTACGCACGCTTTCCCAAGGCCTGCATGGGCGGATGGGGGCGCAGATTGATGCTCATCAATCCGTCCGGGAAGGTTCTTCCCTGTCACGCTGCGGAAGTGATACCCGGCCTGGAGTTTGAAAATGTTCGGGAGCAGAGCCTGGAATTCATTTGGCAGCGGTCTTCCTCGTTCCAACGTTTTCGGGGAGAAGCATGGATGCCGGAACCGTGCCGCACTTGCGAACGGCGCGCAGAGGATTTTGGGGGATGTCGCTGCCAGGCGCTATTGCTCGCCGGCAACGCGGCCGCAACGGATCCTGCCTGCTCGCTGGCGCCCGACCATCACATCGTGGAGGCCGCGGTGGCCCAGGCAAACTCGGGCGCCGCTGTTGCGCAGCCGGTGTCGGCCAGTTCATTTACGCAACTGGAACAGTTCGCGGGTGAGCTTTGGAGCTACCGGACGAATCCTGAGTAGCCTGGCTTCCGAAACAAAATCTCCACCACAGAGGACACAGAGGTTCACGGGGTAGAGCTGTTACCAGCGCACGCCGATCGTGATTGGGCGCACGTCAGTGGTCGTGCCGTTGGCTGATCCGTGCGTGAGGCGGTATTCGGCGTAGAGTTCGACGCCGCTGGGCATCTTGCGTGTGATGCCGGCTCCCACGTTGTATCCGAATTGGTTCTGACTGGAGTTGACGAAGCTGCCGCTGAGGGGAATGCTGACGCTCGGGCACACACCCCACCATTCATAGAAGCCGTTGCACGTCGAACCGGGGACGGCGTTGACGGAGCTCAGGCTTCCCATGCGATGGTAATAGCCCGGGCCAAACAGGAGATATCCACCCCATTGTTTGGTCACCGGGAGGTTGATGACAGGGTCCACGGTAAAGGCGAAAAGATAGCTGGAGGCACTGCCGGCCTGCGCCAGTTGCAGCGAGGAATCGCGCAGCGGGAGGTCGGCAAAAAAGAAGTCTCCCCGCAGCCCGAAATACTTGTTTGCATTGCGAGCCACGCCGGCGGAAGCGACGCCGCCTCCGCCCCTGACATAGGTCTTAGTCGTGCCACTATCCAGATTGGCGCCAAGGCCGACGTTGAAGCTCCAGTTCTTGTAGTCACGCGGCTTCGCTTTTCGCCGGGAACTGCTGGATTCTACCTCGGCCGGCTCCTGATCACTGGAGGGCTGCTGCGCCGCTGGCTGCTGTGCCGCGGGTTGCTGTGCCGTGGAGTCCGGCGTTGCAGGAGTCTGTCCCGACGGCGTCGTCTGGGCGAATCCTCGCCCTCCCAGCGGAATTGTGATTATCAGCAGCAACAGCGCACTGACCGTGGCGAACTTTCCAATCATCCATTCTCCTCCCATAGACCGGGCGTGGCGGACCGTAGCGCTCGGCATGGAAAGGCGCCGTTAATAAAGGTTCCGCGGGTGATTCCTCGCAGGAAGGCATTGCCTTGTATGCGGTGAGATCGCATTATATTACCAACTTTGATGCTGATTCTGCCTGGCAAGCCGCCCGAGGTGGTGTGGTCAGCTTCCGTTGGTCCGTAATCGGCCAAGTGACGGGACGTAACACAACTCCAGCCGTCAGGCTGGTTTGCGAGCGTCAACTGACGCGCAGTCGACGTGCAGCTACGGCAGTTCCAGATCGAGAGCGTAGACTTCGTCAGTACTCAAATCTCGGGTAAAGAGTGCCGAGCCGTCCGGAGCAACGGCGCTCCAACCATAGGCAGGAGGAGCTGTGTACCTGGACAGCCCCTTTAAATCGACTAGAAGCTCCGAGCGGGTCTGGCCGACCTTAACCCTGCGAAACGTGGGATGGTCAGTGAAGCTGCTGTCGTAGTAAAGATAAGTTCCATCTTGGGACCAGTTGACATAACCCACCACGCCCGGCTCAGTAATCCAGTCCGACCACTTTTGGGTTCTGAAGTCAAAGAGCAGCAGCTTCGTAGAATCCAAGTTAAGCGCCGCCAGATACCGGCCATCGGGCGACCATCGCGGGCTGAAAAGATTCTCCGAACCAGGGACAATAGAGACCCGATGAGTGACGAGGTCGAGGATAGAGACGGTCTGTCCTTCGGAACCCGAGGCCCCATTTCGCCCAAAGGCGATCCTCTTGCCTTCCGGGGACCAGGTCGCGTCCAACTGGGGCTGGTTTTCCGTGAGCATTTGCTGCGGAGCACCGCCTTGGGCAGGGATCAGAATCGTCTGCAAAGGCCGGCCCGGCTGGCCAGCCTCATAGGCGATCTGGGTAGCGTCGGGAGACCAGTGGGGAAGCCCGGCCAAGACCGGCGGATAGGTTAGTTGCAGGCGATCGCTGCCGTCCGCGCGGCTGCGCCAAAGTGTGCGATCGGGATAGGAAACATAGGTGATCCACTTGCCATCCCGCGAGAACTCCAGTTCGCCCGCCGATATCCCCGCAAGAAATGGTACGAATTGCTTGGACTTGGGGTCGTAGCGGACGAGTTCTCCGCGGCCCTGCAACGCACTCACAAACAGTTTCTTGCCATCGGCGCTGGGCACCAGGCTTTCGAACGAGAGCGGACCGGTGGTCAGCTGGAAGGGTGCGGAAGAACGCCGATGAAACAACCCCGCTGGTTCGCGCATCGCCCAGACATTCGCTCCAGAAGCAGTTGAGTTCAGGAAAAAATAGTAGCGGCCGTCCAGCGTCCATGCACCACAGCATTCACTGGGCGGGTTATGCCATTCCGGCAGTACGGGATGAAGATCGCTGCCGTCCGCACGAATCTCCCAGAGCGAGTAAGAGTTGTTCTGGGACCTTTGGATCGTGAAGCGAATTCGGGTTCCATCCGGAGAAAAGCGGGGCAAGAGAGGCGTGCCCGACACCGTGAGCAGCTTGTGCGGGTTTGTTCCATCGTCGTTCGCCTGGTATATGTCGGAGACCCTGAAAAACAACAGGTGGCGGCCGTCGGGCGACCATGCGCCATCATGGCCGACAATATCGCCGAGACGGCGAGGGGCTCCCGACGGCAGAGGCAGACTCCACAGGGGGTCCTCGGCCTCGGTTCCTACAAAGCTTTCCGTCAACAGCTGCGTATGATCGGGTGATATGTCCTGAGAGCCCGCATTGACAAACGGAGTTGGAATTAGGGAGGTGTCGCCGCCGGCGATGGAAACCTGCATGATCCGGTATGAGTCTGCCCGCTCATTTATGTATAGCCGGGAGCCATCGGTCGCCACGACTGATTTGGCGATGCCGTCGCGAGTAAGTTGCTTCGTGGCCAGCACCCTGGGCGGTGGCGGCGGAGAACTGAGCCAGGCGAACCTCGCGGCTCCAATCAGGATCACCGGCAAGATTGCGACCGCCCACTGCCAGCCTCGTTTGCGAGCGCGTGTCGGACCGGCTACTGCCTCGATCTTCCCGGAGGTAGTGTCCCGCTTCAGCCGCTTCAAGTCGGCCCGAAGCTCGGCAGCGGACTGGCTGCGTATGTCGCGGTCTTTCTCAAGCGCCTTGTTGATGATCCGTTCCAGTTCAGCGGGCACATCAGGATTCAGCCGCACCGGAGCCACGGGAGCATGTTCCAGAATCGCGTTGAAGATCAACGCAGAAGTGTCACCCCGGAAGGGCAGCGTTCCCGTGCACATCTCATACAGAACCGCGCCGAACGAGAACAGGTCCGTGCGAGCATCGAGTTCCTTCCCTCGTACCTGCTCCGGCGACATGTAGGCGACCGTCCCCAGCGCGCTGCCCGGACTTGTGAGATGCTCCTCGGACTCGATGGTCGCGGCGCTCAGGGCAACACTCTCAGGCTTCAGTGTGACTTTCGCGAGCCCGAAATCGAGAATCTTGGCTTGACCTCGATTCGTGACGAAGATATTCGCGGGCTTGATGTCCCGATGGACAATGCCCTTGGAATGTGCCGCGTCGAGAGCATCAGCGATCTGTACGCCCAGATCGAGCACCGTCTCGATCTCCATCGGCTTGCCCGCAATCCGGTGCCGCAGCGTCTCCCCCCCCCAGCAGTTCCATGGCGATAAAGGTTCGCCCGTCGGCTTCGTCAATCTCATAGATGGTGCAGATGTTGGGGTGGTTCAGCGAGGATGCGGCCTTGGCTTCCCGCTGAAAACGGCTCAGGGCCATTGCGTCCTTGGCGAGGTCGTCGGGAAGGAACTTCAGGGCGACGTGGCGGCCGAGCTTCAGGTCTTCCGCCTTGTACACAATACCCATCCCGCCGCCGCCGAGCTTCTCGACGATGCGGTAGTGCGAGATGGATTGGCCGATCATGCCGAAGAGGCGTGCTTCTCGGGACCGTCCCATCTTAGAGACGCGACATCCGTCAGTCAACGAATGATCAGGTCTAGCCCGAGCGTGGCAAACATGGAGCATGCTTTGTGTAGGGTAATGGAAGTTGCGAGATGGCTCCCGGTTGGTCGGCCATTCGGAAGTGGCTTGCGACCGGCGCCGGTCGCGCCGAGTGGTTCGCTTTCCACTTCGCGGAGTCGCAACTCCCACGTATGATAAAAGTAGTTTCGATTCCAAGAGCAGCCATTGCACAAGACTCCGCCAGACCAAGCATTCGACTCTAATCCCGCCCCTATTTTGCGGGATGGCAGTCCCCCGCGCCGGGTAGCGCTGGTAGGCTTCGGAACCGTTGGCAGCGCAGTAGCCAAGATTCTTTGTGAACGCAGCGATGGCTCGCTGCGCTTGACCCACATCTGCAATCGAAACGTCGAGCGCAAGAAGCAGCCGTGGGTTCCGCGGGATGTGGTCTGGACGGAAGATTTCCGGGCCATTCTCGATTCCGACGCCGACATCGTCGTCGAGCTGATCGGCGGCCTTCATTCTGCCGAGGATCTTGTGCGAGGCTCCCTCGCGGCGGGAAAGTCGGTGGTGACGGCGAACAAGCAGCTCATCGCGCGTCACGGGCCGGACTTGTTGCAACTGGCAAGCACGAACGGCTGCCAGCTTGAGTTTGGAGCGTCGGTGGCGGGAGGTGTCCCGGTCCTTCCCGCGCTGCGCACTGGTTTGAGCGGCGACCGGCTGCACGGCATTGCCGGCATTCTGAACGGGACCTGCAACTACATCCTCAGCCGGATTGAGACGGATCGCATTCCTTTCAGTGAGGCCCTCGAAGAGGCGCAGGCGCGCGGTTATGCGGAAGCAGACGCCAGCGAGGATCTCGATGGCGGCGATGCTCGCGCCAAACTTGCCATTCTGGCGCTGGCTGGTTTGCAAGTGCGGGTTTCTTCGGGAGATATTCGCGCCCGCACGATTCGCGGCATCGACGCGGTGGATTTCGATTATGCCGCGGAGTTAGGCTGCACCATCCGGCAGATTTCGCGCGCCGATCTGCAAGAGAACACCCTGTTCGCCGAGGTCGGTCCCAGCCTGGTTCCGGCATCATCGCCCTTCGGACGCGTGCAGCGAAATCTGAATCTGGTTTTGACTTCGGGGGAATACGGCGGCGACATAGCCTTTCTCGGAGCGGGCGCGGGAGGAAATCCAACGGCGGTTGCCGTGGTTTCAGACCTGATGTTCGTCGCGGAAAATCTTTCGGCGGGACCGCGCGCGCAGCCTGCTCTGCGGCTGGTCTCGCCGAAAGTCAGCTGTGACTTCGAGACGCCTTGGTACCTGCGATTTGTAGTAAAGGACCAGCCTGGAATTATCGCCGGCTTGGCAGCAATCCTCTCGGCGCATCAGCTGAACATCGATGCCGTGCTGCAAAAGCCGGGGTTCGACAAAGCTGCGCTGCCCTTCGTGATTACGCTGGAGCCATGCCGCGATGCACAACTCCATCCGGCGCTGCAAGAAATGTCTGCACTGGCCTTCGCTTTGCGACCTTGCCTTTGTTTGCCGATCCTGCGGTAGCTGCGCACTACTTCCAGAATGGATTCTTCAATCCGGCTGGCGCAAAGGCGCTGTCTACCTTGGCCTCGGTGCCGGAATCGTCCGAAATCTTCTCATCGAGCAGGCGCGATGACGGAGCGTTGAGTTCCTCTGGGTAACAGGGCGACTTGGGTGGGGTAGAAAATTCGGATTTCATGGGGGAACCTCCCTTAAATCTCTATGATCTAGTTTCATTGAAACACTGGAAGGGCGATCGCTGTGCGGCAAAATCGTGATGCTCTGTATCGAAAAATCTGCAGCCGGGAAATTCTCCCTTTTTGGCGGATTTCGAGTGGCCCGGCAAGAACTGCTAGGATGTCAGGTTAAGTTTTTGGAAGTTCACTTACTCATCCTCGAGGAAGACTTTTCATGAAATACCGCAAGCTGGGCCGGACCGGTTTCGAAGTCAGCGATATTGCCTATGGACTATGGGGAATGAGCGGCTGGAGCGGTTCCGACGATCGGCAATCGCTCGATTCTTTGCAGCTTGCCGTCGATTCGGGGTGTAACTTTTTCGACACTGCCTGGGCGTATGGGGATGGCAAGAGTGATGGCCTGCTCGGGGAGACGATGGCGCGCAACTCGAAGAAGCGGCTCCATGCCGCATCGAAAATTCCTCCGGCTAATGGCGAATGGCCGGCGCTGCCGAAATACGAGTATCACGAAGTATTTTCGGCAGACCATGTCCTCAAGTACGCGGACTTGATCCGGAAGAAACTTTGCGTCGAGTCCATCGATGTACTGCAGTTTCACGTCTGGGATGATAGTTGGACGGAGAATCCGGAATTCCGTTCGACGGTGGAGAAATTGAAGGACGGTGGCTGGATTCGCTACTTCGGACTCAGCCTGAACCGCTGGGAACCGGAGAACGGCATCAAGGCCCTGCATACTGGCTTGGTCGATGTGGTGCAGGTGATTTACAACATCTTCGATCAAGCACCCGAGGATAAACTTCTTCCTCTTTGCCAGGAACTGAATGTGGGCGTGATCGCGCGTGTGCCCTTGGATGAAGGGAGCCTCGGGGGCAAGATGACGCTCGAAACGCGCTTTCCGAAGGACGATTGGAGGGCGCTTTACTTTGGCCCGGAGAACCTGGCCAATACGATCGAGCGGGTCGAGAAGCTCAAGAAAATTCTGCCCCCAGGCATGACGCTAGCGGAAATGTCGCTGCGCTTCATCCTCTCTCATCCAGCGGTGAGCACGACGATCGTCGGCATGCGCAGTTCGGAGCATGTACGGCAGAATGTAGCTGCCAGCGACGCCGGACCGCTCGACGCCGGCTTGCTCACCGAATTGAAAAAACACCGCTGGGACCGCACGCCTCAACGGTGGTCGGATTAATCATCGCTCAACTGGCCGCCTCTCCCTACGACCTCTGGTAGTAGCTCGCGCCCCAGTCTAGTCTCACTTCTGTTCTGGAAACATGAGAATAGACCTGCGCCAGCCCGCGTTCTTCTTAACCCTGTTCGCCGTCCTGCTCACCGCGAACCTCTACGCCCAGAACCCGCGTGGATCGTTGCGGGGAACGGTGCAGGATGCCAGCGGCGCACGCATTCCATCAGCGAAGGTTGTAGCGCAATTTTCGGGTTCGTCGGTGCAACGCGAGGCGACGAGCGAAGACCGCGGCGAGTTTCGACTGGATGACCTGCTACCCGGCAGTTACCACGTTATTGTGAGCGCGGCCAGCTTCGCTCCGGCGCAGGCGGACGTCACCGTCGCCGTCGCCACGGTGCGAGATATTACAGTCACTTTGAAGGCTGCGGCGGCCTCGGAAACCGTCAAAGTGCGGGGAAATTCTTCTTCCATTACAACCGAAGTGATCGACACGTCGAGCGCAGTGCGCGGAGGCGTAGTGGGCAGTCAGGACCTAGAAGCTCTGCCGCTCCCGGCGCGCAGTTTCGCCAATATTGCTTATCTCGTGCCGGGAACCGAGCCCGTTGAACCTTCCGACCCCACGAAGGCGCGCATCACCGCAGTCTCGACCGGGGGCAGCTCCGGACTAAACAACGAACTGTCGGTCGATGGCGCGGAAAACTCCGACGACTGGATTGGCGGCTTTCTGCAAAACTTCTCGCCCGATGGCATTCAGGAGTTTGCGGTGCGCACGTCGAACGAAGACGCCGATACGGGTTGGACCACGGCCGGGTCGGTGGTGATTACGACCAAGCGCGGGACCAACGAATGGCACGGGAGCGGGGCGTTCTTTGACCGCCAGGCCGCACTGAATGCGCGCTTTCCCATCGAGAACCCGCCGCCAAATCCGAAGCAGCCGTTTTCCCGCCAGAACTATGTAGGAACTTTCGGTGGTCCCATCGTAAAGAATAAAATCTGGTTCTTCACCTCATTCGAAGGTGTGCACGAAGACGCGAGCGTCTCTTATAGCCCCGCTAGCGTTACGCAGTTTGACGCGCTGGCGCAATTGGCGTCCCAGGGATTGATTGCCGGCGTTCCTTCGATCGCGGTTCCTGCCACCGTTCCGATTCCTTTTCGCGACTACCTCGGCTCGGTGCGCTTTGACTGGGCGCAATCCTCGAAATCCAACTGGTTTCTGCGCACGTCGGAAGACAGCTACCTTACGCACAATGCCCTGGTGCAACAGGGTATGCTGCCATCCACCGGTCTGACGACCCATAACAATTATTGGAATGTGGCGCTCGGCAATAGCTATACTTTTGGCCCAACCTGGCTGGGCAATCTGGTTCTCGATGCTAGCTTGTTGCATCTGACGCAGACTCGAAACTCGGACCTAGGCTTTGCGCTGGCATTTCCTTTCAGTTCTACAGCGCTGACCATCTCCGGTTTCGAAACCTTCGGCGACAATCAGTTTGCTACTCCGATTACTCTTTTCCCCGACTTGCGCAATCAGGAAAAATATCAAATTCGCTACGATCTGAGCCACGTTGTCGGTGACCATGCACTCAAGTTCGGAATCGACTTCATTCACGAACCGGTGCTGGGCGGGACATTTGCGTCCACGGCAGAGACTCTCGCTCAGTACGTCAATAATCCAACATATTACGTGCAGAACCCCGGAGTGTTCGGAACCTTCGCTCCACAGTGTTTGGGCATCGCTCCTTCGGACGACTCAACTTGCACTTACACTCCCGCCGGCGACGGTTCGTTTTCGCAGAATGTGCAGCGTCTCGCGTTTTACGCCGAGGACTCATGGCGCATCTCGCACCAGCTCACGGTCAACTACGGCGTCCGGTATCAGACCACATGGGGGCTATTCCAGGGCTCGGGCCGAAGCGAAGCGGATACTGCTGCGTTTGTGACGTTGCAGGCATTGCAGATTCCGATTGTGCCTAGCTTACCAAGCGACTATCGCAAGCAGATCGCGCCTCGCCTCGGGGTCGCTTACTCTCCCGGCGAAAGCGGGAAGACCGTAATTCGCGCTGGCTTCGGCCTCTACTACGATGATCTGGCGCAGAACGGATGGGCGACTGCGTTCCAGGGCGTTAACAGCTCGAACTACACCACCGGAACTTGCAGCCTTACAGGAGGCTCGGGCAGTTACGCGCTCGCCGGCACGGGCTGCCTGACCGGCGGCAGCGGGGCCGCGGGAAATCTGGTCGGCTCACCATACAAAACGCCCTACGCCATTCACATTACCGGCGGCGCGCAGCACGCCTTCAACGAACATTGGCTAGTGAGCGCCGATTACGTACACGAGCAGGGTAATCACGGATACCGTGCCTTCCCCTACAGCAGCGGCACCAACCTATTTACTCCGCTCATTTCAACGGCGGATCCTGACTATGCCACCGATCAGGCGAATGTGGTGCCGAACGTCAATGTATTCGAGTCGGATAACCGTTCCAGCTATAACGGCCTGTTGTTGCATCTGCAAGGCAATATGCGCCGCTTCAATCTGGTCGCGAACTACCAGCTCTCGAAGGCGCAGACGTGGGGATGCCTGCTGGGCGAACTGTTCGACTACGTGGATGGCGTCTGCCAACAACAGCCGCCGAATCCGCCTTTGCTGAATGCCTTCGGACCCGGCGACTACGGTCCTTCGGGCGAGGACGTTCGTCACCGCTTCGTGCTGGCCGGCACGGTGCACATTCCCGGCGGATTCGAACTGAGCATGGTCAATCAGGTGGAGAGCGCCCGCCCCATCACGATTACGAATGCGGACAACAGCGACCGTATCTATGTAAATGGAGCGTATACCAGCCTCGACGAATTCCGCGGGACGCCTTACATCCAGTCAGACCTGCGGGTCACGCGTCCTTTTAAAGTGAAGGAGCGCTGGCAGATCGACCCGTTCATCGAGTTCTTCAACCTGTTCAACCGCAATAATCCTGGCGCGAACTTCGCCGTCAATGTCGTCCAGTTGCCGGTTCCGGCGGCGCAGATGACGCCCAATGCGCAAGGCATCACCAACGTTACAAGCATCTGCACCAATGCAGCTTGCACCCAGACCGCGCCCATTACCAGCCTGAAGCAGCTGGAGATCCCCGAGGGCGCACTGGGAGATTTTTTCGGGCCCGGCACGACGGTAGGCATTCCGTTCGCGGCGCAGTTGGGCGTGAGGGTGACGTTTTAGGTATCGCTCGCCGGGTGCACACTCAAAACCCCGCCACACCGGGTCGATGAGTGCAATGGGGATATTTCAACAGTTACTTGCCTGATTTGGCAGAAGGGTCGCAAGGGACTTTGTCGTCCAGCATTTCTGCGGAGTTGAGCCGCCCTATCGTTGGTTGTTGCAGTGGGCACTTGCGCATGGCAGATTGGATAGATTGAGCCGTCCGCGATTACTTTCTTGCGGTAGTTTCAATTCTCATTTTGCTGCGGCGGCCATCACGCGCTTCTCGGAGGAAAATATGGCGTAGGCGACGTCGGCGCCTTTGCGCGCGAATGCTTCGTATTCGGCAGGCGGAAGTATTTTATCCGGAGTGAAGAAGTGGACGGTGGTGTAATAACCTTTCACCACGCAATTGCAGTCGTTCAGAGCGGCAATGGTGTCCAACAGTTTCGCGGTGAAGAGCCGGCGCACGCCTTCTTCTCCGATGGACATCAGCTCAAAACGCCGGTGGAATTGCAGCGCGTCGGGGAAGCAGATGGTGTCATCGCTGTTTTCCCAATCGCCGTCGAAGTTTTTCCAGCGGGGGTAGTCGAAGATGGAAGTCGACCAGTCCAACGGGCGAATCTGAAACTTGGGCAGATTTGCGTCATCGACGCGGAACGCGACAACGGTTTGATTGACGTTTTTCTGCGCATCCATTGGCCCTCGGTCGGGTATGCAGTAGTCGAATATCCATGCCTGCAGGCCTCGCAGCTCTCCGCAAGCTGCTGCCACCACCCAGCCGTCGCCGCGCAGCGGGTAGATGGAGAGCGGGACATCGTCTCGGTCTGCTGGTTGGAAGCCGAACGATGCGGCGGCATTTTGCAGTTTGAGCTGGTTGGCGCGACTGTCCTGTTTTGCGGCCCAGACCAACAAGACAGCCATCGTGACGAGGATGAGGAAGACTCCACTTGCTCCGGTGAGGCCGATGCGGCGGATCGCGACAAATTCGGCGACGGGGATCAGGACAACGATGATGGCATTCAGGAAGGTGCGCATGGGCGTTGGTCAGGACACTCCCCAGATTAGACACAGTTTGAGCGAGTTTGTGGCGTAACGGAGGTAACAGGCGAAGGATTTCGGGCACGCCCTCCCGGATGCATTTCCCCGTGGCTGGCGTAGGCAGGCGATTACACTCGTTGACTCTCAATGGCCTGATCGGAACTTCGATCACCATCAGTTCCCTACCGCACCAGCCACTCCGTGGCCGCGTGTACCGTGAGGAGAAGTTGGCTGTAGTAGACCGTCATCGCGGCCAGGGTCGCCGCTGTAGCGCATAGCATATAGACAAACGCATATTGGCTTGCCGGAGTTTGCTGCCGTTCCGTCCACGCGATCAAGCGTTCCACCCGGGCATTCACCGACTGCCCTGGTGTAGAGACCAAAGCGGTTGTGAGTTCGCTGGGAAGCTCTAAGGGAGAGATCCGCGAAAGTTTAATTACGGCAGCCGCCAGGTCCAGGGCTTCGGAGGCGGTTGAGACCGCGGCATCGTCAGCCGCCATCTCCGTCGCTTCTCGCCAGGCAATCTCCAGATAAGACATGCCTGGAAAAGGCACAAGGCAAAGCACGAGTTTTCTCAGATTGTCGCGGCGGCGAACGTGGACAACCTCATGCCGCAGCGCGCTGTCTAATTCACGCTCGCTCAACACGAACTCCGCCGCGCTTGATAACCAGAGACGAGGCGCAAATATTCCCGCCGCGGTTAGCGGCGCGGCCGACGCGGGAGCCCGCAGCACAGAGATAGACTTGCCCGGTTTCGCGGGACTGCAACCGATGGCATACCCTTCACTCGACCAGCGCGCGATCGTTCTCGAGGTCCGGACTAACGCTGTCGTGGACTTCCACACTCCCGCGAGCATCAGGACAATGCCGCAGAACCCCAGCCCCAGCGAAACCACGCTCGTGGATTCGTTCACAGCCCGCGGTTCGAGCAGCAGGAAAGAAGGCACTGTCAGGAAGAGAGTCACAGCAGTGGCCACGACGAAGGGGACGATGCGCAGGCCAAAAACCAGGTCGGCGCAGAGTCTGGCCGAACGCTGCTGGCCGTATCGCCACACTCGCCTCCACACCAGGCAGACGGCAAGCGAAAGAGTGCCGTACAGAATGAAGAAAATCGAGAAACAGACTGCCATGCCGCGCACAGCAAACATTTACTCTTTCTCCTTCGGGTCCGCTTCTGATTGCGCCAGTTCGCGACGCTTGCGCTCCACGAGCTTGCCTAAATCGTGAAGCAATTGCGCATCTCTCTCGCTCAGTATTTCCACCAGAAACGACAGGGGCAAAGACGACGCCGGACTCACATCCAGCAATTGTTGGAAAGCATGACCCGCAGCCTCACGGTGCAACTGCTCCTGACTAAAGCGCGGTGCGTAGCGGAATGCCCTGCCCTCCTCGGATCGCGTGAGGAGAGACTTCTTGAACAACCGATCGAGCGTGGTCATCACCGTGGTATAGGCCAGGTCCTGGCAATGGTCGTCGACCAGTTCCCGGACCGTGGCGGATCCCTTCGCCCACAAGGCGTCGAGCATTCGCTGCTCGAGTGGGCCGAGTTGCCCCGAAGACCTTCGAAATGGATGAAGAATCCGCTTCATTGGTTTGCAACTGAATCCGGCATTTTACCGTGATTGGGAAAATCGTGCCGGAAAACTTTCTTCAATGCCGGCTGAGGGAGGAAATCTGGGGTGGGAAACGGGAATCGAACCCGCAACCGTCGGAGCCACAGTCCGGTGCTCTGCCAGTTGAGCTATTCCCACCGCCATGGTGATTATAGCAATTGCGGTTCAGGGATGTCAGAAGCGGCCCGCTGCGTTTGCCGGGCGCCGATTGGGCTGTTACTCCTCCGCCGTAAGGCGACACCAAATGGTGTGAACCAGATGAGCAAGAGAGAAGTAAGACATCCCGAAGAAGGCAGAGGAAAAACTATCGACAATTCCAGAGAGCGAAGAAGTAAGGCGGAAGTGCGGGCTCGACCGCCGGCACCGCTGTTCGGAACTGGCGAATTCTTCGTTCACGGGTCCTGGGTCTTGGGGAAAATCTCATCTGCCTGCAGTTTCTATATCCCCATGGACCGCGAACGATCGTGGGATCAGCTTATCCGCGGCCTACGCCAACGTACTCAAATCCCATGGCGCGGAGCCGGGTAGAATCCAGCAGGTTCTTTGTGTCTACAATGATGGGCTTCTTCAATAGATGCTTGATGCGATCAAAGTCGAGGGCCCGGAATTCGGGCCAGCCCGTGCCCACTACCAATGCATCCATGCCTTCCGCGGCCGCGTAGGCTGACTCGCAGTAGCGCACCGATCCGTTCAGCCGGGTTTTGGCATCGGAGAGAGCAACCGGGTCATAAGCTCTCACGCGCGCGCCCTTCGCGACCAAGGTTTCCGCTAAACGTATGGCGGAAGAACCCGCCACTGAATTCGTATTTGGCTTGAACGCGAGACCAAGGATACCTACATCCTTGTTCTCGACTGAATTCAAAGCTGTCGCGATCTTATCGACGAGTCGATCCGCCAGAGTGTGGTTGACGTCGCGTGCCGCGCTGAGAACTTTCAGGGGAAGTCCGTTAGCTTTCGCAAGCTCCGCCAGCGAATCCATGTCCGATTCCGCGAACACGCCTCCCATCCCGGCTCCGGGTTGCAAGCAGCGGGGAGCGATCTTCTTGTCGAGGCCGAGGGCGAGCGCCAGGTTTACCGCGTCCGCGCCCACGCGCTCACACAACGCCGCCACTTCGTTAATGAAAGAAATCTTCGTAGCCACGAATGCCGTGGCCGATTCCCGCACCAGTTCCGCCGTGGCTTGGTTGGTCACGATCACTGGCACTCCGCGCATCACCAGCGGATGGAAAATCTGCTTGAGCATTTGTACCGCTTCGTTGGAAGTCGACCCTAGAATCAGCCGGTCGGGCCAGTTGAAGTCTTCGACTGCACAGCCATCGGTAAAAAACATCGGCTGGGAAACGATAGTCCCGTGCAGTCCCGCCTCTTTCAAGCTCTTTTCCAATGCGGAGGCAGTACCCACGGCTACCGGCGTGACAATGGTCAGAATCGGCGGCTTGGGGGCGAGCCGCGCGATGCGCATGACCACGTCGGTTAGAGTATCGGCTCCATCTTCGGCCAGAAAAATGACTTGCGCCTTGCGGGCGAACGATTCGATATCGGTAGAGTAAGCCAGCCGGCCCGCGCGCACATTGCGTCGGATGATCTCTTTGAGATTCTTTTCAAAGAATGGAATGTTGCCCTGCGCCATCTCGACCATGCGCGAGCGGTCAGGATGACAACAGGAAACCGGAGTGCCAAAATCTGCCAGGCAAGCCGATATCACCGTTCCCAGGAAACCTGAACCGTAGACCCCAATCTGCATTCTGTGCCCCCGGGGCGTTCTGAAACCCACGCCCGAAGCGGCTATCGGCGCGGATATCGCACTTCCCTATCTTTTGTTTACAGTGCCCATCACGGCTCCGCAATGCACGGGAGGGAAATGTACCTGGAGGTCAGCGAGTATCGACCGGAGTAACCTAATCCGGGGTAACCGTGTCATGGTTACGGCAAATGTGAGGAGGAACTCAGAGAAAGAGCGACTTGTTGAATGCCTTGGCGCTAAAGGTGTTAGCGATATCAGCCGGAATTTAAGAACGCGTTTAAAAGCCTACCGCCGCCTCCGTCACCGTCGGATTACAAGCGACGAGCCTATCCACACTGGTCACCTTTAAAACATGTTGTATGTGCTGGTTGATGCCTGCCAGTCTGAGTTCCCCTCCGGCCTCCTTCAGAAGTCCAGCGGACATTACGATGATGCCGACCCCAGTGCTATCGATATGGCTCACTCCAGATAGGTCGAAGATGACCTTTTTCTGCTGCTTCTCGCGAACCAGGCTATCGGTGGCCCATTCCAGTTGCTTACACTCCCGCCCGATCGTGATTCTTCCCGTTATCTCCAGAACAACGATGTCAGGAGGCAAGTGCTTGGTCTGAATCTCGAGCATGGCCACGTTCCTTTCTGGTGAAACCCTGGTTTTGCCCAAGGCGTGCGCAGGATTATGCTTTCGACCAGCTGGCTTGTCAATGCGCAAGATCGTCCATAAAAAATGCGGGAAGCATCCGCTCCCCGCCTTCACTTCGAACTGCCGAAGCGTTATGGCTGAGTAAACGGGAGTCCGGGCAACGTTTCCGTATGCTCGGACTTAACCGCGCTCAACAGCGCCGGATCCAGCCCCAGCGCCTTCACGATGGTGGGAGCGATCTGACGAGTCTCCACTTGGTCGTTGAAGGTCGCTGGCTTGTAACTGGGGTTCGAGACAATCAGCAGCACGTTCCGGTCGTCGTAGGCAAAGCCGCCATGCTCGGCAACTTTGGCCTTCCCGCCGGTATAGATGACCCCGACATTCGGAGCGATGATGATGTCCGGAGTGCGGGAATCGACAAGGGGATCGTTGAATTGCAGGGTAAGCGCAGGGCCGGCAAAAATCTCTCCTTGTCCAAAGAGATTTTCATGCGTTTCGAGCGTAGCCACTGCGTTTTCCGTCTGGCTTTGATCGGTCAGCCAAAGCATGGAGATGTCGTCCTCGTCGGCTTGTGCCACCGGCAGCCCAGGTCCGACTCCGCCGGGCGAAAGGATCTGCGATGGTGGTTCGTCCAAAGGAGCGTCCGCCGGAATGCGCAGCACGCGCTTGGGATCGATGGGTGACTGTCCGTGCTTGGCGGAGACGATAATCAGAGTCGAGTCCAACAGCCCCTGCTTGCTCAACTCCGAGACCATTTGACCGATTGCTCCGTCGACGTACTGAATCTCGGCGAGCAAGGAATCGCTCGGACTTCCGAATGCATCTACGTAACCGCCCTTCAGACTGAGAGACGGTTCCACCAGCTTTTCACCGACGCTCACCGCCTGGAAGTTCATGCCAAACAAAGTTGGGACGGGCGCTGTAGCGCTGCCATCGTGGGTCTTGCCATCAATCCAGTTCAGAACTGCCTGCACTTTGTACTGGTCGTAGCAGCGAATGTTCTGGAAGCTATCGGTCCAGGCATTCGAGGACGTCGCCGCACCCGGGTCGGGCAGCGGATTGCATCCCTGCACGGACGGGATCGGCACTGGGATCGAGTTGATTTCGGGTGACCATAGGTCAATCACGCCATCACCGCTCGGCCCGTTGGTAAAGTCATAGGATGGGTGCTTGTCGGACCAGGCCGTGTATCCGCCCGAATTCTTCACGACGTTGAAAATGGTATTGTCGCGAATGTAGTTGTGCGGATAGACCGGCGCACAATTATTCTTTGGGTCGCGCGGAAGATAATCCGGATCGATCCCATTGATTCCGGAACTGCCATTCAGCTTCCCGGAATGAAGTTGCAGATAGTTGTAATCAATCTCTTCGTCAAACCCAACCTGCGTGCCAATCACGCTGGGGCAAAGCTTGGGACCGCCTACAATGCCATAGGGCGTGGTCCTCGCCGGAGGAGACAGAGCGCGGTCGTAGCTGACGTCATAGAAAATTCCGGCCGAACGCGGTGTTCCGCCGGTGATTTGAGCCACGAGGCCGGGGAACGAATCGGAAGGTTTTGAAGTGAGGGCTTGCAGATAATGCACTCCGGTCGCCGAGAGTGACGCCAGATGCGTGCAGTAGGGATCATTTCCAGACGACGGAACACCCTTGCTGCAATTCGCGAAATCCAGGGCGTGCATGCCATCAATGCTGATCAGTAAAACATGTTGAATCTTGCTGTTTGTTTGTGCAGAAGCCGTTAGCGAAAACAGGCTTGCCAGAAGCAAAGCCACCAGCGCAGGGGAGAGAAAACGACGAACTGACATCTTGATTCCTCCTTGGACAATCTAGGCCTTCGACCGCTCCCCGAGTATTTGCCACGTCCTTGACGCCAAGGTTAACGGGAGGTAAATGCTGGATTAAGAAATTGCAAAACTTCACTGTAGGAAAAAACAAGAGGCGGGAGCAGGCTGAAGCTTCTACGGAGAAACCAGCGTACCGCCGAGGGGGACGGGAGCCAGGTCAACCCAGTGGTGTTGTGCCTCTTCCCGAACAAAGGTGAGACGGTCGAGGAGGATGCGCCGGCTGCCGGAATACTGTTGCCAGCGCTCGCGAGCGATCACCAAAACTTGTTCTGCCTCTTCTTCCGTGGGCATTTTCACCACCGTCAAGTGCGGCGTATAGGGCCACTCCTCGGCAAAGGCGAACACTTGCGTATTCAAGCGATCGTGCAACTCTCGCAACCGCGATGCGGCGTGAGCCACGGAGATGTAAACCGTGGGAGTGGTCGGAACGAAAGTTCCCATGTCGCCCAAGGTGACTTCGAAGGGCTCCGTCTGACCGCAGATTCCCGCCAGGAACTGCAGTGCCACATTCTCCGTTGCGTGCAGAGGACGCGGCGGCAGAAGTGTAAGGTGCGCCGCTAGATGAGGCAACGCGGGATGCAATTCCCGCCGGAGGTTCTCGACGAACTCCCCCACGGAATTACGCAAATAGGCGACTAGGGCATACCGCAAGCTCTGCATATACAGCAGAAAATTATAGCGCGTTCTGTAGTTTGTAACCGGAATGGATCGTTAATCGAGAAGAGTCATTGAAGGTTGACAGTCGGGGCGTGGCGCTGCAGAACTCCAAGACTACTTCCCTGCCGCGCCCTTTCGGATTGTGCGCAATAGAAATGCCGCCGGGATGCGTCTCCCAGCGGCAAGTGCTAGCAAGCAGATTAATCGCCCACGGTGACCTCATCTTCGACCTTCGTTCCCACCGGACGCGGGGAGTACTCTCCCTCGTCAAGAGTGGCTGTGTGGTCGAAAGAGTGTCCAGTAATGAGCCCGAGGACAAACCATCCAAGCACGAGCGCTCCGAAGGCGAAAAGCGTGTCCCCGATCATGCGCATCCAGCGCAGGCGGTTCACCAGGGGCGTTTGCATAAACTCGGCCGAGCGCGCGTACCAGGTGCCGTATTCGACCGATGCCCAGGCTTGCAGCAGGCCCACGGGAAGCATGCTGATGAGGATCATTAGAGCTAGACCGATGTTGAGCGACCAGAATGCGATTGCTAACGGTCGGTCTTTCCACATTAGACCGGGGCGAAGCGCACGCAGACAGAACAGCATCAAGCCGAGGCCCAACATGCCATACACTCCGAACAGAGCCGCGTGTCCGTGTACCGGCGTCAGGTTCAGTCCTTGCACGTAGTAGAGTGCGATGGGCGGATTGATCATGAAGCCAAACAGGCCGGCGCCCACGAAGTTCCAAAACGCGACTGCCACGAAGAAGTAGATCGGCCATTTGTAAGCACTGATCCATGGGCTGTCCGCCGTACCTTGCGATAGGCGAATGTTTTCCCATGCTTCGAAGCCGATTAGCACCAATGGCACCACTTCTAACGCACTGAATACCGCGCCCAGTGCCAGCACCGAATTCGGTGCGCCGGTAAAGTAGAGGTGATGAAAGGTCCCAATGATTCCACCCGAAAGATAAATCACGGTTGAGAACAACACCGAGCGCGTCGCGGTCACCACCGAGAGCAGTTTCAGTCGAGTCAGCAAGAAAGCGATAACAACGGTGGCGAACACCTCAAAGAATCCTTCCACCCAGAGGTGCACTACCCACCAGCGCCAATATTCGGCGGTAATGAGTGGGCTGCGCTGTCCGTACATCAGGCCGGCAGCGTAGAACACAGGGATCGCGATGCTGGAGATGAGAAACAGCAACAGCAGCGAATAGTTCTCGTCTTTACGCGCAAGCGCTGGCCTGATACCACGCCACATGAGCCACAGCCAGAAGGTGAGTCCGCCGAAGAGCAATATCTGCCAGAGGCGACCTAAATCCACGTATTCGTAGCCTTGCGATCCCAGCCAGAACCACATGTTGCCGAGTTTCTGTTCGATCCCCATCCATTCACCGGCAAGAGAGCCAACGACAACCGCAACCAGCGCGACGAAGAGTACATTCACTCCGAGCCGCTGCCCTTTCGGCTCAGCGCCGCTGACCGCAGGCACGATGTACAAGCCGGTTGCCAGCCAGGACGTTGCGATCCAGAAGATGCCGATCTGTAAATGCCAGGTGCGCGCCACCGAATAGGGCAGCCATTTCGCGAGCGGGATTCCGTAGAAGCCGCCGCCCTCGACCGCGTAGTGGGCGACAATCGCTCCGAGCGCAACTTGTACCACCCACAACGCGGCCACGACGAAGAAGTATTTCACCGTCGCTCTCTGCGAGGGCGTGGGACTCATGCCGAGCAGTGGGTCGCGCCGCGGTGCGATGCCTGTCGAAGGCTTGTGATCCTGCGAGGCGAAGTACCAGACCATGCCGCCGACCGCAGCCAGCAGGAGAACGAAGCTGATTACGCTCCAAACGACCGTGCCACCCGTTGGACGGTTGCCAATCAGTTCTTCGTGCGGCCAGTTCTGTGTATAGCTGACGTCTTCGCCGGGGCGATTCGTGCTCGCTGCCCAAGCCGTCCACCAGAAGAAAGTTGCCATCTCGCGTTTTTTGGTGCGATCGGTCAGTGCGCCGGCCGGGATCGCGTATTCATTCCGTCCTTTGCCATAAACATCGGCATAGTAAGACGCAAGTTGGTCGAAGGCAGCAGCACGGTCATTGTCGATAACGATGCTATCGGTGGTCACATCATACGAATTGTGGCGAGTGATTTCGGTGAGTCGGCCCTGGAGAGCCGCGCGTTGTTCGGCGGGCAGGGCCGCGTAGTTAGCGAAGCCTTCCGCCCGCGCCCAGCGATCGAGAACGATCACCGATTGACGGTGGAGGTAATCGGCGCTCCAATCTGGAGCAACATAAGCGCCGTGCCCCCAGATCGTTCCGATTTCCTGACCTCCGGTAGACTGCCAGACATTTTGTCCGTTGCGAATGGTTTCGCCAGTGAACAGTACTCTCCCGTCGGCTGTTACGACCTTGCTCGGGATGGGTGGTCCATTGCTGATTGCCTTATAACCCACACTGCCGAGAATGGTGAAGGAGATCAGCACGACCAACCCGAATGCGATCCATAGTTTTCTGTATTGCATGAAGACCACGCCTCCTAAGAAGTGTCTTACTCGCCCAGGTGCCGTTGGATCGGCAAGTTGGGGAAGAGCCGTGATAAGCAAGGGCTCCGCCTTAAATGCACATTAATTGGCGGTGATAGCGAGGACGATGACTTTTGTCACAGCGGGAAAAAGACATGCTTCGACGGGGAACACGCGCCTTCCCGTCACCGCGCTCCGATACAATTGCCATCGTGCCAGAACCTGCTTCTGCGGTTGGAAAGACGCTCGCCAAAGTCCCGATCTTCTCCGGGCTGACGGAAAGCGAGTTGAATTTTCTCGCGCAACGCGCCTTGCCGCGCAACTACTCGGCTGGGCAGAGCGTGTTTGGCGAAGGCGAGCCCTGCTCGGGACTTTACGTCGTCGAGTCGGGTCACGTGCGAATCTTCAAGAGCTCGGCCAACGGACGCGAACAGGTGCTTAGTATTGAGGGACCGGGCAGTTCCATTGCCGAACTTCCGGTATTCGATGGTGGCAACTATCCCGCATCTGTGACGGCTATCGACGATGCCACGCTACTATTCGTCAGCAAACAGGATTTTCAGGCATTGTGTCTGGCCCATCCACAGGTGGCATTAAAGGTCTTACGGGTAGTCGGTTCTCGCTTGCGACGCCTGGTAGGAATCATCGAAGAGCTCTCGTTTACCACCGTGCGTCACAGGCTGGCTTCGTTTCTGTTGCGTCTCGCTCAGGAGGACGGCAAGCGTTGCGGCGCGGGCGTGGAAATCACATTGCCCGCCAGCAATCAGGAGCTGGCTTCGCACATTGGCACGGTTCGCGAGCTCGTTTCCCGCAATCTTTCTCGCCTTCAGGCCGAGGGCATACTGCAAATCGACGGGCGGACGGTGAGAATCTCAAACTTGCAAGCGCTGGAAGCCGAAATCGATTCACCGGAATAAGCTCGATTCTCCTGGCGCTCCACTTCTTTTGCGATTCTTCCATTCTGAAACTGCCCTCTAATTTTGCCCTGTGACAAAAGTCATCGGCACGGGTCTGCCGCTCCGTTAAGTTCAGAACATCAAGCGCGACCTATGGAAATTGAACTGGGTCGCGAGGAGACTGCAATGACGATGACCGCCGAAAGAACCGTTCGTGAATGGGCACTGGAAAGTAGAGCAGCTACCAGAGTTTTCGAAAAGCTGGGCATTGACTACTGCTGCGGAGGAAACAAATCGCTGGGAGATGCATGTCGGGCATCAAATCTCTCGGTCGATCAGGTGATCGATTCCCTGGAGATGGCTGAGGAAGCGGCGCATGCCGCGCAGGAGGACCGGAACTGGCAGATTGAACCCCTCGCGGATTTGATCGCACATATCAAGAACACACACCATAAATACACCAGTGAGGAAATGGCTCGCCTCGTTCCTCTTTTAGATAAGGTCTGCTCCGTCCACGGGAAGAACCATCCTGAACTGCAACAGGTCCGCGCCAGCTTTCAGGGCTTAGTCCAGGAACTGACGACACACATGATGAAAGAAGAGCGGGTTCTTTTCCCATACATAGTGAGGATGGAAGAGGCCGTCATCCAGAAGGAACCGGTTCTGCCACCACCGTTTGGCAGCGTGCAAAACCCCGTGTCCATGATGGAACACGAGCACGACTCCGCTGGGAACGCACTGCGTGCTATGCGCGAGGCCAGCGGTGGTTATACGGCTCCGGCCGACGCTTGCATCAGCTACCAAACGCTCTACAAGGCGCTGGCGGACTTTGAAGCCGATCTTCACCAGCACATTCACCTGGAGAACAACATTCTCTTTCCTCGGGCGATTGTGATGGAAAAGGCACAGTGACTGAGGCCCAAGAGTAGGAAGAAAATGGACCAGCCAGGTGAGATCTAAGGTGGCCCAGCCGGCCCGCACACAAGCCCTGATTATTCTTCGCCAACGTGGCGCCTGGCCTGCTTCCACCGGAAATTGCACCCAAGGTGGTCGCTGGCCGGAAGTCGGGTATGACGCTGAGGATATCCATTGTGCGTCCGCAAAAGCCGCGATCGAGCCAGAGTCAGTGCGGCAGAATGTCGGGAAATGGAGGCGCAGCGGCGGGCACATCCTTCGCGTAGTCTTTGCCTAGCAAGGCAGCCACGGTATCCGCGATCTGCGCCTGCGTAACGGGTGCGATGTTAGCGCGCTCACCTAATGCTGGAGTGTCGGGACCGAGCACCGCGATCCAGATGTTCTCCGATCCCTTCTGATCGACGCCGTGTTCCTTCCAGTCCACCGGGCCACTTCCCCGCCCATGGTCGGTGGTGATGATGAACGTGGTTTGGTCACGATACTCTGGTATGGATTGCATGGTGTTCCAGAGTTCTTCGGTAAAGAGATCAAACTGATGTGCGCTCTCCAGCACGAGATCGTAGCGGCCAGCGTGGGCCCAGTTGTCGGTCTCGCCGTATCCTACGAAAAGTACCCGAGGATGGCTCGCCTGCACATACTCCAGCAACGGAATTTGCAGGAATGAATCGTACACGTCGTCGTCATCCAGGCGCGTGGTCGTCCGGTAGAGGCGGCGAAGCACAGCATCGTCGGAGGTGAGCCCTTCCTTCTTAGGGAAATCCCAGCCGGCTTGCATCACCAGGCCGCTGCGTTTTTCGTTGAAGATGTTGGCAAAGATGCTCCATGTGCCGTAGACCGCGACCTTGCCTCGAAACTCAGGAAACCGGTTCAACCACTCGAAAACCGTGAGATTCGGATTTACACCGAATTCATTGCTGTCGATGCGCGGGTCGGGATGGCCGCTGAGCATCTCGTTGTACCCGGGATAAGAAAACGCGAGACCGTTCGTGACCCGAGCCACGCTGCCCTTGGCCTGATTGCCAAAGATTTGTCCTCGTTTTGTGACGACACCCCATAGGAACGGAAAGAGAGCGCTGCGCCGTTCAGAGACATCGTCGCGCCAATAGTCGCGGCGCAGGCGGTTCACGTCATCCCAGATACCACCGTCTTTCTCATTCAGCAATGTGGGATCGGCGCCAGTGAAGATTTCCTGCCAGCGCAAGCCGTCGCTGACAATCAACACGACGTTGCGAGTCTTGAGCGCACGCGGCGATTGTTGGGCAGAGGTGAGCCCCAGCGCAATCAGGAGCAGGGTGATAGCAAGCGCGACAGCGTTACGGATGGCTTTCTTCATTTTTACCTCGGATCGCTGAGCGCGCCAGACTTAAAGCGCGGCGAAGACGTTAGAAACTGTAGCGCAGGCCAAACTGCATGACTCGCGGGTGCGTGAGCGTCTGGGTAAAGTCCCCCAACGATGGCTGGTACAGCAAATACTGGCTCAAGGATCCCACGTCGAAGCGGACGGCGTTGGTGGCATTGAAAACATCCCAGGAGAAACGCAAGGATTGCGACTCGGCTATCTTCCAAAGCTTGGCCAAACTCATATCAAGGCCGAAATAGCCTGGACCGCGAAGATTATTGCGCTCGCCGGATTCGCCCGGATAGGCAAAACGAAACGCACTAGCGGCGGCCGGTCCGGCCTGAAAAACATTGGGATCGCCGTTGCTATCGATGAATGCTCCAGTGCGAGGAGCGGCTCCCAGCAGCACCGCCCGGCTGTCCTGCTCATAATCGGTGGGGAAAGCGTAGGTCGAGATGCTGAAAGGATAACCGCTGGTCCAGCGGGTTAACCCGGAGATTTGCCAACCGCCAAGAAAACCGTTCGCGATTCTGCTGCTACTGGCCCAGCGCTTACCGCCGCCAAATGGCAGCTCGTAAATCCAGTTCGCATTGATCTGGTGAGTGGTGTCGAAGTCGGAAACCGAATAAAGCGCCGCGGGCGACCAGGCATTGACGACCTGCCCACTGTAAGCAACCGCAACCCCGCTGCCGTTTTCGTACTCATTGACCCGCTCGGCATTGGAATTCTCGTCCTGCGACTTGGAGTACGT
>Ga0074045_10000222_pt1 | contig 54497 bp, 50 predicted proteins | sample BogForMeECP23OM2_FD_94442 | JGI IMG/M metagenome (GOLD analysis project Ga0074045, IMG submission 94442) | Bog forest soil microbial communities from Calvert Island, British Columbia, Canada - Bog Forest MetaG ECP23OM2 | ecosystem: Environmental > Terrestrial > Soil > Wetlands ... | reverse complement strand
GTTTTTCTCCGTGTCTCTGTGTCTCCGTGGTGAACACGCTTCTATCTTCTTTGCCTTGCGGCTTCGTAGAGTACGATGCTGGCGGCGATGGCGGCGTTGAGAGATTCTACTTGCGTCGCGTGGGGGATGGCGATGGATTCGTCCATTCTGGCCATCAGGCCGCGGGGTAGGCCGAAGCCCTCGTTGCCGAAAAAAATTGCCGCCGGGCTTTTCAGATCTGCTTGATCGAGCTGGGTGCCTTTATGCGAGGACGTTGCGATCAGGCGTACGCCTTGGGCGCGTAGTTTCTCGGAGGCTTCTTCCAGCCTTAGCGATCCTGATTCTCCATGGCGATGAGATTGCCCGTGAATGACCGGAAGACGGAAGACAGATCCAGCGGAAGCGCGAATGACTTTCGAATTGAAGGGGCTGACCGTGCCTTCTCCGAGGACGATGCCGGCACAGCCGAAGGCTTCCGCCGAGCGCAGAATCGTACCGAGGTTGCCGGGATCCTGCAATCCGGCGAGAACGACAACCGGACCCAGTTGTAGGCGTTCGGTGAGATCGTCGAGAGAGAAAGTTTTCAGCCGGACAAGAGCGGCCACTCCTTGTGGTGACTCGCTGGGGACGAGGCTGTCGAATAATTTGTCAGGCAGAAGAAGGGTTTCTACTTGGGCGCCAATTTGCGGCAACAGGCGCTGGGCGCGATCCTGGGCGGATTCGCGGAAGAAGACGGCGCTGAAACGAAGGCCGCTGCGAATGGCTTCTTCGAGAATGTGGACGCCCTCGATGGCGCAGTCTCCGGCTTCGGTGAGTTCGGAGTGCGAAAAGGCCGCCCGCAGCTGCTTGACCAGGGGGTTGTGGCGTCCTTCGATGCGGCGGAGGCGTTGCTGCGCGCTGGGAGCGGGTTCTGAAGCGGTCTTCATGAGTGAGAGGGTGAGTGCATGATACGCCAGTCGGGCATATCGCGGCGCTTTGCCGTATTATGATAAGTTTCACTGGCAAATACTCCAACAAGAAGCAGGGCAGGAAGGGAAAGCCGTGCGCGCCGAAATCGTAAAAATCAATAGTGAGACACCCGAGAGTTCCCTGGTGAAGTACGCAGCCGACCAGATTCGCGCCGGCGAAGTTCTGGGCATGCCGACGGACACCTTTTACGGGCTGGCGGCCGATCCGTTCAACCTGCGCGCGGTGGATCGCGTGTATGACATCAAGACACGTTCGCGGCATAAACCGTTGTCGCTGCTGATCGAGAGCGTGGATCAGGCGGAAGAACTGGCGAAGGCGCTGCCTGAGGAGTTCTACGCGCTGGCGCGGAAATACTGGCCGGGACCGCTGACCATCATCGTGAAAGCGGGATCGCGGCTGCCGCTGAAGGTGACGGCGAACACTGGCAACGTGGCATTGCGCGTGCCGAATGCGAAGATTCCGCTGGCGGTGGTGACGGCGGCGGCCATTCCGATCACGGCCACGTCGGCGAATCTGAGCGGGGCGGCGGAGTGCACCAGCGCCGAGCAGGTGCACGAACAACTGCATGGCAGGATCAGCATCATTGTGGATGGAGGAACTTCGCCGCGGGATATTCCATCCACCATCGTCGATCTCACCGACGACGGAGCGCGCTGGCGGATTATGCGCGAAGGTGCGATTCCGGCGGACGAAATTTCCACGTTTTTTGCCAAAGGATGAGCGACGAACCTGCCACCCGGCGCGCGACTGGCCGCTGGTTGCTGCGGCTGGAAGCGTTGGTCGTGCTCGCGTTGGTGGCGTTTCTGGCGCTGACCGCGATTCGCGTTGTGCACGAAGGATCGCTGCAGGAGATGCATCCGGCAGACGCGATTGTGGTGTTTGGCGCGGCCGAGTACTCCGGGCATCCCTCGCCGGTGCTGCGAGCGCGGCTCGATCATGCCTTCGATCTTTTCCAGCAGGGAATCGCGCCGGTGGTTATCACGACTGGCGGCGCGGCGGCTGACCCAAGCTTCAGTGAAGGCGGCGTGGGACGCGACTATCTGGAGCGCCGCGGAATTCCGGAACGAGATCTGATTGCGGAAACGCAGGGTTCGGACACGGCTCAATCGGCGCTGCGCGTGGCCGTGATCATGCACGCCAATGGACTACACAGTTGCGTGGCCGTGAGCGACGCTTATCACGTGTTTCGGATCAAGAAGCTCCTGGAACATGAGGGAATTGGGCCGGTGTATGTGGCGCCGAGACCTGATTCGCGTCCGCATGGGGCGTGGCAGCGGGCCTATGCAGTGTTGCGCGAGGTCAGTAGCTATTTGCTGTGGAAGCTGGGGGTGATGTAATACGCAGTTTCCAGTTCCCGGTTTCTAGTTTCCGGTTCTTGGAAACACGCAGCAGCGATAGGCAACCGGCCCCAGAAACCAGAAGCCGATTTCTACCAGCCGCTGCGCTCTCGCAAAGCGGTGATGTGGGCAACGTGATGGCGCCCATGCCAGGCGTAGAGGGCCAGATTCTTCTCCAGCGGCATCAGGCCTAGTTCGGGATGACGGAAGGTTCGCTTCCACTCTTCCGGTTTCAACGAGCGCAGAAGCTTCATCCAGCGCGTGTGCAGGGAATCCAGCATTGCCAGGGAAACTTCAACCGGCGTGCTTTGCGTGTCGGCGAGTTGCGCCCAGCGGTCTTCGGCGTAAGGCTTGATCGTGGGCTCCTCCTCAGTGAGGGCGAGTTTGAAGCGGATGTAAGCGTTCAGATGGCTGTCGGGGACGTGGTGCGCGAGCTGGCGGACGGTCCAGCCTTCGGGGCGGTAAGGCGTGTTGAGTTGGTCGTCCGAGAGGCCATCGACGGCGGCGCGGAGCTTCGCCGGAGTCTGTTCGATATCGTCTAAGTATTTCTTCTTCTGGTCTTCGGTGGGTGGGCCTTCGTAGTGGAACTTGCCGATGGGATAGCGCAGGTCGGTCATTGTGATCTCCTGGAATCATTGTCCTACAGACGGCTGAGATCCGCTCTTGGCTTGACCTTGTCTCACAAGAATTTCCGGGGAGACAGGGCAAGACCGAACGCGCCGGGACCAGGACGCCCGAACCTCATATGCAACCACAACGGATAGTGCGGATTCCCGCTAGTACCCATTCCCTCGGGCTTCGCATTTCGGTTCCTTGTGCACAAAGATTTGTGCATCCAAGAATTGTTTCTAGGCTAAACTCCGAATTCTTGGTAGTTTAGGCGGATTGCGGTCCAAATCGGGAATGAATTCTTCCCCGTTGAGCGAGAGGAACTATGGCAGCTTCGGTCTGGTCTGGACACCTAACCTTTGGACTCATCTCGATGCCGGTGCGCTTGTTTTCGGGAGCGCGCAGCAGCGGGATCTCTTTCAACATGCTGCACCGGCCGGATAAGGTCCGGGTGAAGCAGCAGTACATCTGCCCGGCGGAAAACGTGGTGGTCGACCGCAACGATATCGTGAAGGGCTACGAGTTTCGTAAGGACGAGTACATCGTGATCGAACCCGAAGAGATCAAGAAGATCGAGCCACAGACCGCGAAGACCATGGAGATCCTGGAATTCGTGAAAGCCGGCGATGTGGATCCGGTTTACTTTGAGTCGTCGTATTACATGATGCCGGAAGAGGCGGGACGGCGGCCCTACGCGTTGTTGACCAAGGCTCTGGAAGAGAGCGAGTACGTGGCCATCGCCAAGATCACGATGCACAACCGAGAGTACACGGTGTTCCTGCGGCCGCATGAAGGCGGATTGATGCTGCACACGATGTATTACGCGGAAGAAGTGCGCAAGGTGGAAGGATTTGGCGCGCCGGATGTGGAGTTGAAAGAAGCGGAAGTGAAGGTGGCGCACCAATTGATTGAGGCGCTGGCGGATGAGTGGGATCCGGAGAAGTATAAAGATACCTTCCAGGAAAATCTGAAGAAGTTGATCGAGACCAAACTTGAGGGCGGGGAAGTGGCGGCTGTGGAAAAGCCGAAGAAGCTGGCCCCGGTGGTGGACTTGATGGCCGCACTCAAACAAAGCCTGGCGCAGATGGAAGGCAAGAAGAAGCCTGCAGCGACGGCCAACAGCGAAGCGCCGGCGGCTGCGGCAGGAGGCAAGTCGCGACGCGGGCGGTGAAGAATCGGCTTCCGGCTCCCCGCAGTCAACAAGTCCGCTACCGTTGGTGGTTTGTGTTGGTCCTATCCAACTTGACCCTTCTGGGATGCATCCCAGATACGGGATTGTAAATTCCAAACCTTAAACACAGAGTTCGCTGAGGTCACAGGGTAGATCCTCGTGTGCGGGACTGGCGCGGATTGGGCTCAGCCGTTAGAATATTGAATTCTTCTCACCTTATGTTCAGAGTTCTCCTGGAATGGCGCGGGGTGGAGTGCGGATGAGGGTTCGACGTGCGGGCTGCCTGGCGGCCGCGATGTTCCTGATTGTGATCTGGATGGCATGCGGCCAGGTGTATCGACCTGTCGTGATTCCCTGCTCAACAGGTGGGGTTCCGGGATGCCCGGTGGAATCGAATCCACAACCAAGCAATTTTCACAACGTTTTTGCCATCAGCACCAACACACCCAGTTACCCGGGGACGGCGATGGAGCTCGATGTCTCGGGAGATACCCTCATCGGAGAGACGCCCTCGAATGATCCTTCCAAGCCTAACCTGGGCGGCAATCCCACACACATGGCGATCTTGCCGAACGATGCGCGGGTATTTGTCGCGAGCGCGGGCAGCATCGTGCCGGGAGGCATCGACGTCGTCTCGTGGTTCACTCCACAGTTTCAATCCACGCAAGCGAGCGGCCTGAGTTCGGTGAACACGATCAATATGCCGGTGGGTTCACAACCGGTGTTCCTGAATACCACTCAATCCAGTGCGCTTTATGTGGCGAATTTTGGCACGAATTCGGTGAGCGAGATCAATACGAACTCGAATGTGATCACGAACAGCGCGGTGGTGGGAGCAAACCCGGTCAGTCTGGCCGAGACTCCGAATGCCTACAAGCTTTACGTTGCTAATCAGGGAGACAGCACGGTCAGTACCTTGAGTCCCACCGATCTGTCGAACAACACCGCGAGTGGATTGGTTACTGGTTTTGCAGGCGTGACGCCGGTTTGGGTGGTGGCACGTGGAGACAGCCAGAAGGTCTATGTGCTGACGCAGGGCGACGGGCAGCTCTGGACGATCGATGTGGCTACGGACATGGTCACCAGCAATCTTCCGGTCGGGGCCGGAGCGAATTTTGTTTTCTATGATCCGAACCTGAACCGGCTTTATGTGACGAATCCGGTGAACTCGACGGTCTATGTGTTTTCCGCCTCCGGCGGAGCGAACGACACGCCAAGCCTGCTGGCGCAGTTGGCAATTCCGGCGGCGTGCGCGGGATGCGGCGCGGTGTTTCCGGTTTCCGTGAGCGCATTGCCAGATGGCACCCGGTTTTACGTGGCGAGTTACCAGACAGCTACAGCGTGTCCCGCGGGCACGGGTGCGGTAGGAGCCTGTGTCGTGGCTGGTCTTACCGTTTTTGACGCGAACAGTCTGACGGTGAAGTATCCCAGCACGCCGACACTTAGTTTGCTGACTTCATATGGAACTTCATTTACGACGGGCCAAACTGCGGTGCCCTTCGTCACTGCCTGTGGTTCTGTCCCTGCGGTGCCATCCGCGGTCTACTCGCCGGGCGTTACGCGCTTCCGGGTGTTCACAGTGTCATCGGAGGACAGCAGCCGGGTCTATGTGAGCATGTGCGACGCCGGAGCGATTGCCGTGATCAACACCACTGGCGCCAATACCAATAATCCCGGGAACCCGGTGCCGCCTGATACCGTCGTCACTGACTTGCCTGCAGCTCCGGGAGCTTGTAACCAAGCTACCTGCAGCAATACGGCATTGATTACGGGCTTCTCGATTACGTCCAACGTAATCACCTTTCAATCGGCCAACGTATTTGCCCCGGGCCAAACAGTGACAATCAACGGATTTACGAGCGACCCGTACCTCAATGGGCTCATCCTGACAGTGCTCCCGACCGGACTGTCGAGCACACAATTCGAGTGCAATTTCACCAACCCGAATGTGGCCATGACCACGGAGTCCGGAAACGCTGTGCCCTTGCCGGCACCGCAGGCGCCGATTTTCCTGATCACGGGGCAGTAGCAAAATTGAGTCGGGACTAAGTGCGAGCGGCGACTTCTTCCTTCGCCGCTTCCCTCGCGGCGTAGTGCGAGTCGACATATTCGTCGAGGATAGTGATGAATTCCGCGACGATGCGATCGCCTTTGAGCGTGGTAAACAGGCGTCCATCTACGTAAACCGGGGCTTTGGGCTCCTCGAAGGTGCCGGGAAGAGAGATGCCGATGTTGGCGTGCTTCGATTCCCCGGGCCCATTGACCACGCAGCCCATGACGGCCAGCTTCATTTCTTCGACGCCGACGTAGCGGCCTTTCCAGGTGGGCATCTGCTCGCGGAGGTAGGTTTGGATTTGTTCGGCCATTTCCTGGAAGAAGGTGCTGGTGGTGCGTCCGCAGCCGGGACAGGCGGTGACTTGCGGGGTGAAGCTGCGGATGCCGATGGATTGCAGGATTTGCTGCGCGACGCGGACTTCTTCGGTGCGGTCGCCTCCGGGGGCGGGCGTGAGTGAAACGCGAATGGTATCGCCGATGCCTTCCTGCAGCAGGACGCCCATGGCCGCGCTGGAAGCGACCACGCCTTTCGCGCCCATGCCGGCTTCGGTAAGGCCAAGATGCAGCGGATAGTTGCAGCGGGTGGCGAGGGCGCGGTAGACATCGATCAGGTCCTGCACGCCGCTGACTTTCGCACTAAGGATAATTTGATCGGGGCGCAGGCCAAATTTCTCGGCCAGTTCGGCGGAGTTCAGCGCGCTCACGACCATGGCTTCCATGGTGACTTCGCGGGCGTCTTTGGGTTCGGCGAGGCGGGAATTCTCGTCCATCATCTTCGTGAGCAGCGCCTGATCGAGCGAGCCCCAGTTCACGCCGATGCGGACGGGCTTCTGATACTTCACCGCGACTTCGATCATGGTGCGGAAGTTGGAGTCGCCGGTCTTTCCGATGCTGGCATTGCCAGGGTTGATACGGTACTTGGCTAGGTCGCGGGCGCATTCGGGATACTTGGTGAGCAGGACGTGGCCGTTGTAGTGGAAGTCGCCGATGATGGGGACGCGAATGCCTTGCATGTCGAGTTGCTCGACGATGCGGGGAACGGCGGCGGCGGCTTCTTCGTTGTTGACGGTGACGCGCACCAGCTCCGATCCGGCGCGGGCAAGGGCGGCGCACTGCTGGACGGTCGAAGGGATGTCGGCGGTGTCGGTATTGGTCATGGATTGCACCACAATGGGTGCATCCGAGCCGACGCGCACGCCTCCGACGACGGCAGTCACGGTTTTCCTGCGTTGGATAGTGGCCATGGGAAGCTTTATTTTAACATGGAGGAATGAGCAAAGATTCGGAGAATAGGGCGGGTAGTGGGCGTTTGGAAGAATCGGTGAGATTATTGAAAGGCGAAGGCAGTTAAGGCGTTGGCATGAACCCAAGACAAATTGTCATCCTCGTCGTCGGAGTGCTGTTCATTGTTGGTTCTGTACTACCCGCACCAATCATTGAGAGAGCCACCAAGAAACCCTTTGAGAATCAGCTAGCCGTGCGGTTATCTCTTGCGGCCCTCGGCGCTATTATGATTTTGGCTCTGCGCACCGTGGCTTAAGTACAGAAATTCAGACTGCTAGTCGGCGAAGCGCCGTTACTGCAGCCGCTCCGCCAGCCCCGGAATCGTCTTCACCAGATCGTTGTAGATGACCATGACGGCGAACAGCACCAGGAAGACGAATGCAGCTTGATAGACGCGCTCCTTGATGCGCAGACTGATGTCATGGCCGATCAGGCTCTCGATCAGGAGGAAGAAAATTACGCCTCCGTCGAGGATGGGGATGGGCAACAAGTTAAAGACGCCGAGATTCAGGCTGATGCCTGAGGTGAGCGCTAGGAGCGGAGTCCAACCTTTTTGCTGGGCGGCGTAGCCGGCTTCCTGGGCGATTCCGATGGGGCCGGAAACCATGCGAGGTGAGACTTTTCCTTCGACCAGCTTCTTGGCCAGTTCCAGAAGCAACAGAGAGTACTTCTTGTTCTCTTCGAGAGAGAGCGAGAGCGCCTGGGTAAAGCCCAAGCGGGTGACCGTGGTTTCTTCCTTGTTCAGGAATCCCAGGCGATAGCGCTGCTGCTTGGGGTCTTCCGTCTTGGAGAGCACGGGCGTCACATGAAAGCTCAGAGATTCTTTGCCGCGCAGCACAGTCAAGTCGACGGGCTTGTCTTTGGTCTGCTGCAGTTGCTCGATCATGGTTTCGATGGAACCGAGCGGCTTGCCGTCCATGGCTACGACGCGATCATCCTCGCGGATTCCTGCCTTCATGGCGGGCATGTCATCGTCCAGCTTGCCAACGATGACGGGCTCGGCGGGATACCAGCCCGCGGAGCCGACTTCGGAGGATGTGACCGGCTTGGGCGTGATCGTCTTCTCGATCACTTTGTCTCCGCGCTGGATGGTGACGGCAAGAGGCTGGTTGGGGCTGATCATGACCCGGGGCTGCACCTGCTCCCAGGTGGGATTGGTGATGCCGTCGATCTTGACGATGCGGTCACCCGGCTCAAGACCAGCCTGAGCCGCAGCGGAGTTGGCTTTTACTCCGTCGATGACAGCCGGCTTATCCATAAACACTGGGTACTCGTAGTGCACCATGTAGACGCTGGTGAGCAGGAAGATGGCCAGCAGGATATTCATGGCGGGGCCGGCGATCGCGATCAGGAAACGGTGCCAGCGCGAGTGATTAAGAAACTCGCCGGGATCGTCCGTGCGATCGTCCATGGGATTCTCGCCGCTCATCTTGACGTAACCGCCGAGCGGAATCGCGCTGATGCGGTAATCGGTGTCGCCCTTGCGGAAGCCGAGAAGGCGTTTCCCGAAACCGATGGAGAACACCTCGACTCGAACGCCCAGCCACTTGGCCACGGCGTAATGGCCGAACTCGTGGATCAGGATCATGAACCCGAGGATAACGACGACGGCAATCAGCGAAATCAGAAAATCAGGCATAAAGGCGATACGTACTCCCCACTCTGTTAGATTCCAGAAGCTGGTTCCTTGATGAAGAAGTTGCCCAGAGCATTTTAATCTCCGCACTTTTACTCGGACTTGTACCCGCGAAAGTTCACGCTCGAACCCTTACCCGCGCACCCCGGCTCCGCTCAACTTACCGACAGCCTCTTGGGCATATCGGCGGGCTTCGGAGTCGGCTTGAAGCACCTCTTTTATAGAACCCAACTTCCCAGAATTAGATGCTGAAACGGCGCCTTCGATGATCCTGGGAATTTCATCGAACGCGATGCTGCCTTCCAGAAAGGCGGCTACCCCGACTTCATCGGCGGCGTTAAGTGCGACCGTCTTTGCCCCACCAGCCTCGGCCGCCTCGTAGGCTAAACGGAGACAGGGAAATTTACTCATGTCTGGAGGGCTGAAGTCGAGATGACGCAAGTCTCTGACCGGGAAGCGCATATCCGACTGAATCCGCTCGGGATAGGTAAGAGCGTACAGAATCGGCAGGCGCATGTCGGTCACCGAGAACTGAGCAAGTATACTGCCATCCACAAACTCCACCATAGAATGAATTGTCGACTGGGGATGGACAATTACTTCCACTTTCGCGGGCGGCAGGTGAAATAACCTGCACGCCTCGATGACCTCGAACCCTTTGTTCATCAAAGTGGCGGAATCGATGGTGATGCGCTTGCCCATCTTCCAGGTGGGATGATTGAGCGCCTGCTCCACGGTGATCGAATTGAACTCCGAACGCGGCGTGTTGAGAAACGGTCCACCGGAGGCGGTGAGCCAGATACGCTCCACTTCCTCCATGCGGCCGCCCCGCAGGCACTGGTGCACCGCGTTGTGCTCGCTGTCGATGGGCAGCAGCGGCTTGCCTTGTTTGCGGGCTTCGGCAGTGATCAGTTCGCCGGCCGCGACCAGGCATTCCTTGTTGGCCACGCCGACGATTTTCCCGGCTTTTACGGCTTCATAAGTGGCTTCGAGGCCGGCCACTCCGACGATGGCGCTGACCACAAAGTCGACCTCGGGATGAGTCGCGACTTCCACAACGCCCGCCGGTCCGTGGACTACTTCGATTTCGTTGAGGCCGGATTGCATGAGACGAGCGTGCAAGCGATCAGCATCCGATTCGGATGCGATGGAGATTACTCTTGGCCGCCACTGTCGGGCTTGTTCGAATGCAGCATCCAGATTGGAACCGGCAGCCAGACCAACGATCTGGAATCGTTCGGGATAGGATTCAGCCACACTCAGGGTGCTGCGGCCGATCGATCCGGTCGATCCCAGGATGGAGATGCGTTTCATGCGGAATAAATTCTGCGAATAAACCTACAAACTGACCCTTATCGAGCCGAACTCCTATTTTACGCGCTTTCGTTGCGCCCGCTGGGGAAGCGGAAGGCGAGCATTTATTGCATGACGCGCCAAGCCGCATAGTACCACAGCACGGGAGCGGCAAAGAGCAGGGCATCGATGCGATCGAGCATGCCGCCATGGCCCGGGAGAATCGTGCCGGAATCTTTCACGCCGGCTCCACGCTTGATGAGGGACTCGACCAGATCGCCAAGCTGCGCGGCAATATTTAAGGCGATGGTTAGTAAAATGATCGGTCCTATCTCTGGCTTTTCCAGGCCGAAAAGTCCGTCGCGGCGCTCGATCAATCCCACGCGCAGCAGGAACGAACTGATCTGCAGGGCATGGTTAAAAAGCAGGATTCCAACCACCAAGCTTGCCGCGAGAGAGGCAGCCGCGCCTTCCCAGGTTTTCTTGGGGCTGATGCGGGGCGACATCAGGTGCCGTCCCAGGGATCGGCCGACGAAATACGCCAGGATGTCGCCGGCCCACACGACGAGAAGAAGATAGAGGATCCAAAACGCTCCGGCCCACTGCTGGCGGAGCTGCACCAGCATTCCCATGGGCAAGGCAATATAGGCAAAGGCGAAGGTGGAGGCCGCCGCTGCCGGATACCCGCCGCTCATCGGTGAGCGCCGCATCGTGATGGTCAGGAAAATGAAAGGAGAAATGGCACAGGCGAAGGCCCCAGCAAAGACGAACTTTACGGCCGAGAGTTGGGGAGCTTCACCCGCGGCGCTGGCGGCGAGCAGGAGAAAAAATAATCCAACAAAAATGTAGGTAGGCAGGCGCAGGGGGTGAACGCCATAGGACTCGGTAAGCTTTAGAAATTCCTGCACCGTCACCAGCGCCACCGCGGCGGCTACGACGGCCACTACCGGCACCGGAGCGCGTAGCACAATGAACATCACAATCGGAATCAGGACCAGCGCGGTCGCGATGCGTTTCAACATGCTGGGAGGTTATTTAGTAACTTTTGCCGGCTGGATGTGGGTATGCGAATCGCCGTGATTCAATCCACCATAGCGGCGTTCGCGCTTCTGATATTCAGCGATGCCTTCCAGCAGATGCACGCCGCGAAAATCGGGCCACAAGGTTGAGGTGACGTAGATCTCGGCATAGGCCAGTTGCCAGAGCAAGAAGTTGCTGAGCCGCATTTCACCGGAGGTGCGAATCACTAGATCGGGGTCTGGCAAGTGCCGGGTGTAAAGATGATTGCCGATGGTGTCTTCGTCAATGCGGAGGTGCTGGAGGCCGCCGTTCTGCGTAGCTGCGCTGACAATCGAGCGGAACGCATCCACCAGTTCACTGCGCGCGCTGTAGTTCAGCGCCAGCGTGAGCAATGTGCCTGTATTGTGAGCAGTGCTCTTTCGCGCCCAAGCCATGCGCTCCTGCACATCTTCGGGAAGTTCGTGCTGCCGGCCGATGTATTCCAGGCGGATGTTGTTCTTGTTGAGCGTTGGGACCTCGGCCTTCAGATAGCGGCTGAGCAGGCGCATCAGAAAGTCGACTTCACTTTTGGGCCGCTTCTTCCAGTTTTCTTCCGAGAAGGCGTAGAGCGTGAGCGCGGGGATGCCGATGCGGGCAGCGGTCTCGACCGTGTTACGCACGGCCTGAACTCCGGCGCGGTGTCCGGCGACGCGCGGCATATGGCGCCGTTTAGCCCAGCGCCCGTTGCCGTCCATGATGATTGCGATGTGTCGTGGGAGCCGCGCTGGATCGAGCTGCCGGTAAATCTCGGTTTCCTTGCGATCCAGACCGGCGGGAACTCTTGCCTGCAAGGCTTTCCCCTTCCGAATCACGAAGCTAACATAGCCGGGAAGGGGCTTGCAATGTGGGGCTTCGTCGCGACCGCGTTAAGTCAGTTATCTAGCTTCTTCCGGCACAATCTTCAACTCCAACTTCTCCGTATGCCGCAGAATGGTCAGCGAGCAGCTTACGCCTACGCGAACGTCGGTGAGCACGCGGTGCAGGTCGTCCACGCCGGCTACCGGATGGCCTTCCAGCGCAATGATCACATCACCTTCGCGCAGGCCAGCGAGTCGCGCCGGACTCTTCTCTTCCACCGATAACGCGACCACTCCCGTTTCCTTGGGCAAATCATAAAAGCGCACCACGCGGCGATGGATCGGCACGGTCTGAGCCGAAACGCCGATGTAGCTGCGACGGATGCGGCCGTCGCGCAGCAGGCGGCTGGCTACGAACTTTGCCGTGTTGATGCCGATGGCGAAACAGATTCCCTGCGCCGGCAGAATTGTTGCGGTGTTTACTCCAATCACTCGTCCGGTGGAATCCACAAGCGGGCCGCCGGAATTGCCGGGGTTGAGCGCGGCATCAGTCTGGATGACATCGTCGATCAAGCGTCCAGAATACGACCGCAGCGAACGGCCCAATGCGCTTACTACGCCTGCAGTCACCGTGGACTGAAATCCGTACGGGTTGCCGATGGCGATGGCGAGTTGCCCCACCCGAAGCTGCTGGGAATCGCCGAGGGAAGCGGCAGTGAGGGCGGGCTCGTCGGCTGGTGCGTTGTTGACGCGAACCACAGCGAGGTCGCTGGCGGGATCGTCGCCGATGGAAGTTGCTGGCATGCGGCGGCCGTCGGACAGCGTGACTTCGATGCGGCTGGCATCATGCACGACGTGGCTGTTGGTGAGAATCAGGCCATCGGGAGTGAAGACGAATCCCGAGCCTCCGCCGCGGCGTTCGCGCGGCTCGCCCGCGCGCGTGCGGCCGCTCGATTGGTGGACTTCGATGTTTACCACCGACGGGCTGACGCGGTCGACCGCGCCTGTCACAGCGCGGGAGTAGGCATCGAGCAGCAAAGCATCGGCGTGCGGGATGGCCGCGGCTGGCGTCGATCCGTGCAATTCAGAAAAGGCATTTCTAGTTTCTTCCAGGTACATGGAGGATAGATGTTCATGAATTCCTGCGGGATTCAGCGTCGCGCCTGCAGTCGGATTGAAGGCAGGGACCCTTCGACTGCGTTGCCGCGCGCTCCCGCGCCCGGTAACTTCGCTCAGGGTGACAGAGAAAAAAGCCGGGACCAAGGGATCGGTCCCGGCATTGAGTTGGCTGGTTGCCCGGATAAATCGAGGCGCTTTGCGGGCGTGACCCTGAGCGCAGTCGAAGGGGGAGCCGCGTGCCGAAATCCTGAGCCGCGCTTTTTGCGGCGAAGGACCCCTACGCCGTTCTTCTCGGCCGCACGGTTAAATCCCGCACTTGGGTTAAGATGCTCGACATCTGCATTCCGTTGAGTTGTGAAACGAAGGGCAGAATCTCCGCGATGAACTGATCTTTCATCAGTTCGCTGATTTCATCCTGACGGTTCTTTTCACCGCCGCTGAGCAGTTCCGGCACGGTCACCTCCAAGGCTCGCGCCAGCCGCTCCAGTGACGACAGCGTGGGCGTGGCTTTCTCGTTTTCAATTTTGGAAACGTAAGTCCGCGGCACGGACATGCGTCCTGCAAGCTGGCGCTGGCTCAAGCCGCTGCGCAGGCGCAGCGACCGGATGGACGTGGCCAGGTTGAGGTGACCGCGGCCCATCCCGGGCACGGGCATCAGCACCGGTGGCGTCATTACCACCGGCTCGGGTTCGGGCTCCTCGTCCAGGGACGAGTGGCAGCGTCGGCAGTTGTTATTGACCGTACGGAATTGAACCAACAGGCAGTGATCGCAACGGACGACTTCCCTAGAGTCTACTGGGGCAAGAGTCGTGGCCATCGGGTTGTGGGAGTGCCAGAGCCGGCTACTCCTTAACTTGTAGCAGCGGAACCTAAACATGGGGGAAGAGGTTCCGGCTGCAGTGACAATCTGCGGTACAGGGCCTGTGGAAGTCAAGGTTAAAATGCAGGAAGCCATTGTGTTTGCCGGTGAAAACCGGAATGATGCGGCGAAATCCCGCAGAAAACAGGGGAAAGCAATGATTGACCGCGAGTCCGCGTGGGGGTTACTAACTGAGTTCACCCAGTCAGAAAGTTTGCGCAAGCATGCGCTCGCCGTGGAGGCCTGCATGCGTGCCTGCGCGCGGAAATTCGGCGAGCGTGATCATGTGGGGACCGCCGCCCCTTCGGCAAGCTCAGGGCAGGCTCTCGGCTGCCCGGCGGAGCAAAGCTCCGCAGATGCTTTACCCTCCGAAGGCATGAGCGAAGAAGACCTCTGGGGGATCGTTGGCCTCATTCACGATTTCGACTACGAGCGCTGGCCTAGCCTGGAAGATCATCCTTACAAAGGCAACGAGATTCTGAAGGAGCGAGGATGGCCGGAAGTTGTCTGTCGCGCCGTTATGTCGCACGCGGAATATACCGGGGTCACGCGAGATTCGCCGATGGAAAAAGCTCTGTTTGCTTGCGACGAACTCGCTGGATTTATCACCGCCGTGGCTTTGATCAAACCAGGGAAATCGCTGGCCGAGGTGGACGCGAAGTCGGTGCGAAAAAGAATGAAAGACAAAGCCTTCGCGCGGAAAGTAAATCGCGACGACATCGTCAACGGCGCGGCTGCTTTGGGAGTGGATTTGGATGTGCACATTGCGTTTTGCATCGCAGCACTGCAGGGGATTGCTGGGGAGTTGGGATTGGATGGGAGGGCGTTTCGCCCGGGGACAATCGCATCCGGCGCGGGGGCTAACAAGGATTGAGGAGCATACTTTGTTAGAAGCGATCTGTATACGGAGGACAGCAAATCGGGGAGTGCCGCTAGATGTTGGACTTCTTGTGGAAGCCTTGGTGTTCTACCAAAAAGGGCACATCGTCGCTGACTCCGGCACGCTGGAATTTCTCATTTCGGGGCCTGGCCCAGATTTCTTATTGGAACTGATAGATCGTGAGGTGCTGACTCTCTCCTATCTGGAAAACATGCCCGGATGCCTGAAGACCGAAAAGGGGCTCGGTCCGAGATACGACTTCGTGCTGGTTAGCGCCCCCAAGCAAACGTTGGAGGAGCGCTTGCCGCGTCTCGTGCGCGACGCAGTAAAGGAGGAAAACCGAGCTGAAAAGTTGACGAGGCGTCTCTTCAGCGCGATTAAAATTGACAAACACCACACAACGATACCGGAGCTTGCTAGGGAAGACGCAGGCAACAAACACGTCGTTGAGGGGGTCATGAAGGCTCTGATCGAAGAGAGGGCGCCAAACTATGTGATTCCTTCACCACTCATTTTCCGGTTTGAGAGAGCCGACGAACTGTACTCGATAGAGACTAATCTCGACTTTGCGGCAATCAACCGCTCCATTAGCCAATGCACTTCTGGCGCGCCCGATGGGATCATCACCCCGGAGTCTTTGCTGGTCAATCTGCCTGACGTGAATAGCGACCTCCACTTCGCCGCCAAACTTAAAGCCGATCTCTTGACCCGTCCGGAGAATGATCTGATCGCATACAGCAAATTGGGGCAGATTTTCTCAGGAATAAGAGCAAAGACCCAGTCGACGCAAGCCTTTCAAGAGGTCGTATTCGAGGATGGGCGTGCAATCAGGGAATCGGTTAATAGTGGCGCGCGGACGTTGAAGGATTCGCTCGCTCTGATAGATGCTTCAACACGATTCAAACGGTGGCTAAAAGACAAAGATCCAGACGCTGAGCTTCTCAAAGAATATTGCCGGGAGGTGAGCAGGCTGGAGTGGGCGGACAAACTGCCGTTGAGAACCCTCAGGTGGCTCGTATTTGCAGCAATCGGTGTAGCGACTGCTGCGCTGAATCCTCTCGTAGGCGTGGGAATCAGCGCAATCGATCCATTCCTGGTCGACAAACTCGTGAGGGGATGGAAACCCAACCAATTCGTCGAGGGGCCGCTCCGGAAATTCCTTGAGACCGACGACAGGCGATGAATCGTCTTACCGCAGCGCTTCCGCCACCTTCCCACTTGCAATCAACTCTGTAATCCGCGCGAAGTCTTTGTACATGACGCGATCTTTATCGACCGTCGGACACACTGACCGAATCGCCGCGTGCGCGATCTGTCCGCGCTTTGAAGTTTTGAGCGGTGCGAGGAAGTCGATGGCCTGCGCCACCGCCATGGCTTCGATGGCCAGCACGTTGCGCGTGTTTTGGACCACGCGCTTCAGTTTGTTCGCCGCCGTCATGCCCATGGAAACGTAGTCTTCCTTGTTGCCCGAGGTAGTGATCGAATCGACCGATGCGGGGTGGGACAGCACTTTGTTCTCGCTGACCAGCGCGGCCGCGGTCACCTGCGGCATCATGAAGCCGGAATTCAATCCTGCGCCGTGCGCTAGAAACGGCGGCAATCCTTCGCTGAGCGCCGGATTTACCAGGCGCTCGATCCTGCGCTCGCTGATGCCGGCGAGGGCGCTGAGGGCGATGGCCAGGAAATCCAAAGCAAAGGCGAGGGGCTCGCCGTGAAAATTTCCGCCGGAGATGACGTCTCCCTCGGGCTCTGCTGGACGGACGAGGGCGTCCGTCGCTCCACGAGTTGTGACGAATACGAGCGGATTGTCTACTGCCGAGTTGGCTTCGATCTCGAATACCCGCCGGCAGTGGGCCAGCGTATCGCGCACCGCTCCGTGCACTTGCGGAATGCAGCGCAGGGAATAGGCGTCCTGCACGCGGCCGCATTCGCGGTGGGATTCGCGAATCTGGCTGCCTTCTAGCATCTTGCGAAGATTTGCCGCCGTCTTGATCTGGCCGCCGTGCGGACGAGCCTGGTGAATGCGTTCATCGAAAGCAGCGTCAGTGCCTTTCAATGCGTCGCAGGACAATCCGCCAAGAACGTCGGCGGAGTCCACCAGAGTTTCCGCCGCCAGCAAGGCGAGCGTGCCTACCGCGAGCATGCCCTGCGTGCCGTTGATGAGAGAGATGGTCTCTTTGGCTTCGAGAATGAGCGGCTTGATCTGCGCACGCTGGAGCGCGTCGGCGCTGGGAATGCGCCCACCGGCGGCATCGAGGCATTCGCCTTCGCCGATTAGCGCCAATGCGAGATGCGCCAGGGGTGCCAGGTCGCCGCTTGCGCCAACGCTGCCCTGCGAGGGCACATACGGATTGACGCCGCGGTTGAGCATTTCGCAGAGCGTATCGATGACGATGGCGCGGACGCCGGAGTAGCCCTTCGCCAGCGAGTTGGCGCGTAGAAGCATCATGGCGCGCGTCTCGGGGACGGAAAGCAGGTCGCCGACTCCGACGGCATGCGAACGTACAAGATTGACCTGCAACTCGCGAATCTGGTCGCCGACGATGCGCACATCGCTCAGCTTGCCGACTCCGGTGGTGATCGCATAGGCGAGTTTGTCGCTGGCGACGATGTCGTCGACCACGGCACGCGCCCGGTTCACGGCTTCGCGGGCCTCGGCGAACAGGAGCACCGGGCGATTCTGCTCCGCGATTTCGCGCACCGCTTCGAGAGTGAGATCGTTACCGCTGATGTGAAGGGCGTTCAAATGAGTTTCCAGTTCTCTGTTTCTAGTTTCGACCAGGTTAGAGCTTCCCCACCGCTGCCCGAAAGACTTTTAGATACTTTTCCGGCAGGACAGCGGTTTTCATCTCGGCGTCGGTCACGATATGCGTGGTCTCGCCTTCCGCCAGGAGCGTGCCGTCGTCCGCGCGGCGCAGTTCATAACCAAAGCGGACCACCGAATCGCGAACATGTAATAACTCGGTACGCACGAGGACTTCCTCGTCATAGCGGACGGGGGCGCGATAACGGCACTTGGCTTCGGCGACCGCGATGAAGCAATGGTCCTCGATCTCCATGTCGCGGTAGGAAAATCCCAACTGCCGCAGCAACTCGACCCGTCCAATTTCGAACCAGATGAAGTGGTTGGAATGATAGACGACGCCCATCTGATCGGTCTCCGCGTAACGCACGCGCAGACGAGTTTCGTTGACGACCGGAGGGTGAGCTGAATTCATTTGCCGCTCCACACCGGCTTGCGCTTTTCGAGAAATGACGCGATGCCTTCGCGGAAGTCGGCGGTGGTGCGGATGGCGGCATTCTCCCGTACGGCCGTGTCAATCTGCGCATCCAGTTCGGCGCGGCCATGATCGGTGAGCAACTTCTTGGTGGCGCGCAGCGACGATGGGCTGTTCTCCAACAGCAATGCGGCGAGCTCGCGAGCCCGTGTCATCAGATTTTCCGGAGCGACGATCTCTTTGACCAACCCCATGCTGGCCGCTTCTTCGGCGCCGAAAATTCTTCCGGTCAACAGAAGATCGCGCGCCTGCTTTTCCCCCACCTGGCGCAGCAGGAATGTGGAAACAATCGCCGGCACAAAGCCGATGCGAACCTCGGTATAGCCGAACTTGGCTTCGGGCACGGCCAACGTGAAGTCGCAGAGCAAGGCCAGGCCGGTGCCGCCGGCGATGGCGGCTCCGTTCACGGCGGCAATAGTGGGCTTGGGGAATTCATAGAGCGAACGGAACAATTGGACCATCGTCTGGGAATCTTTGAGGTTCTGCTCGGGCGACCGCCCAATCAGCGCTTTCAAGTTTTCCAGGTCCAAGCCCGAACAAAAAGCCCTGCCTGCTCCAGTCAGGATGAGAACTAGCGCTTCGGACGCTTCCACTTCTTGCAGCGCGCGCAGGAGATCGTCAATCAGTTCGAAGCTGATGGCATTGCGTTTCTCGGGACGATTCAGCGTGATCGTTGCGATGCCTGAATCGTAAATAATTTGGATGGTCTTATAGTCCATATGGAAAGAGACTAATCGTCGCTCGCGGAATTTGTATACCTCGCTCCTATCTCGGCGGTCGCGCGGAGCAATGCGTCCAACGACTTCAGAGGTGACAACTCCGCGCCACGCTGCTTCAGCGTCTCAATCACTTTCTCGGTCGCAATGTTGCCGACCAGTGCATCTTGCGCGAAGGGACAACCGCCCAGCCCATTGATAGCCGAATCAAAGCGGCGGCAGCCGGCGTTGTAGGCGGCGAGAATCTTTTCCGTGGCCTGCTCCGGACGGCTGTGCAGGTGCACTCCGATCTCAAGATAATCGTACTTCGCCATGACTGCGCCTACCAGTTCACCGATTTGTTCCGGAGTGGCCATGCCGACGGTATCGGCGAGAGAAATCATACGGAGGCTGTCGACCTCCATCAGCGAGATCGCTTCGATTACTTCGTCGACGTTCCAAAAATCGCCGTAAGGATTGCCGAACGCCATTGATATGTAGACGACCACGTCGAGCGAGCCATCGTCAGCTTTTTTCTGGATCCTCTCCAGCTCGTCGAGCGCGTCTTCGGCAGACTGATTCTGATTCTTGCGCAGGAAAGTTTCCGAGATCGAGTAGGGGAAACCGAGAGTGCTTACTGCGTGGGTGTCGATGGCGCGCTGCGCGCCTCGTTCATTGACCACGATGCCGATGATCTCCACATCGTCGGGAGGATCGAGCTCTTTTAAGACTTCTTCCGAATCCGCCATCTGCGGGACGGTTTTGGGCGAGACGAAAGAGACCGCATCGATGTGCTTAAATCCTGCGCTGATCAAGGCCTGCAGGTAGGCACGCTTAATGTCAGGCGGAATCTGGCCCTTCAGGCCTTGCCAGGCATCGCGCGGACATTCGATTAATTTGACGAGCTTCGACAAATTCATTCACCACGGAGACACGGAGGCACGGAGATCAAGAATTAAAGAACCTTTCGAACCATACCGCCTCGGGTTAGAACCGCAACATTGAAATTCAGGATCAGGCCGACCCGCTTGCCAGTCAGTTTCAGCTATGTCAAGAGTTGTGCTTCGTGGACTGGCAAGATATGTTCAACGCACTTCAGTTCCAGAATCAGCGAATCCTCAACGACTAGATCGATTCTGTACCCACAATCCAGGCCTACGCCCTTGTATCGCACCGGCAGCGGGACTTGGCGCTCAAACTTCAACCCTCGGAGATGCAGTTCGTGGCAGAGGCACTCTTCGTAAGCAGATTCCATGAGGCCGGGGCCAAGTTCGCGGTGCACTTCAATCGCAGCACCAATTACTTGTTCAGTGAGCTGCTCATGAAGAAGTTTGCTCCGTGCCTCCGTGTCTCCGTGGTGAATCACGTTTGCAGCACTCCCACTTTGAACTCCGCTACGTCGGGATTTAGCGCCGCAGCTTCGAGAGCTTGCGTGATCGCGTCACGGGTTTCGATGGGGTCGATAATTTTGTCGATCCACAAACGGGCCGCACCGTACCGCGGATCAGTCTGCTCGTCGTACGTGCGCTTTACCGATTCGTAGAGTTCTTTCCGTTCTTCCTCGGTTAACTTCTTGCCGCCACGCTCCAGTTGCTTCACTTTGATCTCGACCAGCGTTCCTGCCGCCGAATCGCCGCTCATCACGGCATAGCGAGCCGTCGGCCACGCGAACACGAAGCGCGGATCGAACGCTTTGCCGCACATGGCATAGTGGCCCGCGCCGAACGATCCGCCCACGATCACGGCGATTTTCGGCACCACGGAATTCGATACAGCGTTTACCATCTTCGCGCCCGCTTTGATGATGCCGCTCCACTCCGCGTCCCGGCCCACCATGAAGCCGTTTACGTCATGGAAGAAAACCAGCGGAATGAGATTCTGATTGCAGTCCATGATGAAGCGCGCAGCTTTTTCGGCGGATTCGGTGTAGATCACGCCGCCGAATTCGACCCGCTTGTGACCTTCGTGATCGACTTGCTGAGCATGCAACTTCTGGTTGGCGACGATGCCCACGGCGAATCCGCCGATGCGTCCATAGCCGCAGATGAGCGTCTTGCCGTACTCCGGCTTGTACTCATCAAAGAGGCTGCCATCGAGCACGCGGGCCAGAATTTCCTTCATGTCGTAAGGTCGCGCGGGCGAGGAATCGTAAATACCGTAAATCTCCTCCGCGGCGAGCGCGGGTTCGACCGGCTTCTTGCGATCCCAGGGGGACTGGCGGCGATATCCCCATTTCTCGACGATCGAGCGGATGCGGGCCAGGCAGGCGGGATCATCCGGCTCGCGGAAATCGACAGTGCCGCTGATGCCAGCGTGCATGGCCGCGCCGCCCAGATCTTCGGCGGAAACCTTTTGCCCGATTGCCGCCTGCACCAGCGCAGGGCCGGCTAGAAATAATCCACTGCCATCGGTCATTAGAACGTGGTCGCACATGACCGGCAGGTATCCGCCGCCGGCCACGCACATGCCCATGATGGCGGCGATCTGCGGAATCCCCAGGGCGGACATCACGGCGTTGTTGCGGAAGACGCGGCCGAAGTCGTCGGTATCGGGAAAAACATCTTCCTGCAGCGGAAGGAAAACGCCCGCGGAGTCGACCAGATAAATCGTTGGGATGCGATTGTCGATGGCAATGTTTTGGGCGCGAATCACTTTCTTCGAGGTCATGGGGAAAAACGCGCCGGCTTTCACCGTGGCGTCATTCGCGATGATCATGACCAGACGGGTATGAACGCGCGCGATCCCTGTAATCACGCCGGCGGCAGCGGCTCCGCCCCACTCTTCGTACATGCCATGGGCGGCGTAAATTCCTAACTCGAAAAAAGTTCCGGGGTCGATCAGCAAATCGATGCGCTCGCGCGCGGTGAGACGCCCTTTGGCATGCTGACTCTCGATGGCCTTGGGGCCGCCGCCCTCGCAGATTTCTTCGCCTTCGTTGCGGACCTGCGACATCAGATCGGCCAGAAAGCGCATATTGGCCTCGAAGCGCGCTGAGGTCGGGTCGACTTTCGTGGTCAGGACATGCGAAGCCTGAGAGGTGGGGATGGCGGGCATTTCGCTGCGATCGGCCATGAGTGAACAGAGCGGACTGCTTACGGTATAACACTCTCGCCGCGGCACGCAATGCGGCGCAGGGCTTCGGCGACCGGATCATCCGCCAGCGCATCCACCAGTCCGATGGCCAGAGCTCGTTGGGCGCTGATTTTTTCGGCGGCTACAAATATTTCGAGAGCAATGCTTTTGCCCACGAGCCGTGGCAGTCTTTGCGTTCCACCCCAGCCCGTTATCAAGCCAAAAGCTGCGCCGCGATGGCCGAACAGAGCGTGCGAGGATGCGACTCGAGTGCGGCAAGCCAGCGCCAGATCTAGGCCACCACCCATGCAGTATCCAGAAATGGCGGCGTATACCGGAGCGGGAAACTGCTCAATAGATTGCATGAGAACCTGCCCGACTTTGGAAAACTCACGGGCTGCAGGCGCAGTGAGTGCTGCAATCTCCTTGAGGTCGGCGCCCACCGAGAAAAACTTCGCGTTTCCGCTGATGATGAGCGGCTCAGTTTTGCGAGCGAGTTTAGAGATCGCAGCCGTTAAAGAGAGAACGCACGCCCGGGTGAGTTGGTTGGTTCCATCATGGGACTGAAGACGCAATAGAGTGCAATGCTCTTCAGCTTGTAAAGAAAAGAATGAGGAGGCGGTCAAAGCTTCGACACCCGGTACCTGCGTAACTCGATGCTCTCAGCCTGTCCTGCCGAAAGTCAATACGGGGAGTGCTTTCGAATCTGCTTTGCCAGTCGAGGAGAGAGTCTGTGCCAGGAAAGAGAATCGGAACGTTCGTCCAGTGCGCGCTGCTGGTGCTCGCCGTTCCTGCAGCTGGTAGGGCACAGACTGCCAGCTGTAACGACCGGGAAACCATGACAGAGCTGGTCGAGCAGATCAAACAGTTGCAGCAACAAGACCATGACCTGCTGGAGCGGATTAAGATTCTGGAAGCCAAGCAACCGTCAGCCGGGTCCGGCACGGAGGCCGCATCTGCTCTGTCGACGACCGCGCCGCAGCCGGCGGAACAAATTCCGTCACAAGCTGCGCCCCCGCCATCCGCGGCGCTGCGCGACTGGCACGATGTGCATGGCCTCCAGTGGCGCGGTTTCGGCGAAGTCGACTATCAGGTGCTCAACCAGCGCAAGCCAGAGTTGGGCAGCGGTGGCTTTGTTCCTGGGTCGGCGGGAAACTTCTACACGGGCGACTTTGGTCTGTTCCTCACTTCAAGACTTACTCCCAAAGCCAGGGTGCTTTCCGAGATTATTTTCGAGGAGGGTGACGCACAGAGCTACAGCGTAGATCTGCGCCGCATGCTGCTCAAGTACGACTACAACGACCACCTGAAATTCTCTTTCGGCCGTTACCAGACCAATATCGGTTATTACAACTGGGCATTTCGCAGCGCGGCCTGGCTGCAGACCACGGCCGATCGGCCGCTGGTGATGCAATACGCCAGCGAAGGTGGCCTGTTGCCTACGCAGGCGATCGGCGTTTCAGTGGCGGGTGCGATTCCTGCAAGGCGCCTGGGCCTGCACTACATCGCCGAATATGGATCCTCGGACTCCATTCGACCCGATATCAACGGCGACGGTTTGGTGAACGATGAGAACAACAGCAACCAGGTGAATATTGGGCTGTTCGTTCGCCCGGACTCCGCTCCTGGGCTGCAGATGGGAGCCTCCTACTACCACGACAAGATCAGCAACTTCATCCAGGGTCCGTCACTTCGCTATGGCCAGACGATCGTGAACAGCTATGTCGTCTATGTGCAGCACGGTATCGAGTTCCTTAACGAAGGGTTTCTCATCCGCGATGCGGCTTTGCATTTCAGCGATGTCGTATTCAATACTCCGGCCTTCTATTCGCAGCTTTCCAAGCAGATCGGCGACATTCGTCCTTTTTTCCGTTATCAGTACGTAAATGCGAGCTCGAACAACTCGATCTACAACGATGTTGGCCTGCGCCTTGGGCCTTCTTTCGGTGCTCGCTACGATCTTAACGGCTACATCGCCTTCACCGCCCAGTTAGACCACACCGTCCGCCGCGGCGAGCCGGACCTGAATGGACTGCAATTGCAATGGGCGTTTACTTTCTGAGGCGCGGAGAGAGCATGGGCGTCAAATCGATGGCAACTCTGCTCCTGCTGGGGCTGACGATGCTCTGCTTCGCTCCGCGAGCTTCAGGTCAGAACAACGATCTGGCCGTAGTAGTTAACTCTGGCAATCCAGTCACGAATGTTAGCCTGGGAGACCTGCGAAGAATCTTTGCTGGGACGAAACACTCATGGCCGGGGGGCAAGGCCATCAAGCTGGTCACACGCGGTCCGGGATGTACGGAACGGATAGTTTTGCTCAAACTCCTCTCCATGTCGGAAATCGAGTACAAAGAATATTGGACCGCCCAGATATTTCGTGGTGAGGCTGATGCCGAGCCTTTCACCGTTCCTTCGGTGGGCATGCAGAAAGAGGCGCTGAACCTCTTCCCTGGAGCCATCAGCCTGGTGAAGACAATGGACGTAAAGCCAGGAATGAAAGTGCTGAAGGTCGACGGACTGCTGCCAGGTGATGCCGGATATCCATTACGCTAGGGATCACAGAATCAGGGCTCCTTCGCGATCCACTCCGCCAGCCCGCATCCATCTTCTTCCAAAAGAAAAGTTCCCGCGCCGAAGCATTCGCCGAAGATGCGATGCGAGGCCTGATCCCGCCCAGCTCGCGAAATCCATTGCTTCCCCACCTGATAGTGCGCTGCAGTGAACCATTTCTGGGGAAGGACTTCCACCAATCCGGCGTGCAAGTAAAACACAAAGATGGCGAAGGCCGCGTCGTCATCGGACATTGGTTTGTAACTCGTCGGAACAATCAGCTCATTGACATCAGCTAGTTCCGGTGGGACCTCGAGTTTGTGGATCCCCGGTGAGAGAGTGAGAGGCACTTCGAAATCCGCGATCGGCGGCGTTTTGGAGTACATGCGGTCGGAGGATTGCTTGAACCATCCTGCAATCTCGGCGATGTCAAAAGCTGTGAGTTCGTCAGGATCGAAGGCGGCAAAGCGAATGCTACGGCCTTCCGGGCACCAGATTCCGAGACAACCAGGCGAAACGACAAAAGGGCGGCAATATGTGTTCAAGGCCAACCGAGGCTTATCCGGCTCCTGCTCCAAGGCCAGGGAAACTACGTATCCCACCGGTCCCTGGTCGCCGTGATGGGTCCAGACAAACCGCTGTCCGGATTTCGAACGGAATGGTGGGAAGGTTTTCCAATACCAGGGCGCAGGACCGACGGTTCGCTCGAGTTGTTGCCGGATGCTGGTTAGGTCAGGTGGCATTCAAGAGGGGAGGCGGTCCAGCGGAGGTGACCATATTTTTGCGGCTTCAAAGGGTAACGCCGGCGCCCTTCACATTCGCACGGATAAACTTCACGATGTCATCCATCGCCGTGCCCGGCTGGAAGATGCCGGCCACACCTAGCTTCTTGAGCGTATCGATATCCTGATCGGGAATGATCCCGCCCACGACCACCAGCACGTCATCCATCTTGTTCTGCTTAAGCAGGTCCATGACGCGGGGCACGATGGCGTTGTGGGCGCCGGAAAGAATCGACAGCCCGATAACCTGGACGTCTTCCTGCAACGCCGCACTGATGATCATCTCCGGCGTTTGCCGCAGACCGGTGTAAATCACTTCCATTCCGGCATCGCGCAAGGCGCGGGCAATCACCTTGGCGCCGCGGTCGTGACCGTCGAGTCCGGGCTTTGCCACAAGCACGCGAATCTTAAGATCGGCCATCGCATTCATTTAACCACAGACGCTAGGGCGGAGCACAGGGCAAGTTCACTAAGAGCTCTTGGTTACAGCGTTTTTGTATCCATGCTTTGCCACAAATACCAGCAAGCCACGCTGCGGTATGGCTCCCAGCGCTTCGCAATTTTTTCCATCTGCTGCGGAGTGGGAAGTTTGATCTTGCGCTTAGGGCTTTTTCTAGCCACCGAAGACTTTTTCCCGCTGAAGGACTTCTTGATGGCCTTCGCGCGTTGCACATCGAGATAGTGCTTGTACATCGCCATTCGTACGCCGAAGTCTCCTGTGGGCAGTACATTTTCGCGCTTTAGAGTGAACATCAGGAACATCTGGGCCGTCCACACTCCGATGCCTTTCACTTGCGTCAAATGCTCGATCACTTGGGTGTCCGGCAAGTCCGGCATGCGTCCGAAGTCGACCAACCCCGAGGCCGTTCTTGCTGCCAGGTCTTTCAGATAGGCTGACTTCTGTTTCGACAATCCCGCGGTGCGCATTTGTTCGTCATTTAGCTTGAGGATGCCTTCAGGGGTCAGGGGCTCGCCGGACAGCGCCACGAACCGTTTGAAGATGGTTGCGGCGGCCTTGCCATTTAATTGCTGATAGACGATGGCCTCGGCCAAGCTATGAAATTCCGGTGGGCCGAATCGCATGCGGCACGGGCCAACGCGCTCGATGATTGCGCGCATGACCGGATCCGATTTCTTGAGATGGATGACAGCTCTTCGCATGGTTCTATAGGTTTATCATAGAACTGGCCGGAGGCGAACAGAAAACGAATATCCGCGGGAGCACGGCACTGGCTGGGTTGGCGAGCCACAAAAATCGAATCTCGATCCTCGAATCGAGTCTGTGGCCGGAGGTGCTATTGCGCTCTAACTTTGCCTGCCGGAAGCTGGAATCCGATGCGCTTGCGCGGAGGATCTGGAGGGTTCATAAGCTCCCTGATCGCTTCGATGAGATCCTGGATTGCAGAATCGTGCGTATCCAAACGATTCTCCAGATCGTTGATCTTTCCCGCAAGCTTGCGGTTGGTGGCCAGCATCTCGCGCAAGCGTACAAAGGCGCGCACCACAAAGACGCTCATCTGCACCGCTCGCTCGGAGTTGAGCACGGTTGCAGCCATGATCGCGCCGTGTTCGGTAAAGGCATAAGGCAGGTACCGCCGGCCACCACGGCCGTTGTTTGAGGTCGCAAATTGCGACCTCAAAGCGTCGTGCTCTTTACGAGTCAGCTGAAACATGAAATCGGAAGGGAAGCGCTCAAGATTGCGTTTTACCTGCTCGTTTAGCCGTTTGGCAGGTACGCCATAGAGTTCGGCAAGGTCCGCATCGAGGATAACCCTTTGACGGCGAAGAAACAGCACGCGCGATTCCAGCGCGAAGGCGAGGGCACGGCGTTTCGGCATCTTAAGCAGCGTAGCGCGTTTTGTTTTTGTCATTTGAGGTCGCAGATTGCGACCTCAATCATATCCCGAGAGCAGTGCTCTACTCACGTCGATTACGACGCGAACGGTCGCCACTTTCCCATTGCGGTCCAATTCGTTGGGACAATGCGATCAGCTACGTGATGCTGACTTCGGTGTAGGTTCCGTAAACTTCGCGCAACGCCTCGCAAATCTCGCCGACAGTAGCGTAGGCGCGTACGGTGTCGACGATATAGGGCATCGTGTTCGCGGGAGAAAGACCGCCATTTAGGCCCACTATTGACTCTTGACCTGCGGCTTTCTTCAAGGCTTCCAGACAGCGCCGCACGTCGTCGTTGGAACGGCGCGCCCGCAGCTCCTTGAGTTTGCCCGATTGCTGGCGGGCAACACTCTCGTCGATGTAGAGAATGTTGGGCGGCTGTTCTTCGACCACGAATTCGTTTACACCCACAATGATCTTCTCTCTCGCTTCGGCGGCGCGCTGGTATTGGTAAGAGGCCTCGGCAATTTCTTTTTGCGGATAGCCACGCTCAATGGCTCTGACCATTCCGCCCATGGTGTCCAACTTACCGAAGTAGTTGAACGCTCCCTTTTCCATTTCCAGAGTCAACGCCTCCAAGAAATAGGATCCGCCCAGCGGATCGACCGTCTGCGTCACGCCCGATTCGTAAGCGATGATCTGCTGCGTGCGCAGCGCGATGCGCGCCGCTTCCTCGGTGGGCAAGGCGAGCGCTTCGTCATAGGAGTCACAGTGCAGCGATTGAGTTCCACCGAGCACGGCCGCCAATGCCTGTAGCGCCACGCGAGCGATGTTGTTCATTGGCTGCTGTGCAGGAAGTGATACTCCTGCCGTCTGGGTATGGAACCGCATCAGTCCAGTGCGCGGATTCTTGGCGCCGAAGCGATCCTTCATCACCTGAGCCCAAATCTTGCGGGCAGCACGATACTTTGCGATTTCCTCGAAGAAGTCGTTGTGCGCGTTGAAGAAAAAGCTGAGCCGGGGACCGAATTCGTCTACGTCGAGTCCGCGACGGAGTGCCCACTCAACGTATTCCACGCCGTCGTAGAGGGTGAAGGCCAGTTCCTGCAACGCGGTCGAGCCGGCTTCGCGAATGTGATAACCGCTGATCGAGATCGTATTGAAGCGCGGCGTGAACTTCGATCCGAACTCAAAGGTGTCGATGACCAACCGCATGGAGGGAGCAGGTGGATAGATATATTCTTTCTGCGCGATGTATTCCTTCAGAATATCGTTTTGAATCGTGCCCGAAATCTTTTTCCAGTCCGCACCCTGCTTTTCGGCGACGACCAGATACATAGCCCACAACACTGACGCAGGTGAATTGATCGTCATCGATACAGTCGTGTTTTCCAGATCGATGCCGCCAAACAGAATTTCCATGTCTTCGAGGGAGTCGATGGCGACACCGCACTTCCCGACTTCACCCTCGCTTGCAGGATGGTCGGAGTCGTAGCCCATCAGCGTGGGTAGGTCGAAAGCTACGGAAAGTCCGCCGCCGCCGTGCTCGAGAAGGTACTTGTAGCGCTGGTTGGTCTCTTCGGGCGACGCGAATCCGGAGAACTGCCGCATGGTGAAAAGTTTGCCGCGGTACCCTGTGGCATGAATGCCGCGCGCGTAAGGCGGTTGGCCGGGATAGCCAAGATATTTTTCTTCACTCCAGTCTTCCGGGAGATCCGCCTGCGTGTAGAGGCGGCGGATGGGGACGCCGGAAATGGTGGTAAAGCGAGCGTGGCCATGCTCATCAACATTCACCCCGGTAGGTGAGCCGATCGGGCGCTCGGGTGCTTTTTCAATGGTGGGTGCAAGGGTCTTCTCAGCCCAATCCTTTTCGGCGGCGGAGGGACGACGATTTTCAAAAACGTCGGCAATGGTCCTTTCCGCGACTCGCGGCGGGCTCAACTGAGAAGACGGCTTTTTTTCCATACGAACCCCAGTGTTCTGTTGTGATCATAGGGAAGCCTGCGCTTACGGGCAAGGTGACGAGAGGGGGATCAAACGACCGGTCGGTCAGGATGGCATCGTGGAGGGCAACTGCTTGCGACTTAGCTCCCACGCCTTGGCATATTTCCAGGAGACGTAGACCGAGTGGTAGAGGTGCAACAACAGGCCTTCGCGTCCATCGAGAAAGCCGAGGCGGAAAAAATAGTTATAGATGAACGTCGTCAGCGGGCGTATGACGATATTGAGAACGCTGAAGCGGACCTTGCCATTTGCTTTCGCGACGACCATCTCAGCACCCAGCGACGAATAGCGGTTCATGTGGTCGATGTAGTCGGAGAGCGTGGGGTAGGAATGGTGGATGAGGGCACCGTCAAGCGTGGCCCTCGGCCCGTCTAACTGAACGTCTTCGTGGACGGCGCGAGATTGGAACTGGCCAGCACCGCGGCGAAACAGCCGCAGCTTGGGATCTGGCCAGAATCCGCCGTGCTTAATCCACCGTCCGAGGAAGAAATTTTTTCGAGATAACAAGAAGCCACTCGGCTTGCCCTTCAATACGTCTGACCTGGCAGCTGAGTCCATGGTCAGACACCATTCGTTGGTCTTAGCTTTTCGAAAAACGCTGCCATCTGAGTTAAATCCAGTTAGTTCTTCCGCCAGTTCTGCGCTGACTTCTTCATCCGCATCCAAACTCAGAATCCAATCCCCTTCGGCTTTATCGATCGCCGAATTCTTCTGCGCTGCGTAACCCCTCCATTCCTCGACAAAAACTTTCGCGCCGAATGATTTCGCAATCTCGACCGTGCGATCGGTCGAGCCCGAGTCGACGACGATGATTTCTCCTTTCCCGTCGCTAACCAGAGGTTTCACGCTTTCCAGCGTGCGGCCGAGGTTCGCTTCTTCGTTATACGTAATGATGACGACAGATAAGGTCACGCGAGGAAGAATACATCGTTGAGACTCCGATAGAGAATTGACGACGAGGTATCCCTTTTTGCCGACTATGACGACGGCGTTTGAGGTTGTGCCATTGGCAGATTGTTTCCGGTAGGGGCAACGTTCGGCCGCGGAGCGACATAAGGCACCTTAGGCAGATGGGTCACTTGGCCGCGCGTGGCCTCAGTGACGTCAATGCCGGAGTGGTCAAGCAGCAACCCTGTGGCGCGATCCAGTTCGATGCACGACTTCTCATATGCTGCTTTGGCGGACACCAGATTCGACTCGGAAGTAGTCAGGACGGAGGCGTCCTGCAGGATTGCGGTGGTGGTGGTGAGTCCGACTTTGAGTTTCTGTTGATCGGCATCGAGCGTCTGGCGGGCGAAGTCGACGGCATACTGGGCCGCCTCCACGGAGGCGCGATTTTGCTTTACGTCAAATTGGGCGTTGCGTACCTCGATGCGAACCTGGTTCTCCAGCTGGTGCAGGCGCACCTGCGCCTGCCGATACTCCAACTGCGCGCGCACTTGGTTGGCCTGCGCTTCGCGATTGCGCAGCGGAATATTCAGGGTGAGTCCCACACCTTTATCGGGCGCGGTGGAATTGACGAGCTGGTTGAGTGTCCCGCCATAGCCGACCGAAGTTGCGTTCTGGAATGGCGGCGGATTTTCGCTCTGCGTGTAGCAGTATTTGGCCGAAGATGGGCATGCGGGTACGAGCGGATTGATGTTGCCGCCTACTCCCGATCCGCCGTAATAGGCGAAGGCGTCGAGCGTGGGCAGCAGCGCGTTCCGGACAGCTTTGCTGCTGAGGTCGCGGGAGTTAAGGTCGATGCGCGATTCGACCAATTCCGCGCGATGATCGAGAGCCTGATTGATTAGATCTTGCGTTGGCGTGACCGGTTCTTGCTCTGGAAGCTGCATGGTCGAGATAGGAATGACGTCGGCTTCGGCCAGGGTGGGGTCTTCGATGCTGCGGCTGAGGGCGTTCTTCATCAGCAACTGCTGCAACTGCAGGTTGTTCTCAGCCAGGATTAAATTCTGCTGATCGGTGGAAACCGTGCTTTGTGCGCTCACGACCTGAATAGGAGGCGCGGTGCCAACCTTCGCCTGCTGCCTGGAATCGTCGAGTGCCTTTTGGCCATAAGCCAGGGCCTCGCGTTGCACGCGCACATTTTCATAGGCGTACACGAGGTCCCAATACATATTTTCGATCTGGTCCACCGTGGTGATCACTTGCAGGCGAAAGGCGACGTCGGAAATCTCGCGATTGTTTTTGGCGATGCGGACAAAACGCAGGTTGGGAAGGGAACCGAAGCCCTGCAGAAGGTTTTGCGTGATCTTGAATTGGAAATTCGAACTCAGTTCCGGCGTAAGCAGGCTGGTAGGGTTATTGGTGGTGACATGGGTGTTGTTGAATCCCGCAGTCACACTGGTGCCCCACTGAAAGCCTTGGGTATAGGCGAAGTTGGCCGTATAGGTGTTTTGCGCGACGACCGGCACGGGACTGAAAACGCTGACCGAGTCAGCCTGGTCTTTGTCGAGTTGCAGCGTGCTGGTAATGGTGGGATCGAAGCTGGTGATGGTCGAGCCAATCCCGAGGGTGGAACTGACCAGGCCGTTGGTGCCGGTGCCGATGCCGCTGGCGGCGACGGTAGTTCCACCAGTACCGGAGCCGACCGTGCCACCGAGGCCACCAACGCCTCCGCCGGGCGTGTTCTGCACGATGCCGGCGTTGACGCCAAGAATGTTCGCGCCAGATTTGGCACGCAGGTAATCGGTGTCCGCGATGTTGAGGTTATAACGGGCGATGTCGAGGTCGAGATTGTTCTCGAGCGTGAGGGCGACCGCATCGTCAATCGAAAGATAAATCTTGCCATCATGCATGAGTGAATCGATGCGAGGCGAGTTGGCCGAGCTGGGCTGCGCCACCTCCTGCGACTGGTAGGGCTGCAGGATGTGGGGGAAGGCCGATCGCGGTTTCGTATAGTCCTGCAAATGCACTGCCTGCGGCAGGGCGGGAGCTGGCGCGGCCTGCGGAGCTGGGGCAGAAGGAACACTCTGCGCGGGCAACGTTGATGGGGAATACGCGAAAATCGCAAGAACCGTCAGGAGCAGGGCGGGACGCAAAAACGCCACCCTCAGTCGGGGCAAAGACATAGCTCATCTCCTCAATAAAATACCTACCGAATAATTACCGGGCAGAAAATAGCGGTGCATTGGCTGAATGCAGAAAATAGAATTCGGCAGCTGAATGTGTAAGCGATCCCGAGCGATCTTCCATCTTAAGCGGAATGGAGCTTTGGAAAAGGCGTGAGGATTGTAAAGAATTGTGCGATGAAAAAAGGCGCAGCCTTGCGGCTGCGCCTTTTTCTGTTTCGATGTTCTCACTGTGGTGGCTGCGCAGCGGCCGCCTGCGGTGGAGGCTGCGCGACGGAAGGCAGATCCTTGCGCGGCGTGGTGTAAGGCACATTGGGCAGGCGCGTGACCTGGCCGCGGGCCGCATCGTCCATGCTGATGCCATTGTGATCGAGCAGACTGCCGGTTGCGCGGTCGAGCTCGATGCGCGATTTTTCATAGGCGACCGTGGCGTTCACGACAGTGGATTCGGCGGTTGCAAGCTGGCTCTGGTACTGCAGAACCAGCGTTGTGGTGGAAGTGCCGAACTGATACTTCTTCTGCTCCGCGTCCAGCGACTCGCGCGCCAGAGCCAGAGCCGCCTTAGCCGAATCCACACTGGCGCGGTTCTGCTGCACAGCATATTGCGCGTTGCGGACTTCGATCCCGACCTGGTTCTCAATCTGCTGCTGCCTCATCTGCGCCTGCCGGTACTCGAGTTCGGAGCGAATCTGGAGGGCCTGTGCGGCGCGGTTGCGAATCGGAATGTTAAGTTGCAAGCCAAGTCCCTTGTCAGGGGCAGTAGAGTTCACGAGCTGGTTCCAAGTTCCGTTAATGCTGACGGGGGAAACAGGAGGAATCGCGGTAGCGCCAGTATTGGGGTTGGGGCCGGCGCAGAAGCCCAGCAGCAGCTGGTCTGGGGTCTGGTTGGCGCACAGGTTAGCGGGGTTTTGGGAGCCGCCAAGGCCTGATCCGGCGTAGTAGGCAAACAGATCGAGGGTGGGAAGGAGAGCGCTCCTTACCGCCTTATTACTATAATCGCGGCTGTTCAAATCGATTCGGGTCTCAACCAATTCGGCGCGATGGCGCAAAGCCTCATTGATCAGATCCTCCGTCGGCGTAATCTGTTCTTCTGCCGGAATTTCCGTCGTAGAAGTAGGAATGACTTCGGCGGTGGCCAACGTCGGATCCTTCAGAGTACGGGTCAGAGCGTTCTTCATCAGCAGCTGTTCCAGTTGCAGATTGGTTTGCGCGGTGGTTACGAGTTGCTGATCCTGCGCCACCGTGCTCTGTGCGCGAACGACCTCAATCGGAGCTAGGCTTCCGATCTCGACTTGCTTCCTGGTATCCGACAAGGTCTTCTGAGCGAAGGCCAAGGATTCATTCTGCACCCGCGCATTTTCGTAGGCATAGACCAAGTCCCAGTAAATGTTTTCGATCTGATCCACGGAGTCGATGATCTGCAAGCGAAAGGCGACATCGGTAAGTTCGCGGTTGTTCTTGGCGATGTGGATGAACCGGGTGTTGGCCGGGAATCCAAAGCCCTGCAGCAAGTGTTGGGTAAGCTGAAGCCGGAGCGACGAGTTGATGAGCGGGCTGTATGTATTGAACGGAACATTAGACGTGGTGCGGACGTTGTTGAACCCAACCGACAGGTTGGTGCCCCATTCAAAACCCTGGTTGTAGGCAAAATTTACCGTGCCGGTGTTCTGAGCGAGAATCGGAACGCCGTTGAACAAGCTCGACGATACGCTTTCCGCGTGATCCTCCTGAAGCGTTCCAGTGATAACCGGATCAAAGCTGGTGATCGCAGGTCCAAGGCCGAGGGTGGAACTGACCAAGCCGTTCGTACCGGCGCCGATGCCGCCGGCTCCGAGGCTGGTGCCGCCAGTGGAAGCACCAGCACTGGCGCCGATGCCGCCAACGCCGCCGCCTGGCGTGTTCTGTACGACTCCGGCATTAACGCCTAAGATGTTGCCGCCAGCTTTGGCACGCAATACGTCGGTATCGGCGATATTCAGGTTGTAGCGGGCGATGGCAACGTCGAGATTGTTTTCCAGCGCGAGCGCGATCGCGTCATTCAACGAGAGATAGAGCTTGCCATCGCGCATCAGCGAATCAATGCGCGACGTGTTCGCCAAGTTCGGCGCGGCCACGTGTCGCGGCGTGTAGGGCCCAACCGGATTCGGAAAATGCGATACCGGCTGGGAGTAATTCAGCACAGGAAGAGGACCCGCCTCAGGAGTATTTTGCGGCGTGGGCGCGGCGGGAGGCTCCTGAGCCCAACCGGTCACGCTCAGAGTTGCGAATAAAACTGCGGCGGCCCAACGTATATTTGAGGCTTCACGTGCGAATAGCATCTACTCATCTCCGTTCGTTATGGCCTTGCAACGAAAAAATTGTTGTAGTGCGAAGTGCCGGGTCATTAAAAATGAAAATTCTACTTAGACGCTGGTACGCAACCGGAGGCACCGAGGTTCCTGGAAAACGAAGTTCTTGGGAAACGCATGCCGGATCACCGGCTCCGCTGACGCCGCGGCGCAGATTTCTGGGCGCCACTACATCCCGGAAACTCTTTCCCCACGACGAAGTTGGATGGAACGCAACAGTATATCCGATGAGTTGGATTCTCCTTCGCCTGCAATTGCAACTGATATAAGGTGCTCGTCACGCTCGATCCAGCCGGGGATATGGAAAGCTTCCGGGAGCATAAGAAATCCAATCCGTGAAATGCGTTGGATGATCGGGCGCGGCTGTAGGACTCGAAAGATCGCATGCGCAATCTCAAACTGATTCTCTCCTACGACGGATCGGAATTTGCCGGATGGCAGGTGCAGCCCAATGCAGTCACAATACAGGGCGCGCTTGCCTCAGCCATTGGACGAATCACCGGCGAAAAGGTATTGCCGCAAGGCTCGGGCCGAACCGACGCGGGAGTGCACGCGCTGGCCCAGGTGGTGACATTTGTCACGGAGTCTTCCGTCCCCACCGCGAACTTTGTGAAGGCGTTGAATGATATTTTGCCGGCGTCGGTAAGAGTGCTCGAGGTAACGGAAGCTCCGGCGGATTTTCATGCGCGGCATTCGGCCCGAGCCAAAACTTATCGATACCGGATTTATCGCGCGGCAATTTGTCCGCCGTTTCTGGCAAGGTATGTATGGCACTATCCCTTTCCGTTGGACGAGCAGGCAATGGTACGGACCGCTGGAGTCGTCGAAGGCGAGCACGACTTCACTTCGTTTGCCGCGGTGGACCCGGAGCGAGGACGGGAGGACGCGCCCGTATCCAATGTGCGGAGCATCTTTTCTTCGTGCTGGGAGCGGCAGGGCGATGAACTTATCTACACGGTGAAAGGTTCGGGTTTCTTGCACCACATGGTCCGCAACCTGGTGGGGACATTTATTCTGGTGGGAAAAGGAACGCTGCAGATTGAGGATGTCACGCGCATACTGAAGGCACGCAACCGGTCGCAGGCGGGGGCAACCGCGCCTGCCGGCGGCTTGTATCTGGTGAATGTGGAGTACTAAACCAGGGATGTGACGTCCCGGTCAGCACACAATATGGCTACTGATTTACAGATAGGTGCGCGGAAGATTTCGTCAGTCAATCCAGCGACGAGCGAAGTTCTGCGCGAGTTGGAGTGCGCCGGCGAAGGCGAGGTTTACTCGGCGGTGGCACGGGCGCGGTCGGCGCAGGCAGGCTGGGTTGAGATTGGCGTGCGAAAGCGGGTCGCGGTGTTGCGCGAGTTCCAGCGTCGGTTGCACGAAAAAAAATCGGAGATCGCCAAAGCCATCACCCGCGAGGCTGGCAAGCCTGTGGCCGAAGCTTTAACCACCGAAGTATTCGTCGTGCTCGATGCTGCGCGGTTCCTCATCGAAAATGCCTATCGCCTCCTGCGCGACGAGCCCCTGCCGCACGGAAATCTTGCCACCAAACTGAAGAAGGGGCGGTTGCTGCGAGAGCCGTACGGAGTTATCGGGATTATTTCTCCGTGGAATTATCCGTTTTCGATTCCGGCGACGGAAACGCTCGCGGCTCTGGTGGCAGGAAATGCGGTGGTGTTGAAGCCTTCCGAATTTACTTCGCTGGTGGCGTTGGAACTCAAGTCGCTGCTGGACGCGGCGGGTGTGCCGCCGAATATTTTTCAGGTGGTTGTGGGCGATGGCGCAACCGGCGCCGCCCTTATTCATTCGCAGGTCGACAAGCTGGTTTTCACCGGCAGTGTGGCGACCGGCAAGCGCATCGCGGCCATTGCGGCGGAACGGCTGCTGCCGGTTGTGCTCGAACTCGGGGGTAAAGATCCCATGCTGGTTCTTGACGACGCCGATGTCGATGTCGCTTCCAGCGCGGCAGTATGGGGAGCGTTCGTAAATGCGGGCCAGACCTGCTTGTCGGTGGAGCGATGCTACGTGCATCGCAGTCTGTATGAAAAGTTTCTCAGAGCGTGCGCGGAAAAGGCCAAGAAACTTCTCGTGGGCAATGGTCTAGATCCCGAAACCGACGTTGGGCCGATGATCCACCAGCGCCAGTTGCAGATGGTGGAAGCGCAGGTAGAAGATGCCGTGGCGCGCGGAGCGCGGGTTCTAGCTGGTGGGTCGCGATTGCCGGAGCTAGGTGCAAATTTTTATCAGCCTACAGTTCTGGCAGATGTGACCCACGAGATGCGCATCATGCGCGAGGAAACATTCGGCCCGGTGCTTCCCGTCATGGCGTTCGATAATGAAGACGAAGCGGTGCAGCTGGCGAACGATTCGGAGTTTGGTCTGGCGGCCAGCGTGTGGACACGCGAGAACGCCCGCGGGGAGCGGTTGGCGCGGCGCATTCAGGCGGGCACCGTCATGGTGAACGATGTGGTTTCGTGCTTCGGCATCAGCGAAGCGCCACATGGCGGAGTGAAATCGAGCGGCATGGGCCGCACCCACGGACGATTCGGGCTGGAAGAGATGGTGAGTCTGAAGTATGTGGATTGCGACCTTATGCCAGAAATGAAAAAAGTTTGGTGGTACGGCTACGGCGCAGGCTTTGCGCGGCACATGAAAGGGTTTCTGGATATGCAGTTTGCGCACAGAATAGGTGCGCGCCTGCGCGGGACGTTGCGTGCGGCTGGAGTGATACGGCGGAAGCGGTTGTGAGAGGAGCAACAGAGGCTTGAGAAAAAAAGCGCTTGTATCCTGGAGCAGCGGCAAAGATAGCGCCTGGACGCTTCATGTTTTACGTCAGTCGGCGGAATATGAAATTGTCGGCTTGCTCACTACCATCAACATCGCTTTTGATCGGGTCGCAATGCACGGCGTGCGACGGGAATTGGCAGAAGCCCAAGCGGCTGCGGCAGGACTCCCCTTGTGGAAAGTGCCTCTGCCGTGGCCTTGTTCCAATGAGGAATATGAAGCGGCGATGAGTGCCGTTTGCGCGAAGGCCATCGACGCTGGGGTACAAGTCATCGCTTTTGGCGATCTGTTCCTCGAGGACGTTCGACGATACCGCGAGGAGCGCATGCGCGGACTCAGCCTTACCCCGGTATTTCCATTATGGAAGCTCGAAACGCGGCAGCTGATCCGTGATATGTGGGAGGGTGGAATGCGGGGCCGGATCGTTTGTCTCGATCCCAGGAAATTGCCGGCCTCGTTTGCGGGACGCGATCTGGATCAAACAGTGGTTGATGAATTTCCCGCGGGAATCGATCCTTGCGGAGAAAATGGTGAGTTTCATACTTTTGTGTACGACGGTCCTATGTTCGCTCACGCGATCCCGGTGCGAAATGGAGAGACAGTAGCGCGCGACGGATTTGTTTTCACGGATCTGGTGATGCCCGAGCCAGCCTTCGTAGCTGAAGGCACAATAAAGGTGAACGGGTGGAAGGGAGTGCGGATTTCGGATTCCGGCGATCAATCCGTGAAACGATCGCCGTGGCTGGGCGGTTGTGAAATCACGAGAAGACGCACGGTGCTCGACGACGGATTGCTGATCTGATGACGAGTTCCAGGCATGACGCGGATGCCCGTGCCGGCGCGCAGTAGCGTGGTTCGTCCCTCCACTTCCATCATCGCTTCGCCCGAGAGGATGTAGAAAAACTGCTGGGCCTTCTGGTTATAATGGCGAACCTCGGCCGCGCCCGAGGGGATGAGTTCCTCAATCACGGCCAGGTCGTCCGATTTGACGAGATGCCAGCCGTCGCAATCGTTGCCCCAACGGTAGTGCTCGGCGTTTTCGCGGCTTACAGGGCCTGGCTGCGCACCTTCCCTCGGCATGTTATTCGTCTCCTTTTCGTGATCCTGAGATCAAGTGTATCTTGTGTCCATGAACGTACATTCCACATCTGATTCGAAGCTGGAATTATTTCGTCACACGCTGGCCACGCTCGCCTACCGTGCCGGCAAAGCCGTGCGCAACGCTCCCGCGTCGTTCGCCGACTTTCATGGCGCTGAGGGAGTGCGCACTCCTGGTCAAATTCTGGTGCATATGGGGGATCTGTTCGACTGGGCGCTCTCGATCGCGAAAGGCAAACAAGCCTGGCATGGCTCGAAGCCCTTGCCCTGGGAAAGAGAAGTGGAAAGATTCTTCAAGACTCTACAAACCTTCGATGACTTCCTTGCTTCGGGTGCGGCGGTGGAGGCTCCGCTGGAAAAGTTGTTCCAGGGGCCGGTGGCCGATGCGCTGACGCACGTTGGCCAGATCGCGATCTTGCGGCGGATGGCCGGAGCCGCGGTGAAGGGCGAGAACTTCTACCAGGCTGAGATTACGATCGGACGCGCGGGCGCCGATCAGGCAGCGCCTAGGCTGGAATTCTAGATGTGTGACTTACGCGGTTGGGCTCATCTTTCGCCTTCGAGTACAATGACGCTCGTAGGGCCGAATCCGGCGGCGCGAGCGCCGCGTGATCGAAGGTGAGTCCTTTGGCGACTGGCGAAATCACAGCTTCCACTCCACAAACTCCCGCACAACTTCCGCATCATAAAGTCAAAGTCAAGAAGGCCGGGCAACGCGCCTGCAACGAGAAAAATGAGAAGGGCAAGTTCTGCGGCGGACATTTGAAGCGCTGGTTTTACACTACCGATGTGGTCGAGCAGGCTTGTGGGGATGCCGAAAAAGCCTGGGGACCCGATGCCGAAGTCTACCGCTGCGAACACTGCCAGACACTCTATTTACCGAATCCTGACGAAGCGAAAGTGAATGTCGCCGGACAGGGGATGATTTCGGTGTTTGGGTTGACGCTGCCGCCGAAGGAAAAATGAACCCGCCGCTCCTGGCTACTCGCTTCTAGCTGCTAGCGAATTCGATGATCTTGGTTGGCTAGAAGCCAGGAGCTAGAAGCTAGCAGCTGTTTCTCCATGAACACCTCCGAACTCATCTACGACTGGAACAAGAATCATCCGCCGGGACTGAAGCCACCGGGGCCGGTTTTGCTGAATGATGAGACCCTCCGCGATGGGCTGCAATCGCCGTCGGTGCGCGATCCTTCGATCTCCGAGAAAATTGAAATTCTTCATTTGATGGAGGAGTTGGGGATTAACTCGCTCGATCTGGGCCTGCCCGGTGCTGGACCGCGTGCGGTGGAGCATGTGACGGCGCTGGCGCGGGAGATTGTGGCGCACAAGATGAAGATTCGCGCCAACTGCGCCGCGCGCACTCACGAGAACGATATCCGTCCGATTGCGGAGATTGTGCAGAAAACGGGTCTGCGAATCGAAGCGGCGACGTTTATCGGATCCAGCCCGATTCGCCGTTTCACCGAAGGTTGGTCCGACGATTTTCTTTTGCAGACCACCGAGAAGGCCGTGAAATATGCGGTCTCGCTCGGTCTCGACTCGATGTACGTGACCGAGGACACGAGCCGTTGCGATCCTGAGACGGTAAAGCGGCTCTACTCGACGGCCATCAATTGTGGCGCGCGCGCCATCGTGATCTGCGATACCGCGGGTCATGCCACTCCCATGGGCGCGCTCGCGCTCGTGCGATTTGTGATCCAGGAAGTGGTGAAACCTTCAGGCGAGAAGATTCGCGTCGACTGGCACGGTCACAGCGATCGCGGCCTCGCGATTGCCAACTCGATGGCAGCGGTGATCGCGGGCGCGGATTGCGTGCATGCGTGCGCGATTGGGCTGGGCGAGCGCGTGGGCAACACGCAGATCGACCAGATGCTGGTGAATCTGAAACTGATGGGAATTGCGCCGTGGGACCAGCAGGACCTCACCAAGCTGAAGCAGTATTGTCAGGCGGTTTCGCGGGCGACGGGAGTGCCGATTCCGGCGAACTATCCGGTGGTGGGCGACGATGCGTTCCGCACGGCCACGGGCGTGCACGCTGCGGCCATTATCAAGGCGTATCACAAGAATGATGTCGTGCTTGCCAACACGGTTTACTCCGGCGTACCGTCGCACGTGTTTGGGCTGGAGCAGATCATCGACATCGGTCCGATGAGCGGGAAATCGAATGTGTTGTTCTGGCTGGAGCGGCGCGGGATTCCGGCGAACGAGGAGTTGGTGGAGCGCATCTACCAGCGCGCCAAGGCCAGTGATCACACGTTGAGCGACGCCGAGGTGGTGGAGTGTCTGCCCCCGGCGGCGGTAACCAAGCAGAACTGAGTCCAAATGTCCGAAGCAATTACAAAGCCGATGCGCCATGCGATTCTGGGAGCGGGCGGCGTTGGTGGCATGATCGGCGCTTGTCTGGCGCATGCCGGCGACTCCGTCACACTCGTGTTGAGGCGCGAGGCTCTGGCGAATTATCCCAAGCAACTTCGTCTTGACAGTCCATTCGGGAAATTTTTTGTCGATGTCGCCGTTGCCGCCGAAGTTCCACCTGCGGATGTGCTCTGGCTCACCGTGAAGGCCACCCAGCTGGAGCAGGCGCTCACGTCGTTCAAGAATCCGGATGCGGTGAAAGCCATTGATCCGCTGCTCAATGGCATTGACCACGTGGCGTTGCTGCGCGCCAGGTACGGCGCCGGGCGCGTGATTCCAGCGACGATTGCCGGTGAGATGGAGCGGGTGAGCCCGGGGCACATCGTCCACCGATCTCCTTTTGCGGTGTTGAACGTTTCTTCCGCGGGGCAGCCTCTGCTCGGGAGCACGATCGACCAGTTAACGCACATTGGTTTTACCTGCCGCTTCATCGACGATGAGCCGACGCTGATGTGGGGCAAGCTGGTTTTTCTCGCGCCCTTTGCTCTGACCACGACAGCTGCGGATAAGACGGTGGGAGAAATCTTTGCCGATCCAGAGTGGCGGAGTTTGGGCCAGGCGTGTGTTCGAGAGGCATGCGCGGTTGCCATCGCCGAGGGCGCCAAAGTTGATCCGGAAAAGGTGCTCGCCGGGGCAGCGGGCATGCCGGGAAGCATGCGCAGCTCGATGCAAAAGGATGTGGAGCGTCACAACCCTCCGGAGTTAGACGCCATCGCTGGGCCGATCTTGCGCGGCGCCCAACGGCTTGGGATTGAGGTTCCGGCAACGAAGAAGCTGGTTGCTGCCGTGGAACAGAGAGTGGGATGCGCGAGAAATTCGTTAGCGCAGACCGGTGTGTCATCCTGAGCGCTGCGTCATCCTCGCGCGGAAACGATATCGGATCAGACCGTTTCCGCCCTAGCTAATCCACATTCCTTTCTGTGCGTTGTAAGATGACGCATTAACTCCCATGAGCCCCACTCCTCCACGTGCGGATCTGCCGGACGTTGCGCCGACGGTGCAGCAGGATGTGGCGCGGCTAGCGGCATCGCCGGAGATAAGGTCGGCGTTCAACTGGCTGCGCACGCAGGAGCCGCAACTGACGCAGTGGCAGATGGAAATGGCGCGGATTCCAGCGCCTCCCTTTGGCGAGACGGCGCGCGCGGCGTGGCTGGCGGAGCGCTTTCGCGAGGTCGCCCTCGACGACGTTCGGGTTGATGATGTCGGCAACGTGTTTGGGGTACACCCGGGATTTGGGCCGCGCTACGTGGCGCTGAGCGCGCACATCGATACCGTGTTTCCCGCGAACACGCCGCTGAATATCCGGCAGCAAGGGAGCCGTCTGTACGGGCCGGGAGTTTCCGATAACGGTGCCGGAGTGACGGCGATGCTCGCGATTGCCGCGCTGTTGCGGTCAGTGCGCCTGCGACACGCGCTGCCGTTTGTTTTTATTGGCAACGTGGGCGAAGAGGGCGAAGGCGACTTGCGCGGCATGCGTCACATTTTTTCCACGCCGCGCTGGAAGGATTCGATCGCCTACAGCGTTGTCCTCGATGGCGCGGGATCGGACACGATTGTGGCCGAAGCCTTGGGCAGCCGTCGGTTTGAAGTGATCGTGCGCGGTCCGGGAGGGCATTCGTGGAGCGACTTTGGGGCACCCAATCCGGTCGTGATTCTCGCGAAAGCGATCGATACCTTTACCGCGAGTCCGGTGCCAACGACGCCGAAGACGACTTTTAACATTGGCGTGATTCGCGGAGGCACGTCGGTCAATTCGATTCCCGAGTCGGCAAGCATGAAAGTGGATGTCCGCTCGACGTCGATGAACGAGATGGAGCGGCTGGAGCAGACGCTGCGCCTGGCGCTGAATCGCGCGGTGGAAGATGAAACGATGGCGGCGGAGATGCGGTCGCCGCAGCAGAAACGGCCTTCGGGAGTGAGTTGCGAAATCGTGCCCATCGGGAACCGTCCGGCGGGAGAGTTGGCGACGGGGGCCCGGATCTTGCATGTGATTCGGGCGGTCGATGCGCAGTTGAATAACGCGGCGCAGGTGCAGCGCGCATCGACGGACGCGAATATTCCTTTGTCGCTCGGGTTGGAAGCGATTGCCATTGGTGGCGGCGGGTCCGGCGGCGGCGCACACACTTTGCAGGAGTGGTTTGACAGCAACGGACGCGAGCTCGGGCTGAAGCGAATTCTGCTGGCAATGCTCGCGCTGGCGGGAGCGGGAGAATGATGGGAACGTTTGCGGCCTCGGGGGCTAAAGCCCGTCGGAGAGAGAAACGTTTTTTCGCAGCGCTGAAGCGCTGCGCCACCCAAAAGCTGCACGCGACAGTGGAATCCAACCCTTCGGCAAGCTCAGGGCAGGCTCTTTCGCAAAGGACGCGAAGGATGGGGCACCCAGTGTTCGTTGTTGTTCTTTGTTTCGCATCGGTGTTGCTGAACGCGCAGAATGCGCCGAGCGTTCAACCGCCGGCGGTTTCCGGGCCGAAGGCCGACACCATTTATCTACACGCAAATGTTTACACCGGGGTGCCGTCGAACACGCAATTCAGTTCGATCCTCCGCGAGGAGGCCATCGCGGTGCGCGGCGATCGCATTCAGGCGGTCGGGAAGAGTGTGGATATCCAGAAGCTGAAAGGTCCGGAAACGCAAGTGATCGACTTGGGCGGACGCTTCGTCATGCCGGGATTCAACGACGCGCACCTGCACCTGGCCGACGCGGGGCTACAGAAGTTGAATGTGGATCTGATCGGAGTGAGGACGCTGGATGAATTCCGCCAGCGCGTTCTGGCCAAGGTGGAAACAGCCAAGCCGGGCGAATGGATCTTGGGCGGGGGTTGGGATGAAACGCTGTGGGTGGTGAAGGCGCTGCCCAGCCGCTGGGATCTGGACGAGGTTTCGGGAGGTCACCCGATCCTTCTCGATCGCGTGGATGGGCACCTGGCCGTAGCCAACACGCGGGCTTTGCAATTGGCCGGCATTACGATTGCCAGCCGCGATCCGCAAGGCGGGCAGATTGATCGCGATGTCAACGGGCAGCCCACCGGGATTCTGCGCGACACCGCGCAGGGGGCTGTGAGAGGCGTGATTCCTCAACCAACGCACGAAGCGCGGCGGCATGGAATTGAAGTCGCACTGGCGGATCTTGCGGAGCATGGCGTCACCTCGGCTCAGGATTATTCGTCGGATTGGGAGAATTTTCAGATTTACGAGGAGCTCGAAAAAGACGGCAAGCTGACGGCGCGGATCTCTGAGTGGCTGCCGTTCGACGAGTCGATCGATGAACTGAAGACCAAGCGCGATTCGCATCCGCAATCGGACTTAATCCTGCACACCGGGATGCTGAAGGGGTTCATGGATGGCTCCCTGGGCGGCCACACGGCGGCGTTACTGGAACCTTATGCGGATGAGCCCAGCAACTCCGGTTTGCCTCGTTATGAGACCACGAAGCTGAATGACATGGCCAAGGAGCGAGTGCTGGCGGGCTTCCAGCTGGGATTTCACGCCATCGGCGACAAGGGGATTCAGATGGCGCTCGATGCGTTCGCCGAATCCGAGAAAGCCGCACGCGAGCAGAAGGTGAAGGCGGCAAACGGAGGCGACGATTTTCGCCTGCGCATCGAACATGCGCAGGTCACCACGCCCGCACAGATTGCCCGCTTCAAGGAATTGAAAGTGATTGCGTCGATGCAGCCAAGTCATGTGCTTACTGACATGCGCTGGGCGCAGGATCGTCTGGGGCCGAAGCGGGCCGCTACCTCTTATGCGTGGGCGGCGTTCCTGAATATAGGGGTGCCCTTGGCTTTCGGCACAGACTATCCGGTTGAGCCGGTGACACCGTTTCGAGGGCTTTATGCCGCCGTCACGCGCAAGAGCGAGGATGGCAAGCAGGAATATTTTCTCGAACAGAAACTAACAATGGATCAGGCTATCGCGGCTTACACCACCGGTTCGGCCTTTGCCGAATTCGAGGAGAAGGAAAAAGGCAAACTGCAGCCTGGGATGCTCGCGGACTTCATCGTGCTCGACCGCGACATTACCTCCTCCTCCGCGGAAAGAGTTCTCGCCACGAAAGTGTTGCGTACCGTGGTTGGGGGCAAAACGGTTTACGAAGCGAAGTAACTTCTCAAACGCAAGCGCGGTTTCGTGCGTCTAACCGATTAGGGATCCCGCATCAGGAAGCCATCGAGCTTATCCGGTTGATCCTGCAGAGCTTGGCGATTGCGGGCTGCCTGTTTGCAAACGGGTATAATAAAAGCGCTTATAGTCTTGGAGGAAGCAGAGATATGGATTCGCGGGCATTTTGGCTGCGCTTGAAAACTCACCGTTGGGTCTACACGTTGAGCATTGCGGCAACGCTGGCACTGGGTATATTAATCGGGACGGTAGTTTCCTACGGCGTGAAGGGCAAGGAAGGGCAGAAGTCCTCCGACGCGACTCCGCTGACAATTCCTTCGCCGAAACAGCTTTCCAATGCGTTCTCGCAAATCGCCAAGCAGTTGGGGCCGAGCGTAGTCAATATCAATACCGAGTCGACGATCAAGAATCCGCACCGGCGGCGGGGCGGGCAGGCTCCTGACGATGACGACAGCGGCGGCGGCAATGGCAGTATGGATGACTTCTTCAACCGATTCTTCGGCGGCCAAGGCGGGCCCAACGGGGATGCTGCAATTCGCGAGCGTTCGCTCGGATCGGGCGTGATTGTCGATCCCAAAGGTTACATCGTTACCAACCGGCACGTGATCGATAAGGCGGACCGCATTCGCGTGCGTCTGCAGGACGACCCACCAGGCGTGCAGCACGACGCGAAAGTGGTTGGCCAGGATCAGGAAACTGATCTGGCGGTCATCAAGATCGATATGGATCGTTCGGTGCCAACCGCGAAGCTGGGCAACTCTGACAGCATGCAGGTGGGCGACTGGGTTCTGGCCATCGGCAGCCCGTTCGGGCAGGTAGGAACGGTGACGGCCGGCATTGTTTCGGCCAAGGGACGAGACATCGTTCCTGGCCGCCAGTTCCAGACTTTCATTCAAACCGATGCGGCGATCAATCCCGGAAATTCTGGCGGGCCGCTGGTCAACATGGACGGCGAAGTGATCGGCATCAATACGGCTATTTTGAGCGAGACCAATGCCTATGCCGGCGTGGGTTTCTCGCTTCCTTCGAATACCGTGGCGGAGGTTTATAACCAGCTCATCGGGTCGGATCACCGGGTGGTTCGCGGTTCTATTGGCATCATGTTCGACGCGGTCGAGAATCCCGCCATCACTCGGGTCTACGGTGCCGGTACGGGTGTAACGGTGTCCAGCGTGGTGGCTGGCAGTCCGGCAGACCAGGCGGGATTGAAAGTGGGCGACACTATTACCACCGTCGATGGGAAGAAAGTCACCAAGGGATCGGAGTTGGTGGCGGATATCGCTTCGCGGAAGCCGGGAGCGAAAGTGCAACTGGAGTTCCTGCGCAATGGCAAGAAACAGGATACGACCGTGACCATCGCGGATCGCTCCAAGTTGTTTGCGGCGCGCCTTAACGACGACGAGGGCGGCAACGATGACAGCACGCCCAAGCAGGACAAGTTCGGCATTACCGTCCGTAAACTTACGCCCGAGATGGCCGACCGGCTGGATATGCCGTCCGGTAAGGGCGTGATTGTGCAGGATGTGAAGCCGGGCTCGTTTGCCGAGGACATCAATCTGGGCCGCGGCGACGTGATTCTTGAGGTCAACAAGCAGCCAGTAAACAGCGAAGATGATTTTGCCAAGGTGGAGTCGAACCTGAAGAGCGGGCAGGACGTGGTCTTTCTGGTGCGCCCGCGTGGCGCGACACGGCAGGATGGAACCATCTTCGTGGCCGGAACACTTCCGTAACCGGGGCATAGCCAACGGAGACTGGCATTGCGTCATCCGATAAGGGATGATGGCAATGCCAGCTTGCGTTGGACTTTAGTTTTTGTGCTGGTCCTCATCTGATGTGTTAATCTGCCGGGCGCAGTGGTTTGGCGAAAACTGAGGGTTTGCCTTTGGAACTAAAGCGTTACCGGAAGACCGTGGCACCGTGGTTGGGCGCAGCCTGCATTCTGGCCGTGTTTTGCGGCGGTCTCGCTTCGGTAACGGCGCGCGCTCAGAGCGACGCAACCACCAGCGGTTCCTCTTCTGCGAAGAAGACTAGCAGCACCAAAGCGGCGAACGCCAAAACTCACGCGAAGGCGCCTGCAACAACCTCCAAAGCGAGTTCCACAGCCAAGGCGCACCCCGCATCGCACTCCACGACCACGAACCATCCGAAATCGACCACTGCCGGCGGCGCTCGCAGCGCCAAATCGACACATGCGAGCTCGAAACGTAGTTCCAGGAAGAGAACTGCTCGCGGCCAGCAGAAGATTGAGCCGGAACGTGCGGAGGCAATTCAGGAAGCACTTATCCGCGAGCATTATCTGAGCGGGGAGCCCGCGGGAACTTGGAATCAGGCCAGCGAGGAAGCGATGCGCCGCTATCAAGCGGATCACGGGTGGCAGTCGAAAACCGTGCCCGATTCCCGCGCTCTCATCAGCCTGGGGCTCGGACCCAGCCACGATCACTTGCTGAATCCGGAGAGCGCGATGACGACCGGCCCGGACGTTTCCCACTCGGATTCCGTGAGCGCTACGCCTCAGAGTCCGGTGTCGCACAGTGCTGGGCCCGGGGCACCGATGAGCACAACCCCTATGCCGGCCGCCGATCCGGCGCCAGCCACTTCCTCCGACCACGTTGCGTCAGGGCCGCAGTGAAGGCTGCTACGTCCCTGGCGTCTTCCGATAGCTCCCCGTCACGGGCCGCGGAAAATAAGGCAAAGGCTGCGATTGGATGATGGCCTGAGGATTGGCCTCGACCAGAGCGTCCGCAATACCTTCTCCACAGATTTCGGCAGCGGCTTCGCGTGCCGCAGATAGCACGGGAACGCGTTTTTCGGTGTCGTGCGCGTCAGTAGCCAGTACGTGGACGGCATCGTGTTCGAGCAGCCACAGCGCCGCGCGCCGCACGCGTTCTCCCCAGAATCCGGTGAGCGCCGATCCCGTCATCTGGATCACACAGCCTTGCTCTGCCCACTCCACGACGCGCTGCGGAGTCTCGCGCAAAATTGGATTGCGTTCCGGATGCGTAATCACGGCGGTGACGCCGCAATCCCCCAGCTTCATAAAACAGTCGGTAATCTGTTGCGGAACGCTGTAGTTGCTCAGCTCGACCAGCATGTAGTGCGTGCCTTCGATGGCGTAGCGCGCCGGGTTGGCGAGCACGTCCTGCAGGTTGTCGTAGGAAAGATGGAAGTCGCATCCCAGGCTGAGCGTGAGCGCGTTGCCCACCAGTTGCTGCAAGTGCTCGACCAGTCCCTGAAGATAAGGGCGGTCGTAATGATAGCGGTCGTTGGCATGAGGCGTAGCGACTTGATGCGTGATGCCGTCGGCCGCGGCCATGCGGCACATGGCGACGGAAATGTCCCAGGATTTCGATCCGTCGTCTACTTCCGGAAGAATGTGCGAATGAATGTCGACCACGGTTGTAGAAACACCAGCACGCCCAACGGGGTTGCGCTTGATTTGATTTAAGCAGATTCGTGGGGAAAGAGAAAGCAGGCAAACGGCTGGTTCGCTACCAGATCGTCGGAAAGGCGCGCGAGTCGCGGATTCCGCGATCGGCCGTGACCAAGGCAAGGCCTTCCACCAGAGCAGTCGCTCCGATGATCCGGTCCGCGGGATCCTTCGGATAACCGGCTGGCAGATCAAAAGCCTGTACGCAGATCCGTGCATTCATCGGCAGTACGACAAAACGTCGTTCTACTTCCGATAGAAAAACCTCCAGGCTGGAATTGAAGTGAACCTGCCCCGTGCTGGAGAGCCGGGCCAACTCCAGCAACGTCATGTTGGAAATGGCGATTCCGGCGTTTTCCTGCCGTGCCTGATCCATCGCAACTTTTGCGTTCTTCGAAATCTTCGCCGGAAGCATAGCGATCCAGATAACCACGTGTGTATCCAGCAGAATCAATATAGGTCGCCCCACTCTTCCGGAGAAAATGCAGGAGCGACGACGTCGCCTACAATCTTGCCCTTACCGGCAAAAAAACCGTAGAAGTCGTCGGTATCTTTATCCGCAGGCACCAGCTTCGCCACCGGCTTCCCGCGCTTCGTGATCAACACCGTTTCCCGCTTGGCCTGAACTTCATCCATGACCGCCAAACAATGAACCTTGAACTTGCCCGCCGCCATCTTCTTCATCGCAGGAGATCCTTTCGATCATGGTCATTATACTATAGTCACGAGAACTGGCGCGATCGAAGCCTGTCTTTTCGACCTTTGGTTCAAGACTCATTCCCAAGAGAGAAAACTATTCAGGGTATTTCTTCTCGAAGTCTTTCCATCTCCAGCTGCCGGTCAAGTACCTCCCGAATAGCATGATAGGAAGAGTGACTACGCCGATGAAGACGGTCGTCCGCAGAGAGAATGAATGTGCATGGTCTCCGAAGACCTCCACAACTGGGACCACGACAAGCCAAGTCAGAAGGGTTGGCGGGACTCCCTCCCGCCAGATGAATCGGTACTTCCCTTGCGTCTTACTACGGACCCAATATTTCCTCTCCGCCTCGGCGTAGCCTCTAAACATGGCTGAAAGATAGCGCTGCCATATCGATCTGTCCAGCGCAATTCAAACTCGAAGCCTTCCCTTCCCTTGCCGCACCTTCCATTCCTTCTGTAGCATCAATATTTAGCATTGGATCAAGGAGCAATTATGGCAACCGATACTCTGGCATCTCCCGCCACTCTGGGCTACAACCCGACCAAGGTATTCAAGAATTTCATCGACGGTGAGTGGGTCGAATCCTCGACTGGCGAGACGTTTGAAGATCGCAATCCCGCCGACACTCGCGATGTGGTCGGCGTCTTTCAAAAATCCGCCAAGGCCGATGTGGATGCTGCGGTCGACGCCGCCAAGCGCGCGTTCGCGAAGTGGCGGCTGGTTCCCGCGCCGCGGCGCGCCGAGATGGTTTTTAAGGCTGCGGAAATTCTCATCGGGCGCAAAGAAGATCACGCCCGCGACATGACCCGCGAAATGGGCAAGGTGCTCAATGAGACTCGGGGAGACGTGCAGGAGGCCATCGACGCCGCCTACTACAACGCCGGCGAAGGACGCCGTCTCTTTGGTCCCACGGTTCCCTCGGAGCTTCCGAATAAATTCGCGATGGCTGTGCGCCAGCCGATCGGCGTCTGCGGCATGATCACGCCGTGGAATTTTCCCATGGCGATTTCTTCCTGGAAGCTGTTGCCCGCGGTAGTTTGTGGCAACACCTGCGTCATCAAGCCGGCGCAGGATACTCCGGTCTCAACGTTCAACTTGGTCCGCGCGTTTACTGATGCCGGCATTCCGAAAGGTGTCGTCAACATTGTCACCGGCTTTGGCGCCGACGTGGGCACGCCGCTGGCCGAGCATCCCGATGTGCGCGCCATCTCGCTCACGGGATCGTCCGCGGTAGGCCGCATCATTGGCGGGATCGCGGCCAAGAGTTTCAAACACTGTTCGCTCGAACTCGGCGGCAAGAATCCCATGATCGTCCTCGACGATGCGAACCTTGAGCTCGCCATCGAAGGCGGGCTCTGGGGCGGCTTCGGTACCACCGGCCAGCGTTGCACTGCGACCAGCCGCATCATCGTGCAGAAGGGCGTCTACGGCGAGTTCGTTGAGCGCTATGTCGCACGCGCCAAGAAGCTCAAAGTCGGCAACGGGCTCGATGAGACCGTCGAGATGGGTCCCGCGATCAATGAAAAGCAACTGCAAACTGATCTCAGCTATGTTGAAGTCGGCCAGAACGAAGGCGCGAAGCTGATGTGCGGCGGCAACCGGCTCGATCAGGGCGAGTATCAATACGGCTGGTTCATGGAGCCGACGGTGTTTAGCGAGGTGGATCCGAAGATGCGCATCGCGCAGGAGGAAATCTTCGGCCCAGTAGTCTCGATCATCCCTTGCGACGACCTGGAAGATGCGATTGAGATCGCGAACGGGATCGAGTACGGGCTTTCGTCCGCGCTCTATACCAAAGATGTGAACCGGGCTTTCGCCGCGATTCGCGACCTCGAAACGGGCATTACTTATATCAATGCTCCGACGATCGGGGCGGAAGTGCATTTGCCTTTCGGCGGCACGAAGGCGACTGGGAACGGTCACCGCGAAGGCGGCATCGGCGCTATCGACTTCTACACTGAGTGGAAGTCCGTCTACATTGACTATTCAGACAAGCTGCAGAAGGCGCAGATCGACCGGGACGAATAGACCGGACATGATCTTTTGCGTTGCCCGTCCGCGGATGCGAGAGATTCAAGGTACGTTGGTAATCTTGCCGATGTGCCGCGCGTGACCTAGCGTTGTCCTACTTGGGGTCCAATCTTCTACAGATCTCGTAAGGATCGGTCTTGCTGAACCACTTGGTTTCTCGCGCCAGGGGAGGCGCTAAGCGCAATATCGTATCGGCAGCTCTCACCCTCTGCTGCTGCACCGGGCTAGTGCCTGCCGTGCAGGCGCAGAAAGCGGCTAAGTCCGACCGCAAAGTGCTGGTCTCGGTTAAACCGGAATACTCCGAACTGCTGAAGCATGCTCAAATCGGGGGCCTGGTTCGTCTGAAGGTCACCGTCAGTGCTGAGGGGAAGGTCAGCAATATAGACATAGTTGGCGGCAATCCGATCCTGGCCGAGAGCGCTTCGGCGGCGGTCATGAAGTGGAAGTTTATCCCCGCGCCGGCGCAAACGGTCGAGGACATTTCGATCAGCTTCACCCCGCACTAAATCGCACCCCATCGGTTTATCTCTGCACGTTTTCTCTGCACGCTCTGCTCCTCAACGGTTAGAATTCTCTTGTGCGCTTAATCACGGGCCGCGGTCGGCGCGCCCGCTGCGCCGAGGCTTTCATGACTCCAGCTACAACCGTCCACGAGATTACGGCCGCGAAGCGTCTTGAGAATGTCCGCTATGCCATCCGCGATCTGGCTTGCGTGGCGGGCGAAGTCATTCAGCAGGGACACAAAGTTCTGCCGCTGAATGTTGGCGATCCGCTGAACTTCGACTTCCAGACCCCGGCGCACATTATCGAAGCCGTCTACAAGGCGATGCGCGACGGAAAGAATGGCTACGCGCCATCTCCGGGAATTTCGGAAGCGATCGAGGCGATTCGTGGCGAGGCGACGCGTAAGGGCATCACGACGGTGCGCGACGTTTTTGTCACTTCCGGCGTGAGTGAGACTGTTGATCTCAGCATCAGCGCGCTGGTGAATCCTGGCGAAGACATTCTCACGCCCAGTCCGGACTATCCGCTTTACTCTGCCGTGCTATGCAAGCTGGGCATCGCGCTCAATGCTTATGATCTTAATGAGGATGATGCATGGCAGCCGGAGCTGGCGGATATCGAACGCAAACTCACGCCACGAACGCGCGCGATTGTGCTGATCAATCCCAATAATCCTACGGGATCGTTGTGCTCGCGCGAGATGCTGGAGCGGATCGCAGAGATTGCGCGGCGGCATAATCTGGTCGTCTTCTCGGACGAGATCTACGACAAGCTCATAATCGAAGATACTCCGCACATCGCGTTCTCCGCGGTTGCGCCCGATGTGCCTTGTATCACGTTCGGGGGAATGTCGAAGAACTATCTGGTTCCGGGATGGCGCATTGGTTGGGGCATTGTCTCTGGCGACGCTGCGGCCGTGAAACCTTATACCGAAGGCATTCACCGGTTGCTGCGAGCACGGTTGTGCGCGAATCATCCGGAGCAATATGCGATCAAGGCGGCGCTGGAAGGGCCGCAGGATCATCTGGTGGAAATGCGGCGCAAGCTGCGGGCGCGCCGCGACCTTACTCAGAAGTGGTGCGAAGCGACTCCGCGCGTGAGTTGTGTTGCGCCTCGCGGCGCGTTCTACGCTTTTCCGCGCATCGATATCCCGGAGAGTGATGAAGTTTTCGTCAAGGAACTCATTCGGCAGCAGCATGTGATGGTGGTTCATGGCTCCGGATTTGGGCAGAAACCCGGAACGCAACATTTTCGAATTGTGTTCTTGCCGGATGAGAGGACTTTGACGACGGCTTACGCTTCGATTGGCGAGTTCATTCAAGAGAGATACTCGGCTTCTGGCTTCTAGCTTCTGGCAAGGTGGGATTCCACGACGGTCTCTGATCGGAATTTGAGTTCATTCCTGAGACCCACGCTTTGAAATCCACACACCCGGTGTGACATCCAACCTTGTCCTCCATTCGCAATCAGCCCATCATGGTCGAGGCGGAGGCGGTCAATCGAGCCGGAGCGAGACAAGGCGTAAGTCTCTTGTTCTCTGGATTTTGACCACTAAGTTTCTTGCAATCTAGATTTTGCAAAGTACCCCGCGTGAGCGCCGCGCCCAGCGCGGCTTTTCGAGGACGGGATGGGAGGGGGGATACCCCGCTTTACCAAATAAGGAGGGCACAACGACCTGATAATCCATCCTCCAGCGCGCTGCGCAGCAAAAATATTCGTGGGCGAAATCCACAGTACGCCGTATCGATGAAGGCGCCAAAGGTAAGTTCCTCATCGGGCCTGCCGCTCGATTCGGAATGACAAGTTTTTGGAGGCGAAGAAGGCGAAAACGAAACCAGATTCGAATTGTGTCTGACTGTGCTTTAACGCTGCGCTAAGAGCGTCACTCTGCGTGCGTAGAAAAAATTCACTACAATTTTTTTCGCATCCATACAACTTCCCCTTGAGCCGAGGGTTTGAGTCAAACGAAGCTAGATGGCTTCCCGGTTGAGATCTCAGCAGTGAAATCTTGAACCGCTCCGAGCGCAGTTCTTCTACGCGGACGGGCAGTTCATCCCATCAAGAATCAGCACCGAACCTCAAAAACTCAAAAGGAGACTTTATGAAACTGCGCACACGTGTCTGTCTGCAACTTGCATCTCTATGCTTTGTTCTGGCCGCATACAGCTTTGCCGCCGACAACGCTTACCTCTACATTGTGCATGGCGTTCCCGGACGCGATATTGCCGATAACGTTAACCCGGGTTTTCCCATCGACGTTTTGATCAACGGAAAGGACTGCATGGCGCGAGGACTGACCTTTGCCAACACCAGTGGGCCTCTCAGTTTTGCCGCGGGGACCTATGACGTGCAGATCAGCGAAGACAACACGCTGGCCCCCTGCACCAATCCAGTGATCATCGACTCGGAGGTGACTTTAAAAGGTGGAGAGAGTGTGTCGGCGGTAGCCGCAATCAGCGGTGGCGAACCCACGTTGCTGTTGTTCACCGATAACCTTGGATCGGTGCCGCCCGGCGCTGCGCGATTTGTCTTCGCTGAAGCGGCGGATGCACCTGCCTTGCAAGCCACGCTGACACAGTTGTACGTGGCGTCTCCCAAGACGTTCACGGTCTCGGTGACTCCCGGCACCCAGCAAAAGATCGGCGTGCCCTACGGCACGTATCTGGTGCAGGTGACCGCCAGTGGCAGCACGACGGTGTTGGCCTCGGAGCAGATCGATTTGCTCGATCAGTCCGTGAC
>Ga0074045_10000221_pt1 | contig 54615 bp, 43 predicted proteins | sample BogForMeECP23OM2_FD_94442 | JGI IMG/M metagenome (GOLD analysis project Ga0074045, IMG submission 94442) | Bog forest soil microbial communities from Calvert Island, British Columbia, Canada - Bog Forest MetaG ECP23OM2 | ecosystem: Environmental > Terrestrial > Soil > Wetlands ... | reverse complement strand
TTGTTGAAGTTGCTATGGATCGGAACAGTTTCCTGCTCCAGTTCCGGGATGGCATATTCGCAATCCGGCGCCTCCGCCTGCACCACCGGCACATCCGGATCTACCCAATGGATTAGTCGTCCCGCATGCGTTCCCCCCGCCTGCAGGCTGGTGCGGCCATGGAAAACGATCATCACATCCTTGCCCAGAGTTCTGGATTGCTCCTCCTGCCCTTTGCGCAAGCCCTCACCAGCCGCCACCATCAGCACGATCGACACAATCCCCCAGGCAATGCCAAACATGGTGAGGAATGCGCGGAGTTTGTGCGCCCAGAGGGTTCGCACGACGTCGACAACGAGGTCTCGCAGGGTCATCGCGCTTCTTTGACTTGGACGCGACCAGGCAGAGAAGGTAAGCCCACCATGCCCGGTTCGCTCCTGCTGGTGGATACGTATCCGCGGATGGATTAGTTGCAAGAAACTCTGTATCGACGCAGGTTTTTGTCGAGTGTCTATTTCGGGAGGACGTCCTTCTCCATGGTCAGAAGGGGCGTGCCGAACAACTCGTGCGGACCTTCCTGGTTCCGCCGGAAGCCCGACCTTTCGTAGAGACGGATGGCTGAACTAAGGAAGGGAGTAGTGCTTAGAAATAATCGAGCGCAACCCTGTTCTGCAGCCCAATCTTCGGCACGATGCAACAGGGCAACTCCGACGCCCGATCCGCGTGCCGCGGGCAACACCGCCATACCTCGAATGTACGTCGACCTGGCATTGAGAACGGCTGAGACCGTGCCCGCCAAAACGCCGCCGCTGAATGCTACCCAAACCGGGCCCTCGTGCATGCGCGATAAAACCTCCTCGGAATTCGGAGTCGTCGCGGCGAAGCCTCCGTCCGAGTAAAGCTCTTTGAACTCGATAAACGAGTCACGCAATACCTCGGCAATGGCGGAAGCATCTTCCGGGCCAGCGCGACGAATCTCAATTTTGTCCGCTCGCACGTTTGTGGTCCACCGTCCCGCAGCGTCGCTTCCGGTTCAAGTTCTTGCCGCCGTCGCTCGAGTTTCTTCCAGCCACTCGTCGAAATGCTGCAGAGCCAGTTCGCATTGCACGCGGTGCCGTTCCTTGCGGTCGCGAATCTTCTTCTCCAGCCCTGGCAGAAGATCAAAGGTGATATTCGCCGGCTGAAAGTTTTTGGCGTCCGCATGAGCGACGTAATGCGTCAGCGATCCAAACGCCGAAGCCCGAGGTGGCGGCGCCGGCTCGGCTCCGCGCACTAATGCGGCCGCATGCATCCCAGCCATCAGTCCGGTCGCAATCGATTCGACGTAACCCTCGACTCCGCAAATTTGTCCTGCAAAAAAAACGCGCGGATATGCCTTCATCTGCAGGGTCTCGCGCAGCAAGGCCGGCCCGTTGATATAGGTGTTGCGGTGTATCTGTCCATAGCGCAGGAACCGCGCATTCTCCAGACCCGGAATCAGGCGCAGCACTCGCGCCTGCTCGCCGAACTTCAGATGATTCTGAAAGCCCACCAGATTGTAGGAATCTGCGCGCAGGTTTTCCTGCCGCAACTGCACCACCGCATAGGGCATCCGTCCGGTGCGCGGATCTTTTAGACCCACGGGCTTCATAGGTCCAAAGCGCAACGTGTCGCGTCCGCGGCGCGCAATCTCTTCAATCGGCAAACAGCTCTCGAAGTAATTCAGTTTTTCCCAGTCACGCTCTTCCACCGATTGCGCCACGAGGAGTGCATCGTAAAAAGTGTCGTATTCTTCGCGCGTCATCGGACAGTTAATGTAATCAGCTGACCCCTTGTCATACCGCGCGGCCATGTACACTCGCGACATGTCAATCGAATCCGCTTCCACAATCGGACTGATCGAGTCGTAAAAATACAAATGCGAATTGTTTGCGGGGGGATTCCGCGGGACGGAACAACCCGGGGGGACCGGTCCTGCTTCATCCGGAGCTGTGCCTAACCGTCCAATTTCCGCAGACAGCGCGTCGGACGTCAAGGGCCCAGTAGCGACGATAGTGACATGTTCGCCGGCCTCCTCGATTTGTAATACCTCTTCCCTCCGTATCTTGATACCCGGCTCGCGCGAAATCGCCTCCGTCACTCGATTCGCGAAGGCAATACGATCCACCGCCAGCGCATGCCCCGCTGGGACCGCGGATTGGCGCGCAATTTCCAGCAGCAGCGAGCCGGCTCGGCGCATTTCTTCCTTTAACAACCACGGAGCGGTGTTCTCAGAATCCGATTTCAAGGAGTTCGAACAAACGAGCTCCCCGAAGTCCGCCGTCTGGTGCGCCTGCGTCGACCGCACCGGCCGCATCTCGAACAACTCGACGTTCACTCCCAGCCGCGCACACTGCCATGCCGCCTCCGACCCCGCCAGCCCGGCCCCTATGATTTTGACGGCGTGCATCTTGTGATCGTAACAGGCGCTATGGAATCCAGGGCAACGGCGGGCGCAATACTAGAGGCTGACAAGCATGTGATGAAAAGCGACTTCGCTCATGGATTGGCGAGGGTTGATTGGCTGGCCACGCACAGCCAACTGTCGTTCTGGCGGATCCACGTGTCTGTGAAGCGCTCCCGAAGGGTATAAGGTTTCCGGTTCGTCTCGCCGCTTTCACGGTACAGGCCGGTCACGACCGCAACCGCACCGTAAACGTGTACGGTCATGAATTCACTGACAATTCGCTCGGGGCGCAGAGTCTGCGAGCGCACACTGGCCAGGTACTCTGCCTTACCCATCAACTTGCCGTCGAAGTCGACGTAAACCAGTTCGGCCCCGAGCAGGATACTCATTGCGGCTGCATCCTTTTGATGCACAGCTTGGTTCCACGCATTCTCAAGGGACAGGATTCTCACTCGATCGCTGTCAGCCGTTCTCGTGGCCTGAGCCACGAGAGGAGGTGCCAACACAAGCAAAAGGGTGAAAAGCTTCCACATCGCAGCTCCTACTCTCCGCGGCGACCATTGACGTCGGGATCAAAGCCGTGCCGCGCCCAACATTTCTCATAGCACGACTCATTACAGTATCGGCATTTCCGCTTGTCTTCTGCAGCGCAGTGGACGAATTCTGCGACTTCCGCCACTCTGCCCACGATTCATCTATCATGAACGCAACGACTTACGGTCGAGGAGGAGAGAATGGCACGCATTAACTTGGTCGCCCCGGAGGACGCATCTCCGGAGGTGCGCGAAATCTATGAGACCACGCTCCGCGGAAAGCCCGGCAACGTGCAGAAAGCTTTGGCTCATCGCCCTGAGATGCTTAAGAATTTTCTAAGTTTCTATGCCAGCGTCGGACGTTCCCTCGACCGAAAACTGTACGAGCTTATCTATCTTCGCGTGTCGTTCATCAATGGATGCCGCTATTGCACGCAGCATCACGTGGCATCGTCGAAGCGCGCCGGATTCACCGCGGAAGACTGGGCGGCACTGAAGGCGGGAAATTATTCCCGTTACAATGAGAAAGAGCGAGCTGCCTTAGTTTACGTCGAGAAGTTGACCCGCACTCCCCACGAAATCAATGATGCGGACTTCGAAGCACTCAAGAAGCAATTTTCCGATGTGGAGATTGTCGATCTCCACATGCTCGCGGGCCTTGCCAACCTTACCAATCGCTTGACGGACCCGTTGGGACTGGAACTGGAGTTCCCGGAAGAAAAAATGTAGACGATGGCCACGCATTTCAACGGATCGTAACGATAAGGCGAAATTCTGGTGTTGCTGTATCCGTGAAGATCCGTGGAGATCCGTGGCTAAAGAATCTCCCGGGCATCTCCTGCACGACGGGTCACGCGCTCGCGGTCCAGATATTCGAGCAATGGAATCGCGTACTTGCGGCTCACGCCCGTCAATTCCTTGAACTTGGCCACGTCAATCGTCGCCGATTTTGTTTTGAGAGCGGAAATCTGTCCGCGCAACTGTGTCAACGCGCTGCGATGAAAGACCAGGTCATCGGAAACTTTAATCAACACCTTATCCCGCAACAGCAGCGTCACGATTTTCTGCGCCCGCGTCTTGTCGATCTTTAGTGCAGCCATCACTTCACGGAGAGCGGGAACCTTCAGACCGGCCGAGGCAAACGCGCGCTCAATTTCATCTTTCGATTCGGCCTCTTCCTCCTTCATGACCACGCCATGACCGGCTAAGCGCACCACGTCACCAACAACTTCGACCTTTTTCTCGCGGACTAGCATGCCGAGGGCTGCGTCAAACACGTCGGCTGACGCTTCCTGCCGCTCGCGTAATTCTTCCTTGTTGATTCCGTTAACGAGGGGGTTTCGTTTGTGAAAATCACCAACCGTCTGCGTGATGTACAGCTTCAACGCCTCCAAGTCGGACAAATCTAGAAGTAGCTCCCCGATCCGCACGACTTGATTTTCGTTGATCACCCGCGCCAGTTGAGCCTCGATAAAGCTCTTCGTCCAGCCGGTCTCCGCAATCAGTCGAGACATCGAGATTCCAGCCTGATGCCTTCGCGCGATCCGCGCCCTCAGAATTGTCTCCACGTTGCCGCCCGCGAGTACTTTCAGGAAATCGGCTTGCCCGGGCATGCGTGGAATCGGCGCGGCGTCGAGCACAACTCCACCGCCGATTGTCACCACCGGCGAAAACTGTCGCAGGATGAACCTGTCGCCGGGCAAGAGCAGCGCTGGTTCTGGCAGCTTGATGCATGCGAACATCTGCTCACCTGCAGCAATCTTTTTCGCACCGTATAGCAAAACCTCCGCCACGGTTTCCATGGTGTACGAGTGAAAATGGACTCGCGCCCGATCCTTCAACGGATGCTCCACCGAAGACAGAAGGCGCAACAAAACGTCGGCACGCCGCGTGGTTTCAAATGTCGCAGGAGATGCCAGAGTCATGCCGCGGGACAAGTCCTCCGTGCTTGCCCCCGCAAGGTTCAACGCAGTCCGTTGGCCCGCTATAGCAGATTCCGCCGCCTGTCCGTGTACCTGCACGCCACGCACACGCACGCGGCGCCCCGCCGGGAAAACTTCCAATTCGTCTTCACGATGAATTGTTCCGGCCACCAGCGTTCCGGTTACCACGGTCCCGAAGCCCTTCATGGTGAACACCCGATCGATGGGCAAGCGCGCGATTGCAAGAGAGTCTCGCGGCCGCACTTCGGTCGCCGCGAAAATGATTGCACGCTTTAATTCGTCCAATCCCGCGCCCGTCAATGCGCTCACTGCCACAATCGGACTCGGTTGACCGAGAAATGTTCCACGCAGAAACTCCCGCACTTCCAACCGCACGACCTCAAGCGTCTCGGCATCGACAGAATCCGATTTGGTCAGCACCGTGATGCCGCGTTGCACGCCCAATAACTGCAAGATGTCGAAATGCTCCCGCGTTTGCGGTTTGATCCCCTCGTCAGCCGCAATCACCAGCAACACCAAATCAATTCCGCCTACGCCTGCAAGCATGTTGCGCACAAAACGTTCGTGTCCGGGGACGTCGACAAAGCCCAGCCGCAAGGTTTCGCCGTTTGGTCCAGGCAGATCAAGGTGGGCGAAGCCAAGGTCGATGGTTATTCCTCGCCGCTTCTCTTCTTCCAGCCGGTCAGCATCGATCCCGGTCAAAGCCTTGACCAGCGCGGTTTTACCGTGATCGATGTGTCCGGCCGTGCCTACGATGATGGATTTCATCTGGCTGGATATTACCGGAAACAGCTTCACCATTGAAAAAGCGAATCACAAACATAATGGGGATGACGGCTTCCCCGCCAGATGCGACAATAGAGTCTCCCGATGACCACCGCCATAACTTCTGCCTTTTCTCCGGATATTCTCCGGCAGCACGGCCTTACCTCGGACGAATACGAAAAGATTAAGCAGCTTCTCGGCCAGCGCGAGCCCACGCTCACCGAACTTGGCATCTTCAGTGTGATGTGGAGCGAGCACTGTTCCTACAAATCCTCGCGCGTGCATCTGAAACGTTTGCCCACGCGCAGCAAGCGGGTGCTGCAGGGTCCGGGAGAGAATGCCGGTATCATCGACATTGGAGACGGCTGGGCGTGCGCCTTCAAGATTGAATCGCACAATCACCCGTCGTTTATCGAGCCCTTTCAAGGCGCAACCACCGGAGTAGGCGGAATTCTGCGCGACATCTTTACGATGGGGGCGAGACCGGTTGCAGTGATGGATTCGCTAAGGTTCGGGCCTATTACGGCTCTCCCCACACAAGCTGAGATCCATAAGAATCACTCGATTCTCGAGGGCGTCGTCAGCGGCGTCGCTTCCTACGGCAACTGCTTCGGTGTACCCAATCTGGGTGGCGAAACCAAGTTCGAGCCGTGCTACTCCGGCAATCCCCTGGTGAATGCTTTTGCCATGGGCCTCGTCCGCAAGGATGAGATCTTCTACGCGCGTGCGGCCGGGGAAGGCAATCCGGTGATTTACGTTGGAGCCAAAACCGGGCGCGACGGCATCCATGGCGCGACCATGGCCAGCGAGGAGTTCAGTGAGGCTTCGGAGGCGAAGCGACCGAACGTGCAGGTCGGCGATCCGTTTCTTGAGAAGTTGCTGCTCGAAGCCTGTCTCGAAGCCATGCAGACCGGAGCGATTGTGGGTATTCAGGACATGGGCGCTGCCGGACTTACCTGCTCGACCTGCGAGATGGGCGGGCGCGGCGGCGTGGGTATCGAGATCGAACTCGATCGCGTCCCACAGCGGGAAACCGGCATGACCCCTTACGAAATCATGCTGAGTGAATCCCAGGAACGCATGCTGCTGGTCGCGCAGAAGGGCCGCGAACAAGAAGTTTTCCGGGTGTTCGAAAAGTGGGGACTCGACGCCGTCGAAGTCGGCAAGGTCACGACTGACAATAAACTGCGCGTGCTCCATCACGGCGAGGTAGTCGCGGAGATTCCGAATCAGGCGCTCACCGACGATGCTCCAGTTTACAAACGTCCACTCGCCCGTTGGGAACCGCCCGTTCCGCGCGAGATGCCGAGTCACATTAGGCTTAATGTAGGCGGTAACTCCACACAAGATCTCAAGCAGCTTCTTGCGAGTCCAAATATCTGCGGCAAGCGGTGGGTCTGGCAGCAATACGATCACATGGTACAGACCAACACAGTGGAGGCTCCGGGTGCGGGCGATGCGGGCGTGATCCGCATTAAGGGCTCGCAGCGCGGCCTTGCCATGGCGCTTGACGGCAACGGGCGCTGGTGTTATCTCGATCCACGGTTGGGCGCGATGCATGCCGTGGCCGAAGCTGCGCGCAAGGTGGCTTGCTCGGGAGCGACTCCCGTGGGTGCCACCAACTGCCTTAATTTCGGTAATCCTGAAAAGCCACACATCATGTGGCAATTCTCGCAAACCATCGATGGCATTACGAAAGCCTGCGAGGAGTTGGAGATTCCCATCACCGGTGGCAACGTCAGCTTCTACAACGAGACGCTGGGTGAGGGCATTTATCCTACGCCGGTCCTTGGAGTCGTGGGCATCCTCGACGATGTACACAAAACTGCGAAGATGCATTTCTCCCAGCCTGGCAGCACGATCGTGCTATTGCGCGGCGGCGAGACCGCCGATATCACCGATGTAGAAAGCGAGTTTGGCTCGTCAGAATACGCAAAGGAAATCTTGGGAGCGGTGTGGGGATATCCGCCGGAACTCGATCTGGAGAAGGAAGCCGCGTTGCAGAAAGCGGTCGTTGAACTGATTCAGCAGGGCTTGGTGGAATCGGTGCATGACTGCTCCGATGGCGGTCTGGCGGTGGCATTGGCAGAGAAGGCGTTTGCCAAGAATGTCGGTGCGCGCATCAACCTTGCATCGAACGGACTTCCCTCGGAGTTTGTGCTGTTTGGCGAGGATGCGAGCCGCATTCTGGTCTCCTGCGACCCAGGCAGTGTGGAACGAATCCAACAAGTGGCAGGGAGAAATGGAATCTCCGTAGATGTAATCGGGGAAACGGTTCCGGAACGGCTGGAGATTTCACTGGATGGGCGCATAGTTGTATCAGCCGGTGTTTCAGAATTGCACCAAGCTTACGAATCAGCTCTGGAATCTTCTTTGCGGACTGATGCAGAACTCGTGGCGAGCTAAGGGCTAAACTGCAAAATGCTGACTTCAGATAAATTCCACGACGAGTGCGGAGTCGTAGCGATCTTCGCTCATCCCGAAGCAGAGAAGCTTGCTTACCTGGGTTTGCACGCCCTGCAGCACCGCGGGCAGGAGTCGGCTGGCATTGTGACTTCCGATGGCCTGACTTCGCGAGTGCACAAGGCCATGGGCCTGGTTGCCGACATCTTTACCGAAGATGTGCTCGCGCAGATACGCGGGACGCTGGCCATCGGCCACACGCGTTACTCCACGGCTGGCGATTCGGCGCTCCTCAACGCGCAGCCGATTCTGGTGGGGTCGAATAAGGGATCGATTGCGGTGGCGCATAACGGCAATCTTGTGAATGCTGCGGAGGTGCGGAGCCGGCTGGAGCGTCAAGGGTCGATCTTTCAGACCAACAGCGATACCGAGGTGATCGTCCATCTGATTGCGCTTTCGAAAGAGCACACCCTGCCGGAAGCGATTGCGGATGCCTTGCGGCGCGTGGAAGGCGCGTTCTCGCTGGTGGTTATGAGCCCGGACCGCATCATTGCTGCCCGTGATCCGCGCGGCTTCCGCCCGCTGGCCATGGGACGCATTCCCGCGCTCGAAGGCCAGAAGCGTGACACCATTGTCTTTGCCTCGGAGACATGCGCCTTCGATCTCATCGGCGCGACCTACGAACGCGATGTGAAGCCCGGCGAATTGGTCGTGGTCGGGCCGGAAGGCATCACCTCGCGTTTCTATTCGACCGCCGCGCCGCAGTCGAGTTGCATTTTCGAGCACGTCTACTTTTCGCGTCCGGACAGCGTCGTGTTTGGCCGCGCCGTGCAGACCAGTCGCGAGGAACTTGGACGGCAGTTGGCGCGCGAGGCGCCGGTGGAGGCCGATCTCGTGGTCCCCGTGCCGGATTCGGGGGTGACTGCGGCCGTTGGATACGCAGCTGAGAGTGGCATCCCGTTTCGCTTCGGGTTGATCCGCAATCACTACGTGGGCCGGACGTTTATCGAGCCGAGCCAGAGTGTGCGCGACTTCGGCGTGAAGCTGAAGCTGAATCCGGTGCGGTCGCTTCTGGAAGGGAAGCGCGTGGTGCTGATCGACGATTCCATTGTGCGCGGCACCACCAGCCGCAAAATTGTTCGAATGGTTCGCAGCGCGGGAGCGAAAGAGGTTCACATGCGCATCTCGTGTCCACCGACGATAGCCCCTTGTTACTATGGCGTGGATACGCCCTCGAAAAATCAGCTGATCGCGGCCAACAAATCGATCGACGAGATTCGGCAATACGTTCGCGCAGATTCCCTTGCCTATCTGTCGCTGGAAGGTCTTAAGAAAGCTTGCGGCGATGGAGAGAAGACTTCCTATTGTTCCGCTTGCTACACGGGAAAGTATCCTACCAACATCGTGGATGTGGAGGAGATCCAGCCAGCCGCCGTTTCGCGGTAATAAGCGGTCTTCCACTAGAGCTTCTTTCGAGCTACAGCGACGCGCGGGATATCCTGCAGGTCATTCACAATCCGGACTTCTTCCCATCCGGCCAGCAGTTTTTTGGTCTCTTCCGCGATGGTGCCGCTGATCTCCATCACCAGCCAACCGCCCGACCGGAGCGCGACGTGGGCTTCCGGTATGAGCCGCGCAATCACCTCAACTCCGGTGTGACCCGCAAAGACCGCGTTACGCGGCTCGAACCTGCGCACTTCGAGCTGGACTTGATCTTCCTCCGACTCGCCTACGTAGGGCGGGTTGGAGACGATGATGTCGAAGAAGTTGTCTGCGAATCCAGTCAACAAATCAGCTTCGCGAAAGTGAATACGGGATTCCAGTTGGTGCCGGGCCGCGTTGGCGCGCGCGATTTCCAGAGCAGCCGAGGAGATATCCGTAGCGCGGATTTCCGCTTGCGGTAATTCCTTGGCGAGCGCAACCGCGATGCAGCCAGAGCCCGTACCGACGTCAATCAGTCGCAGAGCGCTGGCGGACAAAAGCGTTTGCCCCACACAGGCCAAAACAGTCTCGATGACGTGCTCCGTCTCAGGACGCGGAATTAACACGGCGGGCGTGACGATGAAATCCATGCCCCAGAATTCCTGATGTCCGGTAATATACTGCGCCGGAACGCCGCGCTCTCGCTCCGAGAGCACGGCCTGATAGCGGCCAATTTCATCGGAAGTAAGATCACGTTCCGGATGCGCGTACAAGTAAGCCCGATCGCATCCCAGCGTGAACATCAGGAGAAGCTCTGCGTTCATGCGCGGCGACGGAACCTTCGCATCAGTCAGGCGCTTCACGGCCGACAACAGCTCAGCTTTCAGTTGCACAGCATCATTTCAACACACGCGCACTCAGCACCAGAAAAAGAAAAACGAGAAGAGGTCGGAAAGGCTCTTTTAACCCTGGCGTGGATTCAGCCGGGCGATTTCCGAGTTGAGCACGGCGGCGAAGGCGACCCAGGCGGCGTACGGTATGAAAGCATTGGCGGCAGCGCGGTCGACCTTCCGCGCTGCTTTGATGTACGCAAAGATCATGCCCTCCAACGCGATCGCGTCGGCCAAGGCCAGCGTTGGACTATGTTCTCCAAAAAATAGCATGGACCATTTCGCGTTGGTGGCCAGTTGCGAAATCCACAGCCGCAATGCATGTTTGCGCTCGCGAGACGGCGCGGCGCTCCATACGCGCCATCCCGACCAGACCATCGTCGCGTAGAGCACTGTCCAAACCACTGGGTATACCTTCTCAGGAGGAGCAAAACTCGGCTTATTCAGGTGTTGATACCAATCTGCACGGCTTTCCTTGCGACTGTAACGTGCACCGTACCACGCGGCGCCGGCCGTCACCAGTCCGAAGCCGGTAAGCGCCAGCAGCGAGCGAGAATTGCTTTTCGACATAGTGCACCTTAGGTGCTGAATCAGTCCTGACGGTTGCTGTAGCGGTCGTGTTTCTGCTATCCGTGGCGCGAACCGTGTTCACGCCACCGTCGCACCCTCTTCCTTTAGTTTCTCCGCCTGGTAATGCGTGGTCAGCGCTTCAATCAGCGGTTGCAGCTTACCATCCATTACAGCTTCGAGCTGATGAATCGTAAAGCCAATCCGATGATCGGTAAGCCGGTTTTGCGGGAAGTTATAGGTACGAATTTTCTCGCTCCGGTCGCCGGAACCCACCATGGCCTTGCGCTCTTTCGCCAGCGCCTGCTGCTGCTTCTCCATCTCGATTTCGTAGAGGCGGGAGCGCAGTACGCGCATGCCCTTTTCGCGATTCTTGATCTGCGACTTCTCGTCCTGGCAACTCACCACTGTATTTGTGGGGATGTGAGTGATACGTACCGCGGAGTATGTGGTATTGACCGACTGGCCGCCGGGGCCCGACGAGCAGAAAGTGTCAATGCGCAGATCCTTTGCTTCAATCTTGATGTCGACATCTTCGGCCTCGGGCAGCACGGCCACGGTGACGGCCGAGGTGTGGACTCGTCCTTGTTGCTCGGTTGCGGGAACCCGCTGCACGCGGTGCACGCCGCTCTCGTACTTTAGCTGAGAATAAACCCGCTTGCCTTCGATGATGGCGATGACTTCCTTCAAGCCGCCTGCAGAAGACTCTGACGAAGAGAGCACCTCAACTTTCCAATGCTGCGTTTCCGCATAGCGCGTGTACATCCGAAAGATCTCAGCGACAAAGAGCGTGGCTTCGTCTCCGCCAGTGCCGGCCCGGATTTCGAGAATAATGTTTTTCTCATCATTCGGATCTTTCGGCAATAGCAAGACCTTCAATTCTTCTTCGATGGCCGCTACGCGCGGTTCGAGCTTGTTGAGTTCCTCTTGCGCGTAGGCCCGCATCTCCGGATCTTTTTCGTCGACGAGCATCGCCTTGCTCTCGGCGATGCCTCGCGTCAGGTCCTTGTACTCACGATACTTCTCCACCACAGGCGCGATTTCGCTGTGCGCCTTTGCAGTCTTCTGATATTTCGCCGAATCGTTGACGATATCCGGCGAGGCCAGGGCCCGGGTCAGCTCTTCATAACGAGCTTCGATTTGGTCAAGACGTTCAAACATGTCAGCTTTCCTGGAGGCGCAGCTTGCTGCGTCTCGGTATAGCCGGTCGCTTTCGCGTAGCCAGCCAGACGTAACAAAATACGTCCCTACGGCATTTTCATTTTAATGATATGAAGGATTAGAAAGAGAGAAATATTCGCGGCGGGGCCGCTAGGCAATCACCAGCTCGCCGCCGTTTTCCTTTTCCAGAACCATGGCGTGATTGAGCGCGACGATGGCGCATTGCGCCTGCTCATCCGATGGGGGCTGCGTCGTAATGCGCTGTAGCCACAGGCCGGGAGCCGTCATCAGCGCGAACAGCGAACCGCGATGTTTAGCCGCGAAGCGAATGATTTCGTAGGAGACGCCGGCAATTACGGGCAACAGCGCGATACGGCAGGCAAAGCGCGCCCAAAATGTGGTGAAGGGAATCAGCATGTAGAAGCCGATCGAGATCAGCATCACCGTCATCAGAAAACTGGTACCGCAACGAGGATGGAAGGTCGAATACTTCTGCACCGCTACGGTTTCAAGGGGATCGCCATTCTCGAAGGCAAACACCGTCTTGTGCTCGGCGCCGTGATACTCGTAGACGCGTCGAATATCGGGGAACAGAGAAACTCCCCAGATGAACAGCAAGAACAGAATCAAGCGCACGGCGCCATCGATCAGGTTAAACACAATCTGGCCGCCAAAAGCCGGATTGAATTTCTTGAGTTCGGTGGCCGCCAGCAGCGGGAGGTACTTGTACATGAAAATGAAGAACGCAAGCGACAGGATCACGTTGCCTGCTGCCAGCCATCCGCTAATGGTGGCGGCTTTCTCTCGGGTCTGTGCCTGAGACGGTTCCGCCTCGCTTCGCTTCGTAGGCACAGCCGCGGCGGCCGCGTCCGTATCTCTCGTTTCGCTTTGCATCACATCTTCAATGGCCACATTTGCCGAGAAGCGCAGCGCGCGGTATCCCAGAGACATTGCGTATCCGAGCGTCATCACGCCCCGAACCACGGGCCATGCCATCCACTTATGTTTTTCTGAGGGACGCTCGAGCGGTTCGCTCAGAGTGACCACTTCGCCGGAAGGCTTGCGACACGCGATCGCCCAGGCGTGCGGTGAACGCATCATCACGCCCTCGAGAACAGCCTGGCCGCCGACCAGCGTCTCCTCGCCACTCTCAAGGGCAGGGAGAAGCTGCACCGCTACCAGAAACCGCACGAGATTTCGAAGATAACGCACTGTCTTTAGATGCTCCGGGGGCGGCAACGCACCAACCACTAGATTACCACAGCGAGATTTGCATACTGGGGCTACGACTGAGTGCGATAAGTGTTTACAATGACGGCGTTTAACGCCTTGAAGTCAGCACTCGGCAAGGCTTTCGTCTATGCTCGGAACCACATCTTATCGATATGCATAAGCTGGCGGAAACCTGCGAGTCCATAGCAGCCACGACCAAGAAGCTGCAGAAGACGGCGATCGTGGCCGACTATCTGAAGTCGCGCACCGTCGATGAAGCCGCAGTATCGGCGGTGTTTCTTTCCGGAAGGCCATTTCCCGCGTGGGAAGAGACGACGATGCAGGTCGGAGGTTCTCTGCTGTGGCGTATCGTCGCAGAACTTTCAGGGAAGGATGAGTCGGCTCTTACCAGCGCCTATCGTAAGCGCGGTGACCTCGGCGCAGTCGCGGCGGATGTTCTCGAGGAGCATTCAAGGCAGCGCCTCCAAATCGTGGAAGTCGCCGATGCATTCCGAAAAATCGCGGCGGGGCGTGGGCCAGCGGCAAAGACAGCAATTGTGCATGATCTTTTGTCGCGGGCCCAGCCGCTTGAAGCCAAGTACATCGTAAAGGTCATGACTGGGGACCTGAGAATTGGGCTGAAAGAGAGCCTGGTGGAGGAAGCGATTGCCAAAGCCTACGGCAGCACGCTCGCGGGGGCGTTGGAAGAGGTGCAGCGTGCCAATATGCTGTTGGGCGACATCGGCGAGACGCTTCGTCTCGCCGCCGAAGGCAAACTGGCCGCGGCAAAGATGCGGATGTTTCATCCTCTGGGTTTCATGCTCGCCAGTCCCATCGACTCGGCGGACGAAGGGCTGAGTTATTTCGAGGAGGCGGCCGTGGAAGATAAGTATGACGGCATCCGTGCCCAGGCCCATGTCTCTCAGGGCGAGGTGAAGTTTTTCTCGCGTACACGAGATGAGATCACCGAATCGTTTCCCGAGTTGCCGGACACTCTTGCCGGATTGCCGCAGGATGCGATTCTCGATGGAGAGATCGTGGCGTGGCAGTATCCGCAAAATCCGGTGCAGACGCCGCAGTTGGTGGGCGAAGCTTTCTCTGAAGCCGGAGAGGCGAAAGCCGAAGAACTGGGCGGAGCGCGACCGTTCTCGGTGTTGCAGCCGAGGCTCGGCCGAAAGAAAGTCAGCGAGAAAATGCTGCGGGAGATCCCCGTAGCCTACCTGGTGTTCGATGTCCTGTACGCGGGCGGAGAGTTGCTGATCGATCGAACCCTGCAGGAGCGCGCGCAGATTCTGAATGGATTGCTGGCCGCAGAAAGAAATGCCATTTCCTTCGGAGAGGGAGCAACGCAAAAGAATGTAGGAACTCAAGGCAAGTTGGCGTTCGGAAGCGCGGAACAGATTTCGACGCACAGCATCATCCGCGCGCCCGTATTTCGCGCGGCTTCACCGGAAGAACTTGAAGAACTGTTTACCGCCGCGCAGGCCAGGGGCAACGAAGGATTGATGATCAAAGACCTCGCCTCAACCTATACACCGGGCAAGCGCGGCAAGTCATGGCTGAAGATGAAGCGGGAACTGGCCACGCTCGACGTGGTAGTGACCGCGGTCGAATACGGTCACGGCAAGCGTGTGGGCGTGCTTAGCGATTACACCTTTGGCGTGTGGGACACGAATAAAGATCGGTTGGTGAATATCGGCAAGGCCTATTCGGGACTGACCGACGCTGAGATCGCCGAGATGACGCAATGGTTTCTTGAAAACACGATTGAAGATCAGGGCTTCCGCCGGACCGTTGAGCCGAAGATTGTGCTGGAAGTGGCCTTCAACAACATGATGCGCTCGGACCGTCATGACAGCGGGTATGCGCTGCGCTTTCCGCGGATCGTACGGCTGCGGCCGGACAAGATGGCGGAAGAGGCGGATACGATTGAACGGGTGAGAGAAATATACGGGAGGCAGTGAGGGTGATTGGCGTCTCAAAACCACAGATTCTTAAGCTGGGACACTAAGTCCACGTCCCTAGTCTTTAGGTCGAGGCGCGCTAAGTAATAGTCGTAGCGAACACTTTGACTTTCACCGTCCTTGAAGTGCTTTCCGAATGCTACTTTCACATACGCACAAGTTGCATCATCAGAAAGTCCGAGAACTTCCGAAATCCAAGCTCTCTCATCGTACGGCTCAGGTTTGATGAGATTCTCCCCGGACACGCAGAGATTCAGCTCCCTGGTCTGTACATTGCAAACATAGAGGCCGCCCCAGTTGGCGCTGGAGCGGCGTCCCTCAGGGTTTCTTTGCCATGACTTTGAGTTGAACACTAGGATCGGCTCTTTTTCGCATGTGGCGGCGGATTCGAACGAAACGTCACGATCGGGACAGCCGATGGGTTCGTACTTCTCGGCGCTCGTGGGCCGCATCACAAGCCGCTCCGGAAGAAAGCCGTCTTTCAGTCCGCGGAGTTCCGCGATGATCACTTGGGCAGCCCCATTGTAGAGGAGACGCGAAACCGTGTATCCGTCTGGAATACCTGCTGCGCGCCATCGCGCGGCCTGTTCTTCGGGTGTACGGCAAGAATCCATTGCAGCCTCCTAACCTAACCGGGGAGAACATCAGTGGCGGCTGTGGTGGTGATGTTCTTCGACCTCGCCCACCGGAATCACGCAGCCGTGCGCGACTTCGCATTCCACGTGCTCGAACTGGATTGTCGTGTGGTCGATGCGGAAATGGTGGTGCAGACGGTCTTTCACGTCGCGCAGGATGCGTTCGCTCACTGACGGGGGAATATCGGCAATAGCAATGTGGCAGGAAAGAGCGTGCGTCTCCGAACCGATGCTCCAGACGTGAAGATCGTGTACATCGTTGACGCCTTCGATGGAGCGGATGGCGCTCTCGACCAGCTCCAGTTTCACGCCGCGCGGCGTACCTTCGAGCAGGATGTTCAGCGTCTCGCGGACGATGCCAAAACCTGACCACAGGATCAGCGCGCCAATTCCGAATGACAATGCCGAGTCGATCCAATAATCACCCGTGACCAGAATGGCCCAACCTCCGGCGATGACCGCCGTGGTTGAAAGTGTGTCGCCGACCTCATGCAACAAGGCGCTGCGAATGTTGACGTCGCCACCGGAACGGTAGAGCAGGAGCGCGATCACTCCGTTCATCACCACGCCGGCGCCGGCGACCCACATCATTACCGAAGCCTGGACGTGCTCGGGATGCTGGAGGCGGCGGAATGCCCCATAGAAGATGAAGAATGAAACTGCGACCAGCGACACGGCGTTGACCAACGCCGCTAACACACCGGCGCGATGGTAGCCATAGGTTTTGGTGGAACTCGCCGGGCGCGACTGCAAATAGACGGCGACCAGAGACAGCAGCAGGGCGAGAAAATCGGAGAGATTATGTCCGGCCTCAGAGAGCAGCGCCAGCGAATGAGCACGAATGCCCGCGACCACCAGCAGCACGATGTAAGCAAGGGTCACGCCCAGCGAAATCTTTAGTACTCGCTTGGGACCGCCCCCGCCATGAACGTGCACGTGCATCATTTAAGTGTACGGGCGGGGAAGGCTGGGTTCAAGACTAGCGGGGACACTGTAAAACGATCAGCGGTTGAATAGTTTCTGCAGGTAACGGTCGTTATACAGCGTGGTCGTGCTCTGAACAAATTCGAGAATCCGGTACATTTTTTCGCGGGATTCGCGGCTCATCTCCTTAAATTGGATCGCCACTCCCGATCCTGGATGGATTCTGGCTATGGTCCCTTCCGAATTCAAATTCGCGTCGTCCATCGAGAAGACCACTTTGACATTCGAACCGGGCGTAAGGATGGCGCTGGTCTCGACATAACAGCCGCCCAGGCTGAGATCGATGAGGTTCCCGAAAATCGGCCCCCCGCTCGGCTGAGGATGCAACTCAATCGTGAGCCGGCATTTCATCCGCGTGTGCAGCCGCTGGTCTTTTCGCGCGGGTTGTTTCTGCTTCTCCAGATACATGCGCCGGTCCGCTTCGGTGAGCAATTGTTCCGCGTCATTTCCATCTTCGGGGGACACAGCCAGCCCCACACTCAACGACAGCATGTCTTCCCCGCAAACGTCGAACCCGGCTTGCCGCGCGAGGGGTCGGATCTGCTCCACCTTCTTGGCTGCCGCGTCGGCGGCCAGGCCCGGAGCGATGACGACGAATTCATCCCCGCCCATCCGGGCGACATAGTCATACTCGCGGCAGCTATCCTTCAACGCTTGCGCGAACAAACGCAACACCCGATTTCCTTCCAAATGCCCGAAACGATCGTTGATCTTTTTGAAACCGTTCATGTCGCAGACCATCAACGTGAGCGAAGCATTGTCCCGTTTGCAACGAGCCAGTTCGCGGTCGAGTTGCAGAAACAACGATCGAGCATTGGGAAGGCCAGTCAGATAGTCAGTCGTGGCGGAATTTTCCGCCTGCTGATACTTGAGAGCGTTCTCGATGGACAGAGCCATCTTGCCGCTAACCGCCAGCAGGATGCGCAAATGGTCGCTCGTGAACGCGTCCCGCTCGGACCGATACAAGGCGAGAACGCCGATCACGCCCGACACTCCCTCGAGAGGCAAGGCCAGCGCCGAGCGTAAGGTGCTGAACTTGGCCGGGTCGTTCAGGTAGCCGGGTTCCACTGAAGGATTTCCGTTCACAATCGGTTTCTTGTTCTGCGCGACCCAGCCCGAAAGCCCATCGCCCACCGGAATTCGCAGAGAAGCGAACAACCGGTAGTTGTCGCCGTTTACATATTCCGGAATTAACTCGTCGCCCCTGCGGATATAAATGGCAATCGCATCGTAGGGGACCATCGGCTTCAATTTCACCGAGAATACCGAGAGGGTTTCACCCAGGCTCAATGACGCACCCAGATCCTGGCTCAACTCAAACAGACTCTGCGCTTCCTGGCGTGCCGCCGCAATCGAGGACAGGAAGGTAGCTTCCCGGCCCGGTGCATCGGAAACGTCGATGCTCTCGAATCCTGCGGCTGGTGCCGGCCCGCGCGTGATTTTGAGTCCCGCAGAGAGCATCAGGCTGCCGTCTTCGGTCGATTTCGCCCGCGCCAGATTCTCCAGAGATTTGTATCGTCTCTTCAGGACGTCGACTACCTTCGGGTCGAATGACTTGCCTGCCTCCGCCGCCAGCCTCTGCATTACGTCGTCCAGAGGTACCGCGCGCCGGTATTGCCGGTCGGACGCCAAAGCGTCCAGGTAATCGACTGCGGAAAGGATGCGAGCGCCAATCGGAATCTCCGTTCCCTTCAATCCAAACGGGTAACCGGTTCCGTCATATTTTTCATGATGAGCGCGCACAATCGGCACCACTGGGTAAGGAAAGCGAACTCGCTCCAGAATTTCGGCGCCGACCACGGTATGGATCTTCATCTTCTCGAACTCTTCCGGAGTCAGCCGCCCGGGCTTCGAAATGATGTGCTCTGGTACGGCCAATTTACCAATGTCATGCAGCAGCGCCGCGGCATGGAGCGCTTCCAGTTCAGCCCCTTTTATGCCCAACTCCTTCGCTACCTCGATGGCATAGATGCGCACCCTCTGCAGGTGATCGTGAGTCGTCTGGTCCTTGGCTTCAATGGCCAGCGCCAGGGCCTCGATCGTACGAAGATGCAGGTTTGCCATCTCCTCCACGTGCCGTTTTTCATCCTCCAATTTGCCCAGGTAGAGGCTGTAAGAACGGTAGATAATGTAAATGGCGGGAACGAACAGCAGCGAAGTCTCCCAATTGAAGCTGTGGTTAACCCAGGAAATCGTGCCCGCAATGCCGGCCCCTACCAGGTAATACGGGAAGGACCAGAAATAACAATCCACCAGGATCTTCTGCAGCGGCTTGCCTTCGCTGAACGAAATCACGACCGCAATGCAACCGGCATTCACGATGAAGTAGATCGACGCCGTAAGGCACAAAAGAAGCGGGCGGTTCCCAATCAGCTCATTGAAAAAAGGATTGTGGTAGACGAAAAAAGCTACCGCGGTGGAGAGTGCGCCCGCACAAACGTTGAACGTCAATTGAATGGCGGTCGGCCGGCCTGGTAACAAACTCTGCGCCAGCATGGCAACTCCGCCCAGAGTCAGAGCTTCGGAGTACCCTAGTTCCGCGATTCCCACCAGAATGAACAGAAAGTTCACCGAAAGAGTTCCGGTGATGCCGGGTAGGATGACCCGCAGTCGAGACGCCAGAACCGCGATCCCCAGATAGCAGATGAACTCCGCAATGTTTTTGCTGCTGGGATGGAGAGCGGCCACCAACAAAGACGCTGTGCCCGCGGCAATAACCAGGGTGACGAAGACCTGCGCCCCCGCGGGCAGACTTCTCCACGAGTTTGTGCTGGCAGACATGAACTGAACCGGTAATCGCTCCGCCGATGCTGCCAGCGCGCGAGTTCCCGGTTTCTAGGATAACTAGCTAACCATCTGCCCCACAATCATTTGAGCTGTACCTAGGAAACTTCGGTAATGGCTTTTTCCTACAGAGGTAATACAACCTTGAGCAGGAGGTCACCCCCGAATGTCGCCCCGGCGGAATACCGATGAATCTGGAATCTTATATGTCTTGAGAAATCAGGAGTTGGTGGCGGCGCGTGGACTCGAACCACGGACCTACGGATTATGAGACCGTCGCTCTAACCACCTGAGCTACGCCGCCATTCAGTCGGGAAACGCAACGAGCGGGACTAGTCGCACCCTGCGCGAAATCTCGCTGCCTTGGACTCAACCAGCCGGAGTGGCATCAGGTCCAATTAATCCATTCTAAGAGTGCTCGCAAAAAAGTGTCAAACCAAGACCACTGCAATTTGATCCTCTGACTGAACACTTGCCAGCATCGGGGGGAAACACGAAACTAGTCGCACATGAAAACCGTCGCTGTCATCCCCGCCCGGCTTGCCTCGACTCGTCTGCCCCGGAAAATGCTTCGCGACATCGCCGGAAAGGCGCTTGTCGGCTGGGTTTATGAAGCGGTCCGGTCATCGCCGCTTCTCGCCGATGTGATCATCGCTACCGATTCCGAAGAAATCATGGACGTCTGCAACCGTCACGGATGGAAGGCTCGGATGACTTCGTCAAGTCATCGCAGCGGCACCGAGCGAGTTCATGAAATCTCAAACCACATGACCGCCGATGTTTACCTGAACGTGCAAGGCGACGAACCACTCGTACGCCCCGAACAAATTGCCAGTTTGGTGGAGGTTATGAATGATTCGACCATTCAAGTGGGAACTCTGAAGACGCTTTGCCCGGCGCAAGATATCCATAATCCGAGCGCAGTTAAAGTTGTGACTGAGGTGCACGGCCGGGCCCTCTATTTTTCCCGCGCCACGATTCCCTTCGATCGCGACGCGACCACTCCGCGTTACTTCAAGCATCTTGGTCTTTACGCTTATCGAAAGTCCGCACTCGACTTTTTTGTCAACCACCCGGAATCGGCGCTGGAGCGAGCGGAGCGGCTGGAACAGTTGCGCTTCCTGGAGAACGGCATATCCATCTACGTTGGTGAGACGCCCTACGACTCGGTCGGCGTCGATACGGCAGAAGACTTGCAGCGCGTAACCGCCGTCTTGAGTCGGCCTTGATTTCGCGGGTCGGGACGGAAGATTCGGCTTCACACCTGCGGGCTTGCGTTTTGCGTGCGGCTCCATTCTTCTGCGGCCGCCACTCGCCTTGAAATCGCAGGATGCGAGTGGAATAACCACTCGATCCATTTCGAAGGCGTCCTCTCCGCCAGGTTCTGCCGCGCCAGTTTATTCATGGACGAAATAAACGGCTCAACGCTTACGATCGATTCGAACGCATACAGGTCCGCCTGTCGCTCGTTGTATCGCGAGTAGGCGTTCAGCGCGGGCATCAATATGACGGAAATCACGGTCGCGGTGATCGCCAAGAGCGGCAGGTTGGCAAAATCGGAGAGTTCCTCGTACATGTGATGATCCACGGCATAATGCAGCACAAAGTTCGCTATCCAGAAGCCGAATAATGTGATCCCCGCCTGCACCAGAATGCTCTTCAGAATGTGTTTGTGGACATGATGCCCCAGTTCATGTGCCAACACCGCCTCGATTTCTTCCGGAGCATAGTTGTCCAGCAGGGTATCGGCGAGAATGATTCGGCGCGTGCTTCCGAGGCCGGTCAGAGCCGCATTAGCCTTATTGCTTTTTTCCGAGAGTTTCCAGCGATAGACTCCACGCACTCGCGTTCCCGCTCGCTCGCCCAGCACGACCAGCCGGCGCCGTAGGTCTTCATTGTCCAGCGGCTCAAACTTATAGAAGATTGGGAAAAGCACTACCGGCGCAAGCTGGGCCAACAAAATGAATAACCCCATAAACAGCGCCCACGTGATCAGCCACCAATGCTGCGGTGATTGCCGGATCATGAAATACAACAATTCGACCACAATGTCCGCCATCACCAGCCCGACGAGAAAACCCTTCACTTCGTCCCACATCCACGAGCGCAGTCTTTGCGTGGAGAGCTGAAACCTTCTTTCCAAACGGAATCCGTAATAGTCGAAGCCTAAGCCGAGGACTTTGCTGATCAGCAGCAGGAAGAATAAATAAAGGAACAGGGCGAAGCTATAGTTCTGAAATCCCCGCCGCAAAGCGAGATCCCGCAGCCAGCCGGACCAACCTGTAATCATCACGAGAACGAGGAAAAAGGTGCCGATGAGAAAGTCTGCGATCCCGAGCCAGCGGCGAATCCGATTGTAACGGCGCGCCTCGGGCGAGTCGTCTGGAGTCGGGGGTGTGCTTCCAGCGAAAGTCATACTTACTAGAAGTATCGCATTACCGACGCGCTAAATGTGGATTTATGAGCTACTCACGATGCTGCCGAATCAGCCGTTCTTAACGAAACTCTCCGCATCCGTCAGGATTTCCGTCACTAACTCTGGTGAGGCAGCCTCCGCATATGCGCGCAGCAACGGCTCCGTGCCCGAGGCGCGAAACAGAATCCACGCCTCTGCTCCGTTGCCGTTTGTTGGCGCATCCAGAAAGAACTTGATGCCGTCGAGGTTTTCTTTCTTCACAACGCGATAGCGCCCCAGACTCTGCGTGCTCTCCGCCCGTGCCCGCTGGATCGCACTCTGTTTCATTTCTTCCGGAATATGCAGATCGCGCCTCCCGTAGTAATGCGGTCCAAACTCGCGTTGCAGGTCAGCAACCAATTGGCCCAGGGGCTTTCCTTCCTCCGCCATCACGTTGGCCAGCAGCAGGCAGTTCAGTATCCCATCACGTTCCGGCAGAAAGCGCGAGTAGCCGATGCCGCCCGATTCTTCGCCTCCAATTAGAATCTCGTGCTCCATCATTAGATCGGCGGCATATTTGAATCCGATCGGAGTTTCGTAAAGTTTGCGTCCATGCTTGGCGGCAATGCGGTCAAGCATGCGCGTCGTATTAAAAGCGCGAGTTATACCCCCCGGCCAGTTCTTCCGCTCGAGCAGCCAGCGCAACAGCACGCAAAAGATTTTGTGTGCGTCCACGAAGCTGCCATCTTCCGCAACCGCCCCGATACGGTCGGCATCTCCGTCGGTGGCCAATCCCGCGTCACACTTTTCCTTCAACACAGTTTGCTGCAGAAGAGCTATATGCGGCTCGATCGGCTCAGGATTGATGCCTGGGAACAGAGGGTTGAGTTCCTGGCGGATGGCGACGTGCTGCACCCCGCATTCGCGGAAGATGCCGCTGAGAATGCCACGGCCCGAGCCATACATCGAATCGATCGCGATCTTGAATTTGGCTTTGCCAATCAGATCCAGGTCGGCAAAACGGCAAACCGCCGCAATATACTGCCTGTTGAGATCAACCTCTTCGATGGTCGCCTTCCTGCCTTCCGGCATCGCTCCCTCGGCCAACTCCTCTTCCACCTTTTTCATGATCCCGGGAGTGGCGGACCCGCCGAAGCTGCCTTTCAATTTCACCCCATTCCAGTTCCACGGATTGTGGCTGGAAGTGATCATCACTCCTGCTGCCCCGCCCTGGTTTTTCACGGCGTAAGACACGGCCGGAGTCGGCGTGTAATCGTTATTTAATTTTACTGGGATGCCCGCCGCGGCGATGACTTCGGCAGCCGCTTGCGCCGCCTGCTTTGAAGCAAACCGGGTGTCATAGCCGACAAAGACCCCCCGTCGGGCATCCTCGCATTTCAATACATAGGACGCGATTGCCCCAGCGACCCGGCGCACATTATCAAACGTAAAGTCGTCGGCGATGATCCCGCGCCAGCCATCCGTTCCAAACTTGATCTCTTGAGCCATAGGAATTCAGTGTCCAGTGGTTAGGGGCTAGTAGTCTGACACGAGTGTTGCCAGGCACTGATCACCGTCCGCTGAACACTCTCTCTTACGTCAGTTTGTGCAAGTTCTTTTCGTCCAAATGCTTCACTACTTTACCAACGTCCTGTGCGTGCTGCAGCGTGGTGATCAGCAGAGCGTCCGGGGTGTCGACCACTACCAGACCGTCCACGCCGACCGTCGCCACAAACTTGGTAGGAGCGTGCACGTAATTGCCCTTGGCGTTCAGAATGAAAGCGCCCGCACCGTTGATGATATTTCCTTCGACCGCACTGCCCTTCGCCGTGTGATGCTCGTGCAGCGCGGACCAGGAGCCGAGATCGTTCCAGCCGAAATCCGCGGGCAAGCACAAGATATTGCCTGCCTTCTCGCCCTTCGCTGATCGGGGCTCCAGCACCGCATAGTCCACGCTGATGTTTTCGCATTTCGGGTAAAGCCTGCGAAAAGTGGCTGTGAATTTGCGCGTTCCGAAAGCCGACGCAATCTCTTCCAGTAGCGGCGCAGTCTTCGGAAGATGTTCGCGCAACGCATTGGTCAGCGTCCGCGCGCTCCACAGAAACATGCCGCTATTCCAGAAATAATTTCCTGCACGCACGAAAGCAACCGCGGTTTCCGCGTCAGGTTTTTCAGTAAATCGGCGCACGCGCAGAACGTCTCCGTCAAAGGCGCTGCCGGCCTCAATGTAACCGTACCCGGTCTCCGCTCGCGTCGGCCGGATGCCGAGGACGACAATACTTTCCCGGGCAGCGGCGATCTTCACTCCGCGTTCAATGGTTGCTCGATAATTCTCTTCATCTTCGATCACCTGATCGGAAGGAAACATCCCGATGACCGCCTCGGGATTTTCGCGCAGCAAAAGAAAAGCAGCGAGGCCAATCGCGGGTGCGGTGTTGCGCCCCACTGGCTCTGCAATCACCTGCGTTTTCGCCAACCTGGGCAGCTGCTTCAAGATCGCCGGACGAAGATCGTCATTGGTGATGATCCAGAATCGTTTGGCCGGAGCGAGCGCCAGCAGTCGCGCGACCGTCTGCTGGATCATCGTCTGTTTGCCGTCGAGTGCCAGCAACTGCTTGGCGCGTTTTTTCCGGCTCAAAGGCCAGAAGCGCGTACCCCGCCCCCCGGCCAGAATCACAGGATAGAAATTTAAGTTTTTGAGCACGTTCTTAGATTGTCACACGCTACATTCGCGTTTCGGGTTCGGGCAGTCTTTCTCCTGGCACACGCGCCTTCAGAACTTCCAGGGTCCACTGCGGCCGCACGGTAAAATCCTCAGCCGACGCCGGCACAACTACCGCATCTCCCTTTGCCAGGGTTACGGATGGTGCTCCATCGGCTTCCACCACGCCGCATCCCTCCACTCCAACCAAAATTTGTGCGGAACTTTTCCCGGAATCGTCGCGCGTGCTGAATCTCTGAGGATCCTTCATCTCAAACATATCCACTACAAAATAAGGCGCGGCGATCAGCTCGGCCCGCCGATTTTTGCTGCCACGGATTTGCACCGGAGCAGGCCTTACCACTTTTCCGGACACGACCTGCTCTTTCACTGCTGCCAAGCCATCTTTCAAGTGCAACTCGCGCGGGCGTCCGTAATCATACAAGCGGTAGGTTGTGTCGGATTGTTGCTGCGTCTCGACAATCACCGAACCCGGTCCCAGCGTGTGCACAGTTCCGCCGGAGACGTAAATCATGTCCCCAGTGTAAACATCGAGCCAGTTCAGCAACTCCTCGGCGCGCTGCTCGTGGATCGCGGCTTCCAATTGAGCTACCGTGGTGCCCGCCTTCAGTCCCAGTCCGATCTTCGCGCCGGGCCTGGCGTGGGCCACATACCAGCACTCAGTTTTACCCCACGGCTGGTGAACGCGGAGTGCTTGCGCGTCGTCCGGATGAACCTGTACCGAAAGTTTTTCGTGCGGAAAGAGAAATTTAAGGAGCAAGGGAAAGCGCCGCGCGTCGCGCGCCGCATCACCCACAAGTTCCCGCTCGTACTTCTCGCTGACTTGCGTGAGCGTCTGCCCGGCGAGCAGCCCGTTGGCCACTTTGCAGTCATCACCAGTGAGCCACGCTTCGCCGATCTTTTCTCCGAACTGTCGATTAGGGTAAATCGGCGACAGATCGTGCGTGCCCCAAGGCCGCGGATCAAATCCCGGAACCATCAAGAGTGGATATAGATTTTCCATGAAACATTACTTGGACGAAAAAGGCCGTTCCCGAACAAACGGCCTTCTGGTATCGATTCGTGGCACGACTGCTCTCGAAGAATCTTCTACAGCGCGGCAAAGAACTTCCGCATGCGCTCCAGCCCGCGATCCAACTCCGCCTTGGAAGTGGCGTAAGAGACACGGATGTGCTCGCCAGTTCCGAAGCCTTCTCCCGGCACGGTCGCGACGTGTGCTTCGCGGAGCAACCTTCCCGCCACGTCCGACGCCGATTTCACGCCGCCGCGTCCCAGAAACGCCGAGATGTTTGGGTAGGCATAAAATGCCCCCTCCGGCAGCGTGCACCTCACCCCCGGAATCGAACGCAAGCCTTGCACTACATGATCCCGCAACTGGATGTATTCGCGCCGCATTTGCTCCACGCACTCTTGCGGTCCCTTCAGAGCCGTTACCGCTGCCTTTTGCACAATCGACGTCGGATTCGAAGTGGACTGGCTCTGTAGCTTCGACATCGCACTTACCACTGCCGCTGGACCGAGCGCGTAGCCCAGCCTCCATCCGGTCATCGCGTAAGTCTTCGAGAGCGATCCCAGCACCACGATGTGCTCTTTATATTCGCGCAGCGATCCCACCGAAAAATTCTTGCCGGTGTAGTTGAGATAGACGTAGCATTCATCCGACAACACCCAGATTCCACGCTCGTGCGCTAGGCGGACCACCTCCGTCAGATCTTCTGCACTCATGACGGCGCCTGAGGGATTCGACGGCGAGTTAAGAATGATAACCTTCGTCCGCGGCGTGACCAGCCTCGCGACCATCTCAGCCGTGACCCGAAAGCCTTGCGACTCGTCCGATTGCAACAATACGCACTGGCCCCCGGCATAGCGCACGATATCCTTGAATGAAACCCAATAGGGCACCGGCAAAATCACTTCGTCGCCATGATCCACCAGCACCTGAACGGCGTTAAACAGCGCATTCTTGCCGCCGGTCGACGCGATAGCCTCTTCGCGGCGGTAGTCGGAATCAAAGTCGACCGCATGACGATGCACAATGGCGTCGCGCAACTCGGGCGTGCCCGGCACGGCCGTGTACTTCGTGAAGTTGCCCTGAATCGCCGCGATGGCCGCGTCTTTGATGTGTTGCGGCGTGGCGAAGTGCGGCTCCCCGGCGCCAAAGTCGACAACGTCGATGCCCTGCGCGCGCAGTTTGTCCGCCTCAGCCACCACAGCCATAGTGGCGGAGGGTTCGATGCGGTTGATTCGATCCGTAAGTTTCAGGGCGTCGCTGATCGCTGTCGTCATTTCCTTTTCCTCTTCTTTTCTTTTGCGCCCGACGATCGAGCCGTAGCCTCCTGCATCTCGTCGTGGAACTTGTAGGCCGGTTCGAGTTTTTCGCGCAGTTTCTGCTCCACCACTTCCGGCACGAGGCCCTTTACCGGTCCGCCAATCTGCGCCACTTCCCGCACCAAGCGGGAGCTTACATAAGAATACTTGTCGGCGGGCATCATGAAAACCGTCTCGAGAGTTGGCTCAAGCTTGCGGTTCATCAGCGCCATCTGCAATTCATATTCGTAGTCGCTCACTGCCCGAATGCCGCGCAATACGCAGGTCGCGTCGATCGACTTCGCGTACTCGACCATCAACCCGTGAAAAGCTTCGATGCGCACATTCTTCAAATGCGCGGTTAGCGTCTTCAGCATCTCCAGCCGCTCCGCCAGGCTGAACATCGGGCTCTTTTCCGAGTTCCTGAGAATCCCTACTACCAGCTCTTCGAAAATCTTGGCCCCTCGCTCAATCAGGTCGAGGTGCCCGTTCGTGGGCGGATCGAACGAACCGGGATAAAGAGCGCTGACTTTGCTCAATGGTCCTCGCAGGAAGCCGCAGCGTTGAATAGAGATTCTATGCGGGGAGGACGCAGGATGGCAATTACGAGTACAACGCTCCAGAGCGTTCGCTCCAGAAGGCTGTCATCCCGAGCGAAGCGAGGGATCTTGGTCTTTGCTTGTAGCGCAAAACCAGCGACGCCGCAAGGGACAGCCCTCTAAAGCTACGCGATTGAGAGTAGCCCTTAGCGTCGCGCCGCCGCGACGATCGGAGCCTTTGCGGATTCCATTCCGCTGGGCATCGTGGTGACACGCGCACCGGTTGACGGCGGCGTCGGTGCCGGAGTTGCTGCTGGATGCGACGGCGGCGCCGCGATCAGCCCCAGCGCCTTGCGCACTTCCGTGTCGAGCTTGGCCATGGTGTCTTTGTTGTCTTTCAGGAACTGGCGGGCGTTCTCCCGGCCCTGGCCGATTCGCTCGCCCTTGTAGCTGAACCAGGATCCGGATTTTTCCACAATGTTATTGTTTACCGCGATATCCAGAAGGTCGCCTTCACGGGAAATTCCTTCGCCATAAAGAATGTCGAACTCGGCCTCGCGGAAGGGAGCGGCGACTTTGTTCTTCACGACTTTCACGCGAGTGCGCGAGCCGGTAACCACGTCTCCATCTTTGATAGCGGCAATGCGCCGGATATCCACGCGCACCGACGAATAAAATTTCAGTGCGCGCCCGCCCGTGGTCGTCTCCGGGTTGCCGAACATCACGCCGATTTTTTCGCGAATCTGGTTGATGAAGATCAGGCAGGTGCGCGACTTGGAAACCGTTCCCGTCAGCTTGCGCAGCGCCTGCGACATCAGTCGCGCCTGCAAGCCCATGTGGCTGTCGCCCATTTCACCGTCGAGTTCAGCCTTGGGCACCAGCGCCGCTACCGAATCCACCACCAGCACGTCAATGGCGTTCGAACGCACCAACGCTTCTGTGATTTCGAGCGCCTGCTCGCCGTAGTCCGGTTGCGAAACCAGCAGGTTGTCCACGTCGACGCCCAGCTTCTTCGCGTATGCAGGATCGAGCGCGTGCTCGGCATCCACGAACGCAGCCATGCCCCCGGTTTTCTGCGCCTCGGCAATCACTTGCAGGGTGATGGTGGTTTTGCCGGATGACTCCGGCCCGAAGACTTCCACCACGCGACCGCGGGGAAATCCACCGACGCCCAGCGCCGCGTCGAACGAAATCGAGCCGGTCGGAATCACCGAGATGGGGACGATCGCTTCCTTCGACCCTAACCGCATGATCGAGCCTTTGCCAAACTGCTTTTCAATCTGTGAAACCGCCAGCTCAATTTGCTTGCCCCGTTCGTCCGCCATGGGAGTGTGGCTCCTTATAAGAGTGCAAAATTAAAATCAAAACGAATCTGGCCGGATTATACATACAGATGGAAGCGAATAAAAGGCGAATCTATAAAATATAGGTGGAAAAGTTTCCGAAACGGGAGAAATGCTTGGGAAACGAGGAACCCGTCTGGCAAGTGGAGCCCCGGACGCCCTCGTCCGGGGAAGGGCGCTTATCCGACACCGTGCCGCGGGCCGGGCGGACGAAGGCGTCCGCCCCTCCAAGAACCGTTATGCCTGCGTCAGCCGTTCGTACAGCCACGACACTTTTCGTCAGACCAGCGACACGCGGCCTTCACCTCAGGCTTACCATACGTCGCGAAGCGACGGCGTTGTGCAGGTAACGCTTCCGCGCGCTCCATCACAACCAACCTCCGCCTTCTACCTCTGCAGCAAGTCCACCGGCGCCGTCACGTCGTGCACGCGAAAATATTTGGCCAGCGCCGGATACTTCCTGGCCACGGCTTCATACATCGCATAAGCCACATTTCGATAAGAAACATGCCCCGCCGGCGTCGTGCGCAACTCGGAGATGTAAACCGCCTCGGCGAAATCCATCTTGAACAGGGCCCGCTTGCGATAGGCCAGCGGGATCGCGTACCGCGAATTTTCCTCCGCCTCGGGCGCATTGCGCGCGGCGAGCTTCTCTATCGCCGTTTGTGCGCGCCGCATGGCAGCTTCAAAGCGAAGACGCATCCCGGCATCTTCCACGTCGAGCAGCATCTCGTAGCCATGCTGCGTGGTGAACCCCTGCATCACCTGAATGCAGCGCCGGTGACGGTGCATGTCGCGGAAGCCGCCGGTATCCATCAGGATGTCAAAGCGGAACTGTTGCCCGGCGCGAAAGCCGCGCAGCATTTCATCGTACTTTCCGCGATGCCGCAACCCGAGATCGATAATCTCGCGCCGGTACCTCTCGCCTGAAACCTGCAGCGCCTGCCGCAACTGGCGATATGAGAAGTGGCAGTGCTCGTAAAGCAAAGTGGTCGCGATCTCAACTTCGAGCGGCTCTTCGTCCAGCAGATCGACAATCGCTTTCGATGGCGCAAGCACCTCGCTTTTCATCAGCTCGCGCGCGGCCTGCCTCAACTCGCGGCGCGTTTCCATCTCATACGGATTCGGGTCGGCATACTTCACCAGCGTGGGCGCCACTCGGACTTCGTGCAACAATTCCCGCTCTGCCCGTGCGCCCAACTCCGGACTCACCTTCCGAATCTCCTCCACCAAGTCGCGCAGAGACTCGGCATTCACGTTATATGCCGCGGAAGTTGCCGCCTTCTTCAACGACTCGCCCAGAACCCGCACCTCTTTGTGTGAGTGCGACAGCAAGTGCGCCACCTGCGTCTCCAGCGTGCGCGCGTTGACGATCTCCCCCAGCGAAGTGTTCGTGGCCAGCGGCAGCAGGTAGCGTGTGATGTCGAACGCCCGTGCCTTCAGTGTGCGCTCATAAGCTTCCTGCTTCATCTCCGGAGGCTTGGGCGTGATGCTTATCAGATAATTCGCCATGTGCGCGGAGAGCGCTTCATATTCTGCAAACAAAAAGTCGAGCGTCTCGCGATAGAGCTTGCGAGCTTCGTCGTCAGGACCAAAGTCGGGGATGTAATAGCCGCTCTTCTTGAAATCCTGATAGCGGGTGGACCGCTCCTGCCCGTCCCATCGCTGTTCGTCGACGAGTTCGATAGCCGCCAGGAGGGAGAGCCTCTCGACTGCGAGTGCGATGTGCGCCAGATCGGCGATCGACCGGTGGCCGTACTGAAAGTAAAAAGTGTTGAGAAATTTTTCTGCCTTCTGTGTATTGATCTCGCGCAGCGACTCCTTCATCGACAACGCCGACCGCGAGTACTTGGCCATGGCGTAGGCCTGAATCTCAGGTTCCACGCCATAGACGGCAAAAACTTCGGTGAACGGATCCTTCGACGACCTTTCCACCGGCTCCGGCCGTTCGACCGCAGAGGCTCGTAGCGTCGAGCGGTGCCCGGACAGATTCGTGTCCGACGCGGAAGACTTATAGTTAGATGACTCAGGCATTGCGGTCACTTCATTCGTCACAATTGGGGTCATGGGAGTGATCGAATGTTAATCGGCGTGCGCTGGTTGCGCAATCTGTTTGCTGGTGCCCGTTGTGGATAACTTAGGCTACGGCTCACGTCGACCGGGTACATGAACTCTCTGCCGGGTATAATCTCACGTTCCGAACTAAAGACGTCGAAGTAGCGACTTGTAGAAAAAACCAGGAGAAAACCATGTCCCTTTCAGGGCGAGTGGCGTTCGTTACCGGCGCGTCGCAAGGTATTGGACGAGCCTGTGCGCTGAAACTCGCCAGCGCGGGTGCGGCGGTCGCCGTGGCCGCCCGCAATCAGGACAAGCTGAATGAACTGGTAAATGAAATCACCGCAACTGGCGGCAAGGCCTTAGCTTGTGTTCTCGACGTCACCGACGAAGAGCAGGTCAAGTCGGCGATCAAGGGGGCTATCGGCCAGTTCGGCAAGGTCGACATCCTGGTCAACAACGCCGGTATTACCCGCGACCAACTGGTGATGCGCATGAAGCGCGCCGATTGGGACGCCGTCCTGCAGACTAATCTCACTTCAGCGTATCTCTGCATCCAGCAGGTGACCAGTTCCATGCTCAAGCAGCGCTGGGGACGCATCATCAACATCTCAAGCGTCTTCGGACAGATGGGCCAGGCGGGTCAGGCGAACTATGCCGCGTCCAAAGCCGGGCTGATCGGATTAACCATGGCCGTCGCCCGCGAACTGGGTTCGCGAAACATTACTTGCAACGCCGTAGCTCCCGGCTTCATCGAAACCGCCATGACGGAAGTGCTCGGCGAAGAATTCAAGCAGAACGCTGCCAAACAGATTCCGCTCGGCCGCGTCGGCTCCCCGGCTGACGTAGCGAACGCGGTGGCTTTTCTCGCCTCCGACGAAGCCTCCTACATCACAGGCCACGTGCTGAACGTGAATGGCGGCATGTTGATGGGATAAGAGAGAATGTTACCGCCGAGTACGCCGAGATCGCGGAGTGAAGATGAAAATGGAATCGGACAGCGATTTTGCATGCTCGCCTTCGTCGGCGTTCTCCGCGTCCTCGGCGGTAAGGGGTCTTACGTTTTTCCAGGCCGAGTTGTCCGCGCAGATTGCGCAAGCTCGAGAATTATTTCTGGAATACGCCCAATCCCTCGGCTTCAGCCTATGCTTCCAGAACTTCGACCAGGAACTCGCCGCACTGCCTGGCGATTATGCCCCTCCCGCCGGTCGCCTGCTGCTCGCCGAATATGAAGGTGAACTAGCGGGCTGCGTTGCGCTCCACAAGCTGGATGCCAGCGTTTGTGAAATGAAGCGCTTATATCTTCGTCATAAATTTCGCGGCAAAGGCATTGGACGTGTGCTGGCCGAGCGCATTATCAGCGAGGCGCGACGCATCGGCTACAAACGCATGCGTCTCGACACCGTGGAGCCGGTGATGAAAGACGCGGTTGAAATGTACCGCAAGCTCGGGTTCAAGGAAATTGCGCCCTACTGTACGAACCCGATTGCCGGAGCGTTATACATGGAGTTGCAACTGTGACCGCGCTGTTTCCAAATCTTTGAGCGGCCGCTCCAACGCTGGCAGGAACTCAATTTTTTTGCGATCTCGTTTCTTGTACAACGTTCAAACCTAACAACGCCTGGCATGAGTTAAGTGCGGATTGCACCGGTTTTGATATAGCACTAATTTCCACTTGCCAGAAATTGCTGATCTGGTTACTATGTCGCATCCTGCAATGCTTCCAACCATCAACATTGGCGAGACCATTCGCAACTACCGGCTGCAAAAAGGCATGTCCCAGGGAGACATCGAAAAGCGCACCGGGCTGCTCCGGTGCTACCTTTCGCGCGTGGAGAACGGCCACACCATTCCTTCTCTCGATACGCTGTCGAAGATCGCGGGTGCCATGGAGATCGCGCTCTCGCAATTCTTCTCCGAATCGGGCCACGTAAACGGCTCCAAGGGATTGCCGCAACTTTCCGACGACGAAGTCCGTTTCCTCAGCCAGGTCCGCCGCTACGCCACCAACCTGAACGAAAGCGACCGCAAGCTGGTTCTCGCCATGGTTAAGAAGATGGCGTCGAATTCTAAATAAGCTGTCAGCCTTCAGCCCATCAGCCTTCAGCCCATCGGATCAAGAAATCGCAAGAGTTGTCATTCCGAGAAGCATAGCGACGAGGAACCTGCTTTCCTTTCCATTGCACCCGAGTGATGCCGCTGAAGCTGTGCTGATGGCTAAAAGCTGCTAGCTGACAGCTTACTTTCGTACCATGACCTTGGTGACCACCGGGTACCTCGCCGCCAGCTGCCATTCTCAATACACTGTTGATCTGGAGAGCCCCTCGTGACCACCGACGAAGAATTGAACGTACTCGAGACCCAACTGCGCCGGTTGAAGATTGAGTATGAGGTCTACTTCAGCAATCCATCGAAGCGCCCGCCCACCGATATCGAGTGGAAAGTGCTCTCGCTGCTGCGCAAATTCTCCGATGGCGGACGCATGAACTTTTCCCAGCGCTACCGCTATAACGAAATGGCGCAGCGCTACGCCGTCTACAGCGATCTGTGGCGCAAGAAGTCACGAATCCGCGAGGAGGGTTACCGCCGTCCGCAGGATGCTTTGCTCTCCGTGCAAGGCGTGCGTGTTGCCGAAGAGGAGCATAAGCCCCAACATCAGGTCTATGGATTGAGTCATGGCGCAGCTGCCACCGCCGCGGCCGCACCGCAGCCTTTCACCTTGCACAGTGTGGACCAGACCGAGCGCGAACAGGTCGAGCGCCTCTACAACACTCTGGTCGCGGCCAAGAAAAAGGCGGGAGAAAACGTCTCCGGCAATCTCGATTCCTTTTCCACCTTCGTCCAGAAAAAGACCGAGCAGATCCGCAAGCAGTACCACTGCGAAGGTGTTGAATTCTCCGTCGAACTCGCCGACGGGCAGGTCAAGTTGAAGGCCAAAGCGAAAGCGTAAAGCTGTCGTTGGTCGATGGTTTTCGGTCGTTGCTGGTAGAATCTTCGGTCGCTCCGCCATTATTTTCGAAGAGGCCGATTATGTCCCCCAGCACTTCCCGCATCCAGCGCGCCATCCTTAGCGTCACTGACAAGACCGGCCTGGCGGATTTTGCCCGCCAACTTTCCGCAATCGGCATCGAACTCATCTCCACCGGAGGCACGGCCAAGCTTCTGCGCGACTCCGGCATCGCCGTCAAAGACATCTCTGATCTTACTGGCTTCCCGGAAATGCTCGATGGCCGCGTCAAGACTCTACATCCCAAGGTGCACGGCGGCATCCTGCATCGCCGCGAGGATCCCGCGCACGTCGCAGCCGTGGCCGAGCATGGTATCCAGCCGCTCGACATGGTCGTGGTGAATCTCTACGCCTTCGAGAAAACCGCCGCCAAGCCGGGCGTGGCTTTCGATGAATTGATCGAGAATATCGACATCGGCGGACCCTCCATGATTCGCTCCGCCGCCAAGAATTTTCGCGACGTCGCCGTCGTCACTTCACCCACCGACTACGCGGCCATTGCCGAAGAGCTGACCCGCAGCGGCGGCGCTCTGGCGCTCGAAACCAAGTGGCGCCTGGCGCAAAAGGCTTTCGCCACCACTGCTGCCTACGACTCCGCGATTGCTTCCACTCTCGAACGCATCCCCGACATCAAGAACTTTCAGTTCTCCGCAAACGAATCTTTCCCGCGGACTCTGCGCCTGTCATTCCAGAAAACTCTCGATCTGCGCTACGGCGAGAACCCGCACCAGAAGGCCGCCATGTACTCCGACGCCTCCGGCGTGGGCGTAGCGAATGCTCGCCAGATTCAGGGCAAGGAACTCTCTTACAACAACATCGTCGACCTGCAAGCCGCATGGGATCTCGCCCAGGAATTTAATGAGGACGAATTCGACGAGCCCGTCTGCGCCATCATCAAACACACCAATCCCTGCGGCACCGCAACCGCCAGGACGCTAGCCGAAGCATACAAGCGGGCTTTAGAGTGCGATCCGGTTTCCGCTTTCGGCGGTGTTATCGGCGTGAACCGTCCAATCGACGCCGAGGCAGCCGAAGAAATGCACAAGCTTTTTCTGGAAGTGATCGCCGCTCCGTCATTCGATGAAGCAGCCAAAGCGCGATTCGCCACCAAGAAGAATCTCCGCCTGGTCGAAGTCGCACCGGCACCACAGAAGTGGATTCTCAAGAATATCTCCGGAGGAATTCTTCTGCAGGACGCCGATGTCCGGCCGTTGCAGGATATCGATCTGAAAGTCGTTACTGAACGCTCCCCCACGCCGGAAGAAACTCGCGCCCTTCTGTTTGCATGGAAGGTGTGCAAGCACGTTAAGTCGAACGCCATCGTCTACGCCCGCGACGGGCAAACGGTCGGCATCGGCGCTGGACAGATGAGCCGCGTCGACTCCGCCAAGATCGGCGCCATGAAAGCACAATTGCCGCTAAAGGGAACGGTCGCTGCCTCCGACGCATTCTTTCCGTTCCCTGACGGCGTCGAGGAAATTGCCAAGGCTGGCGCCACGGCCATCATTCAGCCCGGAGGCTCGCAGCGCGATCCTGAAGTGATCGCCGCCGCTGATCGCCTCGGCCTCGCCATGCTGTTCACCGGCGTGCGCCACTTCCGCCACTAGCAAGTGATCGATGTACGGCGACGGTAAGCGAGGCCCTCTTGCCGAGGGCACATCCGGTCTTTACCAAACTTGACAATACACGCATGCAAGCTTCAGTCCCTGTACTTCCGGCTTTCTCGCGCATTCTGTGTCACGCAGAGTTTTTCCCAATCGGACGCCCAACGGGTTAGAATTAGGGCACCCAGCCTCGGCGGTCGTGCATCCAATCGCTATGGTTTCGGTAAGTGCGCTCAGGTCGAGTACGAACAGTTCTCTCGCAATCAATTCCGGCGTCGTCAGGTCGAGCATGAATCGAATTTTTCGCGCAGTCTTAATGTCGTTATTCTTAGCAGCGTCCGCGTTCGCGCAAACCAGCCCATCCGCGCCGGCCGATGCCCGACCAGCTGACTCCAAGCCCTCGCAGTCTTCACCGCACAAAGTGGACCATGCCGCCTCCTACTATCACTACACGCTGGCCCACCTGTACGAAGAGCAGGTGACCGCCTATGGCCGCAGCGAACTGGCCAATAAGGCCATGGAGGAGTACCGGCTGGCCATCGAGGCCGATCCCTCTTCTGAATTTCTCACCTCCGGTCTCGCCGAGCTTTATGTGAAGACCGGACGCATCCGCGATGCGGTGCTCGAAGCCCAGGACATCATCAAGCGCGATCCCAACAACCTCGAAGCCCATAAGTTGCTGGGGCGGATTTACTTGCGCTCTCTCGGCGATATGCCCAGCAACGGCAACGGCTCGGAAAACGTGCTTAGACTAGCCATCGAGCAGTACGAACAGATCGTGAAGATCGAGCCCACGAATGTGGACGACCATCTGCTGCTGGGCCGCCTTTACCGCCTCGATAACGATTCACAAAAGGCAGAAGACGAACTCAAGACTGCGGTGAAGCTCGATCCCGATTCCGAAGAGGCCGTCACTACTCTTGCCCTGCTCTACAGCGATGAAGGCGACACGTCTCACGCTCTGCAGGTGCTCAGCGCCGTGCCTGATACTGGACGCTCTGCCAAGCTATATGCCGCGCTGGGCGCTACCTACGAGCAGCGCAAAGATTACAAGGACGCCATCGACGCGTATAAACACGCCATCCAGTTGGATCGGGATAATCTCGACGCCATCCGCGGCCTGGCTGAAAATCTTCTCAACGACGGCCAGATCGATGCCGCCCTCGATCAGTACAAAGTGATCGCCGATGCCAACCCCGAAGATGCGCAAACCTACCTCCGCATCTCCGAGATCTATCGCCGGCAGGGTAAGTATGACCAAGCCCTCGATGGTCTGAAAAAAGCGGAGGCCATGGTCCCCGATGCGCTGGAGGTTCCCTATAACATCGCGGTGGTTTACGAAGCGCAGGGACGTTACGACGAAGCGATTAAGATTTTGCAGGATCTTCTGAAAAAGACTGAGAAGCCCGACAACAGCTATTCTCAGGGCGACCGCAACAATCGCGGAATTTTTGTCGAGCGTCTCGGAATGGTCTATCGCGACCAGGAGAACTATCAGGCAGCGGTGGAAGCTTTCCGCAAGATGATTCCCCTCGGCGACGACAATGCCAAGACCGGCTATCAGGACATCATCGATACCTACCGCGAAGCCAAGCAGTGGCCGCAAGCGACTGCCGTTGCCCGGGAAGCGGTGCAGAAAATGCCGGATGACCGCGAGCTGCGCATGGTTCTGGACGCGCAACTTGCTGACACCGGCGATCCTGAAAAACCTTTAGCCGATGTGCGGTCCCTGCTGAAGGGCAAGCCGGAAGATCGCGAAGTCTATGTCCGGTTGGCCATCATGTATACACGCCTGAAGCGCTATAGCGATGCCGAGGAGACGCTCAACAAGGCCGAGCAGCTTTCCATCAAGCCCGAGGACAAAGAGTACGTCTACTTCTTGCGCGGCGACACCTACGAGCACGAAAAGAAATACGACATGGCTGAAGCTGAATTCAAGAAGGTCCTGACCGCCAACCCGCAGAGCGCTGTAACCCTGAATTATCTCGGTTACATGAATGCCGATCGAGGGGTGCAGCTCGAGGAGTCTCTCAATTACATCAAGACAGCTGTGAGCCTTGATCCCACGAACGGCGCATACCTTGACTCCTTGGGTTGGGTTTATTTCAAGCTGGGCAAGTACGACCTCGCTGAAGAAAATCTCAACAAGGCGTCCTTGCGGATGGGTTCCGACCCGACCGTGCAGGATCATCTTGGCGATCTCTTCCAGAAAACTGGCAGGCTGAAGCTGGCCGCGGCCCATTGGGAGCGTGCCGTGGAAGAATGGAATAAAACCGTGCCCGCGGAAGTCGACACCGATTTGTTGGTCGCCACGCAGACAAAGCTCGACGCCGCCAAAGTTCGCCTTGCCAAGGAAGAATCAGGAAAACAGTAGTCAGTATCGAGTACCGAGTACCAAGCGAAGATGACCAACCCCGCAATGCTTGTTACTCGCCACTCGGTACTCGGTACCTGGTCCCAGCAACTCTGTTAAACTTCAACCATGCTGGCCGGCTACGCGGTGCAGGTAGAACATTCCCGCGGACGCCGTTTTCCTGAACCGCCTCATCCCTATCGCAACGATTATCAGCGGGACCGCGACCGCGTTGTCCACGCCCGCGCCTTTCGCCGTCTTGAAGATAAGACACAGGTGTTCACGCGCCGCTACTCCGACCATTTCCGCAATCGCCTCACTCACACCATCGAGGTAGCACAGATCACGCGTACCGTCGCGGGCGCGCTGGAGCTGAATGTGGATTTAGCGGAAGCGCTGGCGCTGGTGCATGACCTCGGTCATCCTCCGTTCGGTCACGCCGGTGAAAAAGCGCTCGATGCCGCGATGCGCGAGCACGGCCTGTTCTTCGATCACAATCTGCACGCCCTGCGCATCGTGGAAGATTTCGAGCAGCGCTATGCCGCCTTCCGCGGATTGAACCTGACGTTCGAGGTGCGCGAAGGCATCATCAAGCATTCGCGCGATTACGACGCGGCGAAGCACCCGGAACTAGCGGAGTATCTGCTCGGCCAACGCCCGCCGCTCGAAGCTCAGCTCGTTGATCTGACCGATGAAATTGGCTACAACACCGCCGATCTCGATGACGGCTACGAAGCCCATTTGCTCACGCTCGAACAGATCCGGGAGGGTGTACCCGTCTTTGGAGATTTCCTACGACAGGTCGAAGAGGTCTATCCGGACGCGACAGAAAAACTGCAATTTAATGAAGCCCTGAAACGTGTCTTCAACAACCTGGTTGGCGATCTGATCACCAATATCCCGGCGCGGGTCAGGCAGTCAGGAATTGAAACTCTGTCCGATGTTCGGCTCCATCCTGAGCGGATAGCCGCATTCAGCTCCGAAGTAGAAACCGAACGCAAGCAAATCAAGGATTTCCTATATGAGAATCTCTACTACAGCCCCTCGCTGGCGGGAGAGAAAGATGACGCCGAACGCGTGGTCACCGAGCTGTTCGCCTTCTGGATGGAAAATCCGTCATCCTTGCCCCACTACTACCACGAGAAGGCAGCGCAGGAATCTCTGCCGCGCGTGGTCTGTGATTACATCGCCGGAATGACCGATCACTTCATCATCGAACAGTATGAGAAGCATTGCGGCGGAAGGTAAAATCACCCTCTGGACCAAGCCTCAGTTAGCTCCCGCTACTGCCGCCACCACATCAAACAAAATCCTTGGCCCGCGCTGCACTTCCTCCACTCGAATCCGTTCATCGTTCCCGTGTTCCGTGTTGCCTTCTTCCTCCGTCGCTGTATAAGGATTGAACCCGTAAGCATCAATGCCCAGCGGACGATAAAGCTGGTTCTCCGTGTAACCGCTGGTGATGTGCGGCACCACGGGAGCTCCCGGGAAATATTTCTCGGAGACTTTGCGAATCGCCGCGTATAGCGCCGTGTTCGTAGGCGAGTAATTGGCCACGCGAAACTCCGGGTCGAGCGGTTCGACCGTGACATTCGGATCGTCCACCACTCTCCGGATCTGCTCCAGCAGCGCCTTGGGATTTCCACCGGGGAGAATGCGCACATCCAGGTTCGCCCAAGCCTCCGGCGGAATTACGTTCGTTTGTTCCGAGCCGCCAAACATGGTCAGAGAAATGGTATCGCGCAGCAGAAAGTTCAACGACTCGTCCTTCTCCACGTCCTGCTGGAACTTCCTGTCTTCGATCTCCTTGCGGATGTTGCGATACTCCCTCGCCTGCTCCGGCGGTTCGTACGGCGCCATGTCCCGTAGAAACTCTTCCACGACTGGCAGCACCCTAAGCGGCGTGCGGTAGGCCAGAATGCGGTCCAGAGCACGCACCAGACGATTGGGTGCAGAATCCACGATGGGCCGCGACGCGTGTCCCGGACGCCCATGCGCCACCACGTGCAACCAGAATGTAGTCTTCTCCCCCACATCCACGCCTACGTATTTCACTTTCCCCTGATCGAGCAGGTTCTCTCCGCCTTCATTGATCAAGAACTCTGCGTCCTCCAGCAGATCACGCTGGTGCGCAATGAACCAGTCGGAGCCCGTGTCCAGAACCTCTTCATCGGCTACCGCCAGAAAAATCACATCGCGGTCAAGCTCCACTTTTTCCCGCTTCAGCATCACCATGACGACCAGTTGCGCCAGCCCCTCATCTTTCATGTCTTGCGCTCCGCGCCCCCAGATCCAGCCATTCTTGATCTCACCGCTAAAAGGAGGAACTTCCCAGTGCGCAGCATCGCTCGTCACCACATCCATGTGGTTGAGCAGGATGATCGGCCGCTCGGCCTGCGCGCTGGTATGCGGCAGGCGCGCCCACAGGTCTCCGCGCCCCGGTGTGTATTCAAATGCACGATTTTCAATGCCTTCCTGATCAAGAATCTTCTTGTAGAAATCGACAGCGCGCATCTCATGTCCGGGAGGGTTCGTGGTGTCGATGCGCAGGTACTCCTGCATCCAGGTCACGGCCAAATCGGCATACTGCTGCATATGATCCGCCGGAATGCGCGAAGAAGCCATTGCTGGCGCCGGTTCTTCCGGAGCAGTCGTGGCCGCCACAGCCCCGTTACCACCCGAGACTGTCATCGCTAAACCGAATAGCAGCGCCTGCCTCGCTAGTCGCGCCCTCAACCTTATCGGTTTCGTAGTTCTTTCCACTCTGATTGGACCCAAATTTCGTCTCCCCGGCCGTCCCCACTCTACGCAGTTTTTATATCAGGTTTGCCAAAATTACCCTGCGTGAACCCCTGCAAGCTACCCGCCAGGTCGGTATCGGGGTATAATGTCTTAGATATCAGGTGCTTAGAGCCCAAATCTGAAAGTTCGTTTTGGCATCTGAACTGTAATAGAGATGAGTGTCGCGGGGAACATTCGCGACTCGGTTTTGAGGTTTTTCGGTGTGCGTTGCGTCAGCGTATACCGTAGTTTTAGGGGACGCAATACTAATCACGCAACACGCCCGTTCTGGCGTGCTGGAGTGGAGCCCCCAAACGCTCCCCCAATAACATGGAGGCAAGTTTTTATGAAGACCCGTATGTTAGCCACTTTGCCCTTGGCCGCGGTGCTCGCATTTCCGGCCTTGGCTCAGACTTCGTCTTCTCCAGATCAGTCCAACCCGCCGGCGGCGTCGCAGACGACACAGTCGACCGACAACATGAATGGTACCGGCAAACAGCCGTTGCAGGCTCCAGCCCGCGAAGGATTCTGGGGCCGCGTGAATCCGTTTGCCCGCAAGAGTTATGTCAAGCGCCAAACTGATCCTATCCGCGACCGCGTCAACGAGCTCGACGATCTGACCGCCGCGAACGGCAAGGCGATCAAAGACACCGACGCCCGCGCTCAGGCCGGAATCAAGATGGCCTCCGACAAGGCCAATGAGGCCGACCAGCACGCGATTGACGCCGGTAACAAAGCCACCATGGCGCAGCAGAGCGCGCAGCAGGCGACAACTCGTATTCAGACCGTCGAAACCGTGGTTGGAAATATCGACCAGTACAAGGCTTCCAATCAGACCGAAATCCGCTTCAAGCCCGGCCAGACCGTCCTTAGCAAGAATGCCAAAGATGCGCTGGACGAGATGGCCAATGGCGTGAAGGGTCAGCGCGGTTACATCATCGAAGTGCAAGGCTTCTCCTCGGGCAAGGGCCAGACGGCAATCACGATTTCGCAAAAGATGGCGGAGTCGGTGGTTCGCTACATGGTGCTGAACAACGAGGTTCCGGTTTACAGGATTTACCTTGTGGGCATGGGCAACGCTCCCGTGGCCGGCGCTGACGAGAACGGTATGACGAAGCACATCAGTGGCGGGCGCGTGGAAGTCAGCCTGCTGAAGAATGATCTGGAACAGTTGGCCTCGAGCGGTTCTTCCAGTCCGGCCAGCACTCCGGACCAGCAACAACAACCAAAGTAATTGGATCGATGTTGTTAGGGACCTGAGGTCGCCTCGACCAAGTCCCTCCCCCCAAGAAAAGCCTCTCGCGCGAGCGAGAGGCTTTCTTGCGTTTGGAGTCAAGGCGCAGGTTTCGGCGCTGCGAATAATCTGTCAGTCGTTCTTCCCCAAACTTGGGCTGCGATAGCCTTCGGGATCGATTCCCAAGTGGATAAGCCGCGACTGAAGCGTAGTGCGCTTCAGCCCAAGCCGGGCCGCTGCGCCGCCAGGGCCTCCCAGTTGCCCGTTGCACTCGCGGAGTGTCTGCATAATCTGTTCGCGCTCCCTCTCCTGGAGTGTTTCCCCATTGCCCTCGTTGGCTGCGGCGTTCAATTCGCTCAATGGAACCTGTAGCACCAGCCCGGGAGTCAGAATCACCGAGCGCTCGATAAAGTTTTCCAGTTCGCGAATGTTTCCCGGCCACACCCATTGCACCAGCGTTTCCATGGTCCGGGCCGGGATGCTGGTGATCGACTTGTTCATCCGGGCTGAATACCTCTGGACAAAATGCTCGACCAGAAGAGGAATATCTTCCCGCCGCTCCCGCAAAGGTGGGACACGGATAGGAAATACATTCAGACGATAATAAAGGTCGCTGCGGAACTCCCGCTCGTTCACGCTGCGCAATAGGTCCCGATTGGTCGCCGCGATCAACCGAAAGTTGACGTTCAACGTCTGTGTGCCGCCCAGCCGTTCGAATTCCTGATCCTGCAGTACCCGGAGCAGCTTGGGCTGCAATTCCAGAGAAATTTCTCCAATTTCGTCCAAAAACAACGTTCCGTGATCCGCCAACTCCAGGCGCCCCAACTTCTTGGAAACCGCCCCCGTAAACGCGCCTTTCTCGTGCCCAAACAATTCGCTTTCCAGCAGCCCGGAAGGAATGGCAGCGCAATTCAGCTTGATGAAACTATTTTCCTTGCGCTTGCTGAAGTGGTGCAAGGCGCGTGCCACCAGCTCCTTGCCGGTACCCGTCTCCCCCAGCAGCAGCACCGTGGCATCGCTCGAAGCAACCTTTGCCACCTTTTTCATGACTTCTTGCAAGGCGCTGCTTCGCCCGATGATTTCCCCGAACCCCAGTTCGGTGTCGATGGCCTGCTCCAGGTAAAGCTTTTCCTCCGAAAGCTTTTTCTTGGCCAATTGAAGTTCCGTCGTGACTGCCCGTAGCCGAGATACCGTTTGGTTCAGCGCTTCTTCTGCCTGTCGCCGCTCGGTTATATCGCGAAGGATGCCCTGCAAACGCCCATCAGGGAACTGTCTGCCGACCAGCTCGCCGGGGAAGATAGAGCCATTCTTTCGCCGGAACTTCCATTCTGTTCTGGTTATACTTCCGCCGGCAAAGCGTGCCACTTCCCCAGGTATGCGCGCCACTTCTTCCGTTGCAACAACGTCGGCGATCGAGAGTTGAAGCACCTCGGCTCGCGAGTAACCGAGCATCTCCGCACCCGCCGAGTTCACATCGATATATCGCCCTTCGGCATCGGCGAGAAAAATCCCATCCGAGGCTTGTTCTACCAGGAGCCGGAAATGCGATTCGCTCTCGCGTAGCGCTTCCTCGGCCTTTTGGCGGGCTCCCTCCAGCTTCATTTTCTCGGTGACGTCCCGTTGAATGCCCCAGGTCCTCACCAGCTTTCCGTTCTCCACAATTCCGATCAGGCTGTTGAGAAATACCTTGGGATTGCCCTGAATATCGACCTCGTGCGACTCCCGGTCCAGCACTCGAAAGCCGGAGCGGATATAGTCACGAGTCAGTTTAATATTCCGCGCATCATTCGGGTCGAGCGTCTCCGTCAGGCGCTTGCCGACGAATTCCTGCACTGAATTGAGACCGTACATCTTGACGATAGCCTCGTTGCAGTCCGCCAGATAGGAGTCATGAAGGATGTGATGAACCAGTTCGTCTTCCGGCAGGTCGACGGCTACGGGCTCATCCATGTCCTGCCGGAAAATCCCTTCCGAACTCTGGGAGACGAACATCCGGTAATTCTCTTCGCTGCGCCGCAGAGCTTCTTGGGCCTGCTTGCGCTCCGTGATGTCAGTAAACACATTAATCGCGCACATCTCACCATTCAGCTCGATCATTTCCGCTGTTCCGAGACCGATGCGGATAGCACCATCTTTTCTGCGAATACTGGCCTCTATATTGCGGAGACAGCCTTCGACCAGAAGCCGCTTGGCCAGTTCCACCCTTTCGGACGGATTCACCCACAATCCAATGTCGAACGGCGTGCGTCCGATGACTTCATCCCGGCGCCAGCCCGTCGTACGTTCGAAGGCTTCGTTGACTTCGACATAACGATAATCTTTGATGGTGGTTAACGTGATGGCCATCGGACTCAGCCGGAAAGCCTTCGAGAGCTTCTCTTCGGACTCCTTCCGCGCCTCCTCCGCCCGCTTGCGCTCGGTTAGATCCACGAACGTGATGAAATTACGATCGCCGATCACTTTCGCCAGCACGCGCACGTACTTCTTTGTCCCGTCGTGGCATGTGACCGTAACTTCCATGGGCTCGATTTCGCATTCGGTCCGCGCCGCCTTGGCCATGCGCCGTTGCCACTCGGTAGAAACCCAATCTCTATATGCCGGATCGGGATAGGCCAAAGGCCACCATTCCGCGACCGTCGGATATTGCTGAATCGAATATCCAAACAGCTCGAGGTATCCCGGATTTTGATAGACCGCCCGCTCCCCTCCGACGGTCGACAGGATTATGCCAACCGGCAGGTGATCGAGAATCAGCTTCTGCGTTCTTTCACGCTCCTGCAGCGCTGCTTCTGCTTGCTTGCGCTCCGTAACGTCCTGCATGATCGCAGCGATTCGCTCCACGCCGGTGGGACCTTCAATGGGGAAGTACGTAACGAACAGGTTTCTCTCACCCAGCTTGGGATAGGTGTATTTCATTTCGTATTCGACTACTTTGCCTTGAAAACACTCATCTAGCCTCTGCTTGACCGCTGCGAGAGCTTCTTTGGTCACAATTTCGTCAATGTGATGGCCGACAACCTGTTGCTTTTCCATGCTCCGGTAATCCAGAAACGCGCGATTGGCGATCACGTACCGGTAGTCACGGTCCACCACAACGATCATCTCTTCCAGGCCTTCGACGACTCGTTCGTATTCTCGAAGCCTTTCCTCGGCCTGCTTGCGATCGGTCAGGTCGTGGGCGATGGCGATCACATAGTCGCGCTCCAGTTGGACCCATTTCATGCTGACTTCGACGGGAAAGATCGATCCGTCTTTTCGGCGATGCAGGCTCTCTATGACAAGAGATCCCGACTTCCGCAACTGTTCTCTGGTCTTAGCTACAGAAGAACGGGTGATTTTAGGATCGATGTCGAATACGCTGAGAGAAAGAAGTTCTTCCCGGCTGTAGCCCAGCGCTGTGCATGCTTCTCATTGGCATCGAGAAAACGAAGGTCCCCCGGATCCACCACTTCAATAGCATCGTTGCTTTGGTCCAGCAGGGTCCGGAATAGCGTCAGCTTCCGGATGCTGCCTTCGCGTTCGCGTACTTGCGAAAGCAGACTCTCCCCGGCCTCGCGCAGCAGTCTCTCTGTGCGCCTTTGGTCGGTAACGTCGTGGGCTACGCCCCGCACAATTGGCGAGGCCACGCCCTCCGTGCGTAGGACGTTGTGGTACTGCCAGATCCGGCGCTCCCCTGAGCGCGACATTACCGCCAGTAAACCGCGAACTTCTCCCACGCGCTCGATTTCGACTAGATAGGCTTCGAATTGTGAGCGTGATTCGGGAGCGACAAGTTCCCGCATCGGAATCTGCAGAAGTTCTTCGACACTGTAGCCCAAGGCGCGCGCCGGCGCACCATTCACCGACAGGAGTCGGCCTGCCAGGTCATGGATGCACAGCAGATCATCGCTATGCTCCACCAGATCTCGATACCAGTTTTCTTTTTCCACCCGGGCAGATCGCTCCGGGTCGAAGGCGCTCGGTCTTTCTTCAGGAATGTGGCGGGGCTCTGACCCAGGGTGCACACTCATGGCTACTCCCTGCGGGCTGGGTAAGGTTCGTTGCCGCGTGGATTTCTCCTCCTGCGATCGTTTGCCGGAGTGATAAAAGCACGCACAGGGGGCCCGTTGGCTACCCAAGTCCGATTGCCGCGAATTGTATCAGAATGGCCAGAAGACCCCTAACGCCGGTAGTAGATAGGCGCGTCCGTTCTGACGGTTTGACCCTTTCCAGGCGCGCGGCTAAACTCACTTTCCAGTGGGGTTTTCTATGAAGCGCGTCTCCTGGCTGCTCTTTGCGGTTCTCTTTTTCACTACGACTCTTACAGCTGTTGCCCTCGCCGACGATGACCAAAACCACCCTCATCATGAGGACTTGACCACAACCCAGTTGGGCACCGTCACCTTTCCGGTCTCTTGTGCGCCCGACGTGCAAAGGCCATTCGAGCGCGGCGTCGCCCTACTGCACTCCTTCTGGTACGAAGAGGCAGAAAAAGAATTTCAGCAGATTGCCGTCGACGATCCTCGCTGTGTGATGGCCCACTGGGGCGTCGCCATGAGCCTGTGGCACCAGCTCTGGAACCAGCCCGATGCCAACGACATCCAGCGTGGCCTGGACGAAATTCACGAAGCAAAGACCACCGACGGTCCCACCACCCCGCGCGAGAAGGCGTATCTGGCGGCCATCGCCGCCTTTTACAACGACTCGAAGACACTGAATCACGAAGCTCGCGCCCAAGCCTATTCCAACGCGATGAAGAAGGTCTACGACTCCTATCCCGACGATCACGAAGCTGCGGCCTTCTATGCGCTCTCCCTTTTAGCCTCCGAGCCGCACGATGACGAGACTTTCGCCAATCGCAAGCAAGCGGCGGCGATTCTGGAGAAACTCTTCGCCACTGAGCCCGAGCATCCCGGCGTGGCCCACTATCTGATCCATGCCTACGACAAGCCGCAGCTCGCGCAACTCGGCTTGCCCGCTGCCCGCCGCTATGCGCAGATCGCGCCTGCAGCTCCCCACGCCCTGCACATGCCATCGCACATCTTCGCCCGCGTCGGTCTCTGGCAGGACGACATCAACTCCAACCTTGCCTCTATCGCCGCTACCCGCAAAACTGCGGCCATGCACATGGGCGGCGAAGGCCACCAGTTCCACGCCATGGATTTCCTGATCTACGCCTACCTGCAAAGTGGACGCGAGGCGGATGCCGCTAAGGTGATCGACGAAGTCAGATCCATGCCGAAGATGAAGTCGATGTATGGCCCCGACTTCGATCCCGAAACCAACGCCCTGACCAAGTTCCCCGCGATTTACGATCTCGAACTGCGCCATTGGTCCGACGCCGCGGCCCTGCAGGTTGTGCCCGGCTCGCTTCGCGGAGATCAATCCATCACGTATTGGGCCCGTGCCATCGGCGCAGCCCGCAACGGTAATCTCGCGCAAGCCCATAAAGACCTGGAGCAGATTGAGACGATCCGCAAGGAGTTCGTCGCCAAGAAGAAAACCCAATACGCCGAAGCTGTCGGCGAGGATTATCAGGAAGCCGCAGCCTGGGTCCTGCACGCCGAAGGCAAAGACGACGAAGCCATCACCACTCTGCGCGCCCTGGCCGATAAGACCGACAAACTGGGCGATGAGCCGGAAGGCATTCCAGCTCGCGAACAACTCGCCGATATGCTGCTAGAAGCCAAGCGTCCCCAGCAAGCCTTAGTGGAATATCAGACCGATCTGAAACTGAATCCCAACCGCTTCAACGGCCTCTACGGCGCAGCCCGCGCCGCCGAAGCCGCCGGCAAGCAGAGTGATGCCACGGAATACTATGCCCTGTTGCTGAAAATCTGCGACGGATCAAACTCCACAAGGCCCGAGCTGGGCCGCGCAAGGGAATTAGTGGCGCGGAAGTAACTACCGACGCTCTGTCATCCTGAGCGAAGCGAAGGACCCCTTGCATGTCGGCGCGACCGACGGCTTCACAAGGCGTTTCTACCACCGCTCACAATGTCGGACCCAGACGCAACATCTCCGTTTTCTAAGGTGACGACCAAAGCGTTTTTACAATCAGCGCCGCCATCATTCCCACCGCTCCCAGCAGCGCGTTATACTCGCGATGTTTCAAATACAAATCCCAGGAAAATCCTCCCGAAGCCTCATCAGTCGTGTCTACCGTAGCCGAGAGCCTCGGCAGCATCCTCGGTACGCTCCGCGCATAATCGTCAAACTCAGCAAACGTCTTCCGCAAAAATGCCTCTTCGTCGCGGATCACCGGAAGATAGATCACGAAAAACATAGCGACCAGCACACCACCCACCCACCAACTCCGCGCCACCACCGCGAATCCCAGCCCAATCAGCAGCGATCCCAGATAAAGTGGATTTCGCGTATAAGCATAAGGACCGGAAGTGGCCAACGTCTCGTTCTTCCGCACGTGCCCCGAAGCCAGCGCCCGAATCAGAAGCCCGGGCACAATCGCAATCGCGCCCAGCGCCATGGATCGCCACGTAGGACGCGCCAGCCAGAAATAAAGCACTGCAAACAGAAATCCCAGCGGCACCCGAATCCGCCGTGCGATTTGTGACCACTCCGCCATGTGGAAGAGCGGCGCCTCAGCGCCGCGAAAAGTGCTGGGCTTCAGCCCTTGAGGTTGTTCTTCAGCAATCTGTGCGCCTCCACAACAACCTCCTCAACCCCGATCGCCAACAACCCCTCATCTGCCGCTGCCCGTCGCGCATGCGACGTGACGCTCTCCGTACTGCGCAGCACGATGCTGCGTGTTCCATAAGGCCCGTTGCGCGCCGGATCGGTGGGTCCATAGATCGCCACTACCGGAACCTTCAACGCAGCCGCCAAATGCAGCGGCCCGGTGTCCCCGCCGATAAATATCCGTGCCCGCCGCGTCAACGCGATCAACTCCGTGATGGTGCAATTCATCGCGCAAGCAGTCCCGCCGCCGGCAGCCTCGGCGGCGCGCACTAGTTCCTCTTCCCCCGGTCCATAGTTAAGAATAGAGCGTATGCCAAGCTTTCCCAGTTCGCGCGCCACTTCCCCGTATCGCTCCGCAGGCCATCGCTTTGCTCCCCACCCCGCGCCGGGGTTCAGAATGGCGAAATCGCCAATGCCGTGAAGCGCAAGCCTCTCGTCGATATTTGCTTCGGCTTGCGGATCGCGGGGAAAAGTACAAGAAATATCCGGCGGCGACAATCCCACAGAACGCCCAACCAAAGCCGCAGCCACCGAAAGATTCTGCTCAACCACGTGCCTGCCCTGTGCGACCACTCGTCGCGTGTACCAAAGGCTCGCCGGAGCCTCTCGCGGCTCGGCCGCCCCGTAAACCATCCGCGCCCCTGACCAGCGCGCCAGCACCGCCGACCGCATTGCGCCTTGGAGATCTAGTGCCGCATCGTAGCCCGCGTCGCGCACATCATTCCAAACCGTGGCAACGCCCTGCAAAGTGGAAATCGAGAACAGCGACTTTCCCCAAGCCCTCAGATTCACTGTGTGAACTTCATCCACCAACGGTCGCAGCGAAGACCGCGGGCCGCGACGTGCCGCTCCGGGCGCACACAACAATTCGGACCAACGATCTTCGATCAGCCAGCCGATGAATGCTTCCGGAAACGCCTCTCGCAGAAAAAGAACCGCCGGCAGGGTGTGGATCACGTCACCCATCGCGCTGAGGCGCACGATGAGCAGACGTTCAATCTTTTTTCCCGGCAAAGATGCGAGACTCACGGCCGCCTCGGCGTCAGCCGTGCGCGAATAATCTCGCTGGTGGAATGATTCTTCGGGTCGCCAACAATCGCCACGCGTCCGCCATATTCCGCCACCGCATCGCGCTCAGGAACCGACTCCTGTGTGTAATCCGTCCCCTTAGCCTGAATGTCCGGGCGAATCTCGCGAATGAGCGCGCGCACATCGAGCTCGGGAAAAATGACAACCGCATCCACATCAACCAACGCCGCCACAATTTCGGCGCGCTCCTCGGCGGGCATGATCGGACGCCCCTCACCCTTCAATGCGCGTACCGATTCATCGGAATTGACGGCCACCACCAGCTTCCCGCCCAACGCTTTTGCACCTCGCAAATAGCGCACGTGGCCCACATGGAGCAGATCGAAATTCCCGTTCGCCAAAACGATTTGCTCGCTATTGGCCCGCCAACGCTCGACGCGCTCGCGAAGCTCGCCACGTCCCAGAATTTTGCTGTCTCGTGCCGTCGCTATTTCCAATCTTTCGTACGCAGATCGCTGTTTCAGATCAAAGCCACTTCAGATCAATGAGGCCTGGTCGCAGGCGGAGCCTGCTCAATCGCGCGCAATAATTCCTCACGGGAAACTGTTGCCGTGCCGCGTTTCATCACCACAATGCCCCCGGCGTAGTTGGCCAGCTGAGCTGCTTCTTCCGTAGTCGCTCCCGCCGCCAACGCCGCGCTGAACGCCGCGATCACGGTATCTCCCGCTCCCGTCACATCGGCCACTTCGTCGGAACCAAAAATCGGGATGTCCACCGGCGCGTGTCGTTGATCGAACGCCACCATGCCGTCGCGTCCTCTCGTGATCAGCAGCGACTGCAGTTTCATCCGCTCCATAATCTGCTGCCCGGCAGTACTCAACCCTTGCCAATCGTGGCCAATGCGAACCCCAAGCGCCGCTTCCACTTCAGGTTCATTCGGAGTAGCCGCCGTGGCGCCGGAATATTCCAGCAGCCGATATCGCGAATCCAGAATCAATGGCACCAGCACAACTCTTCGCCGTCCCGCCTGCCGCAACGCATTCACAATTGCTGGACTTGCCGATCCATATCCATAGTCGGAAACCAGCAGCGCATCGGAAGCTCGTAGGTACTCTCGCGCCGCCAGAAACAGCTCGCGCGTCAGATGCTGGTTCGGGGCGCTCTCCGGCTCGCGATCCACGCGCACCACCTGCTGCCGCGTATTGTGCGTCATTCCTGCCAGAATGCGAGTCTTCGTGACCGTCGTATAACTTTTGTCTTTGAGAACGCCGCTGATCGGAATGCGCTTGTGGCGAAAAAATTTCAGCAGCAATCTTCCGGGCTCGTCATCCCCGATGGCTCCCACCGGCAAGACGTTGACGCCAAGGTCAGCCAGATTGTTTACCGCGTTCGCGCCACCGCCCGGCACTACCGTACGTTCGCGGTGCTTTAGGATGAGCACCGGCGCCTCGCGCGACACGCGCGAGATTTCGCCATACACAAATTCATCGGCGACCAGATCTCCCAATACCGTGATGGTGACCTTGGGGAACCCTTCAACAATCTTCCGCAGCCGCTCAGCTTCCTTCAGATGCTTCGTCATTCGATGCTTATTGGTTTCGTTACCGTCTCGGGCATTTTCTCACGAGCGGCTGCGGCGCTCCTCGATCACGCGCAGCATGGTATCCACAGCGTTATCTGCGTCGGCAAGCTCCATCTTCACCGGGACGACCGCCAGCGGCGCCAGCGCGTCAAGATAACCGCCCAGGTTTACCGCATCTTTTTCCGTGGTCACAAAACCGCCTCCCTCACTCCGTTGTCGAAGCTCGAGCAAGTCACGAACATCTTTCTGAGTGTACGAATGGTGATCGCGAAAGAACGCCTCCGCGACTGGATCCACGCCCGCAGTCCGCAGCTGCAGCAGAAAATTCTGCGGCCGCGCAATCCCACAGAACACGACGGCCCGCGAAGGCAGGTTTTCAGCAACAATTCCGCGCCGTGCCCGCCAGACGGTCTTGCCCTGTAGCGAAAACTGCTCTGCCGAGGCCCCGCCAGTCAACACCACCCCATCCGCTCGTTGCAGCGAACGCAGAGGCTCTCGCAGCCGCCCTGCAGGAAGCAATCGATCTCGCGCATCTTCTGGCGTCACCAGCACGATATCGAAATCACGCGCCAGACCCCGATGTTGAAATCCATCATCCAGCAAATGAATCTGCGCCCCGAATCGCGCCTCGGCAAGAAGACCCGCGTCGTAGCGATCTTCGCCCACTACCACTGGGACCTGCAATCGCCTGGCGATCAGCAGCGGTTCGTCGCCGAAATCCGCGGGCAGCCCGCCCGGATCCACCAGTAGTACTCCATGAGTCTTGCGTCCGTAGCCGCGCGATAGCACATCGAATCGGATCCCGCGCGCCTTTAGCAACCCGCCCAACAAAATAACGAACGGAGTTTTTCCCGACCCTCCGGCAGAAACGTTTCCCACGCTGATAACAGATCCAGATAGCGCCCGCGAGCGCAACCATCCATGGTCATAGAATCGATTGCGCGCCGCGACGACTGCCCCGTAAACACCCGCCAAGGGATTGATGTTCATGGCCGCGCCATCATCCTCTGCAGTTCGTCGGCGGTACTCGTGGTTGCGCCAATCTGCGATCGCATGGTCTCGGCGGCCCGCCGTCCCAGTGCTTTCCGCTCCGTATCGTTGGCCAGCAACTCCAGCAGCACCAGGGGCAATTCCGCGGGACCGACAATCCGCACCGCGTCCCGGCTCTGGAACAGGTTAACGATGTCACGAAAGTTCTCCGTATGATTGCCCACCAAGGTGGCCACACCGTGCTGCGCCGGTTCAATAATGTTGTGCCCGCCGCGTGGCACCAGGCTTCCGCCCACAAAAGCAATATCTGCGATCGCATAGAGCGTCGCGAGTTCGCCAATTGTATCCAACAGCAAAACCTGGCCCGCCAAAGATTCGCCATTCCAAAGCGATCGCCTGCAGAAGCGAATCGACATTTGTTCCAGCAGCTCCGCCACGGCAGGGAAGCGCTCCGGGTGCCTGGGCGCAAGAATCATCACCGCTTTCGGATATTGCACCAGCACATTTTCAAAGGCCTTTAGCAGCAACGACTCCTCTCCCTCCACTGTGCTGCCACACACCAGCACCGGGCCAGCGCCACTCGTTGCGATCGACTTCCGCAAACTCTCGACAATCGCTGGCGGCATGGGCGCGGGAACATCAAACTTCAAGTTTCCTGTAACTTGCACTCTTCCCGCGTCGGCGCCAATGTCTTCCAGTCGCATCGCGTCCTCGGATGTCTGCGCCAGGAACAGGTCCACATTTGCCAGCACTCTTCGCAGCAACCCGCGGAATCGGCGATACCTCGGCCACGACCGGTCCGAAATGCGCGCATTTATGACCGCGATCCGCGCACCTCGCGCCCGCGCCAGCCGCATAAAGTTTGGCCAGAACTCCGTCTCCGCAATGACCACCAGTCCCGGATGCAGCGCCCGCAAATAAGGACGAACCGCAAATGCGAAATCCATCGGAAAATAAAATACGTTCGCTTCGCCAAAGCGCTTTCGCGCCAGCGCCTGCCCCGTATCGGTAGTCGTTGAAATGAAGATCCTATGCTGCGGGCAACGACGTCGAAGTTCTTCCGCTAAACCGGCAACCGCCAGCACCTCACCCACAGAAACAGCATGTACCCAGATCACCGGCTCCTGTGCCCCCGGCAACTGGAGCCGCGTAGGTACCTGCCCCAGCCTTTCGGCGAATCCTTTGCGATACTTTCCGTGCCGCACCATCTGGAACAGCCAGTAGGGCGAGCTTGCTAACATCCCCAGCGCCAGCGTGGCGCTGTAGAGAAAGCTATAGAGAGAAGTGATCAAGTTGAGCCATTCTAAACAAAGATCGACCGTGCGTATCTCCTCGCCTTACCTTCTATAATCCAAGCATGCTCCGTTCGCGTGAACCGGCTTTTCGTCATTTCTTGATCTTGCTCAGCGTAGTTTCAGGCTTCGCGGTTCTCCTGGCCGCCAAAGACTTTGTAAAGCCTGTAGCTAAGCCCGCCAAGACCTATCCCGCCCACGACGATCACACAAACGATAAAGTCGCGATCGCCGCCGACCCCTACGACACCCCTGACAAGGCAAAAATATTCTCCGTAAATTTTCACGAGCACGGGTTCCTTCCCATCTTCTTCGTAGTTACCAATGACGGCGATCAACCGATCTCCATCGCCAACATGCAGGTCACCCTGACCACCGCCAGCCGCGCCAAGCTCACGCCCGCTACGTCCGAGGATATATTCCGCCGCCTGTCGAATCCTCACGAAACCACTCCCATCCCCATTCCCATCCCGCAGAAAAAGGTGAAAGGCGGCCTGAGCCAGAAGGAGCGCGACGAGATTGAATCTTCACGGTTCGCCGCCAAAGCCGTCGAGCCCCACGCCACGCAATCAGGATTCCTCTTCTTCGATGTCGAAGATCTCACCGCACCGCTGGAAGGCGCGCGCATGTATGTCACTGGCGTCAACGATGCCAAAGGCACAGAGTTGATGTACTTCGAGATTCCGATGGAGAAGTAAGCTTATCGGAGCGCCCAACTCAACAAAAAGGCTGTCATACGGCTAAGGCGAGAGCCGTATAATCTCCAGATATGTCGACCTTCGCCGACACTTCGGTCGCCGCTAGCACTGCCTACGAGCCAGTCATCGGCCTCGAAGTACACGTCCAGCTTCTGACGGCGACAAAGATTTTCTGCTCCTGCTCCACTCGCTTCGGCGCTCCGCCAAATACGCACGTTTGCCCGGTTTGTCTGGGAATGCCCGGAGCTCTGCCGGTATTGAACCGGAAAGCCGTCGAGTTTGCCGCGCTGGCCGCGATGGCCTTGAATTGCCGCATCAACGAAACGTCGATCTTCGCAC
>Ga0074045_10000220_pt1 | contig 54699 bp, 55 predicted proteins | sample BogForMeECP23OM2_FD_94442 | JGI IMG/M metagenome (GOLD analysis project Ga0074045, IMG submission 94442) | Bog forest soil microbial communities from Calvert Island, British Columbia, Canada - Bog Forest MetaG ECP23OM2 | ecosystem: Environmental > Terrestrial > Soil > Wetlands ... | reverse complement strand
TGATGCGCGTCCTCGAGGATGGCCAGGCCGCCCAAAACCCTGCCTGAGGCCAGCACCTGGCGGCCGACGCTACGAATCACGTGTTCGAGGCCGAGCCGGTAGGCGTAAGCGTGATAGCGCTGCGCGCCGGCGAACTTGCCGAGACCGATCGCCATCATCTTGAACAGGCCGCTTTCGATCTTGCCCGCGAAGTCGGTGTGCCACTTGACGCGGCCCACCAGCATCACGCCGTTCGCTTCGTACGCCGTGCGGTCCATGAAGGCTTCAATGCCGTCGGCGGTCTTGCCCAGCGAAACCACCTCCAACTGGCTGACGATGGGGCAGCCGACGCCCGATTCGGTGATGCCGTAGTGGGCCAGCACGTCGGCCTGCCCGGCGGCGGAGGCGGCGCCGTGGCTTCCCATGGCCGGGAAGATGAACGGCGAGACGCCAGCTTCCTTCCAGTACTGGACGACCGAGCGCACGATGATGGCGATGTTGTGAATGCCGCGGCTGCCGACGCCGATGGCGACGCGATCGCCCGGCTTCAGGCGCGCGGCGAATTTGGCGGCGGCGAGCTGACGGCGGACTTCGGCCGCGACATCGGGAATCCGGCGGTCGGGAAGATTCTGACGGACCAGCAGCAGGCGAGGAAGAAACATGATCGACTACATTTTAGCGCCGAGGGAGGGCAGCTTGCTCCAATCTCGCCCGCTGCCGGGATGGGCCGGAAAGAACCGTGGAAAAAACGCCGATACCCGGCAGGCCGGACACAGCGCCGAAATGAAGAACGTAACGGCCACACATGCAGGCCGGGGGCCTGCGCCTCACACACGCTCTGTTACAGTTTGGGCGCGTAGTAACCGGCGCGTGCTCGCACGATAAAGTCCTTGTGGCCCTTCACGCGCAAATTGACGGCGTGCCACTGGCCATCGGTGAGGAGCGGTTCGGGGCGGTACAGGAGGTTGTACTGGTGGCGCAGCTCGTTCGCGATGTTTTCGAACGATTGCGCCATGTCCTCGACCTGGAAGGGGAAGAACGCGCGCCCGCCGGTCTCCGAAGTGAGATACTTCAGCACCTTGTCGCCGTCGGTGTCGGCGCGGGAGCTGTTGGTGGAGATGGCGTAGATCACCACGTCGGCCTTCTGCGCCATTTCGAGCGCCTGATCGCGGGTGTAGTCGCTCTGATTGTCGTCGCCGTCGCTGACGATGACAATGGCGCGGCGGAACTTGGTGCGCGGCTGATCGAGCGCAAGCTTATCGCGGCAGGCGTAAAAGACGGCGTCGTAGAGCGCTGTACCGCCGCCGGGGCGCAGAGAGCGGATGCCGGCTTCGAGCTTATGTGGGTCGTCGACCAAGTCCGTCACCAGCTCAGCCTTCGTATCGAAGCGCACCAGAAGGGCCTTGTCGAGGCGGGCCCGCATCACCGTGCGCAGAAACTCGGCGGCCGCGTCCTGCTCGAAGCGGAATCGGTCGCGGACGCTGTTACTGGTATCGATGAGAATGCCGAGCCGCAGCGGCAGGTCGCTTTCCGCGGTGAACTCCTGAATGGTTTGCGCTCTCTTGCCCTCGAGGACTTCGAAGTCGTCGCGCGCAAGATCGGTCACGAAACGGCCTTTCTTGTCGGTCACCGTGAACAGCATGCTGACGCGCGTGACGTCCACCGAGATCCGCGCCGGCTCATCGGATTGCTCGACGGGCGGCGGGGCCGTCTTCTGCTGGCCGAAGCACAGTGCGGCGCCAAGCGCGCCGAAAGCCGCTAACAAGACCCAACGCTTCATGACGCCTCAATTATAGCGTGGGCCGGGCCGCTGCCCGCCGCTGGAGCCGGTTGCACAGAAGAGCGCGGCGCGCGCCGGCTGCGCAGGTGCCGGAGAAAACGGGCAAGTTACGACACGCCCCACCGGCGCCTTGACATTGCAAGCCGGTTCCCGGCTTACTGAAAGATATGCCGCTGATAAGAGCCGGCTGGCTGGCGGACCTTCCGCCCGGCGAAGTGAGGGAAGTTTTCGTGGGCTCGCAACCGTACGCCGTCTGCAACTACGAGGGCGCCATCTATGCGATCGATGGCGTCTGCATACATCACGGCGGTCCGCTGGGGCAGGGGCATCTCGACGGCGCGCACTTGGCCTGCCCATACCACCTCTGGGAGTTCGATTGCCGCACGGGAGAGTATGATCGCGATCCCTCCCGCCGCGTGGCAACTTATCCGGTGCGGATCGAGGACGGAGAGATCTTCATCGAGGTGCCCTAAGTGCCGGAGCTGCCCGAAGTCGAAACAGTGGTGCGATCGCTTCTGCCGCTGGTGGGGCGACGCATCGTAAACGCCGAATTCCGCGCGGCGCGGATTCTCCGCGACGGCGACCCGGAGCGCATGGCGGCGCGCCTGGCCGGCCGCCGGATCGAGGCCATCCGGCGCTACGGCAAGTTCATTCTGGTGTCGCTCTCTGGCGGCGGCTATCTGCTATTGCACCTGGGCATGACGGGCCGCCTGCTGCTCGGCGGAACGCCGGGCAAGCACACGCACGCCATATTCACACTGGATCGCGGCGTGCTCCAGTTTGACGATAGCCGCCAGTTCGGCGCGATCGAGGTGCACGAGGACTTCCCCGCGCGTGTGGCCCGGCTTGGCCCCGAGCCGCTGGAAATCGCCGCCGAGGATTTTGCCCGCGCCCTGCGCCTACGCCGCACCCGCGTGAAGGCGCTGCTTCTTGACCAGATGTTCGTCCGCGGCGTGGGGAATATCTACGCCGATGAAGCCCTGTTCCGCGCCGGAATTCACCCGCTGGCGAATACGGCCCGGCTGCGGCGGGATCGCGCGCTCCGCCTGCACCAGGCGCTTGGGGAGGTTCTCAGCGAGGCGATCGCAGCCGGCGGCTCTTCGATCTCCGATTACGTAGATGCGGACGGGCGCCAAGGTCTCTTCCAGATCAGCCACCGCGTGTATCAGCGTACGGGCGAACCCTGCGTGAATTGCGGCACAGCCATCCGGCGGCTACTGGTGGCCCAGCGAAGCTCGCACTTTTGCCCGCATTGCCAGAGACGGTAACCCACCGTCGGCTGCGCGCGGCGCCTACCGGTGCGCGCGGGCTTCCACTCGCGTGCAACCCGGCTGCGCCATCCTTGTAACCCGCTGCCGGGGCGGTGCGTCGTAAGTGATGCAGCCGGTCCGCTATCTTTCGTATGATTGAGGTCTGACGATTTTCCCGCGGCTTTCCGCCCCGCGTTCGGGGCGTGCGCGGATTTTGCGAAGTTGAAGGAGATTTGAAACGTGAAACGCATCTTCCATTACCTACCGCTGTTCCTGTTGCCGGCGTTTTTCCTCCCGCTTGCCCACGCACAGTACGGATTTGACGTCGGAATCGGCTTCGGGGGCATGCAAGACAAAGCATCCGGGACCGGCATCGAGGGCGATTCGACACTAACCAATTTTCTCGGCTCGTGCGTACCCGGTTCCGACGCAAGCTGCCTGGCCAGCAACAAGCTGAATGCACTCGGCATGGGCATCAGCGGCAATGTCATGGCCTGGAAACATTTCGGCGTCGGCGCCGAGGTTAACTTCGAGCCTTCCAAAGACACATACGTGGCGTTCCCGGCGATCTCGTATACGGGACAAACTCCCCTCACCATCCAGTCGCGCATGACCCTGTTCGATGCCAATGGAATCTACCAGCCGGTGCGGACCAAGAAGGTTGCCTTCCAGGTGAGCGGCGGCATCGGCGTGGCCAATATGCGGTTCTATGAAGCCGGCCAGACTGGCAGTGCAATCGGGCAGTCGAATTACAGCGAGTATTTTGGCAGCAACAATCACTTTCAGGTGCACGCCGGCGTGGGTGTTCAGTTCTACCTGACCGACCATGTTTTCCTGCGGCCCCAATTCGATATCCACTACGTTCCCAATCTGACCCAGTACGGCAGCAACCTGGTGACGTCGGAAACGGTCTGGCTGGGCTACACGTTCGGTGGACAGTAGAAGACGGCGAAAAGCGCGGGCGTTGGCAGGCCGGCGCCCGTCACGAAATAGCCAGTCCGATGGTCGGCAACCGCTCCTCGCGGCTAGGGCTCTGAGCGAATAGGAGCCGCGGCCGTGCGGGAGCGGTTGGCATTTTGGGGCCCTGCTGGACTCTTCTGCGTGCCGCCGCGCTATTGTGGAACTGCGGTTGCCGGATCTCCCGAAAGGTCTTCGATTGAGACCGGCGGGTTGTAGTAGAGCAGACGCTGGCAGCTTTCGCAGGACATGATTTCGACGTCTTTCTTCAGATCCTGGAAGTATTGCAGCCGCAGCGCGATGTGGCACGCGGTGCAGCGGCCCTCCACCACTTCGGCGACGGCGATTCCCCGGCGCGCCTTGCGCGCCCGCTCGTAACGCTGAACCGTCGTGGGTGCCATCTGGGCAACGATCGCAGCGCGCTCCTGCTGCAACTCGGCCGCGGCTTTCCTGTCCGCCGCCGTCCGCTCGCGCGCATGATTCTTCTCCGCTTCCACCTGAATCTTCTCCGCACGGAGCGCGGCTTCGGCGGCTTTCACATTCCGGTCCAGCGGTTCGGATTCTCCCATCAGATCCAGGATGCGGTCCTCACGCTTGTGAATCTCGGCCTGGCAAAAGTCGATTTCGCTCTGAAAGGCACGGTACTGCTCGTTGGTTTTGGCCTCGCCCATCTGGCCTTTCAGTTTGGAGATCTTCTGTTCCCAATCCTGGATCGTGGCTTCGCTTTGCTTCCGTTCCTTCTGGTTGGCCACCAGGGCGGCGCGGTCGGCTTCGAGCTTGCGCTCGTGCGATACCAGTTTCTTTTCGATGGTGGAGATGTGGACGGGTAAAGCCGCGATCTCGCGCTGCAGGTCTACCAGCCGATTGTCAATCTCTTGCAGGCGGATCGCCAGCTTCAGGTCTGCAAGCATGGCTAATCGCAGTGTAGCATGCGGCTTCGAGCGTCCGTAGTTCCGCAATGCGGAGCGCGCGCGCCAGCAAAAAGAAAACTCCCACGCCGAGCGGAATCGAGATCGCCAGATCCGCCAGGTGCGGCAGTCGAGACCCGTGCACCGCGGAATGAATCGTCACGCTCGAGATCCGGCACATGGCACCCATGGCCAGGGCGGCGAGCGTGATCTTGGCCGCGCTGGCCGCGAGACGGCGGCCCTCGAAGCCTTCGATACGGCGGCGCAGGGTAGCTGCCAGCGCGGTGGCGCCCGCCAGCGTCACCAGGGAAGTCGCCAGAGCCAGGCCTGCATGCCCCATCCGAAGTCCGCGCGCCAGACCGATCGCAACGGCCAGGTTCACGACGATCGAGGCCAAGCTCACCGCCATCGGCGTCCACGCGTCGTTCAGCGCGTAAAAAGCCGGCGCCAGCAACTTCATCGCTGCGAAGCCAACCAGACCCGCACCGTAGTATGCGAGCGCCACCGCCGTCTGGTGCGTGTCGAAGGCTCCGAAACGGCCGCCCTGGTACACCGCGCCGATCATGCTCTCGCCCAACACGGCCAACCCCACCGATGACGGAATCGTGAGCAGCAGCGCCATGCGCAGCGAGCCGGCAAGCGTCGAGCGAAAGTCGTCCAACCGGCCGAGAGCGGCGCTGCGCGAAATGGCCGGCAGCGTGGCGCTGGCCAAAGCCGCGCCGAAGACGCCCAGCGGGAATTGCAGGAAGCGGAAGGCGTATCCCAGCCAGCTCACCGGCCCATTCAGCGGGTGCCCGGCGGCATCGGTGAGGCCCGAGGCCAGGTTCGAGTTCACCATCACGTTGATCTGCACCGCCGCGTTGCCGATCAGCGCCGGCAGCATCAGGCGCGCAATACGCCGCAGCCCAGGGTGGTTGAAGCCGATGCGCGCGCGGAACGATACGCCGCAGCGGCGCAGGCTCGGCAGTTGCCAGCCGAGTTGCAACGCGCCGCCGACGAGCACACCAACCGCCATCGACACGACCATTCCCTGTGGCCAGCGCTTCCCGACGGTCAGCCCCAGCGCGAGTCCGCTCGAGACCGAGCCGATGTTGAAGAACGTGGAGGCGAGCGCCGGCACGCCGAAGCGGCCGCGCGCGTTCAGGATCGCCATCGCTTCCGCCGCCAGCGCCACCAGCAGGAGGAACGGAAACATGACGCGCGTCAGCAGAACCGTGAGTTCCAACTTGCCCGGCACGCGCGCGAAGCCGGGCGCCAGCAGCCGCACCAACTGCGGGCTGAAGACGATGCCGACTACACAGACCGCGCCGGCCGCCAGCGTGAGCGCGGTTGCCACCACGCGCGCCAGTTCGTCGGCATCCTGCGCGGAGCCAGTGGCAACCGCTTCGGTGAAGGTGGGGACGAAAGCGGAGGAGAGCGCGCCTTCGGCGAACAGGTTGCGCGTCAGGTTGGGGATGCGAAAGCCGGTGAGAAACGCGTCGTAGACGGCGCCGGCGCCGAACAGCCGCGCCATGGCCGCTTCCCGCACCAGACCGGTCACGCGGCTGAGTAGAACGGCGGCCGAGACCACCCCCGCCGAGTGCAGCAGGCCGTGCTCGCCCGCGGCCCCGCCGCGCTTCATTCCACGCGCCGGACTTCCACCTGGCGGTATACTTCCTCGGTCTGGGCGAGCGAGGCGAAGCTCATCCCCGGTAGCCGCGCCGACGCGGTGCCTGCGGCCACTCCCCAGCGCAACGCTTCGGCCGGGTTTTGCCCGCGGCTCATCGACCAGGTGAAGACCGCCGAGAGCGCGTCGCCAGCGCCGATCGGGCAGACCGCATCCACGCGCGGCGGCAGCGCCTCTACCAGTCCGTTACCAAATGCGCCCACCGCGCCGCGGCTGCCCAACGAGAGCACCACGGATTCCGGACCCATGGCGCGGAGCTGGCCCGCCGCCTCAAGCGAATGCGCGCGTGTCAGAATCGTTTGCCCCAGCAGCCGCTCCGCTTCCGGCTGGTTCGGCGTCGCCACCGTGGGCCGTGCTTCAATACCCTCGCGCAGCGAATCGCCTCCCGCGTGCAACAGCGTCTTCACGCGCTTCTGCCTGGCCAGCGCAATCATCTTCGCGTAGAAGGAAGACGGCACGCCCGGCGGCGTGCTGCCGCACAGCATCAGCCAGTCCGCGCTATCCAGCGCCTGCCGCACGGCGCGTTCCACTTTCGCCACTTCCGGCCCGGTCAGCGCCGGACCCACTTCGTTCAGGTTTACGGTCAGCCCCTGCTTGTCGGTGATGGTGAGGTTGGTGCGGATCGGGTTCTTCACGGGCACGACTACGATTGGGTAGCCGCAGCCATCGAGCAAGCCTTCCAACCGCTTTCCGCTGGCGCCGCCGGAAATCAGCACCGCCTGCGTCTGGCCGCCGAACGAGTGGATGACACTCGACGCGTTGAGCCCGCGCCCGCCGGCCGATTGCCGGATCGAATTGATGTAGGCGCGGTCCTCGAAAGCCAACCGGTCGACGCTGAGAATCCGATCGATGGCGGGATTGATGGTGAGAGTGACGATCAAAAACTATTGTACCCGCGGCGCACGCATTCCTGCGTGCAGGGTCGAGAGTCATCTCGACCTTTCTGCAAGCTTCCGGGAACCCGAAGGTCGGCACGAATGCCGACCCTGCACGCAGGAATGCGTGCGCCACGATTATCCCGGTTCCAGGCTGACGTTCAGGGGCAGCTAGCGGACGCTCCGACTGCTGAATCCTTGAACTCAAGACCAGAGCGAATCGGCAATACCGCGTACAATTCGTTATCCTAATGAAGCATGCTCAGCGATCAGTTGCGTGAAGCGGGAGTAGTGGGCGCGGGCGGGGCGGGATTCCCGACTTACGTGAAAGCCAAATCGCAGGTGGAATTCGTGATCGCCAATGGCGCCGAATGCGAGCCGCTGATGCACAAGGACGCGGAGATCATGAAGCACTTCCCCGCCGGGATTTTGGCGGGCATGGAAGCCATGCTCGATGCGACCGGCGCCAAGGTGGGCAAGTTCGGTATCAAGACTAAGAATCAAGCTTCGATTGACGCGCTGAAGGCCTGCAAGCCTTCCAGCCGCATCGAGTTCGTCGAGTTGGGCGATTTCTACCCCTCTGGCGACGAGTACGAATTGGTCTACAGTGCCACCGGCCGCCTGATCCCGGCGGGCGGAATTCCGCTCCAGGTCGGCTGCGTGGTGAACAACGTCGAGACGCTGTACAACGTTGGCCAGGCCATCGAAGGCCGGCCGGTGACGGACAAGTTTCTTTCCATCAGTGGCGCGGTCGCGCAGCCGAAATCGCTCTGGGCGCCGGTGGGCACGCCGTTTCGCGACCTGCTCGAAATGGCCGGCGGCGCCACGGTCGCCGACTACGGCATTTTCATCAGCGGCATCATGATGGGCACGCTCACCTTCGATTCCGACGATGTGATTACGAAAACTACCGGCGGGTTGATCGTGCTGCCGCGCGATCATTATCTGATGACGCGGCGTACGCGCTCGCAGGCGGAGATGAACCACATCGGCAAATCCGCCTGCGACCAGTGCAGCTATTGCACCGAATTCTGCCCGCGGTACCTGCTGGGCTACGAAGTGCAGCCGCACAAAGTGATGCGCAGCCTCGGGTTCACCACCACCGGGGCCGACATCTGGAACCAATGGTCGGAGCTGTGCTGCGCCTGCGGCCTGTGCACGCTTTACGCGTGTCCGGAGGATCTCTATCCCAAGGAAGCGTGCGACGATGGCAAGCGCACACGCCGCGCGGCCGGGTTGAAATTCGTTCAGCAGAAGCCGGTGGCCGTGCATCCGATGAAAGAGTTCCGGCGCGTGCCGCTATCGCAATTGCGGCGGCGGTTGCAGGTTGAGGAGTATGAGCGGGAGACACCCTTTGACCCCGCCGCGTGCCAGCCCGCGATGGTGCGCATCCGAATGAAGCAACACGCCGGAGAGGCCGCCGTGCCGGCGGTTCGCGAGGGGCAGAAAGTCAAGAAGGGGCAAGTGGCCGGACGCGTGGAAGACTCGAAACTCGGCGCCCACGTGCACGCGAGCATCGGCGGCAAGGTGCGCGCGGTCACCCCCGAATATGTGGAGATCGTGGCATAAATCATGACCGCCAATTCCATTGGACTGATCGAACTTTCGAGCGTCGCTGCCGGCTACCAGGTTACCGACGCCATGCTGAAGACAGCGGCGGTGGACCTGATGCTGTCGCGCTCCATTTGCTCTGGCAAGTATATGGTGATGGTGCGCGGCGAGGTGGGCGCGGTCGAGGCCAGCGTGGCCGCAGGCGTCGGCGCGGGCAATTTTTCGGTGATCGATTCGTTCGTGATTCCCAACCTGCACGAATCGGTGTTCCCGGCCATTGCCGGCGCCTCCAAGGTGGAAGCGCTCGAAGCGTTGGGAATTCTGGAATCGTTCTCGGTGGCCGCACTGATCGAAGGCGCGGACGCGGCAGTAAAAACGGCCGCCGTTCAGTTGATTGAAATCCGCCTGGCGATGGCGCTGGGGGGCAAAGCTTTCGTGACACTCACTGGCGACGTGGCCGCGGTCGAGGCCGCGATCGATGCCGGCGCAGCCGTGGTCGGCCGCAAAGGCATGCTGGTGAACAAGGTCGTGATCCCACGCCCGAGGCCGGAGCTGCTTAACGAGATGATCTGACGAGCTTCCTGGGTCGTGGTTCTCGGAAGTGGTCGCCCCGCGCGAGTGTTGCATTTTGCTGCAAAGCAAAGCGGGGCGATTTTGCCTCGCCGCCGGATGCCAAGCTATTGAAAACAGGACAACATGGTGGCCGAATCCAGGGTGTATTTGCCCCGTTTTGTATAATTCTCCGACAGTGCGCCCGGCAGGGGCTGAAGCCCGATTACTGAGTGGACTCTTCGGCACGGATGAATCCGTGCCCTGATACGAACCTAGTCGTTTTCCCACGCGACCACAGAACTGGATGAGCGCGGGCGTTGACGACGCGGTCTTTCCGTTATTAGTGTGGCATGGGAGCGATGCGGGAGGACGCGTGGGGCGCGGGGAGGCTGGTGTAAGTGTTTTGTGACTGGGGGCTTGGAGGATGCGGGGATAGTTCGCGGGCGTTGTGACCGGGTTTTGCGCGGTGGGCCCGGACCGGGATGGCGGCCGGAAACTGCTCATCGAGATGGCTTGACGGGCTTCCGGGAACGGCGTTTCACGGGAGTGATCGCCAGCGTGGCGGACCTGGAGCCGACCTTCCCCTTCCCGCTCCGCCGGCACGGCGGGTCGCCAATGTACGGATAGCGCGCGGAGAGGCCGCGATCCCGAACGAAGATTGGTACGGCGCATCGCTGCCGCAGCCGCCAAGTGCGAGAATGTTAAGGATGAGTCCGGAACATATCTTTGGAATCGACCGCACCCAGTGGGGCCGGTGGCACCTCGATGACGGCGATCTGGTGTTCCATGGCGCCCCGGAGAACCCGGGCCTCGACTACGTGATCAAGGTCGAAGCTCTCGCCGCACCGCAGGGTGTCTGGGCCTGGATCCGGCAGCTCGAAGAAAGTCGTGGTGCACCGAGCAAGACCTCGGGCACTTCGTCCACGCCGCGTTCGCTCTGATGAGGCATCAAAGGGTTCTCGGAAAAGTGCCGGCGCCCCCGCCTATCATGACACCCTGGCACTCCGACTGGGCGGACCTCCTCCACGAGTTGAGGGAGGAACTCGGCCTCACCCACGACGAGAACGACCAGACCGTGGCCGAGGAGTGCGGACACGATCCGGAGTGCCCCAAAGCCGTTGACCACATGAGGAAGCTCGACTTCGACAATGCGGCGATCGAAAGAAGCCTCGCCTACTTCCGGGAGCACGGTGGGACGTGCAACTGCAAGATCCTCTTGAATGTCGAAGCCTCTCTGGGGAAGTAAACGGCGGGCGGTACTACCCCGTTGCCTTGACTCGATTACCATGAAGGTAAATGCCGACAAAGCCACGCCCAGAAGACGTTTTCATCGAGGCATTCTTATCTGCGTACGAGGATTTGTCATGGGCCGATGCTGATAAGGATTGGGTGGACCGTCGAATCGACGGCGGCGTTGAGATGCTGGCGACGCGCAAATCGGACGGGAAGACGCTCGCGATTGAGCACACTGTGGCGCAGCCGTTCGTTGACGAGATCGAAGACTACCGTGTATTCTTCGAACCATCTTTCCTGAAACTCGAAGCCGACAAGTCTCTCATCGTACCGGACCGCTGGATTCAGGTTTTCATCCCGGCCCGCACGCTCCAAGGCCACAAGAAGCCTGCCGCTCGCGCGGGGATCATTCAAGCAGTTCACGACTGGATCAAAAACAACCGTCTCAGTTTAGCTGAGGGGAAAAGGGATTACCCATGCGCGGTGACCGGTATTCCGGGCACGGCGGACTTCGAGATTATGTTGACTGTGAAGGCGCAGGAGATGCTCAAGAGTGGCGCTCTCCACGTTCGCAGGCAGCAGGTCAAGAACGACTTCAGCGAAGTTATACGCACCGTGATGATAAAGAAAGTGACCAAGCTGGTGGCGCAACCCGCCGACAAGCACGTTCTGATTCTTGAAAGACAGCACATGAATCTCGTACCGAAGCAGATTTTAGATGAGGTGCGGAAACAGGCCGTCAATTTCCCACTAATGGCCTCAGTTGACGAGGTCTGGATTCTCGAAACGATTGGTTACCAGCCGGGTGGGCATTTTCTGTTCGAGTTGAACGACGACAACGACCGGCATCTCGCAACAATCACAAGTGAGGGAACGGCATGGACGAGCCGGTCGGGCAGAGACGGAATACCGATTTGTAGCTACTGAGCGGGTCCTCGGAGCACTCCCGGCCAGCAATTCACGTCGATGTCCGGAGATCGCCAGGGCGCCGATCCGGTGTCCACGCTGTGTGACCTCCCGATTGCTGTTGACAAATCCCCATGTAACCAGCGACGGCCAGTGCTTGAGGCCAACCGGCTGGTTCGTCGTGCCCTACGTGCCACCTCCAGGGATAGATCCTGGTAAGTCCGGTCGAGGGAAGTTTGGAGGTTCCGACGAGGGCTGCTGGCATCCCGATCGAAGACCGGAGGTTTGACGGGGATTCTGCATTGACTCAGCGCCTTCGACGGCGCCGTTGTGCGGGCGCGTCTACTCGGTCCGCGCGGGCTGCGGAGTAATTGCGCCGGTCGAGACAAGAAATGTCGAGATGACTCTCGACACAGCAGGCTGGACAGCCTGCGCCACGTTTTTACTCCGTCCTCGAGTAGTAATACGTGTACTTGCTGTAGAGCTCGGAGGCGCGGGCGCCGTTGGCGACGATCCCCAGCACGTTGTTCTCGCACAGCGACGAAATGGCGCGCGTCACGTTGTCGAAGGTGGTGGAACCGATCTTGACAACCAGAATTGTGCCATCCGCCATCGTCGAGAGCAGGTTCGCATCGGCGGAAAACAGTAGCGGCGGAGTATCGAAAATCGCCCAATTGAAAAGGCGCGGGAGATCTTCGAACAATTGTTTGGCCTGCCGCATGTTCAACAGCTCGAGAGGATTCTTCACCGGCGTGCCCGCCGGCAACAGGTAGAGGTTGGTGCCCTGCACTTTGCGCAGCGCCTGCGCGAAGCTGCACGCGCCGGTGATGTAATCGGAAAGTCCGGGTGCGCGATCGATCTGCAACAGGTTGTGTATGACGGGCCGCCGCAAATCGAAATCGCCGAGCAGCACAGAGCTTTCCGTCAGGTGCGCCTGGGCCAGTGCCAGGTTGACGGAGCTGAAGGTCTTGCCCTCGGCCGGCGAAGGGCTGGTCACCACCACCGTGTGCAGCGGCTGCAACGTTTGCAGGTGATTCAGCCGCGTGCGCAGCGTGCGGAATTCCTCGGCTGGAGTTTCGTGAGAGGTGTTCAGATCCAGCAAGTGCGATTCCGGCGCCGGACTGAACGCCACCACTTGCACATCGCTCAGCGACGCCGGATCGAGGGCCGCGCGGGAGGGCGCCGTGCCGCCCCGGTTCACCGGTAGAAACTCGGGCAGGCGCGGCGCTTCCGGGCGGACATCCGCCGCCTGCTCCCCGCCCAACGGAGCGCCTTGTTCGGCGCGGCGCAAAGCATCGTGTACTCGACTCATAGGTCTCTCCGCCCGCCGCCTGCCGCGGCTAGCTCCTGCCAAAGAAGTGATAGTAAACCGAAACCGTCATCGCCAGGCAGCCAACGATGAAGGAGCTGGACCACGCCAGCCAGAACAGGCGCCTCTTGCGGCGCACCAACAGCGCGTTCTCCAACAAGGGAATGCTGCTCAACACGGGAAGGTTCGTGTAAGCGCGCACGTCCTTCAAATTCTTCAGCGAGGCATCGCGCATCTCCCTGGCTCCCGCCAGCACGATCCCGATCATCAGTCCGATCGCCGTTCCCACCGCCGCCCAGACCGGGCGGTTCGGTTCGGTTGCCGCCTCCGGCAGCGAGGCCGGGTCCAACAGCTCCAGATTCTCACCGCCCTTGTGCTGCTCCAGATCCTTCGCCGTCTCCGAGGAGTCCCGCTTTTGCACCATGTCCTCGTAGTTCTTCTTGGCGAGTTGGTAGTCGGCGTTGAGCTGCATGTACTGCTGCTCGTTGAGCGGCGACTGCTCGATGCGCGCCTGATACGCCGCGATCTTCTGGTTCAGCGCAGCCGTATTCCGCACGATCCGGTCGATATCGCCCTGTGTGGTCTGGATTTGCGTCTTGATGGTATTGACGCTATTCTTCAGCTCCTCCAGCCGCGCCTGAACCGCCGGGTTCGCCACCTTCACGGGCCCCCGGTCGGGCGTCGCGGCAGCCTGCGCTTCCAATTGCTTCTCGAGTTCGGTCTTCTGCGCCTCAGTAACCGAAATCGACGCTTTGAGGGAAGTGATTTCCGGATAATTGTCGCCGTATAGTTTCAACATGGACGCCAGGTTCGACTTTTGTTGGGTCAAATTCGCCTCGAGAGCGACCAACTGCTGGCTCTTGACGCCGGTCGGGCCGGAGGGCACTACGTCCTCGCCATGTTGCGCGTAGAAACTCTGATCGGCGATCAGGTTCTGCAGCGACTGCTCCAGCATCACCTTCCGCGCCTGCGCCTGGGATAGGGCATCGGCCATCCGGCCGGCTTCCGCCTCGGCGGCGTTCTCCGCCTGCACGTTGGACTGAAACTGTTCGGGCAGTCTACCCTGATTCGCCAGCTTGAACTGCGTCAGCTTCTGGTCCAGATCGTCCAACTGCTGTTTGGCATTCTTCAACTCGTCGCCGAGGAACTCCGTGGTCACGCTTGCGGTCTTGGTCATGTAAACCAGGTTCTGTTCCTCAAACTTGCCGACCAGCTCGCGCACCACCTGCTGGGCCTTGTAGCGGTCCGTGTAGCTAAAGGAAATCGCGAAGGCTTGGACGCGGTTTTCGCCTCCCCCCGCGCCGGGTTCATAAGCTTGCACGCGGATCGCCTTGTTCCGCATGTCCTGGACGATATCCTCGAGAGGTTTCTGGGTGCGCTCCTTCTTGAAGAGATCCAGGTGAACGATCAGGTCCGAAAGGCTGCTACGGCTCAGGATCTCAGTTTCCATTTCCTGCAGCCGCGTGGCCATCTGCGTGGTAATGTCGGTGTGCACCAAGCTCTGCGACACCTGTTGCGGCGTGATTGTCATCACCGCCGTGGAGACATAGGTGTCGGGCCAGAAAAAGGCCACCACCACGGAAACCACCAGTCCCGCAAACATCGGCCCGACGATCCAGGACCGGTAGCGCCGAAGCATATCGATATAGTCTTCGACGTCCGGTTGACGCCGCGACGCACTACCATAATTCTGCGCTGCACCCATATCGCTTGCTACCTCGAATTCCCCCTTGCCAGCCCGGCCCGCGTGTCAGGGGACGATAATCTGGTCTCCCGGCTCCAGATAAACGTTCTGCTCCCGATTCTTGCCGTGGCTCACCTGGTTGTAGTTGAACTTAAGCTCCTGGCTCCCCCGCAGGATTCGTATCTTTCGGGTGTTGGCAAAATCGCGGAATCCTCCCGCATTGACCAGCCCCTCCATCACCGTGGTCGGCACCACTAAATCGTATGAGCCCGGCTTGTTCACCTCGCCCTGAATATAGTATTTCTTGCTGTGAACCGCCGTCAGACCCACGCTAACGTGGGGGTCGCGAATCAACTGGCCGTCGATCAACCGCTTCGCGATGTCTTGCTCGACCTCCTGGGGAGTCTTCTCCGCAACCATCACGTCTCCCAGTAGTGGAATCGAGATGGCCCCATCGGGGCGAACCGGAAACTCCCCGGACATGGGAGCGTTGTTCCAGATTACGATCCTCAGCACATCTTCGGCGCCGATGATATAGACCTTCGTGCTGGGCGGAGTAGCCTTAGTCGCGGCGGCTGGAGCGGCCATTTTGGCGGGATCGACGGCTGGACCAGCAGCCTGCGGAATCTGTGCCACAGGAGATGCCGCGGGCTGTTGCGCTGTCTGCGCCCCTGCGTCCGGAGCCTGGGCAGCCAGAAAGTACGCGGACCACCCGGCCAGCAGCGTGGCAATCAGAACGGTTCTCATGAGTTCCTCAAATGAGCAAGTGGAAGCGCGTCTCGCCGGCGTGCCGCCGGCCAAGGCGCATCTGGTCCAATTGTACAGCATTCGGCCGGTTCGCGAATACGTTCCGGCCAGCCGTGCTGCGGCTCCCAGTACTGTGCCCGACTAAGCAAGTAAGTCCACCACTCAAGGTATACACTTCCGCATAGTGTATTCTCCCAAAAACCGGAGGCTACGATGCACGTTAACTTGGAAGCTGTAGCAATATCAGTTAGTCTAGAAACAGCAAGGCGCTCCGCTCGCGGCATCAAACGTGCTGTCGCTCCGAGAGGAATAGTCTCGCTGAGCCGGGCCGGCGGCCACCATGAAGGAACTCAAGTTCCAAGTATCTACTGCGCTGCTCACTATCGTGACCGTTGCGGCAGTAGTTGCGTCCGCCATCAACTTTGAGCAACGGCTTCAGTTTCATGGGCTTGCCGAAGATGGAGCGATTTGGGTGGACCGCCCGGACGGAGTTCAGGCGCTGCACGTCCGTCCGCGCAGCGGCGCTGCCTTGGCCGGCATCCACGCTGGCGACTACCTGCTGAGCATTAATGGCGAGCCCGTCAAGCAGAGCCTGGATGTGACCCGCATCCTGGTTCGCGTCGGCACCTGGACCAAGGCCAATTACCACCTTCGCCGCGGCAAGGAGTTTGGCGCCATCGTAATCACCGAAGAGGTGGCACGCGACCGCGCCGTGATGTACCTGTACCTGGTCGGCTGCGCTTACCTGATCATCGGACTGTTCGTTTACTTCCGCCGCGGCAGCGCGCAGAAGGCAACGCACTTTTATGCGCTCTGCCTGACGTCGTTTATCTTTCTCTGCTTTCATTACACTGGCCAGTTGAACAATCTGGACAAGGTTATTTACCTGGGCAACTTCGTGGCCGGTGTAATAGCGCCCACCGTGTTTCTGCACTTTTGCCTGACCTTTCCGGAACCGAGCGGGTGGTTCCGGAAACCCTACCGGCGTGTGCTGCTCTACGTCCCCGCCGCGTTGTTGTCGCTGGTCTATATCGGCTTTTCATCCGAGACACTGAAGGCCTCCGTCTCCCCGATTGAATTGAATTGGATGCTGAACCGAGTCTGGGTGCTGTTTACGGTGGTGCCCTATCTGCTGGGCGGCATAGCGGCCAGCATGGCTTGCCGCAAAGCGGAAGACCCGATTGTGCGGAAACAGCTCAAGTGGCTGCGCAATGGCACGTTCTGCGCAATGTTGCCGTACACGGCATTGTACGTGCTGCCGTACGCATTCGGCGCGGTGCCCTCCGGGAACCTTCGCCTGGCGGTGCTCTCGGTGGTGCTGCTGCCGTTGAGCCTGGCGTACGCGATTGTTCGCTACCGGCTGATGGATGTGGATATCCTGTTCCGCCGCGGATACGCGTATACCCTGGCCACTATCTGTGTGCTGGCCGGCTTTTACCTGATCGTATTCACGCTGGGCAGCTTGGCCCACGTCTACTTCAACAACCTGGGCAACGCCGCGCCGCTAATCGTGATGCTGATCGGAGCCTTCCTGTTCCAACCAATCCGCACCTGGATTCAGGAAAAGTTGGACCGGCATTTCTACCGCGACCGCTACGACTACCGCAGCACGCTGGTCGAGTTCGCACAGGAGCTCAGCTCGGAGGCCGATCTGGATACCATGTTGGCCAAGGCTGGTGAACGGTTGATCGCCACGCTTTCGGTGAGCCACCTAGCCTTCTTCCTGCGCGAAGAGGGAGTGGTGTCCCCGGCGGGCGATCCGGTCTTCCGGCTGCGCGCCGCGATGGGCGGCAACCCGCGGCTGGCCGCCGCCGCGCAGGGCGATCCCGACCTGAGTTTTCTCAACTGGAAATTGCCCGAACCGTACCTGTTCTTCGAGCGGACGCATCACCAGCTCGACGCCATCTCCACGTCCTGGCCGCCCTCGGTGCGGCGCACCATCGCCGACCTGGACCTCACGTATTATGTCCCATGCACGGTGCGTGGCCGGACCATCGCCTACCTGGGCATCAGCCGCACCACCGATGGCGATTACCTCGCCAGCGTGGACATGGAACTGCTGGCAACGCTGGCAGGTTACGTGGCGATCGCGATTGAAAACGCCGGCCTGTACCGCTCCCTGCAGCGCAAGGTGGAAGAGTACGAGCGGCTGAAGGAATTCAGCGAGAACATCGTCGAATCGATCAATGTGGGAATTCTGGCGGCCGACCTGGAGGACCGGGTGGAAAGCTGGAACAACCAGATCGAGCAGTTGAGCGGTATCCCCCGCGAGCGAGCCGTCGGCAGGCGCCTGGCCGAGCTGTTCCCGGCCGCCCTGGTGGCCGAGTTCGACCGAGTGCGCGGCGAAACCGGCATTCATCACATCTACAAGTTTGTGCTGAAGGCACCGGCCGGCGCCAATGGTAACGGGCATTCGGGCGCCCCACAACCGCGTCCGGAAGCCACACTGAACATCGCCATCGCGCCGCTGGTTTCGAAGGACCAGGAACGGATCGGCCGCCTGGTGATTTTCGACGACGTCACCGACCGCGCCGAGTTGGAACAGCGCCTCGTGCAGGCCGACAAACTCTCGAGCATCGGGCTGCTGGCCGCCGGCGTGGCGCACGAGGTGAATACACCGCTGGCGGTGATTTCCACTTACGCGCAGATGCTGGCCAAGCAGGTAGCCGACGATACGCAGAAATCCGTGATCCTCGACAAGATCGCCAAGCAGACGTTCCGCGCCAGCGAGATCGTCAATTCGCTGCTCAACTTCTCGCGCACCTCCAGCACCGCGTTCGGCGACGTCAAGCTCAACCGGGTGATTCAGGAGACGCTCTCGCTGCTCGAGCACCAACTGCAGAAGACCGGCATTCAGGTCAGAGTCGAGCTCGATCCCGACTTGGGTTCGGTCCAAGGCAACGCCGGCAAGTTGCAGCAGGTGTTTCTCAATCTGATCCTCAACGCGCGCGACGCCATGCGGACCGGCGGCGCGGTCGAGATACGCACGTGGCAGGAAGGCGCTCATGCGCACGTCGAAGTGGCCGATAGCGGAACCGGCATCGCGCCCGAACATCTGCACCGCGTATACGACCCGTTCTTCACCACCAAGCCCGCGCGCCAGGGCACTGGCCTGGGGCTGGCGGTGACTTATGGAATCATTAAGGAACACAGCGGTTCCATCGAGGTTGCCAATCGCCCCGGCGGCGGCGCCCGGTTTCACATCGAACTGCCGCTGGCCAAGATTGCCGCTCCCGCCGAGCAACCGGTGAGCGCCGCTTGAAAATGACCGGCATTCCATCCAGCCCGGCCGATAGCAAGGGCGAAATCCTGATCGTCGACGACGAAGCCGATATTCGCGAAGGACTCGAGCTACTGCTCACGAGCGAGGGTTACAAGGTGACCCTGGCGCAGAACGGCACCGAAGGCATCGAGAAGATGGAGACCCACCTCTACGATCTGGTGCTGCTCGACCTGATGATGCCGGACCGTTCCGGCATGGACGTGCTGGCCGAGGTCCGGCCGCGCGACCGTGAAACGCCCATCTTCATGATCACTGCCTACGGCTCGGTCGAAGCCGCCGTGGAAGCTCTCAAGCTCGGCGCCAACGACTACTTTTCCAAGCCCTGGGACAACGAAAAGCTGCTGATCGAAATCGGGCGCATGATTGCGCTTCGCCGCAGGGAATACGAGAATACCCACCTCAAACGCGCCCTCAAAGAGCGCTACAGCTTCCCCAACATCATTGGCCGGAGCGAGCGCATGGTACGCACGCTCGACCTGGTGGCACAGGTGGCCTCCAGCCGCTCCACGATTCTGATCACTGGCGAGACGGGCACCGGCAAGGAGATCATCGCCAAGGCGATTCACGCCAACTCGCCGCGCGCCGACCAGTTGTTCGTCGCCGTTAACAGCGGCCAGTTGCCGCCGGACCTGCTCGAATCCACCTTGTTTGGCCATACCAAGGGTGCCTTCACCAGCGCCATGCAATCCAAGAAGGGCTACTTCGAAGTCGCCGATAAGGGCACCATTTTTTTCGACGAGATCGGCACCATCGGCCCCGAGACACAGATCAAGCTGCTGCGCGTCATCCAGGAAAAGGAGTTCACGCCACTCGGTTCGACCGTCCCTATTAAGGTCGACGTGCGTATTCTCGCCGCCACCAACGCCGACTTACACCAACTGGTCAAGGAAGGTAAGTTCCGCGAGGACCTCTACTACCGCCTCAATGTAATTAACATCGCGCTGCCTCCACTGCGCGATCGCAAGGAAGATATCCCTCTGCTGGCGGATTACTTCTTCAGTTATTACTGCCGCGAAAACGGCAAGTATCTGGACGCGAACGGCGGCTCGGTGCTGCACTTCCAGACCGAGGCGCTACAGGTGCTGATGGAGCACAACTGGCCGGGCAACGTGCGCGAACTGGAAAACGTGGTGGAGCGCGCCGTGGTGCTCGCGACCGACGCGAGCGTGCCCATCGACGTGCTGCCCGAGGCGCTGCTCGAAGCCAACGGCATTCGACTACAGCGCAGCGAAGGCTCGCCGCTGGCGCCCGACGCGACGCTGTTCCAGATTGTCAACGATTACGAACGCCGCGTCATCCTCGAGCGCCTGGAACAAGCCAACTGGAGCCAGACCGAAGCCGCCGAAGGCCTCCGCGTTCCGCTCTCCACGCTCAACCAGAAAATCAAGCGCCTGGACATCAAGATCCGCAAGAAGGGCGAGTAGGTGGGCTGGGGCGCCGCGCCTTAGGTGGGGCAGGTGTGAACCAGCCAACGCCCGCTTGGGGGCGCGTGTTTTCCCGGTTTTCGATGCCTGTTCCGCTGCAACAACCGGAAATCATCTTTTACGACGGGCATTGCGGGCTGTGTCATCGCGCGGTGGAGTTTGTCTTGAAGCATGATCGCTCGGGAATGGCGTTTCGATTTGCGCCGTTACAGGGGGAGACGTTCCAGGCGAGAATACCCGTTGACCGGCGCAGCGGCCTGCCCGACAGTATGGTCGTGCAAACCGATGATGCTTCGCTGCTCATGCGCTCGGCCGCATGCGTTCATGTGCTTCGGCGGCTCGGCGGAGGGTGGAGGATGATGGCTGCCCTTGTTGCCGTCATTCCGCGCCCGTTGCGAGATGCTCTCTACGACTTCACAGCGCGCATGCGTTACCCCGTTTTCGGCCGGCGCGGCGATCTATGCCCGACGGTTCCGCGGGAACTGTGGGAACGGTTCGATCCGTAGTCGGGACGGAGTTCCCAAGGGCGCGGCTGGGTCAGGTTCTCTTCACGGGTGGCACAATGAGGCCCAGTTGGCCGAGGGTTGCCGCGGCCTCCCTAGACGCTGAGGCCAGTTCAGTAGTCCGCGCACGAAACTTTAAGTCGAATGAAGCCAACGAGGTCTTCAATCTAGTTCGTGTCGAGAACAGGCGATTGAAGAGATCCAACAGCGCCTCCTGCATAACGAGTAAGAGGTGCAAAAACGCGAGGACGTGAGGCTCCAGCAGAGAGCCGTCCTCGAAGAAGTCGAGCCAGAGATTGACATAGTCCGGATCACCCGCACTCAGCTTAAGGTGTCGATCATAGTAGTCTGGGTTGGCGTGAACAAAGTTGTCGTTTACCGTCGAGAGGACGGTCCGGATTTGTTCCGATGAAGCCAGGCTCTTGGACTTCAGCGCGGGGCCGGAGTATGTGTTCTGATAGGCTCTCCGATGTTCCTTGCGGTTCGGTTCTTTGTCGCGCTTCTGCCAGATCCCGGCATTGGCAGGATCGTCTACCCACTTTCCGATGATTGGGACCGCTTCAATGCCCGGCCTTAGGAGAACCCAGCCTTGATACGATTGATGAACGGCGAACGCTTCAAAAGCCGCACGGCTTTGACGCTGGAAGAGCAGCAAGAACGGTATTAGGCTCACGTATGCCTTGCCCCCGGGCGTCTCGTATCGTGCCGGGAGCTTCGATCAGGGCGCTGAAGTTCGCATCGATGGCGCTGAAGGCTTTGATGAGTTCGCCGTGCTCGACCAGGAAGACCTCTCGGTTGTAGGCAAGGACCGACCGGTAGTCGAGAATCGGATCGGTCACGGTTGAGCCAACCATACTTGAACCACTCTAGCAGGGTGGAATTGTGGTGCCACGTCCAATGTCGGACCGATGGCACGGAGGCGCGACTGGCATCCGAGCCGCGCGCCGTCGGCATACACCGGCGGCTCCATTCCGAGAAAACCGGGACACGCCCTCGATTTCAACGCGACGAACTTAGCGTGCGCCAGCTTGCGCTTCGCCGTGATCTCGTCTAGTTGGCCCAACGATGCTTCCTGGTTTTGGTCTGCCGCTGGCGGGCCACAGGCGACAAAAACCGATCGCCTATCCCACCTCCTATAATCTTAGGCAGTGCCCCGCTTCCGCGAAGCTTCCAGGACGGCGGCCGCCGCTCTCGCGCTGTTCGTTGTGAATGGCGTGCTGGTGTGGCGGCTGTTTCGTATTCCTTACACGCAGTACATGGGGTCGATCGAAGCCGCCTACATCGGATTGGCACGCTACATCGTCGCCCACTTTCCGGATCTGGCCTGGTTCCCGCTGTGGTATCAGGGTATCCCGTACCCGGACACGTATCCGCCGCTGCTGCACTTCACGGTGGCGGGGGTTGCCGCCGCGGCTCGCATCTCGCCGGCGCTGGCATATCATTGCGTGACCGCCGTGGTGTACGCGCTGGGCCCAGTGACGATGTTTTGGGCCGCGTGGCGATTGGGAGCGGGGCGCGTGCCCGCATGGCTGGCAGCGCTCGGCTATTCGCTGGTTTCGCCGAGTTGCTTTCTGGTGCGCGAAATCCGCGCCGGCAGCGGCGGCTGGTTCGGGCCGCGGCGGTTGACGACGTTGCTCCCATTTGGCGAAGGCCCGCATCTCACGTCGCTCTTGTTTTTGGCGCTCGCCATCGCGCTATTGCACCTGGCGCTGTCCAAGCGGCGGCGAGTGTATTACGTGCTGGCTGGGCTGGCGGTGGCCGCAACCGTGTTAAGCAACTGGATCGGCGCCTTCGCGCTGGCCCTCGGCGCGGCCGCGTATCTGCTCGGCGGTTTCGAAGGGCGCCCGCTCCGCCAGTGGCTCGCCGCCGCCGGCGTGGCTAGCTACGCATACCTGATCGCGCTGCCGTTCGTCGCGCCTTCCGTTGTTGCCACCATACGCGCGAACGCTCCGCTGGTGGGTGGCAAGTTCGAATCGGGCCCAACGCACCTGGCAATCGTCGCCGTTTTCGTGGCCGTTCTCTTGACAATGGCCTGGACAATGCGGCGTACGCGGCTGGCCGCGCCGGCCCGATTTGGAATTCTGTTTCTCTGCGGCATGGGGTTTATCACGCTGGCGGGTTACTGGCTTCATTTCTCCCTGCTGCCGCAGCCGCAGCGTTACCACCTCGAGATGGAACTGGCGTTCTGGATGGCGGCGGCGCTAATCGCCGGCCCCATATACCAGCGGTTGCCGCGGCGGGCCTCGGCGATCGTCTGCTGCGCGCTGGCGCTGGCTGCTGCGCCGATTTGGATCTACCAGCGCCACCTCGCGCGCGCGATGGAGAAGCCCATCGACATCCAGACCACTGCCGAGTACCGCATTTCGCACTGGCTGGGCGATCACCTGCCGGGCAGGCGTGTCTTCGCGCCCGGGACCATAGGCTTCTGGATGAACGCGTTCAGCGATACGCCGATGATGAACGGCGGCTTCGACAATGGCATGCGCAATGCCCTGTTGCAGCACATTATCTTTCAGGAGTATTTCGGCGACAAGCTGGAGGTCGGGCTCGGCTGGTTGAAGGCCTACGGTGTGGACGCCATCGTGGGCGGCGACGACGCAAGCCGCGAGATCTATCACCCGTACGCCCATCCAGCCAAGCTTCACGCGCTGCCCGTGCTGTGGCGCGGTGAAGCCGAAGTGATCTACGCCGTGCCGCGCGGTTCCGGCTCGCTGGCGCATGCCGTGCGTGCAACCGGCCTGCCGGCCGCGGCGCCGGTCGCATACGAGCTGAAGGCGGTGCGAAACTATCTCGCGGAGCTCGACGATCCCACCCTTCCGCCAGCCGATTTTCGCTGGCTGGGAACTGGCGCGGCGCGCATCGCGGCCAACTTGCGTCCGGAACACTTGCTCAGCGTGCAGGTGACGTTCGACGAAGGCTGGCACGCCAGCGTGAACGGAGCGCCGCGCCGCATCTGGGGAGACAAGCTGGGGCAGATCGTGGTCGAGCCGCGTTGCAATGGGCCGTGCACGGTGGACTTGGTCTACGACGGCGGCACCGAGATGCGGCTGGCCCACGCGGCCAGCCTGCTGGCGCTGGCCGGGGGCATGCTGTGGATTCTGGCAGGGAGCGTTCGATGGCGAAAGCGGTTGCATTCAGCGACGACGAACTGAAGCTGCTGTTGGTAGCGGTGCGTCACATGCGCCGGACGTTCGCGAAGGCCGGTGGCCACGATGCGGCGCTCGAGAACTACGCGGTCCTGTACGACCGCCTGTTCGAGAAGCTCCGCGAAATGACGGGTCCGTTGCCAGCCAGTGTGGAAGAGGTGATCGACTAGACCGCGGTTGTCCCGGCTGGATTGGCCGCCCCAGGAAGGTTCCCTAAGACGTGGGTTGTTCCCGTTCCCTCGCGTCGAGGATTTGCAGAAAAGACTGGGCTTCCGGATAGCCCGGGCGGAGCTTCAGTGCCTCGGTGAAATCCGCGCGCGCCCGCGGCAGATCGGGCTGGAACAGCAGATGGTACGTGCCCAGGAACAAGTGCGCCCGTGGATCGAGCGGCCGCAACCGTGCGATGCGTTCCGCGATTTCGGTGGCTTCGTCGTACATTCCGAGCTGGTGATATTCGGCGGCGAGAAAATCCAGCCGAGAGACGTCGTGCGGATTGGCGGCAATCTCCTGTTTGAGAATCTCGATGTACCAGTGGTTCTTGCGCCGCCGCGCTTCCCGGTCCGCGGCGAAACTGTGATCGATGCGGATGCCGCTTCGATGCAAGCGGCCGCCGCCGGATAAAATCGAGGCGTCGATGGTCTCGTGCACGCGGCCGTGATAACGATGGTTCGACGGGTTGGCAAAGAGGCGAACGACGAAATCGACGGTGGGGCACGCGGAATCCGACGAGTGGTTATGCCGCTCGAAGAAGTAGCCGGCGTTCTGATCGAGCCGGATGATCCTCTCGATGATGGGCGCAGCCGCACGGTCCAGGGTCTCGTCCGCGTCGAGCACCAGAATCCATCGACCACTGGCGCGCGCGATAGCGCGATTGCGGGCGGCTGCAAAATCGGGAATCGTGAAATCGAATGGAATTACCTCCGCACCGTAGCTGGCCGCGACCCGGACCGTTCCATCGGTCGAGCCGGTATCGACGATAATCGTCTCGCCGGCCAGATCTCCCACCGAATCCAGGCAGCGTAGCAGGTTGCGCTCTTCGTTCTTCACGATCATGCAGACGCTGAGCGCATCCGGCAGCTTCGGCGTCGCGATACCGCTCATGGAACACTTCCCTCCGCCGCGTGGGCGCGCGGCGCGCTGGTGGTGTGACGCGTGATATAGACCGTTCGTCGCATCGTCGCAGTCCGCTGCGGCCTCCGCGTTATCCGACCACGTCCACCAGCGAACCGGATTTACTGCCGAACGTTTCGGCATTGAGCAGGCTTTGAGTCTGGGCCGTCTGCGCGGCGGATTGATAATAGGCGAGTTGGTCCGCCGGCGATGCGTCGCAGAGGGCCTCGGAAGACACGAGCGCGTTGCCATTGGTGTCCGGCGAGGTTGCCGATGCGCCGGTCGATCCGGTGAGCAAGTCCGCTAAGTTCACCGAATTACTGTCAGCATCCGCATTGCTGCCGCCGGGTATTGCGAACATCGTGTTCACACCCTGCGACTGAATGGCATCCATGCTCAATTGGACGATGTCGGTGGCCGAGGCCTTCTCCAATGCGGAGGTCACCTTCGGCGACGATAGCACCGGCGAACCACTGGCCGACAGCATCTGGAGTAGATTCGCTACGCCAGGGTTGGCCGAAGAAACGGAACCCATTTCCTCACCTCCTAAAGTCATATCGGCCGCAGTGGCGATTATCGTTAGGCCTATGGCCAGGTCTTTTCATACGGCCTTCGATCCCCGGCGAACCGCGGTCCTCTCGCTTGGCGGCGAGCAGACCGGCGGCCGCCGCGGTGTCGTCCGACCGTGCTCCGCTAACGCTGCCCGCAACGGTCACGACCGCGGCTGCCACCAGCATTAGGGCGTCCGACCGATGTTGAGCGCGATCTCCACGGTAGACGGGGCTGCGCCAGCGACGGAGCCCGTCACCGTGCCCTAGTTCTTGGAGTAGAACCGACAGCTTGTGATCGATTTGGATGGTGAGCGCGGTACGAATCGAACCTACAACCTATTTATCAAGAGTCGGCGCAGCAGCCACGCTCTTGCGCTCATGCAAGCTTGGCACTATGCGGCATTAGCGGCATCGGGAGTTCAGCGCCACGGTTTCCGCCCGGAACGCGCCGGCCCACCGCCGGCCCACCCCTTTTTCGCGCGACCTATTCCTGATACCATCGGCCGTCGTGACATCCATGACTCGCAGATTCTCCCATCTCCTCCTTGGCCTTCAGGTCCTGACGATGGCCGCCTGGCTCGCTTCTCTCCCCTCGGCACGGCTTACTGCCGCACCGCAAGCAGAGACCGAACCGCAGGCCGAAATCACAGCAGCACTCCCCGTCCTTCCTCCAGCCAAATTCAACTTCGCCGATTACGGCGCCGTCGGAGACGGCAAAACTCTGAACACTGCCGCGTTCCAGAGGGCCGTGGCGGCCATCGAAAAGGCGGGCGGCGGCCATCGAAAAGGCGGGCGGCGGCCATCTCATCGTGCCCTCCGGCATTTACAGGACCCTACCGTTCACTCTCACCAGCCACATGGACCTCCATCTCGATCCCGGCGCGATCATCCGGGCTCCCGACACCTTTGAAGAGTACGGAATCCCCGATCCGAACCAAGCGCCGCCCACTCCGCCGGGCCGCGGCCGCGGCGCCATGGGTCGCCCGGCGCCTCTGATCTCCTGCGCTTCGGGCACTACGGATCTCGCCATAACGGGCTCGGGCACCATCGATGGATCGGGCGCCATGTTCTGGCTGTGGGCTAGCAAGGCAGCTCTCCGCTACGCACCCGGACGAGGCACGGTTCCCCGTCCCATGCTCGTCGTTCTGGCTGGCGTCAAACGCCTGCACGTCGACGGCATCACGCTCACCAATTCTCCGTCCTTTCACCTCGCCCCCAGCGGCGAGGACATCACCCTGGAGAATCTCCGCATCGTCGCGCCGAGCGACTCTCCCAACACCGACGCTATTGATCCCGGTGGCCAGCGCATCGTCATCCGCAAGTGCGAGCTCGACGTCGGCGACGACAACGTGGCGCTCAAAAACGGCGGCCACGACATCCTCATTGAGGACCTCACCTGCCTCCACGGCCACGGCATCTCCATCGGCAGCGGCACGCGCGCCGGCTTCCGTCGTGTCATCGTCCGCCGCTGCACCTTCGATGGTACCGACAATGGCCTGCGCATTAAGTCCTATCGAGGCGGCGGCGGCGAGGTCCGCGATATCCGCTATTCCGACATCGTGATGAAGTTCGTCCGGCGCCCCTTGGATATCAACATGCTTTATAACGGCAACGCCGGCCTCGGCACCGACGTCGGGCCGCGCAAGGCCGAGCCCGGCCAGACCGAGTACATTCCCAACTTCCACGATATCCACGTCAGCAACCTCACCGTCACCGGTTCCCCGATTGCCGGCCGCATTCTCGGGCTTCCCGAACAGATGGCCGACGCCATCACCTTCACCAACGTGAAGTTCCAAAGCACGCGCGGCTTTCTGGTGCAGGACGGCCAGGATGTGGTGTTCCAGAACGCGCGCATCGAGGTCGCCATCGGCGACCCGCTGGTACTCGATAACGCTTCGGTGAGATTCAACGGCATCTTAAAGAGCGGTTCCAGTGGCGGACCGCCCGACGTCTTCTATGCCGGCAACTAGGTGTTATCGTTCCTCGCGGCGTCGTTTCCCGCCCCACTTCGTTGCAGAAGTTTGGCAGCCCGTTGACGCGGGATGACTCTGCCTTCGTGCACCAAAATCGGATCCGTCCGAATCACGCGCCACTCGGAAACAAATTCCCTCCCACTGGGCCTCTGCCGGCCAAATCAAATCGAGTCCCCATAAAAGTCCCCACACTCGGCACATCAAACTGGATTCAGCCGCCTGCATGTGACTGATTTGGATCGAGCAGTATTATTTTGAAACCTTCGCCGCCGCTTTCCGGTAACAGTGGTGGAGGTCTGCGATGGAGCTTCTCGAACAGTTCGTCCGGGGCGACCTGGACGCCTTCGAGAGCATCTTCCGCGAGCACCAGAACGGAGTCTACGGCTGGATTGTGCGGATCGTGCGCGATCCGGCGACGGCGGAAGACCTTACTATCGAGACCTTCTGGCGGATCTACCGGGCGCGCGCCCGATTCGATGCCACGCGGGAGCTGGGACCGTGGGCGCGGCGGATTGCGACTCGCCTCGCCTACGACCACTTGAAGGCGGCCCGGCCGGAGACCGTTCTGCTGGGTGACATCCCGCAGCCGGCTGCCGCCGACGAGGGGGTGTCTTCGGCGATCCGGCTGGCGTTCGCGGGACTGCCGCCCAGGCTACGGGAGGTGGCCGAGCTGGCGCTGATCGAGGAGAAATCCTATGCCGAGGTGGCGCAGGCCCTGGCGATCTCGGTAGGGGCCGTGAAGTCGCGCGCGTTTCGTGCCGTGCGGCTGTTGCGGAAGACACTGAGGCGACTGGGAGTGGAATCATGACGGATCGAGAAGAAAAACTGAGGGAGCTGCTGGGGAGTGCGTTCCGGCCGCCGGCCAACGCCGGGGCGAGCGGCGACCTGTGGCCGCGGATGCTGCGGAAACTGGATGAGGGCGAGCGGCGGCGGCCCTGGCTGGACTGGGTGCTGGTCGCGGTGGCCGCGGCCTGGATCGTGGTGTTTCCGGAAGTGATTCCGGGTCTGCTGTATCACCTGTGAGGGAGGAAAGAGATGACTACTCATCCGTATTTGCGTGCCTACATGGCAGGGATTGCGGTGCCCAGTGTTTTCATGTTGGTGATCTTCACCGGTTTCTGTCTGCTGCGGTTCGGCTACCGGGTAGAGGTGCCGCTGGAGCGGGCGGTGGTGTTTCCGCTGGCGCTGGTGCCGAACATGTGGGGGGCCTGGAACATGCTGTACCTGGCGACGCACCGGCGGCTGCCGCTCGGGATCCACGGCGCGATACTGCCGGCGATCGTCTTTCCAGTGGCGCTCATTGTCGCCCACGCGGTGGTCGGCCCGTTCCCGGGTTTCTTCACGACGGTGATGTCGCTGGCCGTGCCGGTCGTGCTGATCATTTATTACCTAGTCTGGAAATACATCGTGAGCTTCTTGAACCGGATGCTGGGCATCGCCTGAGATGACGCAACGGGTCCGGAGGGTCACGCCGTTCACGGCCCTCTCTCTGTTCCAGTTCCCGCTGGCGCACCTGTTGTTCTCACTGGTGCTGGCGGGAATGGGGGCTCGGCAGGAGATCGTGGCGATGGCACTCAACAGGACGTGAGGGGGATCGAAACAATACAAGGAAGCGCTGGTGGGCGCCGCCCCCCCGGCGGGAGAGGTGAATAATGATCGTCACACTGGTAAAGTTGGCCGGCCTGGCCGTCACCATTGCCTGTTGGGCGTGGGCGCTCAACACCGGGTTGAGTGAGACATGGAATGTGGTGCTGCTGATCTGGTGCGCTCCGTTGCTCACCTTCCCAATCAGCGTGATCGGGCGCAAGGCGCTTGATCGACAACCGTCAGCCCGTCGCGCAGAATGGACCAACGTGTTCGTCCATTACGCCATGGGAATTGCGCTGGGAGCCGGCCTGTTTCCGGCGTTCCGCCTGCTTCTCAGCCGGCCCACCCTGACGATTCCAGTCCTGCGGCAAGTGGTTTGGGGCCTGGCGATGGTTACCGGCGCGGGAGCCGCGCTGGCGGTGGCGAACCTGGCCATTCGGGGCCTTGGAGCGCCATTTGCAATCAAGCTCTCCAGCCGCCTGGCCACCGGCTATCTGTATACGTGGACGAGAAACCCGATGGTCTTGTTCACGTTTGCCTGGTTCGTGTCACTCGCGGTGTGGCATGCCTCGCCACGCGCCATCCTCTGGCTGGCCGTGAGCGTGTTCCCCGGCTGGATCTTCTTTTTGAAGCGGTACGAGGAGCGGGAACTGGAGATTCGTTTTGGCTCGTCCTACGCGAGCTACCGGACGAAGACGCCATTCCTCTGGCCGGGAATAAGACGCGGCTGAGCGTCCGATCCCCTTCCACGCAGCTACAATCAGGAGTTTAGCAGCCTCGCCCTCAATTGCTCTTCAATTGCTCCTAGGCACCCCCTTTACGTTGCCGCGCCGTATCACGCGCGACTCGCAGAAGTGGCAGCAGAGGAACGGCATCTGGGACATCTCTCCAAATCGCCTCCGGACGCATCAAGCGCCACTTCCATGAGGAGCCGGCTTTCTCATTCCATCCCGGAAACAGATTCCCTTCACCCGAGGGTACGCCCTCCAGTTCCGATGGGGCCCCCACAAGAGTTCCCACAGTGGGCAAATCGAAGCTGATTGAATAGCCAGTATGTGATTGATTTTGGGTGGTGAGCGCGGTAGGAATCGAACCTACAACCTAGTGATTAAGAGTCACTTGCTCTGCCAATTGAGCTACGCGCCCGCGTTCGGGGAAAAGCCTTCGGGAGGCTCGAGGCGAACTCAAGCTGCGTCCCGAAACCGATTATAGCACCGGATGTGCTGCTCTTCGGGATCATCTTGCACTAAAGATTCGAATGCGGGAAGGCAGCGATCGTCGGCTTTCGTAGGATGTCGAGTTTCTTCGACAGGAGCGTGCGCAGGATGGACGTCGGTCAAGTGACCGGGGCAAGCTGGAGCATGCCAACCCACACAGTCACGACTGCTGGCCCGGCACCGGCGATGGAGCGCAAGTGGCTACCGGTCATCGTCTTATGGGGCGATACCGCGGCGATGAGCTGGCCCAATGCCAGCGGTCTCGGCCGGCGCCCATGCTACCGTGGAGGCGCCATGGCGGAGATGATGCCGGATCGCACGAGACGCTGTTTCGGCATCGCACTGTTTGCCTCCGCCCTGGCCGTCATTGCCGCCGTGGTTGCGTTGTGGCCCGCCCAAGCTGCGGACCAGTCCGTGACAGTCCTTTGCGGCACGCGCCCCATGCCGCGCGAAGTGAACCTGCTGCTGCTGGTGCTGCTCTTCGGCGCGCTAGGCAGCTTCATACACGTGGCGAAATCGTTCGCCTCCTTCGCCGGCAACCGCGCGCTGGTGGCGAGCTGGTTGTGGTGGTACCTGCTGCAGCCGGTGGCGGGGATGGCGCTGGCGCTGCTCTTCTACGTGGGTGTCCGCGGCGGCCTATTCGCGCCCGGCAGCTATTCCGGCGCGGTCAACCCATATGGAATCGCAGGCGTTTCGGGGCTGGTCGGAATGTTTTCCAAACAAGCCACCGACAAACTCGGCGAGGTGTTCGGCACCATGTTTCAAACCGCGGCCGACACCCATCGAACCGATCAGCTTTCTCCGCCCCAAGCCTGACCTTCGCGCGGCGCACGGGAACCGGAGTCCGCTGTCTGGAGTCCAACCTGCCATAGGATTCCACCATGACGATTCCAACGCTGCCGCGAAAGACGATTGCGATTGCCGCACTGTGCGCCGGTTTCACACTGGCCGCCTTTGCCGCGGATCCCGCACTAACCATCTACAACCAGGACTTCGCTGTGGTGCGCGAGATCCTGCCGCTCGAATTGCAGGCCGGCTCGAACACAGTGCGCTTCTCCGGAGCCACCGCGCACCTGGAGCCCGATTCGGTGATCCTGCGCGACCCCACCGGCAATCGCCCGCTGACGATCCTGGAGCAAAACTATCGCGCCGATCCGATCTCGCGAGAACTGCTGCTGAATCTTTACGAAGGCAAGACGATTGAGTTCGTGGTCCGCTTGCAGGACGGCTCGACGCGCGTGGTGCAGGGCAAGATCGTGCGAAGCGGCTACGTGCCGCACTACCAGGCGATGGGGCGCTACGGGTCGCAGTACCAGACCAGCCAGATGGCAATGGCAAGCGGGGGCAACGGCCAGCCGATTATCGAGGTCGACGGCAAGCTGCAATTCACGCTCCCCGGCGAACCTGTTTTTCCGGCGCTGGGCGAGGATACGATTCTCAAACCGGCGCTCGATTGGATCATCCACTCCGGAGTCGCGGCGAAGTTCGACGCCGAGTTGAGCTATGTGACCGGCGGCATGACGTGGAACGCCGATTACAATATTGTGGCGCCGGAGACGGGCGACACGCTGGACCTGGTCGGCTGGGTAACGCTCGACAACCAGAGCGGCAAACAGTTCGACCACGCGCGCATCAAACTGATGGCCGGGGATGTGAACAAGGTGAAGGAACAGACCTACGGAGTAGCCATCGGTGGGTTTGGGTCGGGGGCGGGCGGCGGCGTTGCGCCGCCTCAGGTAACAGAGCGATCGTTCGAGGATTACCATCTGTACAATTTGCCGCTTCCGACCACGCTGCATGACCGCGAGACCAAGCAGGTGGAGTTTCTGCGCGGGAACGGGATTTCCTCCAAACGGCTCTATGTTTACGATGGCTTGTCGGTCAGCCGGAACCAGTACAACGGAAACCAGGACGTGCGCCAGATGCAGCAATACGGCACCGAATCCAATCCTCATGTGTGGGTGATGCGGGAGTTCGTCAACTCAGAAGCCAATCACCTGGGGATGCCGCTTCCCAAAGGCCGCGTGCGATTCTACCGGCGCGACCAGGATGGGCAACTGGAATTCACCGGCGAGAACGAGATCGACCACACGGCCAAGGACGAAACCATCCGGGTCTATACTGGCAATGCCTTCGACATAGCGGGCGAACGCAAGCAGACTCAGTACCAGACACAGCAGCAGCAGTTTCCGCACGGTTCGGCGGACGAGAGCTTCGAGATCAAGCTGCGCAACCACAAGAAAGAACCAGCTACTGTTCACGTGGTCGAACATCTATATCGTTGGTACAACTGGGCCATCGCGCAGGAGTCGCGACCGCACCGCCAGAAAGACAGCCGTACCATCGAGTATGAAGTGACGCTCGCGCCCGGCCAGGAGAAGGTAGTCACTTACACGGCGCACTATTCGTGGTAGGGCGCGGTTAGGCAGGTCCCCGGCGTGCCTAACCGCCGCAGCGAGCCTACCGGGTTGGCACGCCGGGGACCTGCCTCACTTGCCGTTATGATAGTGGCTGATGAGGCTACTCGTTTCGGCGGCGCTGGCGGCCACCGCTCTGGCGGCGCAGACGTTTTCCGGGGGGCCGGCGATCGACCGGACCGTCGAAGAAGCCATCGCACAGGGCCGCTTGCCCGGCGCGGTGGTCCTGATTGGCCACGACGGGAAGATCGTTTACAAGAACGCGTACGGCAGGCGCGCCATCGTTCCCGCATCGGAACGGATGACGACCGACACCATTTTCGATCTTGCCTCGCTCACCAAGGTGGTCGCCACCACGACCGCGCTGATGCAGTTATTCGAACAGGGTAAGTTCCGGCTCAACGACAAAGTCACCGATTACATTTCGGAATTCCAGGGCGGCAAGAGCGACATCACGCTGCGCAACCTGTTCACGCATTTTTCGGGTCTCAAGCCGGACGTGCCGCTGGCGCATCCATGGAGCGGCTACCAGACCGGCATTAAGCTCGCCTGCACGGATCCTCCGGACGGGCCGCCGGGCGCGCGTTTTGTCTATAGCGATATCAATTTCATCCTGCTCGGCGAACTGGTACACCGATTGAGCGGGCAGACGCTATCCGATTACGCGCGCGACCATATCTTCCGCCCACTGGGCATGAAGGATACGATGTTCCGACCGCCGGCCGCACTCTTGCCGCGCATCGCACCCACCGAGCGCGTGACCAGCGACAGCCCTCCACTGCGCGGCGTGGCCGATGATCCGACCGTACGCAATATGGGCGGCGTGGCCGGACATGCCGGCGTGTTCTCGACCGCAGACGATCTGGCCCGCTTTGCGCAAATGATGATCGACGGCGGCGAGCTGAAAGGCGTGCGGATCGTGAGTGCCGCCACCATCCAGAAGTTCACCGAGCCGCAAACCCCGCCCGATCAGCCGATTCTGCGCGGGCTCGGCTGGGATATCGATTCGCCATACTCGGGCAACCGCGGCGAGCTGTTTCCCATCGGCTCGTTCGGGCACACCGGCTACACCGGTACTTCGCTCTGGCTCGATCCGCAGACTCGGACCTACGTGATTCTGCTGGCGAATAGCATTCACCCATCCGGTCATCCGTCGGTCACTGCGCTGCGCTCGAAGGTCGCCACCATCGCGGCCGCTGCGGTGGGGATTGAAACGGCCGGACTGACGCTGACCGGCTATAGCGAAACTTTTGCCGCCGCCGGCGTGCATCGCGACGTGGGCCGCAACGCCGCCACGCGCACCGGCCTCGACGTGTTGGCCGAACGCAATTTCCTGCCGCTGGCGGGCAAGCGCATCGGCCTCATCACCAACCAGACCGGCGTGGACCGCCTAGGGCGCCGCAACGTCGATCTGATGCGGCGCGCCGGCATCAGCGTCGCTGCGTTGTTTTCCCCCGAGCACGGCTTCGCTGGCCGCGACGATCGGCCGGATGTCCACGATGCAACGGACGCGGCAACCGGCATCCGCATCTTCAGCCTTTACGGCGCCACGCTGCGGCCCACGCCCGAGATGCTGCGCGGGCTCGACGCGCTGGTGTTTGACATACAGGATATCGGCGCGCGTTTCTATACCTACGAAACCACGCTCGTCTACGCAATGGAGGCCGCGGCCCGGGCCGGCATTCCGTTCTATGTGCTGGACCGGCCCAACCCCATCACCGGAACCCACGTGGAGGGGCCGCTGCTGGATGCCTCTCGCACTTCTTTCGTCGGGTACGTAGCTGGCTTGCCCGTGCGCCACGGCATGACCATCGGCGAACTGGCGCGCTTCGTGAACGGCGAAAAGAAGATTGGCGCCCCGCTCACCGTGATTCCCGTCGAAGACTGGCGGCGCGGCGACTGGTTCGATTCCACCAACCTGCCGTGGATCGATCCTTCGCCCAACATGCGCAGCCTGAACGCGGCCCTGCTCTATCCGGGTCTGTGTTTACTCGAAGCCGCGAATAACTATTCGGTGGGGCGCGGCACGGATGCGCCGTTCGAACAGGTGGGTGCCGATTTCATCGGCGGACGGGAGCTCGCCCGCTGGTTGAATTCGCGTCAGATCCCCGGCGTGCGCGCCTATCCCACCAGCTTCACGCCCGCCGAATCGAACTTCCGCGGCGTGCGCATCGAGGGCGTACGCTTCCAGGTAACCAATCGCGAGCTGTTCGATTCGACCCGGCTCGGCATCGAACTGGCCGCTGCAATCGAGAAGTTTTATCCCGGCAAAATCGACTTCAGCGTCTGCAAGCAATTAGTCGGCAGTGACGACGTCATCCGCCGCCTGTCGACTGGCGAGGACGCGCGCACCATCCAGCAAAGTCTCACCGACGCCGTCACGGCTTTCGTGCAATTGCGGGAGAAGTATCTGCTGTACCGCTAGCTGGAATGGCTGGAATCGCCTGGTGAGCGGGGGGTGGGGAGGAGCGGTGCGCCAGTCGAGCCGTTACCGCCTGGGGGAACAGCGCAGGACAGCCCCTCGGATCGCCGAACGTACACCCGCGCAGAACATCAGGAAGACCAGCATACCGAGTAAATAGAAAACGGCATCGCTCGTCGGGATGCTACCAATCCCGAGACGGGCGAGCAGCGTGGCCAGCAAGTGACTTGCAGCGGCAAGAAGGTTATCCATTGGACGGCTCCCAGTGGTCGGTCGCCCGCCGGAAGTGCTTGCCCGCTGCCAAATCGGAGAACGCCTCGGCCGCCGCCTGCAACTCACCGATGGCATACAGTCTCTCGGCACGCTCCTTGGTTAGATTTCTGCCAGTGACTTGTCTCCCGATCACATTGGAAAAGTAAGCTGTCGCGTGGGCTGTGGTTTCGGGGGTGCCGTGTGTCTCTTTCATGTCTCGAGTCTATCCCGCAGTGGATGGGTATGAAATCACCCAAAGGTCCTCAGAGGTTCAGGACTAACGGCCTATTGTTTCGGCACTAAGTGCTATCGAATAAGTTACTTAGTTCGGCAGAAAGCTGGGAGTAAAGTCACGGCCGTAGCGCTGAGCACCAGATACTTGGCGGTTCGGGAGTTTGTAATCCGTTCCGGGTAAGTGCCGGTTCGCCGCGTGAGCAAAGGCGAGGGAGGAAATGGGTCCGTCCACCTTTAAGCTCCGGCCGCGGGGCCCGACTCCCGCGGAGGCCAGAGCTTTTGACGAGGAGAAGGAAACTCTCTTATCCCGTCAGTACAGTGAGACGCGGGCGGAGGGAATTCGGTTATTGCCAGTACTGCCACTGGCCTGCCGCGACCACGTAAACACCCAGCGCCAGATTGGTCGCCGCGTGCGCTAATACGCAGTCGCCGAGCGACTTCGTACGCACCAGCCAGCCGTTGTAGATGGCTCCCGCCGCCAGGCCCACTTCCCAGTACGGGCCATGCTCGGAAGCGAACAGGAGCGCCACCAGCCAGAATGCGCCGGCCCGGTAGGTCCCCAGCGGCACTCTTTGCCAGTCGCGTTCGATCGCCCAGCGCATCAACCAGCCGCGCCAGAACAGCTCCTCCACCACTGGGACCACGAGCGCCGAGCCGGCGATCCGCACTGCCAGAAAGCCGAAACTGTGCCGCAGTCCATCCGGAAGTGCGCCCGCCGGTACGTGCGTTAGCGCGTTATCCAGCAACCAATGGTGCCGGTAATGGAACAGGATGTCGGGTGCCACCCAGATTGCGAACACCAATACGCCGACCGCGACGCTGGCAGACGGCAGTGTGAACCGAAACCGTAGCAGCGGGCGCGAAAACTCGGCCAGAGTTGCTACAACCGCCGCCAGGCGAAGCGGATTGGCCAACAGGGGGTTGATGCCCAAGGCCCGCTCCACGGCCAGCAGGGCCACGAAGACCAGGAATGGCGCGATATAGGCTGCGGTTGCGTGGCTACGGGTTTCCAGCGCGGGCTGCATAGGGAGAGACTCTCCCATTCTAATCGGCTTGTCTGCCAAAAGCCCGAGTCTTACCGGCGGCGTGACGAGGGAGCGGGTGGACGTGCGTCGACGACCGGAACCAGCGTGTTCCGCTCGTCGGTTTCGAAAGGATGCGCCGAGTGCGCCAGCAGCTCGCGATTCAGCGTGGCGACGAATTCCTGGATTTGGACGTGCATCTGCCCCATCTTTTCGCGCATGTTGAGAATGATCTCGACGCCGGCCAGGTTGACTCCCAAATCGCGAGTCAAGTGGAGGATCACCTCCAGGCGTTCCAGGTCCTCAGTGGTGTAAAGCCGCGTGTTTCCGTCGCTGCGCGAGGGCTTGAGCAGACCTTCGCGCTCATACAGCCGAAGCGTCTGCGGATGAATGGCGTATTGCTCCGCCACTGCGGAGATCATGTAAGCCGCTTTGGATTTTCTTGCCATCGGCTACACCTTGCTCCACAGCTCCGCGCGCGGGTCTTCGTCGTGATGCAGGTCGCGCAACTGCCCCAGCAGTTCGCGCGTCCGCTCGTCGCGCGGATCGGGCGCTTCCACTGCGACTTCCACAATCTGATCGCCGCGCTCGCCGGACCGCGAACCCTGCACGCCTTTTTCGCGCAGCCGGAAGCGCTGTCCGTTCCTGGTGCCGTGGGGGATCTTTAGCAGCGTGCGGCCGTCGATGGTGGGCACTTCGATCTTGGCGCCCAGCGCGGCCTCCCAGACGGCCACCGGAACTTTGATTTCAATGTTGTCGCCTTCGCGGTGGAAGAACGGATGCTCCGCTACTTTGGTGGTGATGTAGAGATCGCCCGGCGCCGCACCCCGAGTTCCGGCGTTGCCTTTGCCCGGCACGCGCAGGCGGGAGCCACTGCGCGCGCCTGGCGGAATGCGGATGTCCACCAGTTCGGTGCGCGTCACGCGTCCATCGCCGCCGCAGGTGGGGCAGGAGTTGCGCAGCCGTCCGCTGCCGTTGCATCGCGGGCAAGTAAGATTGAACCGCATGGCCCCCGCCATCTGGCTGACGTTGCCGGTCCCCTTGCACTGCGGGCAGTTCACTTCGCCCGCGCCCGTCGCACCAGACCCGTGGCAAGTGCCACAGACTTCGTAACGGTTGATGTTGAGCCGCGTTTGCGTCCCCTTGATGGCCTGCCAGAAATCGATGTCCATCACGTATTCGAGGTCGCCGCCCTTCTCCGCTTCCGGCTCGTGTGCCGCGCCGTGACCGGAAAAGAACTGCGAGAAGATGTCGCGGAAGCCGCCGCCCGTCTCCGTGCGCCGCCCGCTTGACCCAGCGCCCGCGCCGGCAAAATCGGAAAAATCGAAGCCGGAGAAATCCATGGTCGGCGCCGGTCCCGCTCCCCCCGCGCCGCCCGGCCCGCCACCGGCGAATCCGCTCTCGGAGTAGAAGCCATACTGGTCGTACATCTTCCGCTTCTTCGGATCGCCCAGAACGTCGTAGGCTTCCTGAACGTTCTTGAAACGGTCCTCGGCCGCTTTATCGCCGGGGTTCAAATCCGGATGGTGCTTGCGCGCCAGCTTCCGGTAAGCTTTGCGAAGTTCGTCCGCCGAGGCCGTCTTCGGCACACCCAACGTTTCGTAATATTCGTGCTTGGGAGGAGACATAACAAAGTGTCAGGGCCGAACACGCCCAATCGAGCCGCGCATCGTCCGGCCCCCGGACCACTTACTTCTTCTTGTCGTCGACGTCCACGAACTCGGCGTCTACCACATTGTCCTTGCCCTTGCCGCCGTCCTGCCCGCCGGGAGCCGAGCCGCCGCCATCGCCGCCCGGAGCCGCCCCCGCGCCCGGCTGCGACGAAGCCTTGTACATTGCCTCGGCCAGCTTGTGACTGGCGGTGGTCAGCCGGTCGGTCGTCGAGTTGATGCGCTCCGGGTCGTTTTCCGCCATCGCCTTTTTGGTCTCTTCGAGCGCCAATTCGATCTCCTTGGCTTCCGCGTCGCCGATCTTCGAGCGGTGATCCTTCAGCGTTTTTTCGACGTTGTACACCATCGCATCGGCGCGATTGCGCGCCTCGATCGTGTCGCGCTGCTTGCGATCCTCCGCCGCGTGCGATTCGGCGTCCCGCGCCATCTTCTCCACTTCGTCCTTGGCCAGGCCGGAGGAAGACGTGATGGTGATCTTCTGTTCGTTGTTGGTCGCACGGTCCTTGGCCGTCACGTTGAGGATGCCGTTGGCGTCGATGTCGAACGTCACTTCAATCTGCGGCACGCCGCGCGGCGCGGGTGGAATATTGCCCAACTGGAAAACGCCCAGCAGCCGGTTGTCGCGCGCCATCGTGCGCTCGCCCTGATGGACCTTGATCTCCACCGACGACTGGTTGTCGCTCGCCGTCGAGAAAACGTCGGTCTTGCGCGTCGGAATGGTGGTATTGCGCTCGATCAGCTTGGTGAACACGCCCCCCATCGTTTCGATGCCGAGCGAAAGCGGCGTCACGTCCAGCAGCAGCACGTCCTTGACTTCGCCCGCCAGCACGCCGCCCTGCACCGCCGCGCCCACCGCAACCACTTCATCCGGGTTCACGCCCTTGTGCGGCTCCCTGCCGAACAGGTCGCGCACCAGTTGCTGGATGCGTGGCATGCGCGTCTGGCCGCCCACCATCACCACTTCATGGATCTGCGAAGGATTCAGGCCCGCGTCGGCCAGCGCTTGTTTGCACGGCCCCACCGAGCGCTGCACAATGTCTTCCACCATCTGCTCGAAACGCGCCCGGGTCAGCTTCATCTGCAGGTGCTTCGGTCCGGAAGCGTCGGCGGTGATGAACGGCAGGTTGATCTCGCTCTCGAGCAGCGTCGACAGCTCCATCTTGGCCTTCTCCGCACCTTCCTTCAGGCGCTGCAAAGCCATCTGGTCGCGCGACAGATCGATGCCATTTTCCTTCTTGAACTCGGCGACGATCCAGTCGATGATCCGCTGGTCGATGTTGTCGCCGCCCAGGTGCGTGTCGCCGTTGGTCGATTTCACCTCGACCACGCCCTCGCCCACCTCCAGGATGGAGATGTCGAACGTGCCGCCGCCGAAATCGTAAACCGCGATGGTTTCGTTCTTCTTCTTGTCCAACCCGTAAGCCAGCGCCGCCGCCGTCGGCTCATTGATGATGCGCATCACCTCCAGGCCGGCGATCTTGCCGGCGTCCTTGGTGGCTTGCCGCTGCGCATCGTTGAAGTACGCCGGCACCGTGATCACCGCCTGCGTGATTCTCTCGCCCAGGTACGATTCGGCCGCTTCCCTCAGCTTGGTCAGAATCATCGCCGAGATTTCCGGCGGCGACATCTTCTTTCCGCTGATATCCACCCGCGCGTCGCCGTTCTCCCCGCTTACCACTTTGTAGGGGACCATCTTCATCTCTTCGCTCACTTCGGTCGAGCGGCGCCCCATGAACCGCTTGATCGAAAAAACCGTGTTCTCCGGGTTGGTGATCGCCTGGCGCTTCGCCACTTGGCCCACCAGCCGCTCGCCGCTCTTGGTGAATGCCACCACCGAAGGCGTGGTCCGCTGGCCTTCCTGGTTCGCGATCACCGTCGGCTGGCCCGCCTCGATCACTGCCACCACGGAGTTGGTCGTCCCCAGATCTATTCCGATGATCTTGCCCATACCGCTGCTAATCCTCCCTAGCTTGTATCAATCTCTTGTTTCGAAAAACTTGGAACCCTGGCGTCTAGCCGCCGATCAGTCCACGTTTTAGTCCAAATCCATTATCAAACCTTAGCGAGCTGTTGTCAAGTTTTTCTTGAGTGCGTGCCGCTCAAGTATCCGTGGCGGCTTTGACCCGGTCCAGCAGCACGTCCACCAGCGCCGGGTGCCCATCCAGGGGCGCTGCCGCACGGATCCTCACATCGCCGAACCTGTTCGATAAGTGATTGATAATACGAGGTAGATCGCGTTCTAGATGAACGCCAAGCGTGAGGAAGTACGGAACCACCAGGATGTCCTCGACACCCCGCGCCACCAGCGCTTCCACGGCGCCTTCCAGGCTGGGTTGACCCAGCTCCAGGAAAGCCGCTTCCACGGCTTCGAACCGCCCGGCGGCAGCCAATTGGCGGGCGACGGCTCGCACTGCCTCATTCGCCGGTTCCAGACGCGATCCGTGGGCGAAAACGATGATTCCAGTGGTCAAGTTCCGTGAATGTACGCTTTCATATGATGTAGCTCGTCGGTCTTCTGCGCCAGCTCGTGATGCATCAGGTCGCGCAAGGAAAGAAACCCGGCCACCGCGCCGCCGCGCATCACGGGCAGGTGGCGGCAGCCGTGTGCGTGCATGGCCTCCATCGCCTGCTCCGCGGTGGCGGAATCCTCGATGGTCGCCACACTGGTCGTCATCACCTGATGCACTGCGGTCTGTGCCGGGTCGCGCCCTTCCAGCACCACGCGCTTCATCAGATCGCGCTCACTGAAGACGCCGCGCAGTTCGCCGCCACCCATCACCATAATGGCGCCAACGCTCTCTTCCGCCATCCGCCGCACGACCGCGGCCACGCTGTCGCTCTCGTCGACGAAAAAGGGATTGCGATTCGGCAAAATGTCACGCACAAGGGACATGCCACACCCCTCCAGGAGTGGGTTGAGCATATCACAAAACGGGGCCGAATTGAATCGAAAACTGGCTGCGTTCGGGCCGTCGAGCCTTCACCCGGACACCGATGTCTGATATTATCGTGACGACCTCGGAGGAAACATGGCATTTTCGTTGCGTCTGGTCAAGACGCTCCTGGCGGCGGCGTTTCTCGTGTCAAGCTGTGACGCCCAAGGCGCGGCGAGCTACACGTACGACAGCTTGAACCGGCTGGCGACCGTGGTGGACAATGGTCTGCCGGCGGGCCACAATACCACCACTTACAGCTACGACGCCGCAGGCAATCTGGTCACCGCGACGTATCCGAACGGCGTGCAGTCCAGCTTCACGTACGACAATCTCAACCGGGTTACCGCAATGAACGCGGGCAACGCCAGTTACAATTACGCGCTGGGGCCGACGGGTAGCCGTCAATCGGCTGTTGAATCGAGCGGACGCACGCTGAACTGGAGCTACGACGGCATCAACCGTCTGACTAACGAGACCATCAACCTGGACCCGCATTCCAACAACGGCGCGGTAGCCTATGGCCGCGACCCGGTAGGCAATCGCCAGACGCAGACAAGTTCGATTCCGGGCATCCCAAACGGCAGCTTCACATTCGACGCCAACGACCGCGCCTCCACCGAGACCTATGACGCCAACGGCAACACGCTGACCAGCGGCGGCAAGACCTTCGCTTATGACTTCCAGGATCGCCTGAAGGCCATGTACTCTGGGTCCGTCGTTGTGACGCTCCAATACGACGGCGACGGCAACCGGGTGGCAAAGACGGTCAACGGCGTGACCACCAGCTACCTGGTGGACGACGTGAATCCGACGGGCTACCCACAGGTGGTTGCGGAGACGGTGAACGGTGTGGCCCAGCGCACCTACACGTACGGTCTCCAGCTCATCAGCCAGAACCAGCTCATCGGCGGCGTTTGGATGCCGAGCTTCTTCATCTATGATGGCAGCGGCAATGTCCGCATGCTGACCGACGCCACAGGCAAAGTGACTGACACCTACGACTACGATGCCTTTGGCAACACCATTCACGCGACCGGCTCGACGCCGAACGTGTATCTATATCGCGGCGAACAGTATGATCCGGACCTGGGCCTCTACTATCTCCGGGCGAGGTACTTCAACCCGGCCACGGGCAGGTTCCTGACCAGGGACCCCGATGCGGGGCGGATCAGGGCGCCGGCTACGCTGCACAAGTACCTGTACGCCAGCGGCGATCCGGTCAACAAAGTCGACCCAACTGGAAAGGACACGATCGAGTACACCGAAGGCCTTGAAGTCGCGTTCAAAGATCACGGCTTGGCCCATCTCATCGACGGGGGACTGGAAATATCGCAGGGGAACGTCGAAGCCTTTATCGAGGCAGACGTCCGGAAATTGCTTGTTGAGTGGGCAGGGGCGGTCGCCAGGGGCGTTCCATTCGACGTGGAGTTTTTGCTGAATGGCGTTCCTTGGGCTTACAGGGTGTTTATTTTGACGGATTTTTACTTAGAAATTCCTACCTACTTCAAGATCATCAGATAGACCCTGGAGAGACTGAAATGGCTTCCGAATTCCGACCGCTCGATCCGCGGGAAAGGGGTCTGCTCGAAAAGCTCCTTGACGCCGAATTCGCTGGTCGTGATGAACTGCGCTCCCAGATCGCCTCGGTGACCGCCAGACAAATCGAAGAGGACGGCACGTTGAGACTACGGCGCGGGTCAGGTACGCCAGCGCCAACGAAGTACGCACTGGTAGCGGAAGGCACATGCACAGATGCCGATGGCATGACCATCGCCGTCTTGCTTCACGTCGACAAGGAAGGATTCATGCGCATGCTTGAGATACTCAAGTACGGCGGGTCCCCGATCATCAATCCGCCGACCGCTCGTGACCTTGTGGTGCTGGTGCCGTAGAAGAAAACGGGCACTACGAAACCTACGACTGCATCTCAGCGGCATCTCCCGCCCCGTCCGGTTGCAACGCCACGCCTACCGCTTCTTCCCCGCCCCCTTCGCCTTCGTCTTCAACACAATCGGCGTCCCCCGAAAGTTGAAGCTACGGCGCAGTTGGTTGACCAGGTAGCGCTCGTGGGAAAAGTGCAGCGGGCCGCCTTTGCCGCCGGCGAGAAGAACGGTTCGAATGTATCGTGCTGCCGCCTGTACGGTCTAACCGGGCGACAGGATAGCCCGAAGATCCCGCAGCGTAACCACAAGAGTCATCCCATCGGAAGGGCATGGATCGAAGCCGAGCGAGATGTAAAACTCGCGCGCTTTCGCGGAAATAGCGTAGACGACGATACCCCGAATTCCAATGGCGTCCGCTGCGTGGGTCACGCGCACGGCTGCATCGCGAAAGAGCGCACGTCCTAACCCGCGTCTCTGATAATGTCCATCCACCGCCAGCCGCGCCAAGACCGCCACTGGGATCGGATCTGGCATATTCCTTCGGAACCTGCCGGGAACCCCCGCTTGAACGATGGCGCCCGAGGCCAAAGCGTAGTAGGCGACTACGCGCCTTCCCTCGCAGACTACGTAAGTCCGTGTGGCGCCGCTCGCCTGGTTGGCCATTGCCCTGCGCTTCAGCCAGTCGTTCAGGGAGGGTTCGGCGGAATCGAAGCGATCTATCTGATGATCGTCGGCCAGCGGTTCGGGAGGCCTGAGGGGCGCGCTCATTCCCAGGGTGCGGTTGTCTGCATGCTCCTGAGCAACCGCCGATTCGGCTTCGGTGGAGCATCCAGCCGCGACAGGAACTCGCGATAGGCCTTTGGGGTAACCGTAAACACCGTTCGATCCAGCAACGTGTCCTCGGCGGCACGGCGCGCAGCGTCCAGAACGAAATCCGTGCGGTTCTTACCCGCCAGTCCCGCGGCGCGATCGATTAATTCGCGAACATGGGGCTTAATGCGAATGTTCAGCGCGATGCGCCGGCCCGCATCACCTTCTAAAGTGTGCATCGGGGATCTCCCTTACCCAGTGTATCAAAACGTAATGACGTTGTCATTGCGGCGCCGGGCAACTCTTCCGCCGGCGCCCTTTACCTTTTCCGCCCCGCGCCCTTCGCCTTCGTCTTCAGCACGATCGGCGTCCCCTTGAAGTTGAAGCTGCGGCGCAGTTGGTTCATCAGGTAGCGCTCGTGGGAGAAATGCAGCGGGCCGCCTTTGCCGCCGGTGAAAATGACGAACGACGGCGGGCGTATGGACGCCTGCGTGGCGTACAGGATCTTACGCTCCTCGAAATGCAGCTGCTCCACCCAGCGGTTCAATTCGGCCGTAGGGATGCGCCGCGATGCCGCCTCATACACCTCGCGGATAAGCGGGAACAGCGACTCGACGCCGGCACCCGTCTTGGCGGAAATGAACTTCACCGGCGCGTATTCGAGGAACTTGAACATGTCGCGGATCTCTTGCTCGAATTCGTTCTTCGAGTTGTTCCGCATCTCGTCCCACTTGTTGACGCAAACGATCAGCGCGCGTCCGCCTTCGTGCGCGTAGCCGGCAATCGTCGCGTCATTGGTCGAAATGCCTTCCACCGCGTCCAGCACCAGTAGCACCACGTGCGCCATGCGTATGTTGCGCCGCGCCATCACCACGCTCAGCTTCTCCGCCATGGCGGTGGTCTTGCCCTTACGGCGAATGCCGGCGGTGTCGACGAAAACGTATTCGATCCCGCCCCGCACCACTGTCTCATCCACCGCGTCGCGCGTGGTGCCGGCGACGGGCGACACGATGGCGCGCTCCTGCCCGGCCAGCGCGTTCAGCAGCGTCGATTTACCCACGTTCGGCCGGCCGATGATGGCCACTTTGACCGGCTGCACCTCGGGCTCCGGCGCAGCCTCGCTGGCTTCGATGCCCGTCGTCACATGGTCGAGCAGCGCCTCGACGCCGGTCGCATGTTCGGCCGAAACCGGAAACACATCGGGGATGCCCAGCTCGTAGAATGCGTTCGCCAGCCCCTCGTGCGACGCCGTGTCCGCTTTATTGACGGCCAGCGTGACCGGCCGCCCCAATCGCAGCAACATGCGCGCCAGGTCGCGATCGGCACCGGTGATTTCCGCGCGGCCGTCCACTAGCAGGATAATCTGCGACGCGGTCTCCAACACATGTTGCGCCTGGTGCAGGATCTGGCTCGGGATGTAATCCTGGTCGTCGATCACGATGCCGCCCGTGTCGATCAGCTCGAAGCGGCGTCCGCGGTGCACGGCCTGCCCGTGCATGCGGTCGCGCGTAATTCCAGGCTCGTCGCCCACGATGGCGCGGCGCTGGCCGGTGATGCGGTTGAAGAGGGTCGATTTGCCTACGTTCGGCCGGCCCACAATCACCACTGCGGGTGTCGAGTTCGGCATTGCACATCAATCATAGCAGGCCCGCCCGGACCGGCTCGATTCCGCCGCGGGCCGTGTTACAGTTTGGGTTGAAGCACTATCCGATCTTCGTCTCGCTGCGGGACCGCCCCGTGCTCGTGGTGGGCGCCGGGAAAGTTGCGCTGCGCAAAACCAAGGGACTGATCGAGGCCGGCGCGCGCGTCACCGTGGTGGCGCCTGAGTGGGATAGCGAATTCGAATCGCTCCCCGCGCGGTTGGTGCGCCGCACGTTTCGCGCTTCCGACCTGGCCGGGTACGTGCTTGTTTTCGCCGCCACCAACGACCGCCTCACCAACCATCGCATTGGCGTCGCCGCCAAGGGCCGCGGCATTTTCGCCAACATCGCCGATTCCCCGGCCGAGTGCGATTTCATCGTCCCGGCGCGCGTCTCGCGCCACGGCTTTCACCTCGCCATCTCGACCGGCGGCGAGAACCCCCGCCTTGCCGCCGACCTGCGCAAGAGAATCGAAGACCTGCTCTAGCCCAGCGTGGCGCCGGCCTTCAGGCCGGCTGAGCCGGGAGTCATCTCGGCTTTCTTTCTTCGACCGCCTGAATCGGTTCCGTAACCCAATTGCAATTGCAATTCCCCAGACGCATCATGGGCTATGCCTCGCCACCCGATAGCCGTCAAGATCCAGCCGCTGGATCTCGCCCGCATCGAAGAACTCCTCCGCTGCGGCGTCCAGCAGGTGCGGGTGGTCCTGCGCGCTCTGGTGCTTCGGCAACTCGCCAATGGCTCCGCCGCTCCCCAAGTGGCGCAGTCGCTTCCCCTTTCCGCCAAGGCCGTCCGCCAGATCGCACACCGCTACCAACGTGGCGGCCTGGACCGTGCGCTCTATGACCGCGAGCGACCGGGCGTCAAACCAATCCTGGACGACGCCCAGAAGCAACGTGTGATCGCCATGGTCCGCGACGACCCACCGCAAGGAAAATCCCATTGGACCGTGCGCCTAGTCGCCGAGGAGGCCGTCAACCGCCATCTCGTACCTCGCGCCGGCCGGGAAACCATCCGCCTGCTGCTACAGCAACTCAATCTGAAGCCGTGGCGAAAGCGAAACGCCCCGCGCGGGGGAACTCAAAAGGAAGAGCCGGGATGATTCTCGGCTCAGTGGGCTGAACAGCCCGCGCCGCGATGGAGCCGGGCCGCTTCTTCGGCAAGCACCAGCGCGCCCAGCACGCCGGCGCGGTCGCCTAACTCCGGGAGCACGACGAAGCGCTCCATCTCATCGACGATCTCGGCCGCTTCGATGTACCCGTTCAGCAGCCGCGTCAACTCGGAGCGCACCATCGGCAGCAGGCACGGCTGGTGCAGCACCCCGCCGCCGACCACGATGCGCCGCGGCGAAAGCGTACACACCAGGTTGTGCAGCCCGGCTGCCAGGTACCCGGCTTCGAGCGCCCAGGCCGGGTGCGCGTCCCCCAACTCGCGCGGCGCCATGCTCCAGCGTGCGCGCAGGGCGGGACCGCTGGCCAAGCCCTCCAGGCAATCGCCGTGGAACGGGCAAGCCCCGGCGAAGGGATCTCGCTCCCGGTCGTGCGGAATTCGCAGGTGGCCCATCTCCGGATGCAGCAGACCGTGCAGCAGCTTTCCATTCACCATCGCTCCGCCGCCAATACCCGTGCCCACCGTGAGGTAGAGGAAATCGGCGAGGCCGCGCGCGGCGCCCCAGCGCGCTTCCCCCAGCGCCGCCCCATTCACGTCCGTATCGAAACCCACCGGCACACCCAGACCCCGGCCAACCGTCCCCGCCAGGTCGGTGCCGCGCCAGCCCAGCTTGGGTGTGCAGGTGATGTAGCCGAATGTGGGCGAACCCGGGTGCGGATCGACCGGCCCGAACGAGGCAATTCCCACGGCCTCCAGTTCGCGGCCGGCCTCCCGTTCAAAAAACGCGATCACCGCCTCCAGCGTCTCCGCCGGCGTGGTGGTTGGTATTCTCGTCGTGACCAGGTCCACGGGCGATGTGCCAACCCCGCAGACGAACTTGCTGCCCCCAGCTTCCACCGCGCCTAACACGTTGTCGACTCGCTCCTTGGCGTATCTCGTGTCCCGCTGTGGCGATAATAGCACCGCCGGCGGGCACAGGCTGCGGAGAACATCAAGGCAAGCCAAAGCAGGCCCCACCATCCTCGGCCCACTTCCGTTACACTGGGTTTTTCATTTGAGCCGCCGTGAACGCCGTCGAATTTCAGGCCGTTTCCAAGAGTTACGCCATGTACCGCGCGCCGGGCGACCGGCTCAAGGAACTCGCGTCGTTCAACCGTCTCAAGCGGCACAAGGACTTTTGGGCACTTCACGACGCTACCTTTGAGATCCGCCGCGGCGAGACTTTTTGCATCATCGGCGAAAACGGCTGCGGCAAGAGCACGCTGTTGCAAATCGTCGCCGGCATCCTGGCGCCCAGCAGCGGCACGGTCCAGGTGCACGGGCGAGTTTCGGCGCTGCTCGAGCTGGGCGCCGGCTTCAATCCGGAGTTCAGCGGACGCGACAACGTGTACCTGAACGGCTCTATCCTCGGCCTCAGTACGCGGCAGATCGACCAGCGCTACGCCGATATCGAAGCGTTCGCCGAAATCGGCGAGTTCATCCGCCAGCCGGTCAAGACCTATTCGAGCGGCATGGTGGTGCGGCTGGCCTTCGCGGTCGCCATCCACGTCGATCCGGAGATTCTGCTGGTGGATGAAGCGCTGGCGGTGGGCGACATCTACTTTCGCCAGCGCTGCATGCGCAAGGTTCACGAACTGCGGGCGCGCGGCGTTACCATTCTGTTTGTGTCCCATGCGGTCGGCGACGTAAAGGCGATCGGCGACCGCGTGCTCTGGCTCGACTGCGGCCGCATCGCGGAAATCGGCGATCCGGGCGCGGTGGTCTCTCACTATCTCGCCGCTATGACGGAAAAGGACTCGAGTTACCGGCTGTCCGGCGCGCCCGCCGCCCCGCGCGCGCCTGCCGCCGCCCCGCGCGCGCCCGAACTCGTCGAGACCATCCCCAACATCGATCATCGCTTCGGCGACGGCCGCGCCGAAATCCTCGGCATCGCCGTGCTCGATGAGCAGGGCCGCCCGGTCCAGTTGCTCGAACCCAGCTCGCGCATCGTGGTCCGCATCAGCGCCCGCGCCAAGCAGTCGATTCCGATGCCAATGATTGGCTTCATGCTTCGCAATCAATTGGGAATGGATTTCGCCGGCACCAACACGGCGCGCGAAGGTACGCCCGTGGCGCCACTGCAGGCCGGCGATACGGTCACGGTCGATTTCCACCTCGATCTACCCGAACTGTACCCCGCTTCGTTCTCGTTTTCCCCGGCCATCGCCGATGGCCCGCTGACCGGGTACACGATGTGCGACTGGATCGACAACGCCATCGCGCTGCAAATGAGCCGCACCGAGGGCCAGATCTACGGCTACGTTCATCTGCCCTGCCGCGTGGAAATCAACGCGCGCCTGGCGCCGGAAATGGAGCAAAGCCTTGGCTGAATTCACCGGTGAGCGTCTCATCCCCGGCCAGGTGGATGTCGATCTGCTGAACGAGCACCTGGCCCGCTACGCCTTCGCCGCGCGGCTGGCACACGGTAAGCGCGTCCTCGACGCCGGTTGCGGCGCCGGCTACGGCTCGGCCGAGCTGGCCGGTCAGGCCGCCTCGGTAACTGGCGCCGACGTGGCCGCCAGTGCCGTGGATTTCGCCCGCGCCAACTACCACCTGCCCAACCTCGCCTTCGAGCAGGCTTCCTGCGGGCAGTTGCCACATCCCGATGGCTGCTTCGACCTGGTGGTGGCTTTCGAGGTCATCGAGCATCTCGAAGCCTGGCGCGAGTTCCTGCTGGACGCCCGCCGCGTACTTGCCCCCAGCGGCCAGTTGGTCGTCTCTACCCCAAACAAGCTGTATTACACCGAATCGCGCGGCCTGCATGGCGCCAACCCGTTCCACGTTCACGAATTCGATTTCGCGGAGTTCCGTGGCGCACTCGAAGCCGTCTTCCCGCACGTGACCCTGTTCCTCGAAAACCACGTCGAGGGCGTCACGTTTCAGCCGCACCAGCCGGGCGACACCATTGAAACGCGCGTCGATGCCGGCGATGCGGCACCGGACGAATCGCACTTCTTCCTCGCCGTCTGCGCCCACCGCCCGCAGGTTGGCAACCCCACCTTCGTCTACATTCCGCGCGCGGCCAACGTGCTGCGCGAGCGCGAACACCACATCGGCCTGCTCGAAGGCGAACTCGCCCAGAAGAATCAGTGGCTGGAAAAGGCACACCAGGATCTCGCCGAGTTCGAGGTCGCACAGCGTAAACTGCTGGGCGAATTGGAGAAGAGCAACCAGTGGGCAGATGCGCTCAGCCACGAACTCGAGGAGCGCCGCGCGCGAGTGAAAGAACTGCAACAGGAGCTTGCCCGCGAGCAGGAAAACGCCCAGGAGCAGATACGCGGCATGGAGCGGCAATTCGCCAGCCTGGAGCAGGATCTGGTCCAGAAGATCGAGTGGGCGCGCAACCTCGAGGCATCGGTCGAGAAGGAGATCGCCGAAAAGAAACGCGCCGTCGATATGCTGCATTCGACCGAGACCGACTTGGCGGACCGCACCGCCTGGGCGCAGCGCCTGGAAGCCGAAGCGGCCGGGTTGCGCGAGGAGCTGGCGCGCGCTTCCGGCCAGTTGGCGCTGTACCAGACGTCGCGCTGGGTCAAGCTGGGCAAGAAGGTCGGCCTCGGCCCGGTAGTCCCCGCCAATTGACATGCTCTTCCTCAAACGCCTGCTGCGCGCGCTGCCGCTGCTGACCCTGTCACCCGTGCTGGCAGCCGTCAGCCTGCTTGCGCTCTGGTTCGCGGATGTCTTTTCGTTTCTGCTGGGTAGGCGGCGTAGAGAGACGGAAGATTCCGCCGCTCCGCAGCCGGCGCCCAGCGCGGCCAGCGTGGTCATCCCCAATTGGAACGGACGCGATTTGCTCGCCCGCTTTTTGCCCTCGGTGGTCACCGCGCTGGAAGCCAACCCAGGTAACGAAGTCATCGTGGTCGATAACGGATCCACCGATGACAGTGCGGCTTACGTGCGGGACCATTTCCCGCAAGTCACCGTGTTGGCGCTCGACCGCAACCTCGGCTTCGGCGGCGGCTCCAACGCGGGCTTCCGCGCGGCGAAGAACGATGTCGTGGTCTTGCTCAATAACGACATGCGCGTCGAGCCTGGTTTCCTCGCGCCGCTGCTCGAAGGCTTCGCCGATCCCGCGGTCTTCGCCGTCTCCTGCCAGATCTTCTTCAGCGACCCGGCCAGAATTCGCGAGGAAACCGGCCTCACACAGGGCTGGTGGCAGGATGGCGCGCTGCACGTGCGGCACCGCGCCGACCCCGCCATCACGGGGCTGTTTCCGTGCTTCTACGGCGGTGGCGGGTCCTGCGCTTTCGACCGCCGCAAGTTCCTCGAACTAGGCGGCTTCGATCACCTGTTTGCGCCCTTCTATTTCGAAGATACCGACCTCGGCTACCTGGCGTGGAAGCGTGGCTGGAAAGTGCTCTACCAGGCACGCAGCGTGGTCTACCATGAGCACCGCGGCACTATCGGCAAGACCTTCGGCGCCGATTATATCCAGGGCGTGGTGAAACGGAACGCGTTGCTATTCACTTGGAAGAACATCCACGGCTGGCGGCGCCTGGCCGGCCATTTCGCGTTCGCCTGGGCGGGCGCGCTGCTCAGCGTGATCTTTGGCGAGGTGACCGGCCGGCCCACCTTCGCCGCCCTGGGGCGCGCGTTCTTGCGGCTGCCCGCCGCCGTCCGGTCGCGCTGGCATGCACGCGCGCTCGCCGCGGTGGATGACACGGAAGCCTTCTGCCGTCCCTTGGGCGGCTATTTCCGCGACCGGTTTGCCGCGCTGCCCGTGGCACCCGAAACTCTGCGCGTTCTCTTCGTGTCGCCGTATCCAATCTGCCCGCCCACCCACGGCGGAGGGGTCTTCATGTACCAGACGCTGCGCGAGCTCGCCGGCCTGGCCGAGGTGCACGTCGCCGGTTTGCTCGATTTCGCTTGGCAGGAGAAGGACAATCTCGAGCTCCGCCAGTTCTGCGCCTCGGCCGAATGGCTGGTGCGTCCCAGCGGCCGCGTCACTGGCGGCGGCCCGCTCACGCCATACGCCGTGCGCGAGTTTCGTAGTGAAGACCTGGAATGGCTGATTCACCGCCAGATCTACCTGCACTCGATCGACGTTGTTCAGCTCGAATACACCGTGCTGGCGCAGTATCGCTGCGACTTTCGCCGCGTCGCGGTGGCGCTGTTCGAACACGACATTTACTTCCAGTCCGTCGGCCGAGGCCTGGGCCACATGGCCGGCCTGGCCGCCGAATTGAAGGCACGCGGCGAATACCTGCGCGCCCTGCGCTACGAATTGCGCACGCTGCCCCACTTCGACCAGGTGCAGGTGTGCACGGCGGCCAATCGCGACTACCTGCTCGGTTTTCTGCCGCGTTTGGCCCCGCGCGTGGCCATCGGCATGCGTGCCGGCGTCGACGTCTCACGCTACAGCTTTCGCGCCGAAGGCCGCGAGCCATTCACCATGCTCTTCGTGGGCAGTTTCCGCCACGATCCAAACCGCGCCGCGCTCGACTGGTTCATCCATGAAGTGCTGCCGCTGATCGTCGCCCGCGAGCCGCGCGCGCGCCTCGCGATCGCCGGGTCCGATCCGCCGCCCGCCCACACCTACGCCGATTGCGCCGCTCACCTCGAAGTGCTCGGCACGGTGGAGGACATTCGCCAGCCGCTCGCGCGTTACGCCGTCTTCGTCTGCCCGGTGCTGAGCGGCTCCGGCGTGAGGGTCAAATTGCTGGAGGCGTTCGCCGCCGGCATCCCCGTTGTTTCCACGGCGTTAGGCGCCGAGGGACTGGCCGCCGAGGATGGCCGCTTCTGCGCCATCGCCGATTCGGCCGAAGCCTTTGCCGCGCGCGTCACGGATCTTTTCGCGAATCCGCCGGCAGCCGCCGCCATGGCCGCGCGCGCCCGCGTCGAGGTGGAAGCCAATTGGGCGATGGCCGCGCTTACCCGCAACCTGGTCGAGGGATATCGCCAGCTTATTCGCCAAAAGCGCGAAGCCTGCACAGCCGCAGCCGGAAGCGCCCGGCCCGGCGTGCGCACCCACTGAAACTCCGCCGGATCTCCGGACCGGACCTCTGCACCGGCCGCACCGGGGTCCGCAGCTCCAACGGCTGGAAATACGCGCTGGCGGCGGCATCTGCTGGGTCTTAAACAGTACTTTTTCGTACAGTTACGACCCCGGAAAGCCGCCTGCCGATGATGCCGCTTTCGGCCCTCTTCCCGCATCGTCCGGAGGGTTGCGCCCCATTCTCGCAGCCGTGTCGGCAGTTGGGCTGCTGAAATCCGCCTAAGCAACACATTTATTGTGGCTTACGGAAAAAGCCGGCCACTCTGCGCCGCCGCAGTTGTACCGGTACTTATAGTGGGACTTTGGTACTTTTATCCGAAAAAACTGCCCATCTCAGTTGAATTCCTGGGTTCGTCCCGGTACGATGGTAAGGAACTTAAAGTAACATTTGTATCAGTATTGGTTTTCCGAAGAGAAGAAAGTGGTTTCCCTGGTACCGGAGGAAAATTGAACGCAATGAAACTCGGACGTTTTATTCAAGCCGCATTAACCCTAACCGCCGCGTTTGTCCTGGTCGGGAGCGCGAACGCCGGCCTCATCACGTATGACACTAACGGCACCGACACGCAGTTGCTCTGCGGCACGGCTAGCGGTTGTTCCCAGAATACCCCCACGTCGATCACGATCGGCGGTATCACTTTGACGTACGACCCGACGATTGTGGATTCGCTTCACTCCGTTAGTCCGCCGACCATTACGCCCCTTGGAGCTATCGACACGAGCGGATCGGGAGACGATGTCTCGTTCACCGGCGCAACACTCACGATTGGTATTGACGACACGTCCCTCGGCGTGGACGCCGATATGCCAATCGGGACGTTTTCCGGCACTCTCTCGACTGATGCCTCCACCTTGGTTATTACGTTCAGCTCGGACTACATTGACACGGTGACGTGGGGAAGCCTGCCGGGCATTGCCCTAACCGCGGGTCTCACAACGGACACCTTCCAGGTTCAGGGCCCCACCGAGGGCATCGAACCCGCAAATCAAGACACAACTACGCTCCAGGGTGTCGTATCCCAGAACGATTTGGGAGCCGCTCCCGAGCCGGCGACCATGGCTATGGTCGGCGGGTTGCTCGTCGGCCTCGGCGCACTGGCGCGCAAGCGCCGCCGCGCGTAACTCTTCGCTGCAATCGCGGTTTTCCAAAAGGCCGGTGCATCCCAAGAGATGCATCGGCCTTTTGCTTTTGCGAGCGCCGAGCGGGGTAGGACAGACCATCGTCTTTCGTGGTCTGTCGAGATTCGCGAAAGGGCGGCGGGAGCCGACAGACGATGAAGAGCGATCGTCTGTCCTACCTCGCGCGCGGCGCCACGATGGCTACCGCAGTTCTTCCATCACTTCTTCCAGCACCGCGCGCGACGGCCGTACCCTGGATTCCGGCAGCGTCGCAATCGGTTCGGCGGGGAGGTTCAGCAGGTCGAGGAAAGTGGGCTTGCCGGTGTTGACGTAAAGCACGCCCGTGAGCACTTCACCCTTGGTTTCGGCTTCCTCGATGGCGGCCAGCGCGGCCAGCCGGCTGGTGGGATCGAAATCGCGGCCCAGCTTGCGGATGCGCAGGTGGGAGCCGTCGTGCAACCGCACATCCGTCGCCTCACCCTCGGGGATCTCCACCGCGATATCTTCGTAAGCCGGCACGTAGTCGAGCTCGTTCAGCACCAGGTCGTGATCCTTCATGTACGCGTAGCTCTTGGTCGATCCCAGGTGATCGTTGAAGGTCACGCAGGGAGAAACCACGTCGATCACCGACAATCCGCGATGGGAAATGGCAGTCTTCAGAATCGCCTGCAACTGCTTCTTGTCGCCGCTGAACGAGCGCGCCACGAAGGTCGCGCCCCATTCGAGCGCCAGGGCGCAGCAATCGAACGGCGGCAGATCGTTGGCCGCGCCGGTCTTCTGTGTGGAACCCAGATCGGCGGTGGCGGAAAACTGCCCCTTGGTGAGGCCGTACACGCCGTTGTCCTCGATGATATAGATCATCGGCAGGTTGCGGCGCACCAGGTGCATGAACTGGCCGAGACCGATGGAGGCGGTATCGCCGTCGCCGCTGACGCCCAGGCCGAGCAGGTTGCTATTGG
>Ga0074045_10000219_pt1 | contig 54804 bp, 54 predicted proteins | sample BogForMeECP23OM2_FD_94442 | JGI IMG/M metagenome (GOLD analysis project Ga0074045, IMG submission 94442) | Bog forest soil microbial communities from Calvert Island, British Columbia, Canada - Bog Forest MetaG ECP23OM2 | ecosystem: Environmental > Terrestrial > Soil > Wetlands ... | reverse complement strand
CCGGCTAAGGCGAGAGCCGTATAATCTCCAGATATGTCGCCCTTCGCCGACACTTCTGTCGCCGCTAGCACTGCCTACGAGCCGGTCATCGGCCTCGAAGTACACGTCCAGCTTCTGACGGCGACGAAGATTTTCTGCTCCTGCTCCACTCGCTTCGGCGCTCCGCCAAATACGCACGTTTGTCCGGTATGCCTGGGATTGCCGGGAGCCTTGCCGGTATTGAACCGGAAAGCCGTTGAGTTTGCCGCGCTGGCCGCGATGGCCTTGAATTGCCGCATCAACGAAACGTCGATCTTCGCACGCAAGAATTATTTCTATCCCGACCTGCCCAAGGGCTATCAGATTTCGCAATACGACAAGCCCCTGGCCGAGCACGGATTTATCGAGTTTCCCGCCCCCGCCGGCAAAAAGAAAATCGGCATCACGCGCCTGCATATCGAGGAAGACGCCGGCAAGAGTCTGCACGAAGGCTTTCCCGACGCCGACGAGAAGACCGCCATCGACCTCAACCGCACCGGCGTGCCCCTGATCGAAATCGTCAGCGAGCCTGACATCGCGACGCCCGACGAGGCCTACGAATACCTGACGCGCCTGAAGGAAATCATCCTCTACACCGGCGTCAGCGATTGCAACATGGAAGAGGGTTCCCTGCGTTGCGATGCCAATGTCAGCATCCGTCCGCGTGGGCAAAAGGAATTAGGCACGAAAACCGAAATCAAGAATGTGAACTCGTTTCGTTTCATCCGCGAGGCGCTGATTTACGAGATTGCCCGCCAGGTGGAAGTGGTCGAGTCCGGCGGCAAAATCACGCAGGAGACTCGCCTCTACAACTCGCACGAAGGCAAGACCTACAGCATGCGCTCGAAAGAGCAAGCCCACGATTACCGCTATTTTCCCGAGCCCGATCTGTTGCCGCTGGTAGTCGACGAGAAGTGGAAAGCCGAAATCGCCGCGAGCTTGCCCGAACTCCCCGAGGCACTCCGCGCGCGGCTGGTGAAGGACTATGCCATCACCGAATACGATGCGCAGGTACTCACCGTTTCGAAATCGCTCGCCGACCAGTTTGAGTCGGCGGCGAAAGCCGCGAAGAATCGCAAGCGCGTCGCGAACCTGGTGCAGGGCGAGCTGATGGGCCGCCTCAAGACAAAAGGATTGGAAATCGAGCAGTCTCCAGTCTCGATGAAAGGCGTCGCCGCCTCTGCTGATCTGGTTGAGAGCGGCGCGATCTCCGGCAAAATGCTCAAGGATCTCTACGACCTCTGCTTCGAACGCAACCAGGATTTTCCAGAGGTCTACGAGGCCGAAGGCCGCCCCCAGCAATCATCCGACACATCCACGCTGGAAAAGATCATCGATGAAGTGATTACCGCGAACCCGAAGCAGCTCGAGCAATACCGAGCCGGCAAGAAAACCATGATCGGATTCTTCGTCGGCCAGGTCATGAAAGCTTCCAAAGGCCAAGCCAACCCGCAGTTGGTGAACGAGCTTCTTGCCCGAAAGCTGGACTGATCAGCCTTTCTCAGCCCTCAGCAACATCACCGAAGTACCATCGCGCATGGTGACTTCCGCAATCTGAGCATCGGCTCCTCCCTTCACTACCATCGTGTAGGGCCCGTCTGCGGGCTGACCGTTCGCGAGTCTTCATGAAAATCAAGCTGGACCGGATCATCAGCATTGCGACACTGGTCGCCTCCCTTGGGGCTATCGTTCTGGTCTTGAAAAAACCAGCTCCCGTAGCTCAGCCCCAGACCCCGGCGGCAATCGCCGCCAATGCCCAGTCGTTTGACCAAAAGATGGAGCAGTTCCAACAGGCGACCCAGCAGCCTGCGCCGACTCGGCAGGCAGCATCCCCTTCCGACGAGAATTATCAGACGTCCACGTCCCCAGGTCAGACCGTTTCTTCCAATCCTTCACCAAAAGCCGAGGTTCACCTCAATTCCGACGAAGTAGGCGCCGCCCTGGCCCAGGCCGTTGGAAGCGTGGGAGCTGCGGGAGCTGGGGAACTCACGCCCGATTCCAATCTCGGCAGCGGCCAGCCGACTATCAAAGACCAACAGGTGAGCTTCGAAGGCGACACTGTGCACGGCCAATTTCTCACGGAGATCGCTGGCAAAGACGTCTGGGTAACTGTTTCCGGCCATCTATCTTCGAAAGATGGATACGCGACCTTCGAACCAACAGAATTTAAGGTAGGCGACCTCAATGTACCGGTTTCGCTGGTGAATCCCGCATTACAGAAAAAGCTCGCCGAGCAACGCGACCGCATGAAATTGCCGGACAACGTCGGCGATATGAAAGTGCAGAACGGCGAGCTGGTGATGCAGCAGAAATAGTCAGGTTGCGACTTGCGCGGCCGGTCTAGGCGGCCACGAGCCCCGGCACGGCATTCCCCGCGGCAACCTTCGCGTACCATCTTCCCGAATCTTTGATCGTCCGCTGCTGCGTCTTGAAGTCCACGTAGGAAAAACCGAAGCGCTGGCTGAACCCCTCCGCCCATTCGAAGTTATCGATCAGACTCCACGCATGATAGCCCCGGACATCCGCACCATCCTTGATCGAGCGCGCCAGAGCCTGCAGATACTCGCGGTGATAATCAATACGTCGCTGGTCGCGGATCATGCCATCGGCGTTGGGACCGTCGTTGTAGGCGCACCCGCTCTCGGTTATCTCAACCACTGGGTGGTTGTAGTCGCGCGTGATGCGCATGACCATGTCATAGAGCGCACGCGGCCAAACCTCCCATCCAATGCTGGTTCTTGGTCCTTGTTCGCCGCCCACCATCTTTACGGGAAACAGCCATTGCTGTGGGTGCGAGATCCGCTCCACGGTGGTTGATGCCGACGCGATGGTGCGGTAGTAGAGGTTGATGCCGATGAAATCAAGCGGTGCCTTCATCTTTTCGAGATCGCTGGACTTGATGCCCATCGCGGTGTCGGGAAGAAACGCCAGTGCCTCGGGATAACGCCCCTTGAGCGCGGGTTCCAGAAACCAGACATTTGTGATCGCGTGAGCGCGCTCTGCCGCCACTCTGTCTTCTTCGGAATTCGTTGCCGGTTCGCACGATGACATGCTGAATGCCGTCCCTACTCGCGACGATGGACGGGCGGCCTTCAGCGCACGGAATCCCTCGCCCTGAGCCATGTTCACCGTATGCGACGCCCGCAAGAATGCGAAAAGACTCTGGCGTCCGGGAGCGTGCGTTCCTTCGAGATAACCTCTGTAGGTGAAGGCCAAAGGTTCGTTGAACAGCAGCCAATCGGAGACGCGGTCGCCCAAAGCGCGTGCCACTAAATCCACGTAATCGGCAAAGCGGGAGGCGGTATCGCGATAAGGCCACCCGCCTGCATCTTCCAAAGCCTGAGGTAAGTCCCAATGATAGAGAGTCACCAGCGGCCGGATTCGCGCTTGCAGCAATGCGTCGACGAGCCTGCCGTAATAATCGACGCCTTTGGAACTGGCCGGGCCCGAACCATCAGGCTGAATGCGCGGCCAGGAGATCGAAAAGCGATAGCTGTTCAAATTCATCGCCCGCATCAGCGCGATGTCTTCATGCCAACGATGGTAGGAATCACACGCAATGTCGCCCGTGTCGCCATTCTTGATGTTCCCCGGGTTATGCGCAAATCGATCCCAGATCGACTCGCCCTTGCCGTCTTCCTTCCACGCGCCTTCGACTTGATAAGCCGCAGTGGCGGTGCCCCAGAAAAAGTTCTTGGGAAATGGAGTTTGGGAGACAGTATCGAACTGTATATTGCCACGACTCGTAGGTGCCGGGGGATCTGCAGTATGCGCCGCATTCGACACACTGCAGCCCGATAACACACCTGCAGGCAACCCGGCTGCAATGCCGGCGGCGAAGGCGGAATGCGCAAATTGGCGGCGCGTCAGGCGCACAATAAAATGAGGCTCCTCAAAGAGATCATACGGCTGCGTTCGACTAATTATGTTTGATGAATTTCCCCGTCTTTTGACCCGTCAACGAATTGTACAAAGTCTCCACGAACGCATCTTCGCTGACGTCTCCGGAATACTTTTTCCACGGATCCAGCAGCTTCGCCTGCTTCATTTGATCAAGAGTCTTGCCGTCTTTCAACGCCTTCTGCACGACGTCTCGCGTTCCCTTCAGCATTGCCAGATAGGCTCTCACGTCGTCCAGGTTCGAAACCGGCCCGTGTCCCGGAATCACCTTAACATCCGCCGGCAGCTGCGCAATCACCTTCTCTACCGCATCAATCATGCCATTAATGCTGCCGCCGCTCTCGACGTCAATAAAGGGAAACCCGTAAGTAACGAAGTCGTCTCCCATGTGCACAACATTCGAGTGGGGAAAGAAAATGATCGAGTCACCGTCGGTGTGTCCGGCAGGGAAGTAGAGAGCGCGGATATCTTCCCCGTTCAGGTGTACGGTGACATCATGATCGAAGGTGATGATAGGTAACGCCTCGTGCGACGCGGGCTTGGATTCGAAATGTATAGAATCCCCGTTCCCCGCAGCTCCTCCACTCTCGAGCCGTTTGCGAACGTTATCTTGCGCAATAATCGGCGCCTGCTTCTGGAAGTATGCGTTCCCACCGGTGTGGTCGCCGTGATAGTGCGTATTGATGATGAAGCGTACGGGTCTGTCAGTGATGCCTTTCAGCGCGGCCTGAATTCTGTCGGCCAACGGGGCGTACTGGTCGTCGACGATCACGATGCCGTCATCGCCAACCGATGCACCGATATTCCCGGCGCCATCTCCCTCCAGCATGTACACATTTCCGCAAACCTTCGTGACCCTTATCTGCACCTTGCTGAGATCTTCGTCCTGGGCGGCGAGTAAGGCTGCGAAGCAGAACACCGAAACAAGGATTGGAAGTTTGCGCACGATCGTTCTCATTTTCATGTAGTGCCCACGGGCAGACATTCTAAACCGGAATGCCGCAGGACGGAGTGCTTCGGATTTGGGCTCTTTACAATAAAAGCGAGCAAAATGTTACCGCGAAGGGGCTCTGCCCTCGCAGCCACGACCATTCGAGACTCTTCCTATGAGCGATTCTCGTTGCTCATTGCCGGCGGACGATTGAGAATTAAGACGACAGGCAAATCCTTGAGGCAAGCCCCGCCAGCGCTTTCAGAGTCCGGTTTCGGCAGTGCATGGTTTGCGCTATGCGTGGCCTTCGCGCTGCACACTTTTGATGAAGCAACCACCGGCTTTCTGGCCGTCTATAACCCCACCGTGACCATCTTGCGCGAAAGCTGGGGCTGGCTTCCAATGGGCACCATCCAGCTTCGTGAATTTCTCATCGGCCACATCCTGGTCTGCGCCCTTTTGTTTTGTCTGACCCCGCTGGCGGCCCGGGGCATGCATGGCTTGCGCTCCCTCGCCTGGGTTTATGCCGTCATCATGTTTCTGAACGCCCTGGGACATACCGTTGGAACCATCCTGGGGCACACCGTGGCTTCGGTAACATTTTCACGTCCCGCGCCCGGGTTTTATACCTCTCCGTTGTTGTTCCTAACTTCCGTCTGGCTGATGGCTCGGCTCCGGCGTACCGCGCGATTGGAATTTCAATTGCCGACCGGTGTTTAACTGTGGACTCAGCCACGGCTGTTTCACCCGAGGGCCTGCTATCATCGATGGCAGAGTGGTAGTTAGCCTTATGGAAGACGAAGACATCGAAGAAGAAATTCCTTATATTTCCGGATCAGGAGAGGGACTTATGGAAGAAGCACCGACTTCGCACGCGAACGCCCGCCGCGACGAGGATATTGCGCTCGACTTGATGAAATTCGTTGCCATGACCACGGGTTACGGACGAACGACCTCGTCTGGCGTGGGCTTTCAGGGTACAGGCTCGGCATCCAAGCCCGACGAATACGCGGCGCAATTGCTTGAGTTGTACGCCAAGTGCAAGGCAGCGGTGGGGGGAAAGAAGTAGCGAGCCGCCGATAGGACGTCTGAGCGGACTCACGTCGAACGGAGCCCTGACATAAGCAAGAAAAGACCGCGGCCAAACCCGCGGTCCCCTTTTCAATCGAACTCCGTATTCTACCGGCGTCCCTTCTTGGCTTTTTTCTTGGAGGTTTTCTTGCCCGCCTTTTTCCCAGCTTTCTTTTTCTTCGCCGGTTTCTTTGCGGCTTTCTTCTTTGCCACCTTGCGAGGCGCTTTTTTCTTGGCGGGCGCCTTCTTTGCCGGTGCTTTCTTTTTGGCGGCTGGCTTTTTTGGGCCTCCACCACTGGGGGCAGCCGGTTTGGGCGCGGGTGGCGCAGGAGCAGGCACGGCTGGCTCACTCTCGTCCACTTCTAGCACGCCGGCTTCTTCCTCCTCCTCTTCTTCCTCTTCAAAATCCTCTTCGAGCGACTCGCTGTAGGCGCCGCTGTCACCGAATTCTTCTTCTTCATCACGTCCGTAAAGGGTGGGGTCGTAGAACGTCATTGCTCCTCCTGATCTTATTGTGGGCTCCTGGCGCAAAATGGCCACGCAAGGTTGCCGGGCACGGGAAATTAAAAGACCACAGAAACTTTGTGCTGGAACGGCGCGCGATTATAGCACGACGTTTGCGGCAGGCTGCAAGGACCGAAGTCACACCAGCCTGCCTATCCTGTTACCACACCAAGCGCTCGAATGGAAGCAGATTCGATATCTCCGCAAAGAATTGGCGCACCTGGCAAGAAGTGATCTGAAAAAAGGAGGATACGTCCGCCTCGGATGGGCAGACTCCTACCGGCTTGGCTCGACGACGAGGATCATGCCTGGCCGCAGAGTGGCCACGTTTTGGTTATTGCGTTTTAAAGCTGCGACGGTCGTTTTGTAGGTAGTAGCAATCGAATAGAACGTCTCGCCTGATTTCACTTTGTGGTGCAGCACGTTGCCCTGCTCCGTAGCCGTTTGATCCGGAGCTTTCGCAGTCTTGGCATCAGCGCCCGAAGCTTTCGCGCTGGTTATTTGTGCGCCTTTTCGGGAACGATTAGTCGGCTTCCCGGAGGCGGATACGCCGGCGTCGCCGCTGGGCGCGACCGGCAGGTGTAAAGCCAATATGGTCCGCCCATGCAAGCTGTCGCCGCGCAGCCCGTTCCAACGCCGTAGCATTTGGGCGGAAACCCCGAAGTTCTCGGCCACACTTTGAACCGTATCGCCCTTGCGTACCTTATAGCGCGTGATTCGGCGCGCATAGGTTGCGGTATCACTCACGCCATGCTTGGGTGCGACGGGGATGATCAGCTTGGCGTCAGATGGGAGCTCCGTGCCATCCAGTTGATTAGCCTCCGCAATCGACCGCGCGGTGGTGCGGTAGGCGTGCGCCAGGGAAGCCAAGGTGTCACCCGAGTGCACCGTAGGATAGCGCCACCACAGCCGCATTCCTGCAGGTATGGCCGCTATGGCGGTCTGGTATTTCTCCTTCGTCCCCGCAGGCAAATGCAGTTCGAAGCTGCCTTCCCTGGGCGTGCTCAGTCGCAGGAGGTTTGGATTCAACTGCTGCAATTGCGCCGGAGTTGCGTCCACGCAATCGGCCACCAGCCGTAAATCCACCGGGTAGTTCACCGTCACCGAGTCGGACGCTACCGGCTCGTCCATCGATACATCGTCAAAGCCGTAGTGCGATAGGTTCTTGGTCACGATCGTCACGGCCAAGATGATGGGAACATAGTTGCGCGTTTCCTTGGGTAGAACATTCCGTCGGTAGAGCTCCCAGAAGTCGGCGTAGCCCGTGCGCTTCACCGCAGCCTGCACGGTCCCTGGGCCCGAGTTATAGGCCGCCATGGCCAGATACCAGTCGCCAAACTGGCCATAAAGGTCTCGTAAGTGGCGGGCGGCTGCGCGCGTAGACTTTTCAGGATCCTGCCGATCGTCAACCCACAGGCTGCGCTGCAAACCATATCCGCGAGCGCGGCTGCCCATGAATTGCCAGATGCCGCGGGCGCCAGCTCGAGAGACTGCCGTCGGCTGGAATCCCGATTCAGCTTGTGCGAGATAGATCAAATCCTGCGGAACGCCCTCTTGCTTCAGGATCCGAACCATCATGTCGTGATAGCGCCCGGAACGGGCGAAGGCGCGCTCGAAAATCCCACGTCCCCGGCCAGAGAAATAGCTGATGTATCCGGCGACCTGGTCCGTCATCATGAGCGGCAGATCGGAGCGGGTTGACTTGATCTCGGCTTGAGCCTTCGCTCTTACTCCCGGTTCAGCGGCCGGAGTAATTCCGTTGGTCTCATCAATCGGCGCAGGTTCTGACTTTTGGGCTTCTGAGTCAGACGCCGCATCACCCAGCTCAAGCTGGTTTACTCCATCCACAACACGGTCAAATTCCTTTTCCAGCCGATTATCCGAGCGAATGTCCAGCTTGCTTTCCAGCAATGCGTTAAAGGCGTCATCGAAGTTCTGTTTGGCAGCTTCGGCGTGCCCGGCGTGGTAGTTTGCTAATCCTGTCTGGTACTGCTGTTCCACGCGAGCGAGCAGTTCGTCTACCTGATCAGGAGCGGCCTTCACGGCCGGGGATTCAGAGCTGACCTGCGCCATTTGAGCCGGCTGCTGGTCCTGAGGATCGGTCGGTGAAGCGGCGGAGTTCGGTTGCTGTGGTGCGGGCTGAACCGCCTTAGCAGTAAGCGCCGGCGCTGCCGGAGGCGCCATGGTGACTGGCTTCTGCGCAGTTTTGCACGAGGAACCCGCCAAGGCCAACGCGGCGAGTACTGCGATCTGCATTTTGATTTTTGCAACTCGCATATTTTTCTATGAGATACGAATTGCTTCCGTTGTTAGCGCCCGGTGAATTCTATCAAAAATCCTACCGCTCGGTCGCCTGAGGGTCAACGCCGCAGAGGGACCGTGTCCGTTACTTTCGGCACGTCGCAAATGGTTACCCGCCATCTCAATATTCAGACGGCAGAAGACGCTTAAAAGGTTTGAAGACACCCTGGAGTCCCTCAACTCCTTCTTATGGTCCAGATCGGATTAGGGATCACACCCGCCAGTAATCTGGTCGCCAGGTCTGAACTGCCTTCTTGATGTCTGCCGGCGCAAGCTTTTCGTTCAACGCCCGCTCAGCAAGTTTGGGTACCTCCGCATCCGAGGCAAAGCGAAGCGCAATGAGTTGCCCCTCCGCCAGCTCCGGAATTCGAGAACGAAAGGGCTCTGAACATAAAGCGGTAAGCCGCAGCCGCTCTTCCAGACGAATTACCCGGTCCTGCACCTTCAACGCATAAAGTCGAATTTTGAACACCGCGATCAAAGCAGCAACCGAGATAACGAAGAATGATGCCGAATGGTAGCTGGGATGCCAAAGGAAATGAATCGCGCCTCCAACTACTGACAGCCCAAACACCGGCAGTACGATAAAGTGAAATAGCGGATCAAGCCTGGCGTGGTTCGCTAAGGTTTGAGGCTTCTTTTCAGCCATGACGAAGGGCTCCTTGGCAGTGGAACGTGCAAGTGTAGCAGAACTGCTTGGGGTCAAATTGATGCCGCTACCTCAGCATCAAACTGGACTCCGAACCCGGAATCTTTATATTCTCAGGAGGATCCAAGCCAAACATGAAAGCCATTCAAGTCAAGCAGGTTGGCGGGCCGGAAGTGATGGAAATAGTAGAGTTGCCCATCCCCCACCCGAAGCCGAATGAGGCAGTCGTAAAGCTGACTGCCTCGGGCGTGAACTTTATCGATGTCTACTTCCGCGAGGGACGCTATAAGACCCCGCTGCCCTTTATTCCCGGTCAGGAGGGGGCAGGTGTAGTCACGTCCGTCGGCTCCGAGGCGGGTTCCGTAAGAGTCGGCGACCATGTCGCCTGGTCCGGATTACAAGGCGCGTATGCGGAATACGCCGCCGTTCCTGTCGAGCGGTTGGTTCCGATTCCGGCGGGCGTCAACGAGCGCGAGGCCGCCGCTGCCATGCTGCAAGGGATGACAGCCCACTACCTCTCGCATGATACCTATCCGCTGAAGCAGGGCCAGACCGCCCTCGTTCACGCCGCGGCCGGCGGAGTTGGACTGCTGCTCGTCCAAATGGCACACAACATTGGAGCGCGAGTCATCGCCACAGTTTCTACGGAAGAGAAAGCCAAACTGGCGCGCGCCGCCGGCGCGCATGAAGTGATTCTCTACACCCAGTCCGATTTTGAATCGGAAACGAAACGCTTGACCGACGGCAAGGGCGTCGACGTGATCTACGACTCGGTAGGCAAAACCACGTTCGAGAAGGGACTCAACGTCCTGCGGCCCCGCGGAATGATGGTCCTCTTCGGCGGATCAAGCGGCCCGGTTGCCCCGTTCGATCCAATCATTCTGACCCAGAAGGGATCGCTATTCTTGACGCGGCCCTCGCTGGGCAATTACATCGCTACCCGAGATGAATTGCTCGCGCGGTCCGGCGCGGTATTGGGCATGGTGGCCTCAGGCAAGCTCAATCTGCGTATCGAGCACATCTACCCGCTGGCAGACGCGCAACGCGCGCACCGGGACCTCGAAGGACGCAAGACGACAGGGAAGCTGCTGCTGATGCCATGAGACTTAGCAGTTGCATGTAGGGGCAGCCGCCCCTCGGCTGTCCGGCCGAGCGAAGCTCGGCGGCCCTACCTCTGCTGTCTGAACCGAATCATTCACCTGCGGCGACTGCAATTGCGCGCGTACTCGGGTGCCGTCAGTCCATGGATAAGCCGCTCATCGTCGATCGGCGTCCCAGCCTTCAGCTCCAGCGGAACCACGCCAGCCCAGGTAGGAAACGAGTAATCCTCTTCATCATCGACAACCGGCCCTGTCCGCACCTTCGCCGAAAATTCCTCGATTCTCAGCCGCAATACGGAAGTCGCCTTTAGCTCACGTTCATTTGGCTGGCGCGAGTCTGCCCAACGCCCCGGAATGATGTGTTCTGAGAGACGCCGCAACGCTTCCAGCTTTTCGCCCGGCTCGTCCACCAGCATCGCCTTACCCAGAATCACCACCGAGCGGTAATTCATGGAGTGATTGAAGATCGACCGCGCCAGCACCAGCCCGTCGAGCAACGTGACCGTCACGCAAACCGGCAGACCATCTTTCATCTGACGCAGCATGCGGCTGGCGGCAGAGCCGTGAATGTAGAGGCAATCGCCATCGCGCCCGTAAGACGTAGGGATCACGAAGGGCTGGCCGTCAATCACGAAGCCAACGTGGCACAGAAACCCTTCGTCCAGGATTCGATAGGCAGCTTCACGGTCATAGACACCACGGTTCGCCTCGCGGACCAGACGGGTCCGCGGCGTTGGAGTATAGGGCTGAGACATGGAAGAACCAACTCCGGCAAGCGCCAAGGATGGATGAAGAGAAAGTGTAACACCGGCTGGCGGTCTGACTTCGATAAACAGATTTCGAAAACCCTTACCTAGCGGGCCAACGGCTCATACCGATTTTCGCGATACACACGGCTGAACAGGACTCCGACGATCAGCAGAACCATCGGAGTGAAGATGCTTGCCTCCGGACCAACCGTGCCGCCGGTAAGCCACTGTGGCCCGCTGAACCAGGAGTTGAACAGGTTATGGTAGGGAGCGAGGCCGCTGTCGGTGACTCCGTAAAAAAAAGTCTGTCCCCAATCCCATCCGGCATGGAATCCTACAGCCCACCACAGATTTCCGGTGCGGCGAAGGAACAGGCAGAACAGAAGCCCGAAGCAGACCACGGACAGCAATCCGAACTTGCTCTCTCCCGGATTGGCGGCGTGCGCCAGACCGAATAAAGCCGAAAGCAGAATGGCGGCTGGCCAGAAACCCATCCCGGTCGTCAGCGTGAACTGAAGGTATCCCCGGAAGGCGAATTCCTCCCCCAGACCCACGATCACGAACGCAGCAGTCCAGGCTGCTGTCGCGAGAACGATGGTCTTCCCGTGAATAGCAATGCCAGCCAAGTGAAATCCGTGGAGGGCGAAGATCGCCAACAGGCTGCTACTGATCGAGAGGAACCCTACCAGAGTTCCAATCCAGAAATGCTTGCGAAAGGCAAATCTTGCCGGCAGGCCGTATTCCCCCCACTTCCGGTGCTCGATCCTGCTCATAACCAGCGCGGCAATGGCGCCGAACAGAAACAGCGACCCGTCGCTGAGCGCAGCCACAGCGGGTGAGAGCGATGAAGTCATTCCGACGTGCGGCCGGCGGTGCAGCACAAGCTGCGCCACCAGCAAAATCACCAGGTTCACCACAACCACAAGGCCGGCCACAATCGCCAGAAAAATGAGCGCCCGCCAGCCCGCGCGAATCCCGTCGGACCACGGAACATGCTATCGGCTGGCGGAGAAACTACCGGTCGCGGAACCGAAGGCTCCGCCTTAGGGTTCACCAAGGGCCCTGACATGCAACTAATCTACGCGAAGAGCCAAGGCGAAGTTCCAGGTTTTCGGCCTGCATTCAACTAGACCAAAAATCCAGACTTGGCTGCCCAGCCAGGACCTCACCAATAGAACTTCATCGCGAACTGAAACTGCCGCGGATCGTAAGCTGCCGTAGCCTGCCCGGCGTTTGTAAAGAGCGGACTCACAGCAGCCGTATTGTTCCGGTTGGCAATGTTGAACATATCGGCGATCAACTCCAGGTTGTAGCGCTCGTTGAAGTAGATTCGCTTCGCGAATCGTATGTCGTCAAAGACTGTCCAAGGCTGAACGCCAGCGTTGCGGCCTAGATTGCCATCGAGTGAGAGCAGGGTTCCATTAAAGTCGGCGATGCACGGTTCCTGGAAAACGCCGGTGGGCGAATATTTCGAGGTCACCGCTGGATAACCAAGCGTTGTACAGGCTGGGTTCACAAAGGTGTTAGGCCGTCCGGTGAGAGCCGATTCCTGCAGGTTGTCGCCATTGCCAGTGATGATGTTGAAAGGCCTTCCCGAGCCGAACTCGATGAGCGGCGCAATCGTCCAATTGCTGAAAAATTTGCCGCCAAATCCGCTGCCTCCCAGTTTGCCTGTCTGATACACCCCGCTGAACACAAAGCGATGTCGCTGATCGAACAGTGAATTGGAACGATCCAGGGCGGGATAATAGCTATCCTGCGGAGTGAGCGTCGATTGCAGATCGGTCGAGTCGTCGATAGCGTGCGACCATGTGTAGGACGCGAGGAATTCGTAGTGACTGCCAAAGCGCTTCCTCAGGTTGGCGCTGAAACCGTGATAGACGGAGCTGCCGTTGGAATAATTGGCGTCCATATCGCCAAACGGGATGCAGCCCGCGAGAGTGGACGGATTGCAGGCAGTATTAAAGCCCGCCGTGCTGAATCCGGATGCCTGAAGGAATGCCAACACAGTTGGGGCCAGCGTAGAGACACACGTGCCGGCGCCCGCAGCCGTTAGAGCGTTCGCGATGGACGCATTGAGCCCGCTCGGACGGAAAAAGTTCATGAGCGCGGCCGAGACCCAAGGTTGCCCGCTTGGATTGACGCCGCAAGGTGCAAAACCTTGCGAAGACGGGCCGCTGCCGACGCCCAGGGGACCTCCGACTGTGGCGTAGGAAGTCGGATCACTCTCCGCCGCTAGGAAGTTCGCTACCAGCAGGTCGCCACGCTGGGCGTTTGAGTTGATGGGCCGGTTCAGGTGGCGTCCGCCGTTAAAATTGTAGGCGAGACTAAGGGCGAATCCGCGTCCAAGGTCCCGTTCAACCGTAAAGTTTGCCTGCTGCGAATAAGCGAAAACGAAGTTCTTCGACTGCGGATACCCGAAGGGTTGGAAGATGAGCGGAAATCCGTCCGTGAGGTAGTTCTGGTTGAGAAACAGGGAGCTGGGGAAATTGATGGAAGTGAACTGTTGCTGATTGGGCAGATAACCGAGCGACGGAAGCAGCGCCGCCGGCCCCGGAGAGCAGGCGGCGGTGTTAACCAGTCCTTGGAAAATAGGAATCGCGTTCAAGTTGGCCGGATTGCCAGCGCCGTTGCACACCCCCGTACCAGGGAACGCCAATTGACCGCTGGAAGATCCGTCCGAGGCGTTGCCCAGGAAATAGAGGCCGAGCAGCGGATGGTCATAGAACATGCCGTAAGAGGCACGAACAACGGTCTTGCCATCCCCCTTGGGATCCCAAGCCACTCCCACACGAGGCTGAATGTTGTTCGTGTCGGTTTGAATGCCCTTCTGTAAACCCAGGAAGTTATATCCGGCCTGTCCGAGTGGGGTCACCGGCTTGAACGTTGGAGGAATCTCGACGTCGTAGCGCACGCCGTAGTTCAAAGTCAGGTTCGGACTCATGCGCCATGAATCCTGCCAAAACGCTCCAATTGGGATGTTGTGGAACGAGTCGCTCGGACTGCCGAGCCCCTGAATGAAATCTCCTGGCAGACCAGCGCCATAGGCCTGCACTGGATTCAAAGTCGGGAACGGCGTCGGGAAAGCAGGGAAGGAGCCTATGTCGTAAACCCCGCCGTAATTGACCGTAAAGGTGGCAGTGAGCGGCAGATAGTTCAAGTCCGCGCCGAACTTGGTGTTGTGGCGCCCGATGGTCCAGGAAAAGTTATCGGTAAACTGATAGCGCTGCTCGACCCTTTGGATGTAAGAGTAAGGCTCACGGCCAAAATAGCCGAACCCCGGAATGTTGACGGCTGGATCCGCCCCGGCGGCGATCTGCGTGTTGTAAAAATAAGAGAGTCCGCGCCGCGCATACTGAAAGCGGAATTCATTCACTTTGTTATTGCCGATGGTCCAGGTATCCTGCACAACCCCCGTCACATCGCGATAAGTTTGCTCGGAGGTGCGCGAGTAAGCATTCTGTCCGAAGGGCTGATCTTCGCCGCTGCCTTCGAGGCCGGTGGTTGTACTGGGGCTCACATTGACTCGGAGAGTCAGCCGGTTGCTGGAGTTGATGTTGTGATCGAGGCGCAGCGAGTAGAGGCTGGTGCCCTCAAATACCGGGAAGTTTCCCGCCTGCGAACCTAGCGACTGATAAGAGGCTGGCACAAAACAGGGCGGTGCCGAACAGCTTGTGGCGAACCCGTTAAGCCCCGGAATACCGGTCAGCCCGGTGGGCCATACCCCATTCAACGCCATTCCCGAGGAAGCACCCAGAAGGAATACATAGTTGGGCACACTCGGCGCGATTGTGGCAAACGCGCCGGGATCTGCCGCAGCCAGTTGAGCGAGTGTTCCTCCGGGGCCCAGAAACGCGGCCTGATCGCCGGTTACCGGGATCGTGCCGAAGGGAAGCGGAATCAATCCTCCGGCCGTAGTCGAGGTATCGAAATTCTGTAGGCCGTAGTATCCGATATCGCTTCCCGGCGCGATGCTCGAAAATCCAGTCTCGTGCCGCCGCGTGACCTCATAAGAAAAATAGAAAAATGTCTTATCTTTCTTGATAGGCCCTCCGAACGCCGCCCCTGCTTGCACCCGCGTGTAGGCGGGATTCGACACCGTGCTGAACGGATTCACCGCCTGAAAATTCCGGTTGCGCAAATAGCCAAAAACGTCGCCGTGAAAATCGTTCGATCCCGAGCGTGTGATGATATTCACCACGCCTCCGGCCGCGCGCCCGTACTCCGGCGCGTAGTTGTTGGTGATGATTTGAAATTCCTGAACCGCTTCCTGCGATACCGTCGACCGAACACCGTTCGTGGAATTGTCCGTAGCATCGGCGCCGTCCACATTTACCAGGTTCGCGCGAGCGCGCTGGCCACTGATGTTCAGTCCTGAGGTAGGCGCGGCTCCCAAAGTTGGTGCGTTATCCCGCACCACTTGCGAATCCGTCAGCGTGAAATTGATGTAGTTGCGGCCATTGATCGGCAAATTGTCGATGCGCCGTTGTCCGATCGTGTCTGTCGTCGATGTCCGCGAAGTCTCCACCAACTCCGCTTGAGAACTGACCTCGACCACTTCTTTTCCGCTCGCAATCGCGACCGCTACTGGCAGCTCCTGCGTGCCTCCCACCGTAATGCTCACGTCCTTAACTTCTATCTTCCCGAATCCCCCTGCTTCCACAGTCACGGTGTAAATACCTGGAGGTAGCTGTCGAGCGCTGTATCCTCCCTGGCCGTCGCCGGTCGCCGTGCGCGCCAGTCCCTTTTCAACGTCACTCACTGTGACCGTGGCATTCGCTACCAGGTTGCCTTTGGGGTCCTTCACCGTGACATGCAGATCGCCGGTCGCGACGCCGCCCTGACCAAGAACCAGGCTGGAAACCAGCAGGATGAACGTCAGGGTAGAGAAAATCTTCAGGCTACCGTTCGAGATCACACGGGGCATACTGATGCGGATCATAGAGTCTCCCTTGCTTCCGACACTTCAAGGTGCCGGCAGAAACAACTCCAACGCTGGACCGCCAAAATGCACGCAAATTGTTTTGGGAAGATAGGTCCCGGTGGTTTTTACACCAGAACCAGCAACGAAAACAAGGCAAGAATGATGTGGGGTAGTACGCAAGTTACCCCGGCGCTGTCCTCAGCCACGGCGATGCCGTCGCGAATCCTAGCACCTGCCCCGCACTGGGCGCTGTGACGGTCGTCACAACCATTAGCTGTGGGAAGACAGGCGAACGGCCGTGGCAGGATTCTGCAGCCTGCCTAAAAGCATCGCCGAGCCGCTCAGTTGTTCGTAGCGGTCTACGACCCGCACTGCGGCAAACTCGGAGCCGGGATATAGCAGGGCCAGATAAATACGCGCCAGCGCCACCGTGGTGTTGCGCCGGAGCAACACCGCGTGATTCACCAGTTGTTGCGCCGCTTCCGCAATTCGCGGATCGCCGCTGGCCAGGGCCGATTCGCCTACGCCCATTAGCACCGCCGCATTTTTTGCCGCGACTTGAACGTATGCGGCCATCGCCCCCAGCCGCGCCCGGCGAACCATTCGAAACTCGACCGGCGGCAAACGACGGCGCAGATACTCGTCTTCGGCAGGGTTGATCAGATTGCGGAACGCCTCCACGTCGATCGGCCGGATGTCGGCTGGATTCGATCCTTTCTTGGTCTGAAGGCTATAGCTCACGGCCAGGCGCACAACAATGCCCAGCGCAACCGCTGCGCCAATGACGAGGATGACAGCCAGATTCATCGTTGGAGAAGACGCTCCAGTTCCCGGTTCCAAAGCTCGAGATTGTGCTCGGCCGGCAAGGTTGCAGACGTAACCGCACTTTCTTCAGGAACCAGGAGGCAATAACACCAGAACAGTACGCAAGCGTGATACGTGGCCATGTTGAGAAAGTCTAGAAGGTAGCTCTTCTGCCCGAAGATCCAACCCGCGAGCAGGGACCAACACGCAAGACTGACGGCGGCCGTGATTCCGAGCCCGAGTGCGATTCCAAAAACCGGGCGTTCCCACCTCAGGTGGAAGTGAGCGGCAAAAAGAAAAAGAAAGACAATCAGTCCACACTGAACCACACTCACGCTTCGGCCCAGGATCCGGATTGTAGAAATGATCCAGGATGCTGTCGGACTTGCGTAGGCAGCGATAATCGCTGCCGCAAATATGAGGAGGATGCCGACGCCGGTGATGAGTTTCTTGGCCAGTCTGCCCAGCGGCGGGTAGCGGCGCAGCAGATGTGTGAAGACCTCGCCAATGACGACAAACTTTATCACCACTTCGAGGACAAAGTAGAAAAGGTAGTTACCCCAGTACATCGATCCTGTTGTCGATGGACTAACATCTATCGCATAGAGAAGGCCTCCGCCCACCGCCTCAAAAAGCACGTAGCAAAAAAAAGCCGGGAACTCTTTGTGCAGTCCCCGTCTCCGCATAAAGAGAGCAAGCGAGGCTAGAAGCACGCAAGGCGCAAGCCACAAGTAGTGCCAGAAGAATGAGTGAGGCTGCAACATGACCTAGCTGAGCACTATAGCGCAGCCTCTGCCCACCGGCAAAGTCGTGGTTTCGCCTGTTCGTTTTTTGTAATTTCCTGTCGATTACTACTACGGCTTGCAGTTTGATGAACTTCCCGAACAGCCGCCCCCCAGGGGACCGCCATCGGCATGGGCTACGGTTGGGACGACCATTGTATTCAGGAAGAGTACGGCGGCAGCGAGCAGCAGTAGCATGCGTTTCACGGTGGTTTTCTCCTTGTGTTGGAAAATCGAGTCGTGATACTTTCATGGCTGCCAACCGGCTGGAAACATTCCAGCAGCTCCTTAGTTGTTCGGAATTCGTAACTCATGACCCTCAAGTCCGCTTTACAAGATCTGCGGCAGACCACGCTGGCTGCGGTTTCTGGACTCCTCGCCAAGTTGGCGTATCTGGGCTCGCTGCGTCGCCGGGAAGGTGGCTACGAGCACTGGGGTATGTCGCTCGTCCACGGCGAGGAATCCTCGGAGCGTGCGCTCAGGACGGCGCACACTGAGGTACTGTCTAAGGTGCTTAGGACTCCGATTTCAGATTTGGAGCAGGATTTGAGTGCGTCGACTGCGTCCGGGGAGGCCAACGCTGGCGCTTACATCGAGAGCTTGCATGAGCAATTCAACGAATTACTTCCTTCTCCCGACCCGGTTTCTGCCAGCCATCTTAATTCAGTGCTGGTGGCGCTTTCGCACCTGGAGAAGAACCGAAAGCCTGCCACTCCGTCAGCTTCATAGCGACCCCCACCACCTGCCCGAGGATCTCCGCTTCCTGCGGATGCCGCAGTATGCGGACCTGTACCGGAGACAGCGGATGCGGCTGCAATATAAGATCGTCACGGCGCATGTTGCACCAGCAGCAAGTGTGTCCGTCGCGAGTTTCCACAAAATAGATCGGTCGTTCGTACTCCGACCGCCACGTTCCCTCTACTACTTTGGTCTTCTCCTCGTCCACCTGAACGAAGCTGCCCGGTGGAAGAATCGGATACATGGTGAAGTCCTGGTTGCCAATGTAACCGTAGGTAAATTCGCTGTGCGCAAATTGGGCCAGATACGACAGGGGCACGAGGCCCCATTGTTCCACCATACGGCCGAGATTTGTGGTGCGTTGCTGGTCAAACCCGGGGTCCATACGGATCGGTATCTGCACTGATGAAACTCCGGAGAGGGCTTCGGAAACATGGGATCGGGGAGGTGCGATCAGCCCCAGGTCAGCCGCCATATTGCTCATATCCACCCCGTACCACGCCAGCAGTTCGCGCAGATCCCGGCGATAGATGACAGCCAGCGTGTACAAACGAAAAATACTGGGCAAAACCCCTTTTGTCTCAATATCCGATAAACGGCTCGGAGGAATTGCAAATTCCTCATTGCGATACTTCTCCGCCACGCGAGCGCTGGAGACCTCGATGTCGCGCATCGTCAAGCCTAGCTTTTCGCGAAGTGTCCTAAGACTTTTGCCGGCGGGGAGCATTCCTATCCTCCATGGGTCCGAGGAACGTTATAAGAAATTTGGCCGCAATAATAACAGGCAATAGCGCCTTCTCGCATAAATTTGCAACGAAAAGTTTGACTATTCCGGTTTTGTTACGATTTCCGAACAACGTTCCTAGAGCGTCTTTCTTGAAGAATCGCGCGTGTAACCGTTGAACACCGGGCAAACTCCCTGTGGAACCGGCTGGCCCGGGATAGGTCACTCTGTTCGGATTTCGTAACACCGGACCTCCGAGATTACAGAAACTCGAATTTTGAACGGTTGCCCAGCTTTCAAGATCGGCGGAGTCCCGCCGAATCTCCTCGTTTCCATGACATTTGTCACGCCCGTCCGATGATGAACGGCACTGGTGCGCTATCCCTGTCTCCGCGATGATGCTGGCAGAAGAGAAGAAGAGAAGACGAGAAAATAAGGAAGGATCATCATGAGTCTCGACGCCAGGAAACAATACGGATCGACGATGGTCTTCATCATCCTCGGCGTGCTCGCTCTCTATGGCGATACGCGCTGGCTTCTGGCCCTGATCCCAGTCGCCGCGCTGGTGTGGTACGTGGCCTCCGCCGCCACCTTTAAGGGGAGGCGGAACTGACCAAGGTCAGACGCCAAGGGTTGGACGATAATAGAGCGGTGCTAACAATTCCCAGTCCGGCGCGGTCCATGGCGATTTGCCATTGCGAGGTGATGACCATATGAGACTGCTGCCCAAGAACAGCGAATACAGCTGGGCGATCTACTCCGTCCTCTACTTCGGCTTCTTCTACATCGATCCCATCGTGAACCATGCCAGTGCTCGTGTGTGGCTTCTCACCGTGGCCGCGACGGTAGTTTTTCTCTTTTTATATTTCTCACTGTTCTGGGTGAGTTGCCGGCAGGGCTTGGTGCACCTCGGCATCATGCTTCTCATGGGTGTCGCCTTCGCCAGGTACAACGGCGGGGCAACCACCTTCTTCATTTTCGTCGCAGCTTGCGGACCTTTCGTTGTCGATAACGAGACCGATGCCATCAAGATCTTGCTGACGGTCGAATGCGTGGCAGTCCTGACGTGGTGGTTTTTCCATCTCAACGGCTGGTTCTTGCTCTTTGCCGCCGGCCTTTCTCTCGTGGTCGGCGCCAGCGATATTCATTTTGCGCAGCGGAATCGCACCAACAGAAAGTTGCTCAAGGCTCAGGAAGAAATCGAGCACCTTGCCAAAGTAGCCGAGCGTGAGCGCATCGCTCGTGATCTGCACGATGTCCTTGGCCACACGCTCTCCGTAATCATCCTGAAGTCTGAACTTGCAGGGAAGCTGATGGACCGTGATCCTCAACGTGCGGGCAACGAAATCCGCGAGGTTGAGCAGATCTCTCGCCAGGCCCTGTCAGAGGTTCGCGACGCGATTCGTGGCTATCGCTCGCAGGGACTCCCAGCGGAGCTCGCTCAAGCCAAAGCCACGCTGGAGACCGCCGGGATCGCTGTCGATTGTGAAGCACCCAGAATCGCGCTGCCCGCCTTACACGAGAGCGTATTGTCGATGGCGGTAAGGGAAGCCGTCACTAACGTTGTGCGCCACGCGCACGCCCGAACTTGCAAGCTGCGACTGGAACAACAAAACGGTTCCTGCCGCCTCGAGATCGCCGACGATGGCCGGGGCAGCGCTCAAGCCGAAGGCAACGGCCTGCGCGGTATGCGCGAGCGCGTCGAGATGTTAGGAGGAACGCTCCATCGCCGCTCCGAAGCCGGTACCACGCTCATCATTACTCTTCCTCTGAAGGAATCTGCCGCGCCGAAAAACGAGGTCCGCGACAATTGAATCCCTCGTCTAAAGAAACTCGCAAAACCATTCGGGTTATTGTCGCCGAAGATCAGGGTATGGTGCTCGGCGCTCTGGCCGCGCTGCTCGAGATCGAAGGAGATATCTCCGTCGTGGCCCAGGTGCGCAACGGGAAGGAAGCGCTGGAGGCTGTGCTCACACACAAGCCCGACGTTCTGATCACCGACATCGAAATGCCGCTCATGACCGGACTCGACACCGCCGCCGAACTCAAACGCCGCCGCGCGAGCACCCGAGTCATCATTCTCACCACCTTCGCCCGCGCCGGATATTTGCGCCGCGCCATGGAAGCCGGTGCCCTCGGATACTTGTTGAAAGATATGCGCGCCGAGGAACTCGCTGATGCCGTCCGCCGCGTCCAGCAGGGCTTGCGCGTCATCCATCCCGATCTCGCGCTCGAAGCCTGGGCCGAAATGGATCCCCTCACTGATCGCGAACGCCAGGTTTTGCGTCTTGCCGGTGAAGGGATGCAGAGCGGCGACATTGCAGCAGAACTTCGCCTCTCCGAAGGCACCGTCCGGAATTATCTCTCGGAAGCTATCAGCAAAATGGGCGCCAGCAACCGCGTCGAAGCCTCAAGAATCGCAAGGACCAAAGGCTGGCTATAACCATGGAGTCGCGGACGCCTTCGTCCGCGCGGGCAACCATCCTGCCCGTGGGTCGCTTCCGCGGCTGACGAATCGGGAAACGCAACTAAACAATTTATTGGAAGATGTGAATGTTGCTATACCTCGCGGTTCCTCGCCCACGTTTTCAGCAAAATTTGCTAGGCTGAACCCTATGCCCGAAGCCTACATCCTCGGCATCGAAAGCTCCTGCGACGAAACTGCCGCCGCTGTCGTGCGCTCGGGTCAGCAGCTTATCTCGAACGTAGTGGCTTCACAGATCGCCACCCACCAGCCTTTTGGCGGAGTAGTTCCCGAGCTAGCATCGCGCGAGCATTTGAAAGCGATCGTCCCGGTGGTTCGCCAAGCACTGGCTGAAGCCAATCAGACTTACGACTCCATCGATGCGATTGCCGTAACGCAGGGCCCCGGCCTCGCAGGAGCGCTGCTGGTCGGCATCAGCTATGCCAAAGCTTTGGCATTTGCTCTCGACAAGCCGCTGATTGCGGTCAATCATCTCGAAGGCCACATCCACGCAGTTCTTCTTGAAGAACGTCAGAAGGGCAATCACGAGCTGCAATTTCCCGTGCTTGCTCTGGTGGTCTCGGGTGGACACACGCACCTCTATCTTGCCGAGCAGAATCGCGATGCCTGGAGCTACGAAAACATCGGCCACACCCGTGACGATGCAGCCGGCGAAGCCTTCGACAAAGTCGCCAAGTTGCTTGGCTTAGGCTATCCGGGAGGCCCCATCGTTGACCGCCTCGCTCCACACGGCGACCCAGACGCCGTGAAGTTCCAGCCATCCCAGATCAAACACCGCGACCGTCGGGAGCGCCGCGGTCAAAAAGAAGTGGACACTGATCGCCCCCGCTTTGATTTTTCTTACAGCGGAATTAAGACAGCCGTGCTGCGCTACGTTGAGGTACACGGCATGCGCGATTCCATCGAGATCCGCCGCAAGTCCTTGGCGAATGTCGCCAGGCCAAAACTCGAAGATTATCTCGCGACTTGCGATCGCCGAACTCTCGATCTTGTCGCCTCATTTCAGCGCGCCCTTATCGACGATCTCGTCGGCAAAACTCTAGCTGCCGTCCGCGCCTACAACGTAGCAACACTTTTTGTGACCGGCGGTGTGGCCGCCAACAGTGAGTTGAGAAAAATCTTTGAACGCGACGGTTCCCAGGAAGGAGTTCCTGTGTTTTTCCCCGCACGTGCGCTTTCCACCGACAATGCGGCCATGATTGCCGCCGCGGCTTATCCCAAATTTCTGGCGAAGGATTTTGCTGCGATGGATTTCTCTGCGGAGGCCAGTCTGGTCCTGCGCTAGTGGAAAAGCAGGAAGGCGGTTACTTGCCTGCTCCTTGGCTCTTGCTCTTGCCGATCACCGCATCCAGCGCTTTTTCGAGCTGGCTCTGGATGTCGATATCCTTATAGATGGCGAAATTCGCCCTCGTCTCTTTTTCGTCGAAGCCACTGGCTCGGCCCGCCACGATGATGATGGGAATTTGAGAGGTCGACGGGTCTTTCTTTAGCGCACTGATCAATTCGCTGCCTGACATTTTCGGCATCTGCATGTCAGTCACGATCAGGTCGGGGCGAACCCGTTCAAGAATCTGCAAGGCCTCAAGCCCGTTGGTCGCGGACTCCACGGCAAAGCCGCGCTCTTCCAAAGAGCGGCAAACCGTATAGCGAATCAGCATTGAGTCGTCGACCACTAGCGCAACGGCAGGCATGAGCTTGCAACGTGCTGGATGCACGCCCCCGGTTCGCAGACTAGCAGCGCCATTCCGCTGTCCACAAGCGCAAATATTACGGGACGGTTACTGTGGTGCTAAGGCTGACTCCAAGTCAGGATTCCTGAGACTCGCCCTCCGCCGTCTCCTCGATACTCATGTCCTTCAGTTCACTGGACTCGAAGATCTCGCGGCACTCCAGGCATTCCACAAACTCGGCATCTTCATCGCGGCTCACAATCTGCACCCGCGGATGTTTACAGGGTTGATTCTTCGCGTCTGGCATCTGGGGAAACGGCTTTGAGGTCATAAATCCGGATCGTCGCCCTCACAGAAAGCAACGAGGGATCGATTCGTGGGAATTTCCCGGTATTTTAGCCCTGCTGGGCTGCTTGTCAAGTCCATTGTGTATCGATTGCGCGCTCGGTCGCCGCTGCCACCCTGGGAATTCCGACCAAATGTATCGCCAAATCCTAAGCCGTTCAGCCGCCAATAGTTGCCTTCCACTTCCAGTTTTCGCCTCTGGCTGGAAGGCCTTGCATAAATCCGAGTTAACAACGTAAAATCAAATACGACGGAAAAGGTCGCAGTTATCTCCGACTAATTGAGTCGGCATTACTCGGCAACCTGGCATTAAGAACCGGCAACCGAAACGAGATGCTCAAGCTAACCAAGAAAGCGGATTATGCGTTGATGGCCATGAAGCACCTCGCCGATCACGCTAGCGAGGGAACCCGCAGCGCCAGCGCGAAGGACGTCGCTGATTCCTTCGGCATTCCGCCTGAAGCTCTGGCCAAGATTCTCCAGCGCCTCGCCAAAGCTGGTCTGTTGCACTCGCAACACGGCACCAATGGTGGCTACCGCCTGGCGCGCGCTGCGCACACGATTTCTGCCTTCGAGGTGATTCAGGCCATCGACGGCCCGTTATTTATCACTTCTTGTGTCACCGTTCGTGGAGAGTGCGATCAGAGCGACCGTTGCAACATCCGCGAACCGCTGCGCAAAGTCAACGAGAGCATCGAAGCCGTGCTGAAGCGCATCAAGATTTCGCACATGAGAGAAGAGCCGGAAGCTCCCGCCAGTGCGGCAGTCAAATCGGCCGAACTGGTAACGATCGTTTAGCTATGCAACCGATTTGCAGATTTGAAATCTAGTATTCAATCCGGTAGGAGAAGCAATTATGAGCACTGATGTAAAGATCCCCCAGCAGCTTCCAGCGACGCAGCACTCGGCTCCCCAGGGAGTGAAGCTGCCCATTTATATGGATAACCACGCCACCACCCCCATGGATCCGCGGGTGCTGGAAGAGATGCTGCCGTATTTTATGGAGAAGTTCGGAAACGCCGCGAGCCGCAATCATTCCTTCGGCTGGGCTGGGGAAGAGGGCGTGGAAACCGCTCGCGAGCGCATCGCCAAGCTGATCGGCGCCACCACCAAGGAAATCATCTTCACCTCCGGCGCCACCGAGAGTGACAACCTCGCCATCAAGGGCGTGGCTGAGATGTACCGCGAGAAAGGCAACCACATCATCACCGCCGTCACCGAACACAAGGCCGTGCTCGATACCTGCAAGCGCCTGGAGAAGTACGGCTATCGCGTGACTTATCTCCCCGTGCAGAAGGACGGCCTCATCGATCTCGAAGACCTGAAGCGCGCCATGGATGACAAGACCATCCTGGTCAGCATCATGGCCGCGAACAACGAAATCGGCGTCCTGCAGCCCATCGCGGAAATCGGCAAGCTCTGCCGCGAACGTGGCGTGATCTTCCACACCGACGCGACGCAAGCGATTGGCAAGGTCCCTGTGGACGTGAACAAACAGAATCTCGACCTCGTTTCGATCTCCGCGCACAAGATGTATGGCCCCAAAGGTGTCGGCGCGTTATATGTCCGCCGCAAGAATCCGCGTGTCCAGATTTCCGCCATCATCGATGGGGGCGGTCACGAGCGCGGCATGCGCTCCGGAACCCTCAATGTCCCCGGCATCGTTGGCCTGGGAAAAGCTTGCGCCATCGCATCCGAGGAGATGTCTCGCGAAGCGGTTCAGCTAGCCGCGCTGCGCGATCGCCTCCGCGACCGCATCATGAATCGCTTGGATGAAACTTACATTAACGGTTCCATGGAGCACCGTTTGCCCGGCAATCTGAACATCAGTTTTGCCTACGTCGAGGGTGAGTCGCTCTTGATGGGCATCAACGATATCGCCGTTTCCAGCGGTTCGGCCTGCACCTCCGCGACGCTTGAGCCATCTTATGTATTAAAGGCTCTTGGCACGGGAGACGACTTGGCGCACAGTTCGATCCGTTTCGGCATCGGCCGCTTCAACACCGCCGCCGAAGTCGATTACGTCGCCGATCGCGTCATCGAAACCGTGGAGCGCCTGCGCGAGCTTTCTCCGCTATACGAAATGGCGAAGGAAGGTATCAATTTGAAAGACGTGAAGTGGGCAGGCGAGTGAGTCAGTACCGAGTACCAAGTACCGAGGCAGCCGCGGAGCGGCGTCAGAGTGCAGCCCACGGCGCAAGCCGTGGGTAGAAAAACGAAACCAAAGAACAAGCCCTGAAGGGGCGAAAGAGAAGCGCGACGCCACAGATTCTAGAATTCAGGAGAAAGCAAAATGTCATATAGCGACAAGGTAATCGATCACTACAACAATCCGCGGAACGTCGGTTCCATGGACAAGAGCAGCGCCGACGTGGGCACCGGCCTCGTCGGTGCGCCCGAGTGCGGCGACGTCATGAAGCTGCAGATCAAGGTCAATCGCGAAACCAACGTGATTGAAGAAGCCAAGTTCAAGACCTTCGGCTGCGGCTCCGCCATCGCCTCCTCTTCCTTGGCCACCGAGTGGGTCAAAGGCAAAACCGTGGACGAAGCCCTGACCATCAAAAACATGGACATCGTGAAGGAGCTTTCACTTCCTCCCGTCAAGATCCATTGTTCGGTGTTGGCCGAGGACGCGATCCGCGCCGCGATCGGCGATTGGAAAAAGAAGCAGGAGAGCGCCAAGCCGGCGACTTCCGCGGTAGCGCAATAAGCCGGTTCTTTCGAGAAGCATGGTCGTCGAAACACTCTCGGGTGAACGACGGCCATGACCGCTGAGGGTGAGGCACGTCAAGGCGTATCATGACAACAGTGATGGACCAGACAACGGATCAGACCACGCAAGCCGCGCCGGCTTCGCCGACCGCGCCCGCCAAGGGTATTCAGGTTACCGAGAAGGCCCTGGCGAAAGTGCGCAGCGCGATGGCCAAGGAGGGCATTTCGCCCGAGCAGGGTGGATTGCGCCTTGGCGTGCAGGGCGGCGGCTGTTCCGGTCTGAGCTATAACATCCGCTTTGACACCCAGCCGCGCGAACGTGACCGCATCTTCCAGTTCGACGATGTGCGCGTTTTTGTAGACCCGAAGTCGTTTATCTATCTGCACGGGATGATCCTCGATTACCAGGAAACCCTCATGCAGCAGGGATTCGTCTTCGTGAATCCCCAAGCCACGAAGTCTTGCGGCTGCGGCACCTCGTTCTCGGCGTGATGGTTGGCTGGTGGAGTCGCGGACGCCTTCGTCCGCGAATGCCTATGGCTCCACTGCCCTCGCTCAACACGTAAGAGGAATGTGGCGTAGCTGTGCCGTCACTATTCGTTGATCGGATTTGCAGGAAAATGACGAAACCCTTTTTGACCACAATCACCGCGAAGCCCGCACCCGAGGAAACTCAGACCTGCTGGTCATGCGGAACCATGCGCGCCGTGCACTTCTGCGAATCCTGTGGCAAGGTTCAGCCTCCGGCGCCCGTGGATTACTTCACCTTCTTCGGCCTGCCGCGCAAGCTGACTCTCGACGTGGCCGTGCTGGACAAGGATTTTTACGAACTCAGCCGCAGGCTGCATCCCGACATCAACGCTCGCGCCGGCAGTCAGGAGCAGGAGTGGAGCCTGCAACAAAGCTCGCGGCTCAACGACGCCCATCGCACCTTGAAAGATCCGATCAAGCGCACCCAGTATCTTCTGAAGCTGGAAGGCGTGGAACTCGAGGAGCAGTCGAAGTCGGCCACCGAGAGGGCGCGCTCCACCGGGGAACTGAAGAAGCAAATCGTTCCTCCCGACCTGCTGGAGGAAGTCTTCGAGCTGAACATGCAGCTCGAAGAACTCCGCACGCAGAAAAAAATGGGCGAGGACGATCCCGCTCTGATCGAAGAAATCGGCCGCCAGAAGCTGGAGCTTGAAGAAAAGCACGAGGCGCTCCTCGACGAACTGCGGACCCACTGGAAGACTTGGGACGCGCTGGTCGGGCGTGAACAGTCCGGTCAGCCCGTCTCGGGCGAAGAACGCAAACAGGCCCGCGACAAAATGGTGGACCTGCTGAACCGCCGCAACTACATCCGCAACTTGGTACGGGATGTGAGCGAGGCGCTGGAGAATTGAGGAATTTGGTAATCGGGTAATTTGTAATTTGAAACCAAAGTCCCTCAAATTACAAATTGCCCGATCACAAAATTACCAGATGGCATCTGATCGCATCGTCGGTATCGACCTCGGCACCACGAACTCTCTCGTGGCCTTTATGCAAGGGGAGAGCCCTGTCGTGATCCCCGGCGAGGACGGTTTGAATCTTGTGCCTTCCGTGGTCGCGCTCGACGAAAAAAATCAGCCAGTGATCGGCAACGCCGCGCGCAAGTATCTGACCGAGACGCCGGAGCGCGCTGTTTATTCAATCAAACGCCTCATGGGACGCGGGGTTGACGATGTTCAGGAAGAGTTGAAATTCTTCCCATTCCGCCTGGCCGAAGACCTGCAACCGGGCGAAGTTCTACGCATCAAGCTCGGCGACAAGACGTTCACTCCGCCGGAAATTTCGGCTCTCATCCTGCGCCAACTCAAGCGGAACGCCGAGCGCTTTTTCGGGGCTCCGGTCAGCAAAGCGGTCATCACGGTTCCCGCGTATTTCAACGACGCCCAGCGCCAGGCCACAAAAGATGCAGGTCGCATTGCCGGCCTCGAAGTCTTGCGCCTGGTCAACGAACCCACCGCCGCGTCGCTAGCCTATGGTCTCGACAAAAAACAAAACGGAATCATCGCCGTCTACGATCTCGGCGGGGGCACGTTCGACATCTCCATTCTCAAGCTGCACGACGGAATCTTCGAAGTCGTCGCCACCAACGGCGACACGCATCTCGGCGGCGACGATATCGACAATCTTCTGATCACGATCGCCCTCGACGATACCCTCGGCGATCTCGGTCTCGACCTTCGCCGCAACGCCGAAGCCGTGCAAGCCATTCGCAAAGCCGTGATCGAGGCGAAAATCGCACTCTCCTCACAGCCTTCCGCGAAACTCGACATCGAACTTCCCGGCGGCAAGCGCTACCTCCGCGAGATCTCCCGCGAGCAATTCGAACAACTCATTCAGCCCATCATCGACCGCACCGTCGGTCCTTGCAAGCAAGCTCTCAAAGACGCAGGTCTCAAGCCCGAACAAATCGACGAAGTCGTCCTCGTCGGCGGTTCCACACGCATCCCCAAAGTCCGCGCTCTGGTGAAAGAACTCTTTCACCGCGATCCGCACACGGATTTGAATCCGGACGAGGTTGTCGCTCTCGGCGCGGCCGTGCAAGCCAACATTCTCGGCGGCGGCTCGGAAGCCACCGAGAACATGCTGCTCCTCGATGTCACTCCACTCTCGCTTGGTATCGAAGTAGCCGGCGGCGTCACCGACAAAATCATTCTGCGCAACTCCACCATCCCTGCGTCGGCCACGCAGTTCTACACCACGCAAATTGATGGCCAGGCCAACGTCGCCATTCACGTATTGCAAGGCGAGCGCGAACTGGCCAAGGATTGCCGCTCCCTGGCGCGTTTCGATCTCAAAGGCATTCCGCCGATGGCCGCTGGCATGGCCCGCATCGAAGTCAAATTCCTCATCGATGCCAATGGCATCCTCAACGTCTCCGCCCGTGAACAGCGCAGCGGCAAGGAAGCGGAGATTCAAGTCCAGCCCAGCTACGGCCTTACTGATGAGCAAGTCGAAGGCATGATCCTCGACTCTTTCGACAGCGCGGAAGAAGACTTCCGCCAGCGCCAGGTCATCGAAGCCCGCAACGAAGCCGCCACCATCTTGGCCGCCCTCGACAAGGGCAAGAAGAGCCCGGCCTGGGGACACCTCACCACCGACGAAAAGAAAAAAATCGCGAAGATGGAGAAGGCGTTGATCGCTGTGCAGTCCGAAGACGACTACCAGGCCATCCGCAAGTCGATCGACGAGCTCAACCAGGGCACAACGCGCCTCGCCGAGTTGATGATGGACAGCGCCGTCTCCGTAGCACTGAAAGGCAAGACCATGGACGAAGCCGACCTGGGCGAAGGTCCCACCGCTCCGCATCCCATGGCGAAAGCAGAGTTTGAATGAACTGTCATCCTGAGCGGAGGATGGCTTCGCGAACGCGAAGCCGTGCGCAGTCGAAGGATCGCTATAGCCAAATCGAACCCGGTAAATCTAGGTAGGTTATATATGTCAGAAGAAAAATCACAAGGCGCCGGAACCGCCACCGAAGAAGCTCCCGGCGAAAACAGGCTCACCGAAAACATGGTGCAGATCACTTTCCTGCCCGAAGGCAAGACCGTTCAGTATGAGCATGGCAAACTGCCTTACGAGGATCACGGCAAAGAGGAGTCAATTCTCGACATCGCGCTTAACTACGGAATCCCGCTCGACCACGCCTGCGGCGGCAACTGTGCCTGCACCACTTGCCACGTGTGGATCAAAGAGGGCGCTGAAAATCTTTCTCCCATGGACGACGACGAGGCCGATCGGCTCGACATGGCCGCCGATTTGCAGTTAAACTCACGTCTCGGCTGCCAGGTGCAGATCACAAAGCCGGGGAAAGTAGTAGTCGAGATCCCCGCCTGGAACCGCAATTACATATCGGAAGAACACCACTAGGAAGCAGTTTCAGCTTCCGAGTTTCCAGTTTCCGGAAACCGTAACGTCCGGCGTTCGAGCACTGACGAAAATCCGGAAACTGGAAACTTGAAACTGCAGTAAGGAACTCTCCATGCCCAAACCTCTCACTTGGGACGATGCCGAAGATATCGGCATCCTGCTCTCTGAAGCTCATCCCGAGGTCGATCCCCTCACCGTCCGCTTCACTGACCTGCACCGCTATGTAACTCAGCTACCTGATTTCAAGGGCGATCCCGGAGCTTCCAACGAAGGCAAACTCGAGGCCATCCAGATGGCTTGGCACGAAGAATTCCAGGATCGCACCCAAAGTTAGCCAGATAAGGCCCCCGATATCCTTATCCTTCGCCGTCGGCCATCGCATTCCGCAGGAATGCCAATCTTTTTACATCCTGGTGACAATTCCCGGCCCGCCGTCGATTACCCTGACTCAATGCTGGAGCGCGGCTTCGCACAGTTCCCCGCTGTCAGCATTCTCTCTCCGCACAAACTGCAAAGGGCACGGCGCCCTGCCGTGCCCTCCTTTTTCTTGCTCAGACCTTCGCTTTATCCGACCGTAGCTGCAACCGGCTCTTCCACACTCGCCTCGCGCAGAAACTTCGCCGCCTCTTCCGGCGGCGTCGGATTGATATAGAACCCCGTGCCCCATTCGAATCCCGCTGTCTTGGTCAGCTTCGGCATAAACTCCATGTGCCAGTGATAGTGATCATTGGTCGGATCCTGCGCCGGCGAAGTATGGATCACCAAGTTGTACGGCGGATTATCCAGCACCCGGTCCGCCTTGATCAGCAGCGTCTTCAGCGCCTTTGCCAGGTTCTCAAACATATGCGAAGACGAGTTCTCAAACGCCGACTCATGCTGCTTGGGCAGAATCCAGGTTTCAAACGGAAACCGCGGCGCGTAAGGCGCGATGGTCAGGAAGTTCTCGTTCTCGGCCACCACTCGGTTGCCGCTTTCGGTTTCCTGCCGGATGATGTCGCAGAATACACAGCGCTCTTTATACAGGAAGTATTGCTTCGCCCCTTCCAGTTCCTGGACAACGTTAATGGGCAAAATCGGCAGCGCAATCAGTTGCGAATGCGCATGTTCCAGCGACGCCCCCGCCGCCTCGCCATGATTCTTAAACAGCAGGATGTACTTGAATCGCCGGTCTTTCTTTAGATCAAGAATGCGGTCCCGAAACGTCCACAACACATCTTCAATTCGCTTCGGAGGCAGCGTCGCCAGGCTCGCGTTGTGATCCGGAGTTTCAATAATGACTTCGTGCGCCCCAATACCATTCATCCGGTCAAACATGCCCTCGGCTTGTCGGTTCAGGTTGCCTTCAATTCCTAAGGCCGGAAACTTGTTGGGCACCACGCGTACTGTCCATCCTGGCGTATCGCGCTGCGAAGCCGGCCCGCCATTCGATCCCGGACGGTATGCCTGAATCTCAGGCGGCGTCTTGCTTTCGTTTCCGTAGCAAAATGGGCAGAAGCCGCCCTTCAACTTCACGTTCTCACGGGCGAAATCCGTAGGCCGTTTCGCGCGATCCGTCGAAATAATCACCCAGCGGCCAACAATAGGATCTTTTCTCAGCTCTGGCACTCAGGAAACCCCTTGCACTCCAACAGACGAATTTTTCATCCTAAGCCGACAGGGAGGAATTCCGAAATACTTGAATCTGCGGTCGGCTGGCGTTTGAATGCCCATAGTATACGCTGACCACGTCGAAGCGCCACTGGCACGAAGGTGGAAAGGACCGCAGGTACTCTCGTACCACTGCCGCCACCTCGCGGCGCTTGTGCCGGTCCACCGCAGCTTCGCCCGGCTTCACGTCGCGTGTCGTCCGAGTCTTAACCTCCACGAAACACAGAACGTCGTTGTTCCATCCGATCAGGTCGATTTCGCCCCGGCAGCGCGGCGACCGGAAATTCCGCGCCACCATCGTGTACCCCATTCTCCTCAAGTAAAAGTAAGCATCTTCCTCGCCCCGGCGCCCGGTTTGCTGGTGCGCCGGAGTCTCATCCGGCGGCAGAGTGTGCCCTGCAAGCCAGTCCAGGAAACAAACGACCACCTGTGTAGTTCGACCCGAAAGCACAAATTGCCTCTCTTTAGGTCATGTTAGTCGTTCAGGGCCATGGGCGTGGCGCAATCTCGCCGCAATCATCGGGACCAAGACCAATCCGGGAAACGGTCGGACCAACTGGCCGACCCCCGGTCGCTTCTTCCTTCTCAGGGTCAGGGCGTTCTGCCAGAAGCGCTCCCCTGACCGCAGCATCCCAAGCGGGTTTATAATCTTGAAAGCCCTACTGAAGGCCTTCATTCACGCATGACCGATCAACTTCGCAAAAAACTACAAGAGGAAGTCGACGCGCTCGAGCACGAACTCGTGCACGACCTGCCCAAGGAGATCAAGCGCGCTGCCGCTCTCGGCGATCTCAGCGAGAACGCGGAGTATCACATGGCCAAGCAGCGTCAGGAGTTCGTCAAGGCGCGTTTCCGCCAGCTCGGCAAGCGTTTGGCCGACCTCTCCTTGACCAACATGAACAACATCCCCAGAGACAAAGTGGGGCTCGGTTCCACCGTCAAGGTTTACGACAGCACCAAGAACGAGGAGATCGAGTATAAGCTCGTCACCAGCGAAGAGTCCGATGTGGCTTCCGGAAAGATTTCCACCACCTCGCCCATCGGTCGCGCGCTGCTCAATAAGAAGGTGGGCGACGAAGCCACCGTGATTACTCCCAACGGCAAGCGGGAACTGGAAATCCTGAGCCTAACCACTGTTCATGACGAAGCCGAGGCAGGACCCGAGAAAGCAGAAGCCTGATGTCCGATTCGTCGCCAGATAAATCGGGCTCGAATCATTCATGGACGAGCGCTTTCGGGCGCGCCTGCGGCGTTTTGCTCGATACCATCGTGCGCTGGCTGGCCTTGTCGCGTATCAATCCCAATGTCCTGACGTTCATGGGCCTCGTTGTAAATACTTGGGCTGCGATACTTTTCGGCTCGGCCAACGCATCCACACAGCGTCATATGTTCTTCCTCGCCGGCCTGGTCATCATTTTCTCCGGCTTCTTCGATCTGGTGGATGGCCAGGTAGCCCGCGCCACCAACCGCGTCACCCGCTTCGGGGCGTTTTTCGATTCGGTCGTTGACCGCTATAGCGACGCCTCGCAGTTTCTCGGTCTGCTGGTCTTCTACGCGCGCGGCGACCGCTTCTTCTACGTCGTACTTACTGCTTTCGTCATGGTAAGCGCCATTATGGTGAGCTACACCCGCGCCCGCGCCGAGTCGCTCATTGGATCCTGCCGCGTGGGCTTCATGGAGCGACCTGAGCGCCTGGTCTTGGTCATCATCGGCGCACTCTTCAACCGCATGGCGCCAGTGCTCTGGATCATCGCCGTTCTCTCCACGCTCACGGTAATCCACCGCATGCGCTATACCTGGACCCGCACTCAGGATGCTCCGCCCGTCGCCGCCAAAGCGGACCACGCTGCCTGACCGATCCAGGCGTCTCGTTGCCGACTTTCGAGTTGAATGCGAAAATAGCTCGCTTGCGGTCTCAACCCGCCCTTGAAAGGACGCACCTATGACCCCGGTCCCCACCAACGATGAACAACTAAAAGCCTCGTTCAAGAAAGCCCTGGACCTTGCGGCACGGTGCAACGCCAGTGAAACCAGCGACAACTACGAGTTTCTGGAGGAAGAAATCGACGAACTCGAAGCTCACGCGAGGAAGTCAGTCCACGCGAAGCTGGATTTCAAGTCGTTGCTTCCCAAACTGGTCGCAGGTGTTCCGTTGACTCCAGATGATCTGAAAACCCTTGAGCTGCTGATTGTCGGAGACGCTGAATATTACCTGAAGTACGAGTCGGAAATCGAAGAGTGGGAAGCCCAGCTCAAGCGCGTGCTCGATCAGATCGCCAGTCTGCAGACGTCGCCGCTGGACGCAGACAACCTGATGCATACACGTGCTCTCTGCCGCGAAGCCCACGAGGTCCTCTCCGACTTGGTCTATTATTTCGACGCCAAAGAGAGAGCTGCCAAATTCCAGGCCGCAACCCAGGGTCAGATTGACCCCGACGGTTACCGTTTCCTGGCGGAAATTGTTCAGGAGATGCTCGCCTCTGACAAAATGTAAAGGGATACTCTTCCTGTGGCCTGCCCTCGGAACACACCATCACTGAGGATGGCAGGTTCCGCGATGCTAGACTATCCCGTCATCTCACTTCTTCTGGGGACACTTCTTGCCTACTAACCCTGTTCTTGTCGTTCATGGCGGTGCCTGGGCAATCCCCGATGACATGGTCGAAAGTCATCTGCATGGCGTGCGCAACGCGCTCGCGGCAGGCTGGCAGGTGCTGGAACGGGGTGGCCCCGCGCTCGATGCGATCGAAGAAGCCGTAGTCATTATGGAGGATGACGAAATCTTCGACGCCGGCCGGGGAAGTTTCCTGAACCGCGACGGCAAGGTGCAGCTCGACGCTCTGATCATGGACGGCGCCACACTCCGTGCCGGAGGCGTCGGATGTGTCGAGCGGTTGCGCAATCCCGTCCGCGCCGCCCGCAAGATTCTCAGCGAGAGCCCGCACGTCTATTTCGTCGCCGAAGGCGCCGAGCGCTTCGCCGCCGACCATGGTATTCCGCTGTGCAAGAACGAAGACCTGATAATTCCCCGCGAGGTGGAACGCCTGCGCGAGTATCAGCGCGAGGCAGCGAATCGCGAATCGAAAAAAGATGGCAACGATTTGTTCGCACCCACCATTTCTCACGACACGGTTGGCGCAGTCGCACTGGACCGCGAGGGCAACATCGCCGCCGCAACCTCGACCGGAGGCACGCTTAACAAGGCTCCCGGACGCCTGGGCGATTCGTCTCTGATTGGTTGCGGTTGCTATGCCGACAATCTCAGCGCCGCCGCTTCCACCACAGGTTGGGGTGAACCGATCATGAAGTTGGTCCTGGCCAAGTGGACCGCCGACCGCGTAGCCGCCGGGAATCTGCCCGAATGGGCCGCGCAAGAAGCGATGAATTATCTAAAGCAACGTTTGAATGGACATGGCGGCATCATCGTCCTGAACGCGCAAGGACGAATCGGCATGGCGCACAACACTCCCCGCATGGCCTGGGCCTGCAGGACGATCAACAAAGAAGAAGCCGGCATCGAACGCAACACTCCGTGATCGTTCCGCTGGCACGTCGGGAAGCCTGATCGAAAGAACACACAGCGTTCCAGGAATAATCGACAATCTCGTTTCGAAAGGGCGCGGCTTCAGCCGCGCCGTGGAGTCTCACAAAATCAATCGCGGCTTTAGCCGCGACTGGACTTCCGAATAACAGATCGTCAGAATAGCGTTAACCCGCGATGTCCGAAAATTTCGCCATCTCGATCATCCAAACCCTCCGCCAGCACGGCTTTCAAGCCTACCTGGCAGGCGGATGCGTGCGCGACCTTTTGCTGAAGCGCGAGCCTGCGGACTACGACGTCTCCACCAGCGCAACCCCGGCTCAAGTAATGGAGATTTTTCCCGACACTTATGCTGTCGGAGCGCAATTCGGCGTTGTCCTTGTGCCGCTGCCCGAAAAACAGCGCGACCGAACCGAAAGCCTGGCCCCAAAGTCCAATGCCGTAGAAGTCGCGACCTTTCGCAACGATCTCAACTACTCCGACGGACGCCATCCCGATGAAGTCCGCTTCAGCCACGACCCCCGCGAAGACGTCGCCCGCCGCGATTTCACCATCAACGGCATGATGCTCGATCCGGTCAATCGCGAAGTCCTCGACTTTGTGGGCGGCCGAAAAGATCTGGACGCAGGCATCATCCGCGCCATCGGCGACCCCGCGCGGCGCCTCGGCGAAGACAAATTGCGCATGCTGCGCGCCGTCCGTTTCGCAGCCCGCTTTGACTACACCATCGAGGCCGAGACACTCGCAGCCATTCAGCGCCTCGCTCCTGAAATTCACGTGGTTTCGCGCGAGCGCGTTCGCGATGAACTCACCCGAATGCTCACCGAAGGCCACGCCCGCCGCGCCTTTCTCTTGCTCAACGAAACTGGCTTGCTCAGAGAAGTCTTGCCCGAGATTTCTGCCATGAAAGGTGTTCAACAGCCGCCTGAATTCCATCCCGAAGGGGATGTCTTCGTGCATACTTTGCTGCTCCTGGAAAACTTGCCCCATCCCTGTCCACCAACCCTGGCTTGGGGCGCTCTGCTGCACGATGTCGGTAAGCCCGCAACTTTTCGCGTTGCTCCCGACCGCATCCGTTTCGACGGCCACGTCGAGGTCGGAGTCAAGATGGCGGAGGAAATCTGTGAGCGTCTCCGCTTCTCCAATCACGACACAGCCCAGGTCCTCGCCCTGGTCGACAATCACATGCGTTTCGGTCATGTCGCGCGCATGAAAGAATCCACTCTAAAGAAGTTTCTCCGCCTGCCCGGCTTCGACGAGCATCTGGCCTTGCATCGCGCCGACAGCCTGGCTAGTCACGGCAATCTCAGCACCTATCACTTCCTTCAGAAGAAGCTCACCGAGATTCCCCCGGAAAGCATTCGTCCCACAGCATTAATCACGGGAGACGACCTGATCGCCGCCGGATATGCTCCCGGCCCGAAATTCCGCGAAATTCTCGAATCTGTGGAAGACGCTCAACTCGAAGGCCGGCTGCTTACGCATGAGGCAGCACTCGAGTTCGTCAAGGTTACATTTCCCGCTCACCATGCGGTCCGGGAAAAATAATGCGAGACTCTGCAAATGCCAGCGGTGACGTGGAAGAGCGGCGCTTCAGCGCCGCGTAAGCGATGAGAGTCAGACTGGCTTTAGCCCCTGGCCGTTCGCACTTGTACCCGTGCGAAACCACAGTGCTAGAATCGAAGGCTCTACCGATTGATTGCCCACGAGGAGCCGCATTGGAACAAGCAGGAACTGGATTGGAAAAAATTGTGTTGGATTCGCTGCGCCGCTTGCCGCAAGGTGAAGCCCCGTTGCTGGCTTGGCCTTTGGTCTGTGGTTCGGTAGTTGGCGAGCGCACGCAGGCTCTGGAATTCTCCAACTCAGTGTTGCGCGTCGAAGTCCCCGATGCTGGATGGAAGCGTGAAATGCAGAGCCTTGCACCGCGGTATCTCGCCACGCTCAATCGTTATGCCGGCCAGAAGGTAGCGGCCATCGAGTTTGTGATCCGGCAGGGAAATCGCGCATAGGTCGCCGAAGATGAAGGTCACAGAAAAAGACGTCGCCTACGTAGCCGATCTCGCCAACCTTGAGCTCTCTTCGGACGAGCGAACCGGCATGGTCCGCGACTTGAATTCGATCCTCGACTACATCGACCGGCTCAACGAATTGGACACCTCCAACGTGGAACCCATGGCCCAAGTCTCGGACCGCTATGGCGTCGACCAATCCAGGCAGGGGAGCGAGAGATTTGCCTATGCCAATCGCAAAGACGTAGTGGAGGGACTCCGCAAATCGCTGTCGCAGGCAGCGGCTCTCGCCAACGCGCCCGATGCCGACGGAACTTTTTTCCGCGTACCCAAGGTAATTGAAAGATAGTGCTCAGTTCTAGTGATCAAGTGGCCAGCCATCCCCGGGGTTTTACTGATCACTAGCCCCTGACCCCTGACCACTAACCACATGCCTTCGCTCACCATCGACGCCGCCCGCTCCACCGTCCAACAACGCAAGACGACCGCGCTCGCCCTAGCCGAGTCGCACTATGCGCGCATCGAGAAAGAAGACCGCCAAATCGGTGCTTACTTGACTCTCTGCAAAGAGCGAGCCCTCGATCAGGCCGATCGTATCGATCGCATGGCCGCCGAGGGCAAGCCATTGCCGCCTCTCGGCGGAGTGCCTGTCGGCATCAAGGATGTGATGTCGACACGCGGCGTACGCACCACCGCGGGCTCAAAAATTCTTGGCCACTACATTCCCCCCTTTGACTGCACCGCCGTAGCCCGCCTGGAATCCGCCGGAGCCGTGGTTCTCGGCAAGACCAACTGCGACGAGTTCGCCATGGGTTCGTCAAATGAGAACTCCGCGTTTCGCCCCGTGCATAACCCGCGCGACCTCACTCGCGTGCCCGGAGGTTCCTCCGGCGGTTCCGCTGCCGCCGTCGCCGCCGACATGGCTGTAGTCGCACTCGGCTCCGACACAGGCGGGTCAATTCGCCAGCCCGCCGCCTTCTGCGGCGTAGTTGGTTTAATGCCGACCTACGGTCGAGTCTCGCGCTACGGTCTCATCGCCTTCGCCTCTTCGCTCGACCACATAGGACCGCTGGCGAAGACAGTAAAGGACGCGGCAATCGTGCTGCGTACCATCGCCGGCCGTGACCCGATGGATTCGACCTCCGCGGATTTGCCGGTGCCGGACTATGTCGCAGAACTTGAGAAATCCGTCTGCGGACTGAGAATAGGTGTAGCCAAGGAATATTTCGCCGAAGGCTTGGACGATGAGGTTCGCCACGCCGTTGAGTCCGCCATCGACAAGTTGAAAAGCCTGGGTTGCGAGGTGGTTCCGGTTTCGCTGCCGCACACGCCTTATGCAATCCCTGCGTACTACCTGATCGCAACCGCGGAAGCCTCCGCCAATCTGGCCCGCTACGATGGTGTGCGCTACAGCTACCGCGCCCCGGGAGTGAAGACACTCTCCGAAATGTATCGCCGCAGTCGCGATGAAGGTTTTGGTGCCGAAGTCAAGCGCCGCATCATGCTCGGCACCTATGCCCTGAGCGCAGGATATTACGATGCCTATTATCTGAAAGCGCAGAAAGTTCGCACCCTTCTCACGCGCGATTTCGATGAAGCCTTCCGCAAAGTGGACGCCATCGTCACTCCGACCAGCCCCACGGCGGCGTTTCGCCTGGGCGAGAAATCAAACGACCCCCTGGCCATGTACCTGGCGGATATCTACACTGTCACCGCAGACTTGGCGGGGATTCCGGGCATTTCAATTCCGTGCGGCGAGACCAAGGAAAAACTTCCCATCGGTTTGCAAGTCCTTGGAAAACACTTTGACGAATCGACAATTCTGCGGGTGGCGCATGCCTACGAGCAGGCGGCTTAGATAAGCTCGTAGTAGGTTTCTCCGGCGCAAGCTCTACACAGCACCTTCCCGTCGCGCCGCACCTCTCTGCGGAAGTTGATCCCTTCCCCGCACACTTCACACACCACTCGCTCGCCCTTGTATCCCGGAAACTCTTCCGGCGGAAGTTCGACCTTCACCCACTGCATTGCGAACAAGTCTTCGTCCGGGATTTCGCGATAAGCCAGCATCTGCTGCTGGTTCTTGTCCGCGATTTCCGGATGCATCTGTCGCGCTAGCGCCTTCGAAGACTCTTTCGCCGCGATGCGAATCCCCTTGCCCGTGCTTACGTCCACAAACGTGGCGGCTACTTTTCCCCAGTCCCGAAACTTCAGCGCCCGCTTGCCCAGTCGGCAGCCTGTGACCACAGCGACCGCATCGGTCGCGCAGCGATCGATCTCGACGAAAGTAACAAGCCGCTTGCGATCCTTCCCACGCGGATCTTCGATCCCGAGTTTCGCCAACCCCAACATCGCCAACCGCACCCCCAGCACTTGTCCGGCGCAGAGATGTCCATGGGCTTGTTCAGCATCGACAAGATATTCGTCGAGAGATTTCATGAGAGCCGTCAGCCGTGACCCATCAGCTTTCAGCTTAACATTCGGATAACTATTTCCGGCGCCAGCGCACGCCATCTTTTGTATTTTCGATGACAATGCCGGCGGCCGTAAGCTCCGCCCGCAGACCATCAGAAATCTTGAAGTTACGGGCCTTGCGAGCAGCTTCCATCTCGGCGATCTTCTTCTCGATCTCGGTGTCGGAGAGTTGACCCGACTGCACCGCTTCCCGTAGCTCCGCGCTGATATCTTTTTCCCGGCCTTCGCTCACAGCCCAGTCGAGGACCTGCTTCATCTTCGGGCCATCGTCATCGTTGAGCACGGCGAAAACCTCATCGAACTTCTCCAGCACGCTAAGCAACGGCGCAACATCATCCTTCTTGATCCCGCCCGCATCCAGCGCCGCGTTGGCGCTTCGCACCATCTCGAACATAGCCGCCTGCGCCTGAGCCGTGTTGAGATCGTCGTCCAAAGCATTCTTTATCCGATCGATCGTCTCCTTTGCAAGCGATTGCATTTCCGGACACGATCCCGCCGCAAAATTCCCCGCCGTCAAGCGCTGGCGAAAATTCCTCAATCGCTCCACCGAAACCGTCGCCTGCTTCAACCCATCGAATGTGAAGTTCAACTGGTTTCGATAGGGCACCGACGTGAGCAGATACCGGATCGACGAGGGCCTGTATCCCTTCAACACCAGATCCCGCAAGGTGTAGAAATTCCCCAGACTCTTCGACATCTTCTCGCCCTCGACCAGCAGGAAGCGCACATGAAACCAGAACCGCGCAAACGTCTTTCCCGTGAACGACTCCGACTGCGCGATCTCGTTTTCATGGTGCGGGAAAATCAGATCTTCTCCTCCCGCGTGCAAATCAAAGCTCTCGCCCAGTTCCTCCATCGACATCACCGAGCACTCCAGGTGCCAGCCCGGTCGCCCCGGTCCAATGGGCGTATCCCAGAAAGCCTCGCCCGGCTTCGGCGCCTTCCACAGGGCAAAGTCGCGCGCGCTATCTTTGTCGTACTCGTCAACATCCACGCGCGCTCCATCCAGCATTCCGCCAAAATCTTTCTTCGAGAGTTTTCCATACCTCGGAAAGCTCGAAATGCGGAAGTAGTAAGAGCCGTCATCCGTACGGTAAGCAACTCCTCGTTCCACCAGTTTGGCGACGAAATCCGCCATCTCCGCGATGTGCTCCGTGGCCCGCACCAGAATCGGTTGCTCAATGCCGATCATGGCGGAGTCTTCGAGAAACGCGCTCTGGTACTTCGCCGTATATTCCTGCACGCTCACGCCGTCGCGGGCCGCATTGCGGATGATCTTGTCGTCCACATCCGTAATATTCATCACATAACGCACGCTGTAGCCGGACTGTCGCAGGAATCGCTGCAGCATATCCACGGCAATGAAGCTGCGGAAATTGCCGATGTGGCCGTAGTCGTATACGGTCGGCCCGCAGGCATACATGCGGACTTCACGATCGCGCAGTGGATGGAATTCCTCGACCTGCGAGGACATGGTGTTGTAAAGGCGAAGGGCCATAGTCGGTTACAGCGCTTAGAGATGAACCCTCAATTCTAGGGGGACGCGCGAAACAGGGTCAACTGGCGCGGATATCGGGTAGTGAGTCAGTTTAACGTTCATTCCAGAGGCGTCATCCCGAAATCCCGCGTTTTCACCAGCGGGACGAGGGATCTCCCGAACGAACAGCCGTTTGGAGTCAAAGTGAGTCACTACCGGATATTCGCTGAAGTAGGTGGCGCCAGCACATGCGTGTGCACCCGCAATCGATGCTGCACCAGAAAAACGTAATGCAGCGCGGAAATAATTGTGAAGGAGAACGTCGCTCGTAAGAATACCGTGCGCGTAATCCAGATCCAGCGCTCCGGTCTCACGGCAAACAGCATGACAAAGAAGACGGCGGCAATCTGCGAAAAAGTATTAGCCTTGCCAAAGATGCTGGGTCGAAAATCACGCAGCCCCGCGATCGCAAACAACACCGCGCTGGCCGCCAGGATCGAAATATCTCGGCTGAATACTAGCACGGTGAATTTCCACGGAATCTTATGCAGGATCGAGAGCACCAGAAACATGGTGCTCAATAAAAGTTTGTCCGCGATCGGATCGAGATACTGCCCCAGCAAAGTCTGCTGATGCAACTTGCGCGCCAGCAGTCCGTCCAGACCGTCGCTGAAACCGGCAATCACGAAGAGCGTTAGGGCCCAGAAATAGCGGCCCTCGACTAACTCGATCACGGTAAACGGAACGAAAACCATGCGCAGCAGCGTGAGTTGGTTGGGAGCGGTGAAGATTTGGGAAAGCCTCATGCCGATCCCTTTTTTGGAGGAACCCCAGAGTTCGCAGCCAGCTCGCTCGCCCGACTGTCGAGTGCGGAACTCAGCGTCACTGCCGGATCGAGACCCGTCTTTGCCTGGAATCGCTGCGAGAGCGAAGGTAGGCTCCCATCGGGCAGATCAAGCTCGATCCGTTCGATTCGGTGCATGGGGAAAAAAACCGCAGCCGGTGTGAAAGACTCGCCATCTTTCACCATCACCAACAGATCCTCAAAAGAAGCCAGCTCGATTCCCGTCATGCTCAACCCCTCCGGGGCCAATGAGAGAATCATGCCCCAGAATTTATCTCGGGGATTGCCCAAGGTTACAACTACCATGGCCCCAGGTAAGAAAGGACCCTGGCCTCCGGACCCGCCGGCACTGGAGTGATTCCGCTGAGATCTTTTTGGCATGGAACGATTGTCGCCGTCGCGGCCGAGCCTTTGCAACTACCCGAGCGACCGGAACCGGGCAAAAAGGATCGTTCACCGGCTCATTTTCGCCCCAGATTCCCTTCTTTTCATCCTTTTGGCTAACCCAGGTGGGTAATTGCAAGAAATTACCGAAAGGTTGAGAGTTTTTGCAAACGCCTCCAAAACTGATTCTCCCCCCAGCTGCCAGGCGCCATGAGGAGCGTCCCTGAAATGAGATCACTCGGATTGTCTTCGTTTTCACTACTGGCACTCGCCCTGATGTGGGGGGGAACTGCATCGGCTCAGAACGTTGGCGACAACAGCGTCTTTTTCACCACCTACTTTTCCAATGCGAATACCGCTGGCGCCCCGGATCAAACTGTCCGCCTCATCAACGATGGAGACACGGGCGCAAACCTGTGGGCCTCCTTCTATGTCTTCGATGACAACGAAGAACTGCAGGAATGCTGCAGCTGCGAAGTAACTCCAGACGGTTTGACCTCGGAATCCGTGAACCGTAATCTCACCGCCAACAGTCTGACCCGCAAAGTGAACGTCAAAGGACTGATCAAGGTGATCTCGTCTTGCGTCGCTGCCGGCGGGCCAACGAACTATACGAACCAGCCAGCGCCGGGACTGCGCGTATGGGCCACTCACACCGAACGCGCCTCGCCTACTGCGGGAGGTTTTTACATCGCCGAAAGTCCGGCGGCCGACTCCAACTTGGCGTCGTCTGAAAAGTCGCTGGACGAGGAGCTATGTTTTTACATGAATCTTCTGGGTGGTAACCAGGGACCCTGCTCCTGCACGCCGAAAGATACCGACTTCTAGGGGTCGGGGATCGCTTCCTGATTTTGCAGGTTCCAACAGCGGACGGAAGTTTTCGTCCGCTTTTTCTATTACTAATTCTGAGATCGATTTCCAGACTTGCTAATCCGACTGTAACCGGACCCTTACCGCGCCGGCTGCCTTAAGAGGACCCCATCGGGTTTGCAGTGACCGGTCGATGACGGGCTGACCGCGGCTTTCGGGCAAGCCTTGATGCCATACGAAAGCTCTTTTCAGACAGTTGTGAGATTCCGTGGAAAATCGCTGCTTGCACTCCCGCAGCGGATGTGGAATGAAAGGCCGCTCCAGGGAGGAGCGCTTCCGGTGCGGCTTTAGAAGCCCCGCCGAGCGTCTCGTATAGATCAAAGAACGATGCGGCCACGGTTTTCCAGTTGTACGATTGCGCAGCCGCCAACGCCTTCTCGGTCTTTTGAGCCACCCGTTCGCTCTTGGTTGCAATTTCTCGAATGGCTTCGGCAAAGCTGGTGATATCGCTGGACACCGTCCAGGCGTTTTCCAAATTCGCGTAGGTGGAGATGCCGCCGGTATTCGGGGCGACAAGAGGCAGCCCCGAAGCCATCGCTTCCAGCGGTGCGATGCCGAACGGTTCGCGCGGATTAGGATGCACAAAAATGTCGCAGTTGGCGTAAAGATCGCCCAAAACATTCTTGTCTTTCACGTGCCTAAGGAATAACGCTCGCCCCGGTATTTCCCGCAGGCACCTCTGCTCCCACTCGCTCCGTTCAATGCCGTCCCCCACCACGAGCAGGCGGTAGTCGCGTTCACGGTCCTTGGCAAGCCCACGCAACACGCCGAACAACAGAGATAAGTTTTTCTCGGGTGCGAGACGGCCGACGTAGAGCAGAAGCATGCTCTCCTCCGATGCACCAAAATTCTGCAGTAACCGGCGTCGCATTTCGGCGGACCTCCGTCGCGGAGACAGATGCCCCAGATCCACTCCCATCGGACGAATCCACGTGCCTCGATGGACCAGTTGTCCCTGGGCGGCTGGTCTTAGTTCCGCCGCCGTGTATTCCGAGTTGGCGATGTGATGATCGAAGAAGGGGAAATATAGCCATCTCATGTAAAACGAACAAAGAGTGCGAGACAACACCCGAAGTCCGAGGTACGCCCTCACGTTATCGTCCATGCGTTCCTGGCTGTGACCGACCACGATCGGGCGGAAATCCACTGCGGGCATGAGTCGCAAACGCAGCAACACACCCAGATAGTTTAACGTGTACTTGTCGCTGACCTCCACCAGATCCGGACGCTCCGCAATCAGAATCTCTTGCACCTTGCTCCCCGCAAAAAGGAACTGCGAAGGATAGATCGCGCGGTAATCTCGATTGAAAGGCACTGGCGGCGCCTGCACATGGTAGATCCTGCCGAACTCGCCGGCTTCTTCGACCCGATCCAGCGCAGCCGGCACCACCAGCCGAATTTGCTGGCGCCGGCGATTTGCCTCCTCGATCAGCACGCGATAAAAAGTAGCGATTCCGCCAGAGCTCTCGTGCCACGAATTGGTCAGGTGCATGGTCTTCATTGGCCTGCTACCTCCCGTTGGAGAGATCGCCACACATGATGCTGCTCTGAAGCTTCGACGAGCGCGATTGCGATCTCCCGGCGATCTTGCGTGGCAGAACCGCAAAGAAACCAAAGAGAAGTCGAGGTAGCCGGCGAAGGTCTCCGCCAAACCCGCCGCCTTCTCTCCCCACTAACAGGGTTCCGCGGCGCATTGCGTACCAGTTGAACAACGCGGAAACAGCGCTTACAAATAAAGAAACCACCCCCGCCACGCGAAGATGAGGCGTACCTCGGAACCAGTGTAGTAAATACTCCAGTGCCTGAAAGATAACGGGCACGACTACGGTGAGGAACACGCCGGTCAGCCACTGCGGCTCGGCATCCTTCAGCGTCTGCACTACCGCGCCGTAAAATCCTGCGCTCAAAACGCAGAATATCGACTCGGTAAATAATGCTGCGACCGCAGCTTCCCATCCCTGGCGCACCGCCGCGCCAAAGAAGATTGGCCCGCGTAAAACAATGCTCAACACCGCTGATTTCCAATTCCAGAGCAGGAGAACTTGCTGCGGATGCCGCAACATGCTGAATAGCAGATTCACGAACCGTGGCCCGGCTGAGGGTGCATCCGTCTGATGCGGCGCAGTGTGCTCGGTCATGAGATTGGGTCTGATCTGATCGCAAGTATAGGAGCAGCTTTTCGCTGCCAATGATTAATTTATTGTTAAAAACAAATTTACAAAGAAATGTTTAAAACGTAACTATCCCTTAATGTATTTATGACAATTTGGCGACATCACCATCTAGTCAACACCGGGAAGACGACAAGGAGGCGATTTGCAACGCAAAGTAACCTGCCTTTGGAAAGAACCCGGCGCGCCCAAGCCTTATCGCACGGGCGTTTCCCTTCATAGCCACACCAACCATTCGAAAGAAGGCGTCTATTTCATCCTCGAATTCGCAGCTCGACATTCGATCTTGCGCCGAGCCTTGGCTGCGGAGGAAAAGCACGCAATCCGCGAAGGGAAAACAAACAGTCTGGATTTCCTGAAAGCGTACTGGACGCCGCCGCTACCTCCGCACGCCGCCTTCGAGCTCGAAAAAAATCAAATCGAACACGACCTCGGGCTGGCGAGCATGGTTTCAATTACCGACCATGACAATATCGAAGCTCCCATGCTGCTTCGTGTGGTTCCGGAGGCCCGGCGGGTTCCGGTCTCGGTCGAGTGGACTGTCCCTTACAAAGCTGCAACGTTCCATCTGGGCGTGCACAACCTCCCCAGCGGTAGCGCGGAATCGATCATGCGGCACCTGCGCGAGTTCACGCTTCAGCCTGTCGATCGCAGGCTGGGAGAGTTGCTGGAGATGTTGCATCAGAACCCGGATGTGCTGATCATCTTGAATCATCCCATGTGGGACTTGGCTGCCATTGGCCAGGACTCGCACCAGCGCACGCTCCGTGCGCTTCTTTGCGAGCACGGGGACTACCTGCATGCCCTCGAGTTGAGCGGCATCCGGAGATGGGAAGAGAACCAGGCGGTGCTGCATTTGTCTGAAGCCTGCAATCAGTTGGTCATTTCCGGCGGCGACCGCCATGGTTGCGAACCGAACGCATCGCTCAACCTCACCGACACCGAGAGCTTCACCGAATTTGTCCACGAGATACGGAAGCAGCGCCGCAGCCACGTTCTTTTCATGCCGCAATACACCGAACCTTTCGCACTTCGCGTATTGCAAACCTTGCTCGATGTGATCCGCGAATATCCTGATTATTCGAGCGGCTCGCGTCACTGGGATGAGCGCGTCTTTCATCCTGATAATTTTGGAGTGATTCGCCCGCTGGCCGCTCTCTGGGTGAGCCCGCCGTTTTACGTGCGGCACTTTTTTTCCGTTGTTCGTCTGCTGGAGTTGGCCCCGGTTCGAAGAGCGCTGCAATTGGCCCTGGCCAGGCCTCAGCAGCAAGTGCCCTTTGGCCTCAGTGGCCGACAGGAGGTTGCGCCATGACCGGTCACGCCTTGCGAGTTGCGTTCTTCCCTTGCTGTTATGATGAAATCGATGGTGTCGCTCATACCAGCCGTCACTTCGAAGCGTTTGCTATACGCCGTGGCTTGCCTTTTCTCACTGTGCATGGTGGAACTGCGAATGATCTGCATCAGGCCGGTTCTGTATTGCGAATGACTCGCCGCCGCGGCCCCATCGGATTCCCTCTCGATAAGAAACATGATTTCGATCTCGCCTTCTGGCGCCACTTGAACGCAGTAGAAGCGGAGGTTCGTAAGTTCGACCCGGACATTCTGCACATCACCGGCCCCAGCGATGTGGGGCAGCTGGGTCTGGCGATCGCCCATCGCCTGCGCATTCCGCTGGCGGCTTCATGGCACACCAATGTCCACCAATACGCCGAGCAGCGAGGATCGGCGATGCTGTCTTTTTTTCCGTCGGGCTTGAGTAGGCGCGTAGGTGCTGCCTTCCGGCACGGCAGCCTGTTGGCAACGCTTCGCTTTTATCACGCGGCCCAGCTTCTATTTGCTCCCAATCAGGAACTGATCGATGTCATCGAAAGGGGCACAGGTAAGCCCTGTTATCCTATGCATCGTGGAGTCGATACGGATTTATTTGCTCCCCGCCGGAGAGACCGATCCGGCGAAACTTTTGTGATTGGCTACGTCGGCCGTTTGACCGTCGAAAAAAACATCCGCGATCTCGTCGACCTCGAACGACTTCTGCTTCGCGAAGGCCTCACCAATTTCCGCTTCCTGGTTGTCGGCCAGGGTGCAGAGGAGTCCTGGCTGCGCGCCAATATGAAGCAGGCCGATTTCACAGGCGTCTTGCGGGGAGAAGCATTAGCGCGCGCCTACGCGAACATGGACGTCTTCGCGTTTCCGTCCAGGACCGATACCTACGGCAACGTAGTGCTTGAGGCCCTGGCCTCGGGCGTGCCGGCAGTGGTCACCGACAGCGGAGGTCCGCGATTCATCGTGCGCGACGGCGAAACCGGTTTCGTGGCACGGGACCTTCAGGAACTCGCGGCCCGCATTCAGAGCCTCGCGACTCGGCCCGCACAACGTGAAACCATGCGCGCCGCCGCTCGCGCCCATGCTATGACGGCGTCGTGGGATGCGGTGTTCGAATCCGTCTACGCTGGATATGAGCGCGGCCTCAGAGACACCGTCGGAATTGGCAAGAGAATCAGGATGCGATCCCCCGCCGGAGTGGCGGCCACGCATCTAGGATAGGATGCCACAGTAGCGTGCTGACAAGGCCAAATAGCCATATGACTAAACTTCACTTACGGCGCATTTTTGTGCTCGCCTTGCCCTTCCTGCTTTTCCTCTTCACCCACGTTGTGGCGGAAGCGCAACTCACGGAGGCATCCACTTCCTCCGTCAAAGGCGCCTCTCTCCCGGTGGAGGAAGTAGTAAGAAATCTTCAACAGAAAAATGCCCTCCGTGCGGCCGCCCTCGATGGCTTTGTGGGCACGCGCGTCTATCGCATGGAGTATCGCGGATTCCCCAATGATCACGATGCTGAAATGACGGTGAGCGTCTCCTATCATGCTCCTGACGCGAAACAGTTCAGCGTGCTTTCGGAGAAGGGGTCGAAGTTCATCATCGATCATGTTTTCAAGAAACTGCTGGAGGGGGAGCAGGAAGCGGCCAACGCTGAGAACCGCCGCCGAACCGCGCTGAGCACGGAGAATTACGATTTCTCTCTGGTAGGTTACGAGAACTCTCCCGAAGGTGGCCAATACATTCTTGGCCTGCTGCCCAAGACCAGGAACAAGTTCCTCTATCGCGGGAAGATCTGGGTCGACGGCAAAGACTTCGCCGTGGTGCGGATGGAAGGAGAGCCCGGAAAGAATCCATCCCTCTGGATCAAGAAGACAGAAATTTCGCACAGATACGTCAAGGTGAATGACTTCTGGCTCCCGGCCGAGAACCACACGGAAAGCCTGGTACGGCTGGGTGGACGAGCGACCCTCTCCATCGAGTATCGGGATTACAAGATCACAAAAGCAACGCCGCTGGCCAAGGTGGAGAATGCGGGAGACGTTTCAAAATCGAACTACACCCGTGCATCTCGCTGATCAAACTGCCCCAGCGATATCTAACGAAGCGATCAATCCCGCGAGTAGGCCATGCCTCGAACCCGGTGCGTCCCACGCGAGAGCGCGAGCCAAATCCGCCTCTCGCCCTTCGTTGTCCTCTTTGAAAAATTTCCCGTTTCGTGACAATATCTAAACCTCGTCCAAATGGGGATCTTTCCTCTTACGCCCAACTGGAAGCACGTTCGTTTTCGCCGCGAGCGCGAGCCTAACCCCGGCTCTGCGCAAGGAGTCGTGGTGCGTGCATTACTCGCTGCGAGCGTTTTCTCAGTCTTTTTCTCTCCCGCCGCCCATGCGCAGCAAACTGATCCCGCGAAGCCCGCGGTAGTGCAACCCGGAGCGCCGGGCGAGCCAAGCAAATCCCTGCCGTCCTCCACGCGAGCAACCCTGCCACCTCGGTCGCAAGCCGACGTTGATTTCATGCAGGGCATGATCATGCATCACGAACAAGCGGTAGAGATGACGGCAATGATTCCGTCACATACCCAGAACAAGAGCCTGCATTCATTAGGCGCACGTATCAGCAGTTCGCAGTCGGACGAAATCCGGTTCATGAAGCGCTGGCTGGCCGCCCGGGGTGAATCGGTTTCGAAGCCGATGCCCAACATGCCAGGCATGGATATGTCGCACGAAATGACAATGCTGATGCCCGGAATGCTTACGCCGCAGCAGATGGAAGCGCTTCGCAAGGCAAAGGGCGCTGAGTTCGACCACCTGTTCTTGGTAGGGATGATTCAACATCACAACGGCGCCTTGACCATGGTGAAAGGTCTATTCGACACCCCGGGCGCCGGACAGGACGCCGAGTTGTTCAACTTCGCCACCGACGCGGACAACACCCAGCGAGCCGAAATACGCATCATGCAGACCATGCTGAAGAAAGAGACCCTAGAGGAGAAACGATGAATCGATTGCCCAGTCCTGCCCTGTGTGTGGTGTTGGTCGCGCTTATCTCTTTCTTCGCAGTAAACCAGACGCACGCACAAGCGCCATCTGCTGTCGCGCCCCGACAACAGGCGCAAAAGCCGCCCTCCGGAAAGAACGCTGACGCTCAAGACAAAGACAAAGACGCAGACAAAGACAAAGACGACGAAGAAGAAAATATATTCGCTCCCCAGCCTGCCCCAACGTTGCCGCCGGGAATGACGGGATCGGATGTGAATGATCCCCGCTTCAAATTGACGCCGGGCCTTTATGACGCGGGCGAAACTTCCATGGGCATCGAGCACCTCCTGCTGCTCAAGAAGCCGGACGCGTTTCAACTCGGAGTCACGGATCCCGATGATCCGAAGGTGGAAAAAATCATGGGGCAGCTCGGCATGGGGAACAACAAGAAGATTCCCAAGCCAGCTCACCTGCTGATCGCGCAACTTGCTTTCGCGAACTCGGACCTTGCCTTCGAGGGCAATCACCTGTTCCAGGGAAATTTCTATGGCATGAGCATCTACGACATCTCCAATCCGGCCAACACGAAATTGCTGACCTCCATGGTCTGCCCCGGCGGGCAGGGAGATGTGTCCGTATTCAAGAATCTGATGTTCATGTCCGTAGAAATGCCCAATGGACGCCTGGACTGCGGCGTACAGGGGTTTCCGCCGGAACCTCCTCCGCTCGCGGACGAAGACAAAAGTAAAGATAAAGACAACGACAAGGAAAAGAAGCACCACATCCCGGCAGCGCAAAAAGACCGTTTCCGCGGCGTCCGAATCTTTGACATTTCCGACATCCAGAATCCCAGGCAGGTCGCAGCCGTCCAGACCTGCCGTGGCTCCCACACCCATACCCTCGTCATCGATCCGAACGACAAGGACAACGTCTACATCTACGTGTCAGGAACTTCGTTTGTGCGTCAGCCCGAAGAACTGGCCGGGTGCTCTGGTGAAAAACCCGACAAGGATCCGAATACGGCGCTGTTTCGCATCGATGTGATCAAGGTTCCACTAGCTGCGCCGCAGGACGCGAAAATCGTGTCGAGTCCGCGCGTATTTATCGATCCGCGCACCGGCGCGATCAACGGCTTGAATAACGGTGGCACCCACGGCAAGAAGGGCTCGGAAAAACCCGCCGACACCGACCAGTGCCACGACATCACCGTCTACTCGGCGATTGGGCTTGCAGCAGGCGCGTGCTCCGGAAACGGAATTCTGCTCGACATCAAGGACCCGGTACATCCGAAGCGTATGGACGCCGTGAATGATCCGAACTATTCCTACTGGCATTCAGCTTCGTTCTCCAACGATGGCAGCAAAGTCGTCTTCACCGACGAATGGGGCGGTGGCTTGGGAGCCCGTTGCCGTCCGAACGATCCGAACAAGTGGGGCGCCGATGCCATCTTCCGTCTAAAGGACGACAAGCTGACCTTCGCGAACTACTACAAACTGCCCGCCGCGCAAAGCGACACCGAGAACTGCGTGGCGCATAATGGCTCCCTGATTCCGGTTCCCGGCCGCGATATCGAAGTGCAGGCATGGTACCAGGGCGGCATTTCCGTGATGGACTTCACCGATCCCGCGAATCCCTTCGAGATTGCTTACTTCGATCGCGGGCCGATTGATCCAAAAATGTTGATTCTCGGAGGCGACTGGTCCGCGTATTGGTACAACGGCTACATTTACGCTTCGGAGATCGCGCGCGGCTTGGACGTCTTCCAACTGACGCCGACCAAATTTCTGACCCAGAACGAACTCGACGCCGCCAAGTCAGTTCGTGTGGATGAACTGAATGTGCAGAATCAGCAAAAGATCGATTGGCCTGCCAGTTTGGTGGTGGCAAGAGCGTACGTCGATCAGTTGTCGAGGTCGCAGGCTCTGCCTGCAAGCAGAATCGAAGCGTTGCAAAAGGCGATTCAAAACGCACAGAAGTCGCATCTGAGCAAGAGCAATGTGGCGAAATTGAAAGGCATGGCGCCTTCGCTGGAAAAGAGCGCAGCCACCGCGAAGACCCCGACCGACTCAACGCGCATGCACGCGCTGGCCGACGTTCTGAAGCATCCGTCCGCTTGAGCCGCAGATCGGAGATGCCGAGCCGAAAAGAAGATGGTAGGCACGAGGAGACTCGAACTCCTGACCTCTACCGTGTCAAGGCTTGTCTAACCGCCACGTACTAGAAAATACAGCATCGTGGAAGACCGCGCAATACCTTCTAGGACGTGCAAGACGCGTTAATTTGGCCAGAAACTTGGCCACGTTGTACCCGAGGCTCTTACGACTGTACGTCGTCCGCATTTTCTTGTGAAGCGCTTGGCTGCGCTTCTTCTGTCTCGCTTGTCGCCTCACTTTCGCTCATGATACCTGGCCGCGAAACTATAACGGCGGCGACCACGTTGTCAATTTTCCGTAGCCCATCTTGGAGCAGCGAATGTTGTTCAGTGCGTCTCGAATCGTCCCAAACAAATGCGATGATTGATTCATATTCTGATTCATCGTTTATATATAGCCCACGGTCTTGAGCAATTCCTCGAATAATCTCATTCGTGTCCTGCAAAGGGCGGAGGAATTTGATTTCAATCACCAATTGCATCGACGGGATGACAATATCAGCACGCGGACTCAGGCTACCAACCGGGGGAAGGTTTACTTCTTTTTGGGCATCCGGCAGCATCGGAGATAACAGAAACCACAGCAGATTCTGCACGTGGTACTCGTGATCGATATGCCATTTCCTTGCTTCTCCCCCTTTGACGCGAGCCTTCGTTTCCCATGTCCAGTGCTGGAGGCCGCTTGGAACACTCTTCAGCACCTGGGCAATTTCGCTGATGCCAATTATGCTAACTTGAGGCTGAGCCTCGATCACATCAAGAAAAGTACGCAACTCTTCAGCCCACTTTAGAAAGAGGTCTTCGAAATAACCGTATTCAGCGTAATTTTTCTTTGCTTCTTCCTCGATTTTCTGCACACGCTTAAGGGTTTCCGTCAGGCCAAGCATCTCCAGCAGCATCTCAGTTTGAGCGAAGGCAGTTCTGATGAACCAGCGAACTTGCGCTTCCTCCGGTGGATTAGTGGGTCCTCCCGGATCCCATTGAAACGCAATCCTCTCAGCGCTGCCGAGAGACTCACGTACAAGTGCAACGGTTTCCTTGACTTTGGCCCTCCACACGCCCAGCTCATTCATAAGTGTCCGGAGTTTTGTCCTTACCTTATGGCAGAGTGTACCTTCCTTGCGTCTATCTCTCAATGTTTGCGTGTCGTTGAAGAAAACGGACGAAATCGCACCTTGCGGCGAATGGGCGAAGGCCGCAGGCGCAGGCTGGCGACTGTGGACGAATTCTGAGGTCCGATTTCAAAACAACCGACCACAGTTCGATAGCAGATCGAGCGGGGAAGGGGCGGGCCGGGATGCGGGGGATTTCTAGGGTGCGGCAGCGGCTTGTCGGATATTGTCGAGCACAGAGAGCAATTGTGTTACTTGCGCTGAGTCGAATACACCCTCTACGCCACGCGGACTGTAATCCGTAAAGGGCGACTCATACAGTTGAGCAGCACGCATCCAGCCGCTCTGTGTCAGGTAGTCGATGACCAGGTTGACAAACTGAATCTGATTTGCGGTTAGAGTCTTCCCCGCAAGGAAACCGTCGAAGGCTCGTTTGGCGGCCTCTCGATCTAAGCCGATCATCTCGCGCACAAACAGCCCTAGCCCACTGCCCGAACGCACTTTGCTCAGGTCGTCCAGTGTTCCGGTTCCCGCTTCAGCCAGAATTTTCTCCAGGGCGTCGAGATCAGCTTTACTCAGCGGCTCATTCCAGCGCAGCTTGTGAATCACGGGTTCGTTCTCATGCGCTTTGAGGAACTGCTGCGTCTTTTCGCGGAAGCGTTCTACGTCATGTCCGGCGGCGAATCCCGGCAAATCGATTTCTCTCTCCTCGCCAATCAAGTCCGCAAAGTCGGTGTAAATATTCTGACGCTTCGTCTTGTCGATGAACTTGACGAGACTCCGGAGCCGTTTGCGGACATCTTCCAGCATTGAGGCGGTAATGTCCTGCCAGAACTCATCGGTTTGCACCTCGATGATCAGTTCCAGCTCCGCCCGCACCATAGGGATGCTCGCTTTCTCCTCCAGCGCGCCCGCGATCTGGCGAACATCCTGACTCCATCGCGTAAATGAACGTTCGTGCCGCAATAGACCAAGCTGCAGGCGCAACATCAGCAAGTCGAATTGTTTCGCCTCTAGGTCTTCGTCCACCAGCTCCGACGGCAACCCAGCCACGTCGCCGACGAGTTCATTCTTCTCATCAGGGCCGAGGGCTTCCCATGCCGCTACATCCGCGTATTTTTCCACCAACCTGCGCTTGGGACGGACGATGAAATTGTTCACGTTCATCTGCGCAACTTCCTGGCGCAGACGCTCCGCGACTTCGCCGCGCAAACCAACTGTGGCTACTGCCGCGTCCTGCTTGTCCAGCTCCGCGATCAGTTCCACGCGTCCGGCAAAGAGCTTCTTGCTCAGGGACTCGTTCGTTGCCCCCGATGTCGTCCCCACGTTCTGGCTGAAGAACTCTAGGTTTTGGCAGTAGTCGAAAATCCAAAACTCCCGCTTGTGCCGCCCCAGACCGAACAAGTCTGGCCGTAACCGAGTCCCGCGACCCACCATCTGCCAGAACTTCGTCCTCGACCGCACCATTTTGAAGAACACGAGATTCACGATTTCTGGAATATCAATGCCCGTGTCCAGCATGT